>OLOS01000153.1_pt1 | contig 79404 bp, 76 predicted proteins | sample 1672631 | NCBI WGS metagenome assembly OLOS01 (sample SAMEA3136707, study PRJEB25190) | human gut metagenome | biome: human gut; feature: human-associated habitat; material: faeces | place: Austria | collected 2013
AGAGATCTGCAAACCATGTCTTTTTTATTTTTGCGAAACTTATTCTACCCTACCAAACTTATTCTACCCTACCTCAAAAAAGGTTGGATCACATGATAATAATGAGTGTACTATAAAAGCAAAAAGAGAGCTAACTGATGAATCAAAATCAGTTAGCTCTCTTTTTATGAATATTGCCACAAAGGGCCCCGACCCTTCAAAAACCCAGTAAAATCAGGCGTTTCGGGGCATCTGAAATTATTCCCACTCGCTCCCGGCGGGAATTTGTTAAACGATTTTGCTTGTGTGATTTGGCGCTGTGTATCCGTATTCTTCTCATTATTCAGATTGTTGAAGCTTTCTGATTGTCCGTTGCCGAGTTGTTGCCATAGCAAGACTTTAACTTGAGTGTACTCTTTCAATTTTAGCATCGTTTCTAAGCTTTAATAAATCGCCAAGAGCAATGTAAGTATGAATAATGCATTGCATAGCTTGGTATCTTGTAATGTCAGAATGGACTCCGGAACTCTGCAGTTTATTGATTTGTTCTATCCAGTCTATAAGATAAATAATCTCGCTACCAACCAAAGTGTTTTTGGCGGATTTCTTTTGAAGGGTCTCTATAACAGCAGACAATTTGTTGTTGTAATGGTCTCCTGATATGTCAATAAATTTTCCGGATGCAGTCTTGAACGTTGTGTCCTTATAGTCGGGCAACACCTCATTAAACAGCTGCTTAGCGGTGTCTTCCCACAGTCTGCGACAGGATACAAGTATCTGTGAGTATCTCTCAGGATTGCCATCTTCCATAAGTTCTTCAATAGCCGATAGTTTCTGCAGGGTCGTTACAGATAATCCGGAAAAGAATAAGCCTACATTCTCTTGGTATTCTTCGAAAACTCTTTTTGCTGTATTACCGAAACGCAAATCAATTTGCCACTTTACTGCATAATCATAATACTGTGATTTTAGAATTGACAAACGTTTTTCATAGGTTTTAGCAGTGTTGAGCAAGTTGTTTGTCGCCGTTTTAATTTTCTCTGTCATACTAATTGTAGCTAAAACTGCAGTTTCACCATAGGCAGAAAAACCCTGTGTAGAATAATTGTTCAACGCACTTTTAGAATTTGTAATTGCATTTTCTAATTCAGCAGCAAGTTCAGTAAATACATATGTTTTATTATACCTAGTATCTAAAAAGCTTCTTCCATGTTTTATCGCTACGTCCTCTGCATATAACGTGAGATAACCTTGACCATCTAAGGGATATCCTCCATCTTCATATGTCAGCCATTGTTGACCTTCCATATCATTGACAAGACGGGCTATTCTTTTGCATAGCAACAACGCTGTAGAAGTTGAAATAGTTCCATCTTCAATACCATTGATCACTTTGTCGCAGGCCTCTAATGCTTGCAATCTCCTCGTAGTACAATTATCTATCTGCATCATATCAATCTTCCCATCTATTTTGCACGGACAGTATGATAATTTGACTGCATAATGGATTACTCTCGTCGCTACTCATTGTATGTAGACTTATTGTATTCACATTAATTATACTCCATATTATGGAGGATTACAATATGGACATCATCAAAGTCTTTGGAAACAACCTCAGAAAGTACCGTACCGCCGCTGGTTTGTCTCAGGAGGCGTTTGCGGAGAAATGCGGTATGCATCGGACTTACATCAGTGCCATCGAATGCTACCGGCGAAGCATATCGCTTGAGAACATCCAGCGTATTGCAGATGCTCTTGGCGTGGAAACATACAAGTTGTTTTTGGAGGAGGACTAAAATGCCTACATACTGCTGCACTTTTCAGCTGCCCTCAGGCGACAGAGCGCTGAAGCGCAAGGCGCTTATTTCTTACTTTCTGGACGAGCTCGCCGGTACAGGCAAAGGCAATTGTGCCTCACGTTATGAGTACACAGTCGAAACTTATGGAGAATACGGCATCCACCTGAAACGCCCGACACGCCTCAACAAAGGTTTTGACTTCACCGTGAATATCAGCGGTATGTATTTTAAGAAAAACCGCAGATACTCCAATCCAAGTCACAGTGACATCATAGACGCATTAGCCAGCTGCCGTGACGAACACCCGGAGGAATACGGGAGGGTAAAAGAAACTATTATTGGAATATACAATTGTGAAGACGTGTGCCTTGATAATGTAAGTGCAAGCTTTAGAGATTATGAGGGAACTGAGCACCCTATCCAGATCATCCTTCTGGCTGTCAAATGGCTGTTTATGGAGCAGGACTGCGCTTACTGGAATTACTCCGGAAGAAAAATGCTGATGGACGCGCTGGCTAATAACGGTCTGGTGTAAAATTCACTTTCTGAACACGAACAAATACTCGTGCGCTATCAGCAAGAAATTATACTTCACGCTATTTGTTTTCCAATACCCCGTAGCCTTGCAGTTGTGCTGCTCCTTTATGATCAGCTCCTTGAGCTTGAATCCGGCGTCCTGAAAAATGCGCATTACCTCAAACGACATTGGAACCATACAGCCCTTCTGCCGTGTGTCGCCCATAAGAATGGCGCAGAACTTGTCCTTCTTGAGAACGCGGTAACACTCTGCCGCGACCGGCTTCATAGCCTCCAGGAAGTCCTTGACCTTCAAGCGCGACAAGTCTGCTTCTATGTCCTCACTGTATTGGATTATGTCGGCATACGGCGGATGTGTGCAAATAAGGTCTATACTTGCGTCCGGCACAAAATCCAAGTGCCGGGCGTCGCCTTTTTTAATATACACTTTGCCGTTTGCGCCTTCATGCTCGAAGCGGGTCTTCTCCCTGCAGCGCTCAAGGGCGGTATCATTAACGTCAACGCCTATAATATCTCTGTTTAGCAGTTTCGCCTCGACAAGCGTTGTACCGCCACCAGCAAACTGGTCAAGTACAAGATCTCCCTCTTTTGAGTAGCGGAGCAGAATGTTCCTGGGAATATACGGAGACCAGTTGCCACGCCATTTGGCATCATGCGTTGCCCAATCTCCGCGTTTAGGGAAAGACCAGTGTGTGGTCATTTCAAGCTCGAAGTCTTCAGGCTCCCACTTTATCATTTTATTAGCCATTAATTGAAGACCTCACTTATAATGCCGTTTTCAAGGTCTCTGATGTTGTATATGTGCTCCACGACATCAAACGTCTCCTCAAGGTTGTGGCGTGCACTTGTCCAGCCCCTGCCGTCGGTGAACCATACGAATGTAAAGCCGTCAATGGTATCCGTCTCCAAGGCCAAGGTTTTATAGCTCCTTGCAGTCTCGTTCAGCTTGCTTCCGCCGCTTCCATAGAAGTTCGTTTCTATGCCGTAAATCATACTGTCCGTCTTGACAACAAAGTCAAAGCGCTTCTCCATCTTCCCCTGATTTGATATTGCAGACAGGTCAATTCCCCACTTTTGAGAAATCTGGTGTATGTACATTTCCTTGAAATACGACCTGTTTTTAACAAAACCAGCCTTTTCAATAAACCTCTCTACCAAGTCTTCCATAAGGTGTCCACCGCGATTCTTGCGCCCGTTGGAGTCAAGGCCGGTTTCTACTCCTGTTACATAGTCAACGAGATTATTGACTAAATGTTTTGACATTAGCTCAAATAGCCCTGTTTTTCGCATAAAATATGCACATTTCTCAAAATACTCGCGGCTGTTCGGCTGACAGTTTCCTAAATCAAATCTGTAAAGCACACCGCCGTTTTCATCCTGACAATATATTTCGTTTGCGCGCACTGCCAGAAGGATCGGTATGCACTTGAGCACCTCAGGGTAGCGCTGAATGAGAGCCTCAAACTTTGGCTCAATGTCTTCTGCGCCTATTAGAGAGTTAAGTATATTAAGTTCAATTCTTATGCTCTCAACATTGCGATAAACCTTATCAAAATCAATATAATATCCGTAGTCTGCAATGCTGTCACGGAACCCGGAAAGCCACTCATTGAAGTTGCGTCTCATTTATCATCACCCATGCTTTTATCTTTTTAGAAATTGGAAATCAGCAGCTCGCTTATCTTTCCTCGCGCTGAGCTGTTGGAATTGATCATTCGCGAGGCTCCTACGCGGCAAATCTTATGGGCTGAGTAAATCTCATCGAAGAAGTCATCATCTGCATTTGCATTCTTCGGGTCCGAATTACTTACCACCACTTTGGCGCCCTTTTTGCTCATCTCGTCCACAAACCTAGCGAGCTCGATCTGCTCCTTGTCATTGAACTCGGTCTCGGTGTAGGCCGTGAAGTTTGAGGTCTCCGTGAGCGGACGGTATGGCGGGTCAAAGTAGGCGAATGTACGCTCATCGATGAAGTCTGCGGACTTTCTGTAGTCCCCGCAGACTATTTCCACGCCCTGCAGCTTTTCAGAGACCGCCCTCAGATTCGCCTCGTCGCAGATCTGCGGGTTCTTATACGAGCCGATCGGGACGTTGAACCAGCCCTTCTTGTTGACGCGGTACAGGCCGTTGAAGCAGGTCCGGTTCAGGAAGATCATAAGCGCCGCCAACTCAGGATTACCGCTCTCATAAGTGCCGGCTTTGAGGTTATTGAACCTTGACCTCGCCGACGTGTAATACTCCCTTCGGGCGGCGGCGTCCATGGGGATGTACTCGCGCTGCATATCCGTCAGCAAGCCTACCAGCTGTTTCGGGCAATCGCGGATCGCCGTGTATGCATTTATCAGCTCTGCGTTCACATCGCTTATATACACGGCCTCAAGGCTGTACCGGCTCAGTATGTCAAAGAGCACAGCCCCGCCGCCGACGAACGGCTCGGCGTATTTCGTAATTTCCCCGCTCTCAAATGGATAGTACTTCCCTATCTCCCCAAGAAGCTGCCCCTTGCCCCCTGCCCACTTGAGGAAGGGCTTTACCTTTGCTTCAGCGTCATTTTCCCGACGGGCACTCCTTGCGTCATCGGGCTTCTCAGCGTCATCCGGGATAACCCACGAATGCCCTATCAGCAAAGCGCCGGGTATCCTGTCCTCGGCGCAGAGCACCGCAACGCGCCTTTGCGATATGCCCCATTTCTCACCGGCAGCCTTGGCCGACATCAATCCCATATAAACACCTCCATAGTATGTATGCATTGTATTCTATATCGCGAACAAAAGCAATACCAGCGTTTAGCTTTTAGACAAGTTCCACCGTCTTTTCTCTAAAAGTCGCGTTTCGCGCCCTTTGTCTTTTTCGCCGCTGAGCGCCCGGTCAACGCAATGCTTCACATCCAGCAGCGTTTTCATTTCGTCGCGCAAGGGTTTGTACTTTGCGTATTCCGCCTCGCATTCTTGCTCCAGGGCGTCAAGCTCGCGCTGCCACTTGGCGGTGTGGATGCCGTCCGTGAGCTTGCGGCGGGCGAGGTAGAATTGCCTGAGCTCGCTTTCGTGCTCGACCTTGAATTGTTCACGCTTGGACTTCCACTTGATGGCGTTCAGCTGGTCGTGGACGGGCTTAGAGCGCTCGTACTGGTCGGCGTATCTCAGCAGGTCGCGCAGCTCTTTCATGCGGCTGTGCTTGGCGTCGAGGTTGGATTTTACGCTTCTTAGGCGGGTGTTAAGTGAATCAAGGCGGGTTTGAAGGTCATCCAATGTGTGTAAGCTGTTCTCTTGCAGATACGCCGCGGCTGCTGCGAAGCGCTTCAGATTGCTTATCTTGGCCTTGTTGCTCCATGCTCCGGCGTTCCGCGCATCGTAGTAGTCCGTAAGCAGCGCGGCAAGCGTTGGCGACTGAGACTCCGCACGGAGCTCTGTGAGCCATATCGTCAGGGCTTTTATCTTTTCACGCAGCGTCCTTAACATAGCGTTTGCCGACCTTATCCATCGGTTGTGCTCGCCCTTGTCCGTGACAGTGCCTTTGGCCTCCATCTGCCGCACAGCCACACCCTCATGGACGGTCGGCGCTTGGTCAATGCCCTGTTTTTCATATGAGCGATGGTCAATGCGACACTCAAGCCCTTTGTCTTTGAATTTCGCATTGCACAGCTCTGCCCATGCCTCGCGCCATTCTTCTAATGTTTCAGGCTTGCCCCAGTCGGTGGTCGGCACGGCGTCAAATTTGCCGTTTTCGCGGTACACTCGCCGCTGTTTCGCGCCCCACGAGCCATCCGGGTCCAGCGGACGTATTGGGCAGAGGACGTGGAAGTGCGGGTTCTCGATGCCGCCTTCCCTGTCCGGCTGATGGACGGCAACGTCTGCGATCATACCTCGTGAGACGAAGTTGTCCAGCAGGAATTGCCGTGCAAGGGCGATGTTTTCTTCAAGTGCGAACTCGTTTTGCAGCGCGATGTCGAAGCTGTAAGCGAGCTGCGCGTTTTTGCCGCGCTCGGCGGCCTCGACCGCGTTCCAAAGTGTCTGCCGGTCAGCATACTCGTGCGGAGCATTAGGCGGCAGCAGAATCTCAGTGTACATCACGCCGCCCTTGCGGGTGTAGTCGCTGTACTCGCCATAGCGCTCACTGCATAGCCTCTCTCCCGCGCGATATGCCGCTGACTCAATTGCCGACTGGCCCGCGCTGCGCTTCACCTGGCCGACGTGGAAGTGGTAGAGCGCCAATCACCCACCGCCTTTCGGCAAGAGCGCCTGTACCTCCGGCAGAGCGAAAATGCGCTCGGCAAGCTCGTAGAACTCGTGCTCGGTCATTCCGCACACTGCCGGTGCGACGCTCTCCACCGCCGCGCCGCGGGTGATGAGCCGGTGTGCACGTTTCTGACGCTCGCCTTTAGCGATGTGCTTTGTGCGCTGCTCAAGGCGCTGCAGCCGGTTTTGGTGCTGCCTGATGCGCTGCTCGAGCTCTGCGCACTCACGTTGAAGTTGTTCCTTGGTTTTAGCTATAACCATACCTCCTTGAAATTGGGTTAGCCGCACAGCGGCGCAAGGGCCATGCCCTTGACCAGAGCGCAGCGACGCATATTTGACGCACATACATGGCCATGTATAGAAGTGCGCCCTTGGACAAAGCTTCTTCACGAAGGGTACGCCGTCTCGGCGTACCCTTTGCCGCAATGGTGTCGCATTTCGCGACATCATTGCGTATCCAAACGGGGGTGTACCGTTCCGGTACACCCCCGCCCCCGGTGACGATGGGTGACGATGGTGACGATGTTTTAACACCCCTATTTTCATCGTCACCACCGTCACCATCGTCACCTTTGCAGCGTCAGCGTGATGTGACTGCCGGCCTTGGTGCGCACATTTTTGTAGCTCACCTTGAAGTCACTCAGCAGCCGGCCCGCTTTTACGTTCAGCCGCTTAGCAAGTGCATTGGGCTGTATGTCCATTGCCAGCGCCGAGATAAGCTCCGTCGCGCTGCCTTCCCATGTTGGAACTTCCTCCGTCACAAGTGCCGCCACCTTCTCCAGCAGCGGGTCTGGCGGCTCGTGGTAGGGCTCCTTGTCCGCGTGGTCGAAGCACCAGAGCAGGCGTTCCTCGTCGCGCACGAGGTGGATGCGCTGGTCGGGTTGGTCGCGGCCGGAGACGCTGAGCGTGGCCGCGTTGTCCGTGCGGTTCTCCTTGCTGAGCACGAACGCGCCGTCGGCACAGCCGTAGATGCCCGTCGTGCCGGAGATGCGGTCGAACTCGTCGTTTGCCGCAGACTTTCGCGTGTGGTGTACGATGAGCAGGCACAGCCCGAACTTGTCCGCGAGCTGCTTTATCTGGCCGATGATCTGGTAGTCGTCCCGGTAGCTGTACGCCTCGCCGCTCAGCTCGCGCACCTTTTGCAGCGTGTCGATGATGATAAGACGTGTGTCCGGGTGCTCGCGCACGAACTTCTCGAGCTGCGCGTCGAGGCCGCTGCCGAGCTGCTTCGCGCATATGGCAAAGTGCAATTTCTCCGCGCCCTCTACGCCGAACATCCGGTACATCCGCCTTTGCAGCCGCTCATATCCGTCCTCAAGCGCGAGGTAGAGCACTGTGCCCTGGTGGACTTCGAGGTCTCAGAGCTTCTGCCCGGTGGCGACGTGATAGGCGAGCTGTGCCATGAGAAAGGACTTGCCGACCTTCGGCGCACCGGCAAATATGTAAGTTCCATTCTGGAGCAGCCCCTCAATGACCGGCGGTTTGCTCTCATAGACCGTGTCGTAGAGCTCATCCATTGTGACCGTCGGCAGATACGCCGGGTCGTTCATCCGACGTAATTTTCTGTACAATTCCTGCAGGTTTTCGTTGCTTTCGGCGGCATTTACGCTTATAATCGTATCAGGTTGATTTTGATTAGGCCGCCCTTCGTCTGCGCCAACAGACGTGTATAGGGCTGTCTTTTCCTGTGCGTCAGGCATTGCCGGCCTCCTCCCTCTCCATGTCCAGCTTGTCCGCCATCTCCGTCTGCTTTGAAGGGAACAGGTGCGCATAGTTGTAAGTGATGTCAATACTCTCGTGCCCGACCCTCGCTGCTATTGCGGTCGCTGAGAAGCCCATGTCTATGAGCAATGAAACGTGGCTGTGCCGGAGATCGTGCACCCTTATGCATTTAATCCCCGCCTCCTTGGCCCCGCGCCTGATTTCTCTGTACATATAGCTTTTAGTAACGGCAAATATTCGGTCATCTGGCCCTATTCCGTAGAGCATATTGAGGTAGGTCTGCATTTCTTCAACGAGAAATTTCGGCATGGTTATGATACGGTTGCTTTTCTCAGTTTTGGGGCTTGTGATCAGGTCTTTTCCTTTCAGCCTCTGGTACGACTTCGTAATAGAGACGGTCCGTTTTGCAAAGTCAAAGTCTGACGGGGTCAGGGCCAGCAGTTCTCCCTCCCGGATACCGCACCAGTAGAGCATCTCGAAGGCGTAGAAGGACAGTGGTTTGTCCTTCAATGTTTCAGCAAATTTGAGATACTCGTCCTTCGTCCAAAACTCCATCTCACGGTTTTTCTTTTTGCCCATGCTGCCTGCCTTTTTGCGGGATTTTCCCGGAGGTTATAGTACTTGACGGCGTGGTTGAAAACTGCGCTGAGCTGATTATGTACGGTCTTGAGGTATACAGGCGAATATGGTTTCCCCTTCTCATCCCTATAACTCAGCAGCTTATTCTGCCAGGAAATGATCTGCTGTGGAGTTATGCTGCTGAGTTTGAGATTGCCAAAGTACGGCAGCAGTTTGGTGCGGATTATGTGCTCTTTGGTGGCCCATGTGTTTTCTTTCAGCCGCATCTTCAAGTCATTAGTGTAAAGCTCGATGAAGCTCTTGAACTTCATGTCCAGATCCGCGCCTTGTTTTGTCAGCTGGTCATGCTCCCAGGCCTTTGCCTCGCGTTTCGTTTTGAAGCCACGCTTTTGCGTCTGCTTACGCTCGCCTTTCCAGTCGGTGTAGCGGTAGATTACGCGCCAAGTGCTTCCGTTTTGCTCTTTGTATACTCCCATCAGCGCCCATCCCTCTCACCGTTGTACAGCTTCTCGTCAAAGTATCGCCTGCTCACCCGCCCTGCGACGGTGATGTAGCCCTTCTTACGAAGCTCCTCATTAAGCTGCTTGATTAGTTTATAGGCGTAAGACCTTGATACCCCAAGCTCCTTTGCCACCTCATCTGCCCGTATGAAACTGTTTGTACTCAATTTTGCTCCTCCTTTTAGTTATATTCAGTCTTATGGCAGATACAGCTTTCCCGCTGTCTGCTTCGTAAGGTTTACCACTCTGGCGGACCACCGGCGGCTGACCGGTGCTCATTGAAATCAATCTCCGATTGACTTACGAAGCCTCTCACCCTATTGCCTGCGACGGTTGTTATCACGCTCGGACTGTAGCTGGTGGGGAGTCTCTGCTCTCTGCTGTCCTGGCCGCCTCAGGGTGCCGCCCTGATTGCTCGGAGCTGGCGTTTCTCGCTCACCCGTTTTTGGGGTCTCGGCGCGCCCTCCGATTTGGCTCATCGGTCATCCCGAATACACAGAGAGTTCGTTATCCGGCAGAGCTTTATTCAGTTTTCAAGGTATACATTAAACATAATCGCTTATGTTATTCTGAGAGTATACTATGCATTTGTGTTTAAGTCAAGCCGTTTCGTCTCAAAATATTAAACAAATTTATTTATATTTTCTTGACTATATTAAACACATATGTTATACTAGCAGCTAAAGTAAGTGATTTGGAGGCTGTGAGCATGGCCATTGGTGAACGAATACGGTATTTTAGGAACAAGCGCGGCATGACGCAGAAGCAGCTAGGGATACTTGCAGGCTTTCCGGAGAAGTCTGCGGATGTTCGCCTTGCGCAGTATGAGGCTGGAACAAGGACGCCCAAGGCTGATCTGACTGCAACGCTGGCAAATTTGCTTGAGGTATCCCCGCTCGCCTTAAGTGTGCCTGACATAGACTCATATTTAGGGCTGATGCACACACTTTTTACGCTTGAGGACCTCTACGGCCTCACCATCACAAATGTTGCCGGAGACATTACGATGCGTGTAAATCCGCGAGCCGGCAAGGATGCCGCCCGGCTTCACGAGATGCTCTGCGCCTGGGCGGAGCAATCCGACAAGCTCAGGACAGGCGTAATAACAAAGAACGACTATGACTCTTGGCGAGACAACTATCCGAAGCATGACACAGCTCTGAAATGGGCGGACATTACCTCTCCTGAGCTGGGCGATATACTGAAAGGCTAAAAACTCTGGAAAACAAAAAGAGCTGACTGATAGAACGTATCAGTCAGCTCTTTACTTTTGAATAATGAAAAAATGTTGCCAAATCGTTGCCACGGAGGGCCTTAACCCCTCAATAACCCAGTCATATCAGGCTTTTCCGGGCCTCTGAAATCATTCCCACTCGAGTCTCAGAATGTGTTTTTCAGTGATTTTGTGCGCTTTTTGTGCGATTTTCGCTCTGATAATCCAGCTCATACAGCCATTTTTGACTGTCCGCGGGATTTTTGTAGCCAATGTGTAGCCAGCGGGTATTATGCTTTTTTAGTTCGCCTCAACCTTATAATTCCATTTGAACCACTATTCCCAACTATAAAGCGGAAAGGAGTATGCTTATGTCAGAGCTTCTATCATGCAAATTCAACATCGACACCGCCTGCGTCGAGCTGCGATATGCTGACGGCGAGGTCCTCAGCATCTACACACCGGGCGTTGATGACAGCTTCGACACCACTATCGCCATGAGAGCAGAAATGGACTGGCTAATCTACAACGCTCCACTCGAGTATGCGCAAATGGTGCTCGACGGGTCTCTGGAAAGCTATCTGCGTAGAGTGTCCGGTAAGCACAGCTTGGAGCTGGACGATTGACAAAACGAGGGGCTGGCGCATAGTGCGTCAGCCTCTTTTCAAAAGCGTTATCGTCAGCATACCCTTCCCTGCCCTGCGCTGGGCATATTCCAGCAGGTTTGCTGCGTTGCTGGCTGTGTGCCAGACGTAGGCTATCAGGTAGTCAGCCTGCTCGACCATCCGCCGGTTTGCACGTACTATCGCCACGCTTTGCGGCACCTTTTCAATGCCAAACGGGTAATATGTGTAGTCAAAACCGTCAGGTTTGTATATCGGCCTCTCGGCCGGATGATGCGGCAATAGCAGAACAAGCTCTATCCCCTCGTGTTCGGTCTTCGCCTCCATAACGGCCTCAGCGGCGAGGCGGTCAAAACCGCCGTAATGCCCTACCACGAACTTCGTCACACCAAACTCACAGATGTGTCTCTCTACTTCTGCAAGCAGCGCCGGATAAATCTCGCGTGTTGCCTCTCGGTGTCCTATGAAGAAGCAGCATTTCCTGTCCATCGCTCTCACCAACCCTTTTGAGTTATTTTAACTCAAAAGGGTTAATCTTTTCAAGGGCAAACGGGTATCATCGTCTTGAAATGAGGTGATGCCCGTGGACATCGGAGAGGCGGTTAAGGAGCGCATTCTGGAGCTCTGCCGCGAGGAGAACATCTCCATCAACAAGCTGTGCAGCATGAGCGGAGTAACGCAGTCCACAGTGAACAACATAGTCAGCGGCCGCAACCGCAGCGCGACCATATCGACGATAAAGAAACTCTGCGACGGCCTGGGCATCTCGATCGAGGACTTCTTTCACTCAGAGCTGTTCAGGGGCTTGGAGCAGGAGCTGAAATAAAACCGGCGTCCCGTGGTGGACGCCGGTTTTGCTATGTTATTTTGTTTTTTCTAGCTGTACGTACTTCTTAAAGTAAACATCAAAATTGTCATCAGCCATTGCTTCTATATATGCCTGCATCAAGCCGTGTATCTTCTTGGCGTTATCTGAATAGCAACGCTTCAAATATTCTTCCTTCGCTGCTGGATTCAGCAATAACTCAAGCTCATTTTTGACGCCATATTTTGCTGATATCACATTAAAGGCATCGCCGATAACAGAATAAACCTCACCGCTGTTACAATAAGAGTTAAATTCGTCATAAAGTTCCACAAAGCAGTCATATGTATGCTTCAGCACCTCGACCAGCTTGTCATCATCGAGCATAAGCTTTGCTCGGTTATATGAGGCTGTTATTTGTTCATAGGCCGTCTGAAGTTCTTTTGCCCACATATCCAAAGATTTTGGAATAGAGAAAACTTCTGCAACATTACTGACTGCTTGATGCACGACCCGCAATCCATTGAAGAAATCATTATATATTGCCAGTGCATTTTGCCTGAGTATATTCTTATAATCACGATCGGCAATTTGCTTTTGCAGGTTCTGGTTTTGTCTATGCTGCCTACAAGCGATAAACACCGAAATTGCTGTTAGTATCAGAGGCCCGAGAGCGCTAAGATATAATAGCCAGGTTGGATTTTGGCTTTCGTCCAATACACGAACTATTTGGTTAAGTGCTTGTAGTGTGTCATTCATACCGATTCTCCCAACGCACAACGCCTCAGTCCCAGCTGGTATACAGCTGCCAGGCCATAATAGTTCATCTGCTCTGGGAATTGATTCGCAGGGTGCCAATAGTCGAGGACGAGCACCTTGTGCCCATTTAGCTCCATCGTATAGTACAAGTTTTCGTTGTACGTCTCGCGCACCTTTTTGCCGGTCATGCGCTCTGCGATGATGTCCAGCGCCGAGCCGGTGTAGCCACAGACGATGACGGTCGGATCGCAGAGAGAAAGCTGTTTCCACAGCCGCTCTGCATCGAACCAGGCGTAGCTGCGTATCTCGTCCATATTTGAGTTGTTCTTGCCGCCGCTCTTTTTTACGTTTACAACAGCTATGCGCCTTAGGTACTCATTGCCGAACTTTGACACATCCAGCCCGGGATCATATGGCACGAGCTCCTCCGCCGTGGTATTGAGCAGAGCGTATGTCCAGTGAGAGACCCTGCGCCACATCCTCGAGGCGGAGTTACTCGTCAACAGATGGTCACTAGCAAGATCCCAGTCCCCGTCGCCGTTGTACGCCTCCTTGAACAGGAACAACGGACGTGTCCGCTGAGCGAACCACAGCTCCGGGCAGACCACACCGTCGCGGATGAACACCGTATTTGCGTGATCTATCTCGATGGCTGCCGTATCATATCCCGTCTTGCCCGGCACGCGGCCAGTGAGCTTTTTCCAATCTGCAAACATGGCGTTATTTCCCTCGACATATCCCATTGTGCACCCTCCGTGCTCACTTCATCACTCTTTCCAGCAATGCTTCGTAGCTGTCCACCACGTCGTAGACAACGTCATCTCCGCTTATTGCCTTGAAATGCTCTCTGGCGCAGTCGATTTTGGCCTGTTCGGTCGGGGTAATGTGGTTCAGTTTCAGGCTGTCAAGCGTACCCTTGGTCTCAGCTACGAAGAATATGTGCTTAACTGAGCCCTCGTAAAACGCTATTGCCCAGTCGGGATTATAGCGCCCTACCGGGGTTGAAATATAAAAGCTGTTTGGCAGTTTTACATACACCGCTACGTCTGAACTTGCATCCAGTTCCGCCGCTAAGTCGCGCTCCTTGGCAGAGTCATAAACGAGATAGTCATAAAGGTGCTTTTTGACCTTTACCGCATTTACGCCGAGCGTTCCCTTTATCGTCGCGTCGGCGAAGATATCGGCGCCGTATTTGTCCCCGGTGATATCGTAGGTGATATGCTGTATTATAGCCGTCGCCTTTTCGTCATTGATAATAGCGGCAGCTCGGAGTATGAACTCTTCCGGATTGTTTTTGAACTGCTCGAAAACCGGCTTCTTTATGCCGGTGAGTATTTGGACAATAGCCTTTCTTGTCAAGCCCGTCTCAGCCACGAGTCTGCCTACAAGGTCATACTTTACCCTTGAAGTTGACATCTCCGAGGCGTCGTATTTCGTCGAGTTCTCCTTGACAAAGGCTTCGCCATCCACCAGTTTTTCCTTGGATTTTATCTCGTTTATGGAGCCGGTCTCGACCTTGATATAGATTCTCGGCACCTTGAGCTTCAGCTCAAGAGAATCTATTGACTTTCTTACAAGCTCGTCCGTATCAAAGTCGACTACATAAACCGACTTGGGGCTGATCTTTTCCCAGAGCGCCATGAACTCCGGCATTTTTTCCTTATCCGGGTCGCGGCTGAGCTCGACATTCTTCTTTCGTGCGTCCTCGGGCCGCATGGCATTATCGTTATAAACGGAGTCAACTATCCTGATCACAGATTCGATGCAGTCCGCGACCTCCTCGGCCACAACGATATCTCCGTTGGCTTTGTCTGCGTAATATTTATCAGTAAGCGCACCGCGCTTGTCAACATAGCCGTTCGTTACCATAGCGAAGAAAATGGCGCGCGCCGTCTCAGTGTCTATGACCGTCTCATTGCCCTCGGTATCGCATATGACCTTGCCCTTGAACAGCTCCTCGGTGACAGCCCTGGGTCTGCTATAAACTGCCTCGGCTATCTCACTCTGAAGGCCTTTTGCAAAGCTGTCGTAGCTCTCGCTGGCTATGACCGTGAGTACATTGACGTTTTGCACGTCATCTCCCAGCACGCTTGCATCCATGCGTTCGCCGTCCTGGTTTACACACAGGCGCAGGCCGCGGCCGACCTCCTGGCGTTTTCTGACCTCACTGCTGCTCTGCTTGAGCGTGCAGATTTGGAACACGTTAGGGTTGTCCCAGCCTTCTCTTAGGGCCGAGTGCGAGAAGATGAAGCGCACCGGAGAGCGTTTGGGGTCGCGGTCAAGCAGCAGCTCTTTGTTCTTCATAATGAGGTCATAGGCATCGATATCGTCCGATGTGCGCTCCTTTTTGTCGGAGAGCTTACTGTCGGTCAGTTTTCCCTTTTTATCAATTGAGAAATAACCGGCGTGAGTCGCTTCGGCTGGTATGGAGTCGAGGTAGGCCACATATGCCTCGTCCCCGATCTCGCGCTGCATCGCCTCGACAATGCCCCGGTACTCCTCCTCAAACATATCTGCATAGATGCCGTTGAAGGGTTTGCCCGCCTCGTTGTACTGCTTGTACTTTGCCACCTCGTCGATGAAGAACAGGGACAGCACCTTGATACCTTGGTGGAACAGCTGGCGCTCACGCTCAAGATGAGACAGGATAGTCTCCCTTATCTGTATACGTCTCAGCTGTTCCTCGCTGACCTTGCCCACGACCTCGCCCGCCGTGAGTTTGAGACCGTTGAGAAATTCAACGGAATTGTCGCGCCCGTCGATATGTGAGACGACGAAGTTGTCTTTGTATTCATCCAGCTCGCCTGACGCGGGATAGAGATTGAAGCCCTCAGACACTTTGGCAGTCTTTTTGCGTATGCTGGTCGCGCCTTTAACGTCAAACTCTATCGTCGCGGTCGGGTCGTCTTTGGAGAGGTTTATGCCTTCGAGGTACACATACCCCTCTGTCGCCATGCTGCCGGATTCCTCTATGCCCTTGACGGAGATTTTCTTGACAAGCCGCTTGTTGTAGGCCTCCATCGCGTCGAGGCGATAGACCATATTGTAGATGCTGTCCGCCTTGTGCGTGGCAGAATAGCGGAGCGTCAGGAGGGGATTAAACTTCTCTAAGTTTTTCTTGGTTTGCTTTCCCTCAACAGACTGAGGTTCATCTATTATTAATATTGGATTTGTCTTAGCTATTATATCGATTGGACGGCGCGAACGGAAAGAATCTAACTTTCTGAAAATAACAGCCGCATTCTTGTCTGCTTTTTTGCCATTTTCTAGTTTTTCTTGCGCATCAACTGATTTGTTGAAAGCCTGTGAGTTGATGATCATCACGTTTATCGAGCTGTCCGAGGCGAAGCGGTCTATCTCGGTGAGCTGGGCGGAGTTATAGATGAAAAACCTTATCTTTTTGCCGTATTCCTCGGCGAAGTGCTCCTGCGTGACCTGGAAAGACTTATACACGCCCTCGCGTATGGCGATGCTTGGCACCACGACAATGAACTTGCTCCAGCCATAGTGTTTATTGAGCTCGTACATGGTCTTTATGTAGGTGTAGGTCTTGCCGACGCCGGTTTCCATCTCGATAGTGAGGTTGTAGCGGCCTTCCAGCTTCGGTGACGGCGCTATCTGGTTTGCACGCTGCACCTTGTTGAGATTGCCAAGTATAACAGAGTCGGTCAGTTCCGGTATAATACGCTCATTGCGCCAGCCGGTAAAGTCCCGCTCTTCCTCAACGCTTATCTGGCCCAGGCCCTTGTCCATCAGGTATGTAGGCGTCAAATACGGCTGCCCGGCAAATACGTCAACAACAGCCTTCGCCGCGTCAGCCTGAAATTCTTGATGCTTGAATTGGAGCTTCATGACAGAGACTCCTTTTTCTGTTTTGCAATATAGCTGATGTTTTTTTCAATATAATGTTGACGATTATCTTCAATCATTTTGTCCAGTTCCTCATCTGTCATAGGCTTCTCTTGCATTTGAACAAGCTTGACATCATAGTGAGTGAGCAAACCTCTTATCGAAGCATTTGCCAAGGCAGCAAGAAAGCGAAAGTCAAAAGATGGTACGCCTTCTTCAAAAGCATATCTGCAATCAATGAAAGAGTTTGAAACGAGAACAAATTCTTTTGCGAACTTCTCCATATCTTTGTACTCAGGTGCCTTCTCTAATAAATAGCCGATGATTTCACACTGAAACTCTTCAGGTAGCATTCTAAAAAGAACTAACAGATTGTGTTCTTTTTTATAACTGATGTTATTTTGGGTCAAAATTGCCTTTAAGCTTAGTTCAATAGAAAAAGCCCCATTTACAAGCATTGGAACTGTAAATAAGAAATCACCAGATTGCATATTAATTCTTTCAAGATTAAGATACGCATTATAAAATGATTTAGCCTGAAAAATAAGAAATTCCGCCTGCATTACAACACCTTCACACGCTTGGTTATATCATCCGCATCTTCCGGCATATAGATCTTGAAAATTTCAAAGACATTGATTTTTTCAGGGCTGTCAGTAAAACTGGCGTCGCGGAAGACGGCGCGGACGGGTTTGCGTCGGGCGATTTCCTTTATGACAGTATCGGGTATATTCTCATTGAAGCAGGCAATTAGATTTGGATAAGCTCCGCTATCTGGATCATAGGTGTGGACGGTGCAGCCGTCAATCGTCTCAGAGTAATAGGGCATGGACAGCGGCAGGCCCCAGTCCAGCAGGCAGCCGAACAGCAGGTCGAGGTCGGTACGGTCTTCCTTGATGTTAGATTCCGTCGCCGCGATCATGTCCTGGTCTATCTCGTCCGGCGTGTAATAAACGTCCTTCATATTGCTGTCGTCGAGCTTGAACACGCGGAAACCGATGTCAACATCATCCGGGGTCATTTCCTTGTTGCCAAACTCGTCAAAGCGCTCCTGTCCCCAGCGCATACTGCTCCCGGCAGTAGCCTTTATGTCCATGAGCTCTTTCTCTCCCGCTCGGCGTATGCGTTCTTTGCCTATTTCGCAGATATTTTTGTATCCGGCTTTGTAGGCCTCAGATTTTTCATCGCACTTTTCCGGCCATTGTACCATGATAAACTTACGTTTACCGGGCTTGCCATCATAGACATCTTGAAAGTTCTGTAACATGACGGCGTGGGCCGTTGTTGCAGAGCCTGAGAAAAAATCAAGTACAATGGAATCTTTAGCAGACACCATTTTCGTGAGATAAACAACAACATCTACTGGTTTTGCATTGTCAAACACTCGTACACCATCAAACAAATCTTGAACACACTGGGTACCAACATTGTATATACTCATCATTTCTTTAGGAATCAGAGTTGCTGGAGCGCCTGTTGCGTCGCCTAAATATTTTTTGATGTAAATGTTCCAGTTTGCTTGCATTCCAGCAGTTGTTACCAGAGGCCCACCTACAGTCCTTTTGAAAGTTACCATACCATTTTTAAGTGATTCTTTAAATCGTTCTTCAACAAATCTATAAATATATCCTTCCTTGGGTACAACAGTTTCACCATCAGGACAAACTATTGGATACTTTTGATTAACATTAGTAGATTTATTCTTAAATACAAAATCCTTATCGCGATATATGCCCCTTTCATCTCTTTGCGTATACATCTTTATAGCGTCAGAGGAAAGAGGTGCAAAAAACATCTCTAGATCATTTTTACTCTTTGCATAGCAAAGCAAGTATTCGTGCGTTTTGCTTGCAAATTTCGGCCTAATACCACCAGCTGTGGAGCAGTTCCATATAAAACAGTTTACGAAATTATCGGCTCCATAAATTTCATCACATATTTTTCTTAAGTTTTCTAACTCGCTGTCATCAATACTAATTATAATAACCCCGTCGTCCGCCAACATATTTCTTGCCAGCATCAGGCGAGGATACATCATGCTGCACCAGTCGGAATGAAAGCGAGGATTACTTTCCGGATTCTCGGCGAATTGTTTGTTGCCCTCTTCGTCAAACAGGCCTATCTGTTCCTGATACTCCTGCTTGTCCATCTCGAAACGGTCATTATAGATGAAGTCGTGGCCGGTATTATACGGCGGGTCTATGTAGATCATTTTGACCTTGCCCAGATAGCTCTCCTGCAGGAGCTTGAGGACTTCGAGGTTGTCGCCTTCTATGTAGAGATTTTCGGTGGTGTCCCAGTTTTTGCTCTCCTCGGGGCAGGGGCGCAACGTCTTGCGGATGGGCTTGTTCGCCTCCACAATGGACGCCTTTTTTCCCACCCAGGTAAACTCATAGCACTCATCCCCATCCACAACGTCCGGCGACAGCATCTGCTTGAGCATCTCAAAGTTTATCCCGCGCTTCAGCTTGCCGCTCTCGTCCCGCATCTCCGTAATGCAGTTCGGAAACAGCTCCGCTATCCTGTCAATATTCTCCGCCGTCATATCCGGCGTCTCAAATTTCATGTGATCCATTTCTGCCCTCTTTTCACGAAACTAATCATCGTTTTTTCTATTCAAGTAATTTCTTACTTCATCTAAAATGCTATCTGACAAATTCGATACTTTCTTCTGGCGTTCTTCTAATTCCTTAAGAGCTTCTGCTTTAGTGTATTCCCTATTATTATATTTGATTTTGTTACTGTTCGTTTCTTCAAACTCACTCCAAAAGCTAAACATTGATATTGCTTCATACGCCAGTTTACCTAATTCCTTATAGCTTTCATATATCGGCTTGGATATAAAAGGCGCATTGCGCTTGTTATCCATTTCTGCATCATCAATGTGCTGGGCTACAATGCGCGTGTAATCTTTGTAGTTCTGAATACCATCAGGCAGCGATTTACTCCTTGCGATAACAACCGCAGCGCCCACATCATACACCATGGTTAAGTGTTTTTCAGACAAACTCTGATATATTTTAAACTCTTGGTCAAACTGTACTTTTGCAATATACAAGCGCCTTTCGCTTTTCGCTTTACCGTTTTCAATTATACTGTTCCCGAACATACCGAGTAAAGTGGCGCCAACGCCTATTAAAGCGACAATTATAGTTTCCGTCATATGCTCTCCATCTCCTTCTTCAGCCTCTTCAACTCCGCGTTCATCTCAACCTGCCGGTTGAACTGCTTCTCCCGACGCATTTTATTTTCAAGCGCGGCGATCTGTTTTTGCAGGCGGAGCTTTTTCTCGTCGTTTGCAACGTTCTGCGCGATGGACAGCTCTGCGCTCCAAACTCCACACTCCAAACTCTCCAGCTCTCTGCACTGCCGCACCAGGCCCTCATACACCGCGTCCATAGTTAGCCCGTCCAGGCGCAGGCTGAGGTGCTCAGGCTCTAGCCAGTCTGTGTGATAGTATCTGTGCACACGGAACGCAGAGGCCCCAGACGCCGCCTCCTTATAGCTTATCCACACCTGATACCTGCCGTCATATTCGAGTATGAACAGTATATGGTACGACAGCGAGGTGTCTATGAGCCGCAGGACCGCTTCGTCAAGGCTCGGCTGGTACAGCTTCAGCTCCAGCACTTCTATCTCTGTGACAGCTTTGCCCTCAGCCACATTCATCGTCGATGCAGCGAGTTTGTTGCGCCAGTATATCAGCCTTATCTGCTCTACGAATGCGCGTTTCAGGTCCGGAGATATGTCAATGTTCTCGTAGAACTTCTGCTTCGGTACCCGCTTATTATACTCCGTCGTCCTCGGAAATCCCAGCATCATTATCACTCACTTTACAACCAGAAAAGTTATGAGTTCAAAGTCGTTCAGGCCCGACACCGCCGACAGGAGTGCTGACGTTCCGCCGCTGCCGAACAGGCTGTCTATGTCGCTCTCCTCTTTGGCGTCGATGATGGAGTTTATCGCCTTATTGAGCAGCTCGGACACGGCGGACATATTTCTGCCGTCATCAGTCTCCGCGTTGAATCTCCGGCACAGCGCCGCGTCCGGCTCCGTCTTGCCCCTGCACAGCACGCGCATGGTGTCGAGCAGGCGCTTGGGGTCAAGATAGTCGCAGACGACCTCGCCGCTCTCTGAGACGTAGACCATGTAGAATGGGTGGATGCGGTTCCTGTTGTCTATGTTCACGCTGTCGTTGATGTTTTTGAGGATGAACATCACGCCCGGAGGCGTGTCGTCACCCGCTGCAACAACGGCGTGCAAACCGTTGGGCGTGAATTCAACGCCTTCGTTGTCTTTCATGTACTCGAGCAAATCAAGCCTGAATTCATTCAGGCCTAGGTCCATGATGGATATGCCGCTGGACATCTCTTCAATATCCACGACCTCGCTCTGCAGCCGCTTGAGCTGGGCGCCCCGGTATTCAAGGTCGCCCTTTTCCTCTGGGTTTATCAAATCATCATCGCCCGTGGAGGTCATGACGGATATCTTCATTCGCGTCTCGACACGGCTTCTCAGGTTTATATACTCGTCCAAGTCCATGTCCGGCCAGAAGTTCACAAGCTGTATACGCTCATTTCTGCTGCCGATGCGGTCAATGCGCCCGAAGCGCTGGATTATGCGCACAGGGTTCCAGTGTATATCGTAGTTTACGAGGTAGTCGCAGTCCTGGAGATTTTGGCCTTCGGAAATGCAGTCCGTGGCGATGAGTATGTCAATGTTTGCCGCTCCCATATCACCGAGCGCGTCTCTGCCTTTTGATATTGGCGAGAAACAGGTCAGCACAGTATTTAGGTCAGCCCGCAGACGCGGTATGGTCGAGCGTCCATCCACCGTGCCTGTTATCTCTGCGGTCTCAAGCCCAAATTGCTCTTTTGCAAACTTGCTGACCTTGTCGTAAAGGTAGTCGGCAGTGTCGGAGAAGGCGGTGAAGATCATCAGCTTTTTGTTGCCGGGATTTATCGGGCAGCTGACTTTATCTCTTATCAGCGCAAGAAGCGTCTGAAGTTTGTTGTCGTGCTCCGGGGTGATGTCCGCGATCATGAGCGTCAGCAACTCCAGGTTCTCTGCGTCCGCCTTCAGTTCACGCAGCCACGAGACGTGATCCATGTCCGCAAGGTCTATCTTCACCTTGCGGCCTACAGTAAAGTAATCCGTGTTCTGGTCGTCGAGGTCAAAGTCACTGCCGTCTGGAAGCTCGGTTAGGTCGAGTATGCAGTCCCCGGACTGATATGCCTCTATTGTCTTTATCGTGTCGTTGATAAGAACTTTGATGCGCTCTATCGTCAGTTTGAAGGAATACACCGAGCTCTCCAGACGCTTTAGCAGGTTGATGCTCATGAGGCGGCGTATGCCTTCCTCACGGCCTCGCTGGGTCAAATTGTGCGTCAGGTCTATGTACTTTGATATCCGCGAATCCATGATATAATTCGACGGCGTATATATCGCCAGATTCAGCGACATCAAAAGCTCGTATATCTCGCTGTAGTTTATGGCACTGTTCAAGTCGGTCAGGCAAGGCTGCAAGGATATGGGCGGCAGCCGTTCGGGAAATTTCCCTATGGCCGCAGTGTCATAGTATTTTTCGATATGCCGCCTTGAACGTGCTATCGTAACGCTGTCAAGCAGCTCAAAAAAGTCAAAGTCGAGTGACTTGAGCAGAGAGTCAGTCGAGCGGGCCTCTATTGGCAGCTTGCTCCAGGAGTTGAACGACTTCTGGGCGTTACGGAATATTTCGTCTATGGGTTTGGCCGTTGCCAGACGCTCATTAATCTGAGCCGCGTCGCCCTCATAGGCAAGCGCCAATTGGTTTTTCAAGTCAATGAATCTGTTGTTTACCGGTGTCGCAGAGAGCATGAGAACTTTCGTCTTGACCCCGGAACGAATGACCTTATTCATCAGCTTGAGATACCGGTTTTCTTTTGCTTCCTCTCCGGACACCTCTCCGCCGTTTCTGAAGTTGTGGCTCTCGTCTATCACGACCAGATCGTAGTTTCCCCAGTTGATCCTCTGCAGGTCGATTCCATTTGAATTGCCCCTGTCACGCGAAAGGTCTGTATGATAGAGGACGTCATAGCGCAGGCGGTCTTCTGCAATGGGATTATTCACATAGTTTCCCTTGTATGTGTTCCAGTTCTCAGACAGCTTCTTTGGGCAGAGCACCAAGACTGATTTATTCCTGTTTACGTAGTATTTGATAACGGCCAGGGCTGTAAATGTTTTGCCCAAGCCAACGCTGTCAGCCAGGATGCAGCCGTTGAATTTTTCGAGTTTGTTGATAATGGCGAGCGCTGCATCCCTCTGAAAATCGTACAACATACTCCATATTTTGCTTGACTTGAATCCTGTCAGCTCGTTTGGCATCTCGTCTTCGCTGATATCGTCAAGGAACTCATTGAAGATGTTGTAGAGGGCCAAAAAGTAGATGAAGTCCGGAGCATTTTCCCGATATGCGGTTGTGATGCTCTCAATGACTATATCAGTCACTTCCTGCAATCTGTCCGGGTCGTTCCACAGTTCATCGAACAGCTTGATGTATAAGCCGGAATTTTCTGTGCTGTCTGTTTTCTGAACGAGGTAATAGGCGTTGTTTCCTCGCTCACAGCCGAGGTCAACTGTCGTGAAGCCGCTGATCGGCATATAGGTGTGCCGGTCGACCGTCATGAAGCCCATCATCTGCTCGTTTGTCACATTGGACTTGAACGCCGCTTTGCGTCGTATCCAGTCTGCACACTCTTTGGCGATAGCCTTTTGGCTCAATTCATTGCGCAGCCTTATCTCAAATTCGGAGCCGAACAGGCTGCGCTCACGCGACAGGCGTGGGATATAAAACTCACGACGAGCTTTAGGGGTCTTTTCAGATATGAATGTAGGCGAGGTAAAAATAAACCTGAGTTCATCAATACCTTCCAACTGCTCTTTGAGTTCTTTATAGGCATAGATAGAAAAGCAGGCAGCAGCCAGCGAGATTTTGCTATGAGGCCTGATTGAAGTTGTCAGGTTATCCTTGACCGTAGTTCTGATGTTATCTATCAACTGCATATATTTCCCGCCCTTGTATCATCAATCGTCAAGTTTCTTTTAATTGTAACATACTTAGCAGCCGAAGGCAAAGGTTCCCTATTTATGTTAATTGGAAGCGGTTTATCCACGCCGCACGAAGTTTGATTGTGTCCGGACACGGACATTGCTTGCACGATATCGCCACAAGAATCTCCCGGCCATGTGGTCGGGAGATTCTTGCGTCTGTGCGACGGTTGCGACGGTTGCGACGCTTGGTTTGGGGTGTCGGTTTTACCGTTGCAAGCGTCGCAAGCGTTGCGTCATGCGGTCACTTCATACGCCTGGACAATCACCGGGACGTGCGTCAGGCGGATGCGGCGGCCTTCGTGTTTGGTCTTGAACTCGTACTTTACCTGATGCTCGTCCAGCAGGCGGCCAGCATTCACGTTCAGGTGGCGCGTCAGGCGATTTACCGCCATACTCGTGTTTATCGCCCTCGCCAGCTCGCTCGGGCTGCCCTCCCACTCTCCGGCGCTGATGCTTAATTTCGCCACCGCCTCCAGCACTGGGTCGGGCGGCTGTCGCCAGGGCTGGGTGTCGGCGCACTCCAGCTCCCAGGTCAGGCTGTCGGCGTCTTTCTTCAGATGCAGCCTCTGGTCGGGCTGATCGCGTCCTGCGACGTCGAGCGTTGCGGTGAGGTCTGTGCGCTTCTCTTTGCGCATCAGCAGCGCGCCGTCTGCGCAGCCGAACAGGCCCGTCGTGCCCGAGATCGTCTCAAAGCAGTCGTCAGCCGTCTGCTTTCTCGTGTGGTGCACCGCCAGTACGCAAACGCCGTGGCTGTCCGCGAAACACTTGAGGCGGTTCACCAGCTCGTAGTCGCTGCCGTAGCTGTAATCCTTCGAGGCCTCTCGTACCTTTTGCAGCGTGTCGAGCACTATCAGCTTTGTCTCCGGGTGCTCTCTCACGAATCGCTCCAGCTGTGCGTCAAGGCCGTCTCCGAGCATCTTTGCGTTGACGGAAAAGTGGAGCTCGTCCGTGCCCTCAACGCCGAACATACGCGACATCCTGTCCTGCAGGCGGCGGAAGTCGTCCTCCAGTGCCAGGTAGAGTACCGTCCCCTGGTGCACGTCATAGCCCCACAGCGGCTGGCCTGTGCTGACGTGGTAGGCAAGCTGGGCGACAAGAAAAGACTTGCCTATCTTCGGAGCGCCAGCCAGTATGTACGCCCCGGCGTACAGCAGGCCGTCTATGACGGGCGGCCTGCTTTCGTACACGTTTTCATAGAGTTCATTCAGTGACACTGTATGTAAATAGCCGGGGCTGTTCATTCTCTGCATCTTTTTGAGCAGCCCGTCCAGCTTGGTTTCTTCATTGGTTTCTTCAATAATTTCTTCAGTCACACAGTCCTTCATATGGCGTCACCGCCTATCTGAAGGCCGTAGAACTTCTTTTTGAAGTACTGCACCGGGCATTTTCCCGAAACGGTTATGTACCCCATACTTTTCAGCTCCCGATTCATCTCTCTCACAATCTGATAAGCTTTGCTCCTGCTGACTCCCATGATTTCGGCTACCTCCTGAGCCGTTACAAATTGTGCCTGCATTTTACCTCCTGATTGTAAAGTATATGAATCTCAAGTGCGCTTACATTTCACCTCCTATCATAATGCGCACTATCAATACGTATAGTATTATATGTACTATCGGTGCGTTTGTCAACAGTATCAAATTTAATTATGTACTTGCAATTCGCATTACTATCTGATATACTCTGTTCGAGGTGAACTAAATGGAGCACAACTACGACGATTTCGACTACACCGGCGGAAGCGGAGAAGCCTTCGACTCAAAGGAGATCGGCAAACGAATACGCCTTGCGCGCAAAATGAGGCACATCAGCCAGACCAAGCTGGCTGAAATGCTGGACCGCTCGCTGAGAACGATACAGAAATACGAGTGCGGGGACATAGACGTTTCGATTTCGGCGCTTGTAAGCATCTGCGCTGCGCTGGACGTTCCCCTGTCGTACATGATCGGTCTCGGAACGAGGAGGGCGGTTTTGACCAGTCTTGCCGACGTCATGGACTTTCTGTTCTTGCTCGACACGGCAGATGAGCTGGACTTCGACATTGAAGTTGAGAAGCCGCCAAAGAGCCAGAGCTGGAAGTGCTCGCTCTCTTTCGGCGGCACGGGGACGAGCGCCGAGCTCAATCCCTCGTTCTGCCTGCTGCTCGAACAGTGGAAGGAGCAGCGCAGCAAGCTGGCAAGCGGCCAGCTGTCGGCAGAAGACTACGCGGCCTGGAAGGACCAGACCATAACTTACAGCTCGTCTCACGAGCTCCATCTCCCACCGGCGGAAGGCGGCGATGAGCCCCAAGCTGAGGAACCGCTGACTGAGGAGGACATACAGATGGTGCACGAGTTTGTAAAGAACAATCCCGGATTAGTTGCGAAGATGAAAAAGGACAAAAAGCAATGAGCACATACTGAGACTCGAGAGAAAGGAGCGATTCATGTCAGTAACAAAAGACGGAAACACAGGCAAATGGATGTCTCAGGTGCGCATTAAGGACTGGACAGGCAAGGTAATACACAAGAAGAAGCGCGGCTTTGCAACCAAACGCGAGGCGCTGCAGTGGGAGCGCGACTTCATAAGTCGGGCGAATGCCAGTCTCGGGATGACGTTCAAGGACTTCATCGGGCTTTACCTTGAGGACATGGAGAAGCGGCTCAAGCCCTCGACTCTGGCCAACAAACGGTTCATGATCGACCTCAAGATAACGCCCTGCTTCGGCCAAATGCCGCTCGACGAGATCAAGCCGACCGACATAAGGCGCTGGCAGAACGAGCTGACCAGCTACCGCGACGACAAGGGCGAGCCGTATTCCCAAACCTATCTCCGGGTCATCAACAACCAGATAACCGCCATCTTCAACTACGCGGTCAAGTATTACGGTCTGAAGGAAAATCCCTGTCACAAGGCTGGGAGCATGGGCAAAAAGTCGGCGGACGAGATGCTGTTCTGGACGCGGGACGAGTTTACGAAGTTCATTGAAGCGCTGAAAGACCGGCCTGCCTCCTACGCCGCATTTATGACGCTGTACTACACCGGTATGCGCGAGGGCGAGCTGCTGGCGCTGACTTCGGCGGACATCGACTTTGAAAAGTCCGTCATCGCCATAAGCAAAAGTTACCAGCGTCTCGGCGGCAAGGACGTGATCACCTCGCCCAAGACTCCAAAAAGCAACCGGGTGGTCACGATGCCGGAAGTCCTGAGCGCTTGTATGAAGGGGTACATTGAAAAATGCTACGGCCTCCTGCCCGGCGACAGGCTGTTCCCGTATACGAAGCATTTTCTCTACCACGAGATGGAGTACGGCTGCAAGGCCTCCGGGGTCAAGCGCATCCGCGTGCACGACATCCGGCACAGCCACGCGAGCCTGCTGGTGGAGATGGGCTGCTCTCCCCTGCTCATTGCCGAGCGGCTCGGGCATGAGAAGGTGCAGACCACGATGGACACATACAGCCACCTGTATCCGAACAAGCAGGCCGAAGTAGCCAGACAGCTCGACGCCATAGCTCGATGAGCTCTCTGGCTACAAAAAGCCCATTCGATGTAGCCAAGTTGTAGCCAGCAAAAACCGCAAAATCCCCGAAATGCCTATGTTTTCAGGCATTTCAGGGACTTGGAAAATGCTAAATTATTATTCCCACTCGATGGTCGCGGGGGGCTTGGGGCTGAGGTCGTAGAGGACGCGGTTGACGTTGGGGACTTCGGAGAGGATGCGGTCGGTGATCTTCATGAGCAGGGGCCACTCGATCTGGGGGACTGTGGCGGACATGGCGTCTACGGTGTTCACGGCGCGGATGACGACCGGCCAGGCGTCGACGCGCTTGCCGTCGCGGACGCCGGTGCTCGTGATGGGCGGCACCACTGTGAAATACTGCCACACGGTCTTGTCCAGGCCCGCCTTCGCGAACTCCTCGCGCAGGATGGCGTCGGACTCGCGAACGGCTTCCAGGCGGTCGCGGGTTATCGCGCCCACGCACCGCACGCCCAGGCCCGGTCCCGGGAACGGCTGGCGGTACACCATGGAATCAGGCAGGCCCAGCGCCTTGCCGACCACGCGCACCTCGTCTTTGAACAGGAACTTTAGCGGCTCGACCAGCTCGAACTTCAGGTCCTCCGGCAGGCCGCCGACGTTGTGGTGGCTCTTCACCGGGCCGGACTCGATGATGTCCGGATATATCGTGCCCTGGGCGAGGAAGCCGATGCCCTCCAGCTTGCGGGCCTCCTCCTCGAACACGCGTATGAACTCGGCGCCGATTATCTTGCGCTTGCGCTCCGGCTCGGCGACTCCCGCCAGCTTGTCCAGGAAGCGGTCCACGGCGTCGACATACGTCAGGTTCGCGCCGAGCTGATTGCGGAACACCTCGATGACCTGCTCGCTCTCGCCCTTGCGCATCAGGCCGTGGTTCACGTGCACGCACTCGAGCTGCTTGCCCACCGCCTTGATGAGCAGCGCCGCCACGACGGACGAGTCAACGCCGCCGCTGAGCGCGAGCAGCACCTTGCCGCTGCCGATCTGAGCGCGCAGGGCCTCGAGCTGCTCGGCGATGAACTTCTCCGCGAGCTCAGGCGTCGTGATGCGCTCCATTTCCGGTCTTTTGTTTCCTTCCATGCTTATAACATCCTCCAATACAGGCAAAAATATATGCGGGGAGTGATTGCTTGGCTATAATTATTATCCGAACGCTCGTCGTATATTTCGCGCTCGTGGTCTCGATGCGGTTCATGGGCAAGCGTCAGCTCAGCGAGCTGGAGCTGCCGGAGCTGGCCATCGCCGTGCTGATTGCCGACCTCGCGGCGCACCCTTTGCAGGACATCGGCATACCGCTCATGAACGGGCTGCTGCCCATCGTGGTGCTCACCTGCTGCGAGCTCATCATCTCAGGCGCGGCGCTGCGGCACGCGGGGCTGCGGACGCTGCTCTTCGGGCGGCCCTGCTTTCTCATACGCCGCGGCAAGATAGACCAGAAGGAGATGAAGCGCTGCCGGCTCAACCTCGAGGAGCTCTACGAAGAGCTGCGCGCCCAGAGCATTACCGACATCTCGCAGGTGGAGTACGCCGTGCTGGAGACCGACGGGACGATGTCCGTGATACTCTTTCCCGAGTTCCGACCGGCGACGGCGCGGGACCTGGGGCTCAAGCCCAGGGACACGGGCTATCCTGTTATAATCATCAACGACGGCAAGCTCATGCGCGACAACCTGCGCATCGCAGGCCGCGACGAGGTCTGGCTGCGCCAGGAGCTCAAGCGGCGGGGCGCCTCCGGGCCGGGCGACGTATATCTGCTGATGCTCGACGCCGCGGGCGGTGTCTACTATGCGCCGAAGGGGGCGGTCTGATGAAGCGCGAGATAGCGGCAGGGCTCGTGCTGCTCCTGCTGGCAATAGGCAGCTGGTTCAACCTCAACTACCTCAGGGAGTTCACGGGCGGGCTGGAGGAGCAGCTGGCGCTCTCGCGCGCCTACTGCTATGCCGGCCGATTCGACCTCGCGGAGGAGGTCCTTTCCAAGGCGGCTGACGAGTGGCTGGGCGCCGACGGCTACACGCACATCTTCATACGGCACTCGGAGATAGACAGCACGACGGACGCCTTTTTCGAGCTCATGAGAGACGTGCGCTCCCGCGACGCGGAGAGCGCGGCCGGTTCCTACGAAAAGCTGCTGGCCCATCTGAGCAGTCTCTACACGATGGAGCGAGTGACGCTCGGGAGCATATTCTAGCCCTACAAGTATAACATGCACAGAGTGCACGCTGCAAGACAATTCGGCAGCACCCGGCACATGGAGACAAAAAGCGCCCCCATCCGTGGATGGGGGCGTTTTCCTTCTGATTTTCAGCCCTTTGCGGCCTTTTTCATCGGGGAGATGGCAATGGAGACGACTATGAGCACCATGCCGACAAGCGCGGTGGCGCCGAAGAATATCCAGCCACTCTTCATTCCGCCCTCGGTGGCGAGGAAGGCGCTCATTATCGGGGCGCAGAGCGCCTGGCCGACGTAGACGGCGGTCATCAGCGTGGCGGAGATGGCGGCGAAGTCCTTGCCGCCGAACACGGACTGGCCGATAAGGCCGGGGATGCTGGCGTTCAGCGGGTAGGCCAGCGCGGCGAAGAGGACGCAGCCGACCATTATCATGGTCACGGGCTGGCCGTTGAGCGCTATCATGCAGGCCATGGCCGCCGCGAAGGCGATGCACACGATGATCGTGAACACCGCGGGTCCGGTCTTGGCGAAGACCTTGCCGACGCCCAGCAGCACGAGGCCGGAGAGGACCAGATACACCGCGTTCCAGTTGGCGGATGTGGTGGCGTCCATGCCGTTGGCGGACCACCAGGAGGGGGCATAGCTCATATACGCGGTGCCGCTGACGCAGACGAACAGCAGCGCGAGGGAGAGCACCCAGAAGGCCGGAGAGCGCAGGGCCGTGGCCTTGTCGACGCCCGGGACCTCCACCGCGGCGCCCTCTGCGGTGCCCTGGGAGGCCTTGTCCCAGCCGAGGGGCTTCTGTCCCAGCTTTTTGGGGCTCTTGATGAGCACCAGCACGGAGAAGAGGCCGATGGCGAGTATGAATATGGACAGGATGCGGTAGCAGTTCTTGTAGTCCGTGACCTTGAAGAGCTGGCCCGCGGCAAAGACCCATATGGCCGCGCCGAAGCCCGCACCGGAGAAGACTATGCCGGAGATCTGCTCGCGCTTTTCAACGAACCAGTCGGCTATGACGCTGGAGCACACGGCGTGGGTGCCGAAGGTGATGGAGAAGGACGCGAGGAAGCCCGCTATGTAATAGAACACCAGGCTCGGCACGTTGGCGCCGGGGGTGGCGAAGGTGTAGAAGTGTACGTGCGCCGCGCAGGCAATGATGGAGATGAGCATGGTCACACGCGCGCCGTACTTGCTCAGGGCCTTGACCGCGACGAGGCTGAGCACGACGTTGCCTATCGTGTTCACCGTGCCGATGTAGCCGACCATGCCGAGGTCCCAGCCGCTGTATTCGGACAGCGAGGTGAGGAATATGCCGAGGGTGGTGCAGGCGCCGAGGTTCACGAACATGACGAGGAATGCGCCTACCGCTGCCTTATATCCAAAGAATTTTCCGCTCTCTTTCAAAGTATTTCCTCCTCTGTTGCGCTTTCTTTATAGAATACCCCCCGCGCGGAGTACACGCGGGGGTATGTTCCTTTGGAAAGCTGTTTCTTACTTGAGGGCCATTGCCGCGTAGAAGCCCTCGCGGATGGCGCTGCCGGCCTTGGCGGGCTTCATGCAGTCGCCGATGATGGTGGTCTTCATCGGGTACTTGTTCTGGATTGCGTCGGCCAGCACCAGGCTGCGCGCTCTGCCGAAGGCGCCGATGACCACGTCGGCGGGCAGGACCTTCTTGCCCTCGGCGCTCTCGACCTCGACACCGGCGTCGGTAATGCCGACGACCTTGGTGTTCACGAGCTGCTCCACGCCGTACTCATTGAGCAGGCGGTCGATGCTGATCTTGTTGACGACCATGACGTCGCTGGCGAGCTGGGGCAGCATCTCCACGATGGTGAACTTGCGGCCGCCCTTCGCGGCGTACTCGATGGCGGTGTCGCAGGCGGAGAGGCCGCCGCCGCAGATGACGACGTTTTTGCCCTCGGGCATTCCGTTCTTGTGGATCTGCTCCACGTCGATGGCCTTCTCGATGCCGGGGATGGCGGGCATGACGGGCTTGGAGCCGGTGGCCACGAACACGGCGTCCGCGGACTCGAGCACGGGGTCGTCCACGCCGATCTCGGTGTTCAGCACGACCTTGACGCCGAGCTTCTTGAGCTGGACCTCATACCACTTGATGAGCTGCGGGATGCGCCACTTGAAGTCGCCGGTGGCGATGGTGAGGAAGGTGCCGCCCAGGCGGTCGGCCTTCTCATAGAGGGTGACGGAGCAGCCGCGCTCGGCAGCGCACCTGGCCGCCTCGAGTCCGCCGGGGCCGCCGCCGATGACGACGACGTTGGTCGGGCCGGACACGGGCTTGACCTCCATGTAGCTCTCAAAACCGACGGAGGGATTGACGGTGCAGGAGAGCTGAGTGAGGCGGCCGAAGATGCGGCCGATGCACTCCTCGTTGCAGACGATGCAGGGGCGGACGTCCTCGCGGCGGCCCTCACGCAGCTTGTTGGCGAACTGCGGGTCGGCGATGGACTGGCGGCCGAACTGCGCGATGTCGGCGTTGCCGCTCTTGAGCAGCTCGACGGCGCTCTCCATGCTGTGGTTGCCGGTGTTGATGATGGGCTTGGTGAGGTGCTTGCGGGCCTCTTCGCAGACATAGGCCATGCAGGCCTCGCCGGTGTAGCGGGTCGGGAAGATGTAGTCCATCGTCTCGTAGCAGGCGGCGTCTATGTCGAAGGCGTCGATGCCGCACTTGTCCAGCACGTCGAGTATCTTCATGCTCTCCTCGAGGGTTCGGCCGCCCGGGAAGCGGTGGTCGAGGGAGATGCGGTAGGTTATCGGGAAGTTCGGGCCGACAACGCTCCTGATGGCGTCGACGGTCTCCATGGTGAAGCGGCAGCGGTTCTCGAAGGAGCCGCCGTACTTGTCGGTGCGGTGGTTCCAGATCTCGCTCATGAACTGGTCCATGAGGTAGCCCGCGTGGGCGTGGATCTGGATGCCGTCAAAGCCCATGCGCACGGCGTTGGTGGCGGCGACCTTCCAGTGCTCCATCATCTCCTCGATCTCCTCGATGCTCAGCGGACGGCAGATCATGGAGGGGTTGTAGAAGGAGGGGTTCTCGGAGCTGGAGATGGGCACGCGCTCGCCTATCTGGGGCATGCCGTTGCGGCCGGTGCCGCAGCTGAGCTGTGCGAAGATCTTGGCGCCCCAGCGGTGGACGCGCTCGGTGAGCACGGTACCGCTCGGGATGGACTTGTCGGTGGAGAAGTCGAGGGTGCGGCCGCCCTGGGCGGTTTTTTCGTCTATGAAGTAGGCACCGGTGTGGATGAGGCCTATGCCGCCCTTGGCGCGCTCCTCATAGTAGCGCAGGCCGGACTCGGTCTCGTACTGCTCGGCCATGGTCGGGGTGAAGGTGCCCATGCCGGACATGCTGATCCTGTTGCGGATGCGGCACTTGTTGATGTCGATGGGACGCCAGAGCAGGCTGTAATCGTAGTTCTTATCGCAGCAAGACATGGTTTATATATCCTCCCTTTTGGCTCAGATGGCGGTCCAGCCGCCGTCGCAGCAGCAGATATTGCCGGTCACGTAGCTGGATTCGTCGGCAGCCAGGTAGACGACGGTGGTGTCAAGCTCGCCCTCGCGGCCCGGACGGCCCATCGGTGTGCGGTCCTTGATGAAGTAGTCCATCGCGGCCATGGCCTCGGGGCTGTTGGCCTCGCTCGGGAAGAAGCCCGGGCAGATGCAGTTGACGGTGATACCCTTCTGAGCCCACTCGGTGGCCATCTGATGGGTGAAGTTGATGACGGCGCCCTTGCTGGCGGCGTAGTCGCTGATGGGGATCTCAGGCAGGCCGCCGTGGCCGAGGATGGAGGCGATGTTGATTATGCGTCCGTAGCCGGTCTTGAGCATCTCGCGCCCGAAGTCGCGGGTGCAGCGCATGACGCCGAAGACGTCGGTGTTGACGGTGTCTATCCAGTCTTCCTCGGGGAAGTCCTCAAGCGCCTTGCTCTTGCCGCCGCCGGCGTTGTTCACGAGGATATCGACCTTGCCGTACTCGGCCATGACCGCCTTGACGGCGTTCGCAACGTCCTCCGGGAGACGGACGTCGCAGCGGACGACGAGGCACTTCACGCCGACGGCGCGGATCTCCTCAGCGACCTCGTTGAGCTTCCACTCACGCCTCGCGAGGATGGCGAGGTCGGCGCCCTGACGGGCGAGGGCCAGGGCGAACTGCCTGCCGAGTCCGGCGGACGCGCCGGTGACAACTGCTACTCTTCCGTGAAGATCAAACATTTCTATTTCCTCCTGTTTTAAAATTTTATCGTTCTGTGTGTTTCAGCGCTCAGCAAAGAGCGTCCATGCCGGCGTCCATGCGGATGCCGGAGCCCATGATGTGGCTGGAGACATCGGAGGCGAGGTAGAGCGCGAGGTTCGCGACCTCGTCCGCGCGGCAGTAGCGCTTGTCCAGATAGGCCGCGCCGAAGATCTGCTCGCACTCCTCGTGGGTCTTGGTGTCGCCGAAGGTGGCCTTCTCTATCCTGTGGATCATCGGGGTCTCAACGCCGCCGGGGCAGATGTAGTTGCAGTGGATGCCGTGGGGGCCGAGCTCGAGGGCCACACTCTTGGCCAGGCCGGCGACCGCGTGCTTGGAGGAGCAGTAGGCGCTCATGCCGGCGGCGGTGGTGTAGCTGCCGTTGGAGGCGATGGTGACGACCGCGCCGCTGCCCTGCTTGATAAGATAGGGGGCCGCGTACTTCACGAGATACATCACGCCGAAGACGTTGACGCTGTAAACGCGCATGTAGCTTTCTATCGTGCAGTCCTGGATGAGCTGATACTCGCCCTCGTAACCGGCGTTGGGGATGACTATGTCGATGTGGCCGAAATAGGCCGCCGCGCCGTCGACAAAGGCCTTGACCTCTTCCTCCTTGGTGACGTCGCAAATGAAGGTCTTGAGGTTCTCGGGGGCGATGTCGAGCGTGGGGATGAAGGCGTCGAGCTTCTCCTGAGCCGTGGAGGAGAGCGCGAGCTTGCAGCCCTCGGCGGCGAACGCGCGGGCAAGCGCCTGTCCTATGCCGCCGGTGGAACCGTTGATGAGTACAACCTTGTCTTTCAGCTTGTAATCCATTTTTTAGCCTTCCTTTCAAATGTGGTTTTGTGGTTTCTTTCACACTTCGGCATAATTTTAACAGTCTCCGCTGAAAAATGCACTGTACACTCCGCGGATGAAGCGCCGCCGTTTCCGCCGGTTTGCACATCGCTTCCCTGAAGCCCGCATTATTTCAGGTTTTTTCGCGTTTTTCGCAAAATGTGAAAAATGCGAAAGCTGGCAGTTCAATTTTTGCGTTTTGCACAGTGCCTTTGTGCATTTTTGACCCCCGGCTTGTTGACATGGGGAGGGCAAATATTATATTTTATAAAGAGTTCGTTAATTAATAGACGTTTTTTCGTGAGAGGCGGTTGATATGCGGAGATTGGACTTTGACAAACTGAACTCGGTACTTCTGGACGCAGTTCTCAGGAGGGTCGGCCTCAATGAGCTCTACGCCGGGGTCAGCGCCTGCACCGGGCTGCCTCTGATATGCTTTGACACCTCCTTCCGGCTCGTCGCGCACGCCTTCAACAGGCCGTTTTACTTCAACCACTGGGAATACATCGCCCAGCACGGCGGCGCGGATGAGGACGCGGTCCTCGGCAACAACTACCTCGTTGACCAGGAGAAGATGTACAAAAACCGCAAGTCGCTCTGCTTCGACAGCGGCAACAGCTCCGGTTATCCGCAGGCCTGCGGGCCGGTGCTCATAGGCGACAGGCTCGTGGCCTACTGCGGCATCATGATAGAGGACTGCGACGTGGAGGATGCGCTGCGCGCAAACGATCTGCTGGCAGAGGCCACGGCCGTGCTGCTGCGCGAGACGTCGCTGGACGTGGGCCAGCCGGAGCTCGCCGAGAAGCTGCTCATCGAAAACGAGCTCGGCGGCGAGGCCGCCAGGAAGTTCGCCTCCGCCTTTCCCCCTCCCTATGCTTTCATAATGATCTCCGTGCAGGACTCCGGCGTGTCCACGCTGGAATACATACGCGGCATACTCTGCGCCCCGGGCAAACAGCGCATCGGCTGCCGCGGCGCGGAAAAGCAGCTTTACATGCTCCAATACGGCCTTGCGCGCGGCGAGGATTTCTCCGAGCTGCAGAGCATCACAGGCTCCTACGGCCTCGCCTGCGGCGTCTCGGACACCTTCATCGACCTGGCCGAGATCTCCGAGCGCCGCGCCCAGGCCATGCTCTCGCTCACGGTCGGTTCCGGCGGGTTCAGCACCTTCCGCGGGAGCTATGCCGAGATAGCCGAGTGCTGCGCCGCGGAGTTCTACGGGCCCTATGCCTCCAAGCTCAGGAGCATCGAGGAGCTTGCGGGCGACGACCAGGCCGTGGACAGCGACTACGTCAAGACGCTCGAGTGCTATCTGCGCAGCTTCAAGCGCCACTCCGCAGTCTCGGAAAAGCTGGGGCTGCACAGGAACACGGTAATCAACAGGATAAAGCGGATAGAGGGCATTCTGAACATGGACATCTCCGCGGGCGGCAGCCTCTCAAAGCTGCTGCTGGGCATAGATATGCACGGCCTGTCCGCCGGAGACGGGGAGGCCGAATATGTGCGCTGAACGCAGACTGACATCCGGTGAGCTCGACGAGCTCATATTGAAATGCCTGGCCGACGGCATGGGCCTGCACCGGATAATGCAGGAGCTGTACGGCGCCTGCGGCGTGTGGCTCGCCGTCTTCGACACCTCCAGCGGCACCATTTTCTGCGTGCCTGACGGCGACGCGGGCCGCAGGGACGTGCTCGAGCGGCTCAAGCGCGTCATAGTGGACGGCTTTCTCGCCGGAGACGCAAAAACCGTCGCGCTACTGCGCGACGGCAAGCCGGTCGTGTTCGGGCCGGACGAGGAGTCCGGGCGGCTGCACGTCTGCGGCGTGGCCTCTCCGCACACGGAGCCCAGGAGCATAATCTCCGCAGGCATCTCGGACGAGTCCTGGCTGGAGCTCGGGCACGAGCTGCTCTCGCGGCTCTGCCGTCTCTATGAGTTCTTCAACCGCCGCTCCGCCCGGGAGCAGCCTGTCAGGGACTCGAATTACCTGGAGTCGGGGCTTGCGCGCGAGCTCATCCTCGGCGTGGGCGACATCTCCAAGAGCCTCTTCGGCGACCTCTATGAGCTGCGCTTCAACGGCCTCTCCACCGGCATAGAGCCGGACTATGTCATGGCCGCAATGTCCCCCGACGCCCCGGCGGACGAGCGCACTCTCGCAGAACTCGGCCGTGCGCTGGTCAAGCTGGTGCCCCAGTCGTTCCGGCTTGTGACCGGCGGCAGGCTGTACATCTTCGCCTACGGCATCGGCAGCAGGCGCATGTGCAGCTTCCATGACAAGCTGCGGTATTTCTGCGAGCTGAACTCCCTCGTGTGCGGCGTGTCGGACTCCTTCGGCAGTCTGAAGCAGCGCGGCGGATACCGGCGTCAGGCGGAGCAGGTGCTCAAGCTCTCGCTCGACGAGGGCAGGCGCGGCGTTACGCTGGTGGACGACGTGTACTTTGAGATGATACTCTCCGGCGCGGTCGAGAGCGTGGGCAAGAAGGTCCTGGAGCTCTCCGAGGTCACGCTCCTCGCCGACTACGACGAAAAGAACAACACCGACTACCTCGCCACGCTGGAGGCCTATCTCTCCTTCGGCAACCGCCTCTCCGCCGCCGCGAGCTCCATGTTCATCGACCGAAGCACGATGAAATACCGTCTGCAAAAGATCTCCGACCTGCTCTGCGCCGACTTTGACGACCCGGACACGGCAAAGCGGCTGAGCCTCGGTATAGCCATACACAAACTAAAGGCGCAGGGCTGAGCCCCGCGCCTTTTTTCAGGCCCTCTGGCCCGAGTATATCGACCGGTTGCCGTTCACCACATAGGCTGCGGCGCAGGCGATGAGGAAGGCGGGCGCTCCGGCCCAGCCGAAGACCTCCGCGCCGATGAGCGCCGGGGCGAGGAGCGTGTTGCTCGCGGAGCCGAACACGGCAGCGTAGCCAAGCGCGGCGCACAGCGGCACCGGCAGGCCGAACACGCTCGCGAGCACGGCGCCCAGGCTCGCGCCTATCGAAAACAGCGGCGTCACCTCGCCGCCCTGGAAGCCCGCTGCCAGCGTCAGGACGGTCAGTGCGAGCTTCAATGCCCAGTCCCAGGCGTACACGGTCTCGCCGGATAGCGAGACGTTTATGAGGTTTGTGCCCAGGCCGCAGTAGCGGCCCCGGTAGAGGGCATAGAGTACGACAGAGAGCGCTAACCCCATGCAAAACGCGCGCAGGACCGGGTTTTTGAGCCGGTTTTGCGCCATTTTCTTTGCGTTTCGGAGGCAAAACGCAAACGCTGCGCCCACGAGGCCGAATATGACGCCGAGCACTGCGAGCTTTGCAAGCAGCAGCGCGTCCCACTCCGCCGGTGCGGCGACGGCGAACTCGAACTTCTCCAGTCCCAGCGCTCCCGAAGTTGCGCTCGCGCAGAGCGCGGCGACGGCGGCGGGCAGCAGCGCCCGGTGCTCCAGCCTGCCCACGGTGAGCACCTCCATGGCAAAGGCCGTGGCGGCGAACGGCGTCCGGAACAGCCCCGCAAAGCCCGCGGAGATGCCCGTTATCAGCATCAGCCGCGGCGCGTCCTCCACGCGCAGCAGCCGCCCCACGCGGTGGGATATTGCCGCGCCGAGCTGCACCGCCACGCCCTCGCGGCCCGCGCTGCCGCCGAAGAGATGCGTCAGCCAGGTGGCGCACATGACGAAGGGCACGAGCCGCAGCGGTATGTCCTCCCTGTCCGCGTGCCCGGCCTCGAACACCATGCCCATGCCGTTTTCGCAGCCTGCGCCGTATTTCTTGTATGCCCAGGCCATCAGTGCGCCCACGACGCCTAGGAAGGGCAAAAACCAGGCCGTGTGCGCGTCCCTGACCGCGCCAAGATACAGCAGTACCCGCCCGAACAGGGCGTCAACTGCGCCGACTATGACGCCCGTCGGTATGGCGGCGGCGGTCAATATCAGGGTCTTTTTCATACTTTCCACCTCTCAAAAAGCAAAAAAGCCGATGCTCCCGCGCACGGCATGCGCCGCGCGCAGAAGTCATCAGCTCAACGCGGTTCCGGCCAGCTGGCCGAGGGGGACCTCATCCCCTGTGTTTATTTTTTAAGGAATCTCCTGCCGGTATTCATGTAGACCAGTGTGAAGATGGCCACGGCCAGGGTGGCGACTATTCCGGCGTAGAAGAGGTTCATGTTGTCTAATAGCCCGGCGAGCATCCAGAGGCCGCCGCAGCTGAGGGCAAAGGCCCACATGACGAGACCGATGAACTTGAGCACCGCGTCCCGGTCATAGCGCTCCCGGTCGTCGAGAACATTCACATAGCGCCAGCCGCGGCCCTTGCGGAAGGCCGCGCCCACGGCCGCGCACAGCACTGTTATCATGGCCCCGAGCACCGTCAAGAACCAATACATTCCAAATCCTCCCTCAAGAGCGAATATAGCCGCATGTCCCGCACCACGCCGTTCTTGACGGCGCTGTGCCTCATGACGCCCTCGAGCCGGAAGCCCGCCTTCTCCAGCACTCGGCAGGATGCGGCGTTGTCGGCAAAGGGCTCCGCGTAGACGCGGAGAAGGTCGGTCTCGGCAAAGGCGAAGCGGCAGATCTGCCTCACGGCCTCGGTGCACACCCCTCTGCCCCAGAGGCGGCGGACGACGTAATAGCCGAGCTCCGCCGTGCGGCGGTGGATGTTGCCCTGTCTCGTGAGCTGGATGCTGCCCGCTGCCTCGCCGCCGGCGTCGATGGCGAAGGCGTATGCCCCCTCCCCCGCCGTCCGGGCGTAGGCTATGTAGTCGCACGCGTCGGCCTCAGTGTAGGGCTTGGGGAGGCCGTCGCGGAGGTTGTCGGTGACCCCGGCGTCGCTGAGCGCCTCGACTATCGCGGGCGCGTCGGTGGCCGTCCAGGGCCGTATGCATACGTGCATTTTCTATCAGTTCTCCTTCTGCTTGAGGAGCTTGGTGAGCTCCTCCATGAAGGTGTTTATGTCCTTGAAGGAGCGGTAGACCGAGGCAAAGCGGACATAGGCGACCTCGTCCACATCCTTGAGGCGGTCCATGACCATCTCGCCTATCTCGGTGGTGCTTATCTCGCGCTCCAGCGCGCTCTGGAGCTCCTGCTCTATGTCGTCGGCTATCTGCTCGAGCGAGGAGAGCGCGACGGGGCGCTTTTCGCAGGCGCGGACCATGCCGTTTATGAGCTTGACCTTGTCGAAGGTCTGGCGGCTGCCGTCGCGCTTGATGACGACCAGCGGGAGCCGCTCAATTATTTCATAAGTTGTAAATCTCTTCTGGCAGGCGAGGCACTCGCGCCTGCGGCGGATGGTGGCGCCCTCCTCGGCGGGCCTGGAATCTATGACTCGGCTCTCGGTATAGCCGCAAAACGGGCATTTCATGGCTTTCCCCCCATATCTATACTTCCCAAAAGAGTATAGCACAGCCGAGACGCCCGCGCCAACTACATTTTTCACACTTTCGGCATTTTCCGCTGGGAAATATTTTGCCTTGCCCCCTCCCCCGCCGCGCGGCTACAATAGCTGCATGGAGGTGAGGATATTGAAGGTCATCCGGCGCATGCTCTGCATGTGCGATCCGGCCTGGGAGCTGCTCATCCGCGGCCTGCAGCTCTCGTGCGTGCTGCTCTTCTGCGCCTTCCTGCTTCTGGTGGACGCGGGGGGCTTTTCGGTGGAGAGCTGCGGTACATATTTTCTCGCCGAGGAGTTGCTGACGCTGCCTCAGGCGATACTGCTGGTGGTCATGCTCGCTGGCGTCATGATAGAGGAGCGGCGGCTGTGAGGGCGCGCAGCTCCTCGCTCGTATAGAGCGCGTTGAGCACGTCGAGCAGCGCGTTTGCGCCGAGGTGCTCGGGCAGGCCCAGGCGCTTCAAAAGCTCGCGGCGGCGCCGGGCGCTGTCGGGGCGGCCGCTCAGGCCCAGCTCATAGAGCGTGGCCTTGGTTATGCCGCCGCGCCGGTGGGTGGGCGCCTCGTCCCCCAGCGTGGCTCCAGCGCGGCGCAGCGCGTCTATCAGCGTCTCGGCGCTCATGCCCTCGACGCCGAGCTTGCCCTCCTTGGAAGGCGACGCCTTGCGCCGCTCCTTGCCCGCGACGTCGGGGATATAGGCCTGCTTTACGAGCGCGGGGTAGATGGCGCCCTTCAGGAAATTGCGTATGACAAAGCCCGCGCCGTCGCTGTCCGTGAGCACTATGAGTCCCCTCGCCTCGGCGAGGCGGCGGAGCAGCGCGAGTTTTTCCCTGTCGTTGAACACGCCGAAACCCGCCGTCTCGACTATCACGGCGTCGAAGATCTGCGAGAGGGTGTTCTTGTCGTAGCGGCCCTCGACGACGATGACCTCCTTTACAGGTATCATGCCCTCGCCCCCGCCGCTATCTTGATGAGCAGCTCGCTCAGGAGGTCCGCCCCGTCCATGCCGGTGCTCTTCATGGCGTAGTCTGTCTCCGCGCAGAGCTCCACGGCGCGAGCGAGGTCCTCAGTGTCGAAGCCTCTGGCCGAGCGCAGCAGGCGGTCGACCATGAAGTCGAACTTCACGCCGCAGTACTGCCGCACAAAGTCGCCGCCGAGCTTCTCGTCCACCGCGACCCGCGCGGCGTAGAGCCGCCGCATCTGCGTGCCGATGACGGCGAGGATGGCGATGGGCTCCTCGCCCATGGCCATGAGGTCCGCCAGCGTGCGGCAGGCGCCGTCGTAGTCGCGCGCGGCCAGCTGGTCCGTCATCTCGAACACCCGCGCCTCCGGTATGCGCATCGCGAGGCGCGACACGTCCTCCGCCGTCACCAGTTCGCCCTGGGTGCCGGCGGCTATTTTTTCGATCTCGGGGATGAGCCCGTTCATCAGCTCGCCGCTGAGGTATATGAGCGTCACGCAGGCGTCGGGCAGGGCGTTCTTCCCCAGCGCGGCGAAGCGCTTGCGTATCCACTGCACCAGCGGGCCCTGGCCCTGGGAGGTGAAGTTTATGACCTTGCCGTATTTGGCAACGGCCTTCATGATCTTCGTGCGCTGGTCCGGCTCGAAGTCCGTGTCCTGCACGAAGGCCAGCGTGCACCAGTCGGGGATGTCGGAGATGAGCTTTTCCAGCGCGGCGGCCTCGGCGTCGCGGCAGTGGGCGAAGTCATAGCCGCGCACCTCGGTCAGGGTGCGCTCAGAGAGGAACGGCAGCGCGTTCACGGCGTCCGAGAGCTCGCGCAGGGACGTGCTCTTGCCGTCGAGCCGGTGGTAGCTGAAGTCGTCGCCCCCGTCCGGGAGGCAGGCGGCCTTTATCTCGCCCAGGAACGCCTCGCGCAGATAGTCCTCCTGCCCGTAGAGCAGGTAGAGCCTCGCGGGGCCCCCGGCCTTGAGCTCGCGGCTCACGTCGCCGTAGTTGAGGCGGTCGTTCGGTTTTGCTTTTTTCTGACGCTTGTTAGCCATTTGCATCTGCCCTCACTGTGATATTGCCGTTTTGGTCCGTCCTGTATACCTCCAGGCCCAGGATCTCGAGCCGCCGGAGCGTCTCCCAGGTCGGATGGCCGTAGCTGTTGTAGCCCACCGAGATGGCCGCGTACTCCGCGTCGATGGCAGCCAGCAGCTCGTAGCTCGTGGAGTATTTGGAGCCGTGGTGGCCCACGACCAGCAGCTCCGTGTCCGGGAGCGCTCGGGTGCTGACCAGCTCGCGCTCCGCGGAGCTGTTGATGTCGCCCATCACCAGCGCGTCGAAGTCGCCTATGCTCGCGAGGGCGACGACGCCGCGCTCGTTTTCGTCCCCGGCCTCCAGCGGTTTGAAGAGCGTGAGCTCCAGGCCGCCCAGCGTGAGCGAGAGGTCGCTCTCCGAGACGTACACCACCTCGGTGCCGTGCCGCTCCGCCGCGGCGAGTATGCCCTCGAGCAGGCCGTCGGAGTCGTCCGGGTCGCCGGGCATGTAGAGCGTGCCGACGTCTATGCGCGCGAGCAGCCGCTCCGCGCCGTTTGCGTGGTCCGCGTGCAGGTGCGTGAGCACCAGCGCGTCGATCGAGCCCCGGCCGCGGCTGAGCAGGTACTCCGAGGCGGTGTCCCCGGCGTTATCCCAGGTGCTCTTGCCGCCGCAGTCGATGAGCACGGCCCTCTCGCCGCAGACGGCGGCCACGCACTGGCCCTGGCCCACGTCCAGCACCGTGACCGAGCTCTCGTCGAGCTCGGTGAGCCGCGCCGACACCAGCACGACTATCAGCGTGCAGACCGCCGCCAGCGACGGTGCGAGCGGCCGGAAGTCGCCCTTTCCCTTGAGCGCCCAGGCCAGGGCGAAGGCGAGGTAGGCGAAAACCAGCCACCAGGCTATCAGCCCGTCTGCCGTGTACACTGCGGAATACGGCAGTCCTGCGAGCGTCTCCGCCGCGAAGCTGATATACCGCGCGAGCCAGCCCGCGTTCCAGCCTATCGCCGCTCCCAGCGGGACGAACACCAGCCCCGCCGCTATCGCCGCGTAGCCCGCCGTGAAGGCCAGGGACACGGCCCAGAGCGTCGCGAGATTAGTGAGCGGCGCGACGAGCGAGACATAGCCGAAGATGAGCGCCACGACCGGCGTTGTGAACACAATGGAGCCGACGGAGCTGGAGACGCTGGCGAGGACGAACCTGACGACGGCATTCGGGTGCCTCTTCTTGTCCCCGTGCCGCCAGAGCTTGTCGAGCCGGTCATACACCTTCGGCGTGAGCAGTATAATGCCCGTCATGGCCGCAAACGAGAGCTGCAGCCCCGCTGCCGCGACGGAGAGCGGGTTTGCCACGACCAGGATGAGCAGGCCCGCGCACAGCGAGGTCAGCCCGTCCGCCTCCCGCCCGAGCAGCGGCGCGAGCATTACCAGCACCAGCATGACGCAGGCGCGCACCACCGAGGCCGTGCAGCCCGTCATGAACGTGAACAGTATTATCACCGGCACGCCCCAGAGCGAGGCCCGCCGCTTGCCGAGCAGGTACACCAGCACGCCGTAGAGGAACGAGAGGTGCATGCCCGAGACGGCCACGACGTGGCGTATGCCGGAGACCGAGAGCGCGTTGTCGAGCTCGTAGTCGTCGTAGAGCCCGGAGGTGTCCCCTATGAGCAGCCCGAGCATGAAGGGCTGGGTATCCCCGGGAAATACCTCCCGCGCTGTCTCGCGGACGAGGTTAGCAAGGTCCATCGGAAAGCTCAGGAAGCTCCGAGCGTCGCGGCGGACATTCTCAGGCTCCCCGGCGAGGTAGGCGCGCAGGAGTATGCCGCGCGAGGAGTATCGGTCCGTCGCCTCGCCGTACTTCTCCAGCGCGGAGATGAACTCCAGCGGCAGCTCCGCCACGTCGCCCGGGCGCAGCTCCGGCATGATGCCCTCGTAGTCATATACCGCGGCCTTGACGCGCGGCAGGCCCTCCTGCTCTATGCGCACCTCCACGGAGGCATATCCCACGTCGCGCTCCGGGTAGTCCAGCACGCGGGCGGTGACGGTCAGCTCCTGCCCGGCCAGCTCCGCGGCGGGAGCGACGAAAATGTCCGTGTACAGCCCGTACCAGCCCAGGCCGAGGGCCGCAGAGATGCAGATTATGAGCGCACGCAGCCGGGCCGTGCCCTTGAGCGCCAGCGCCGGAAGGCACAGCAGCAAAAGCCCGCCCGAGCACCAGTAGAGCGCGGGCGCGCCCAGAAGATAATGTGCAACCGCCGCGGCCCCTGCAAAGGAGAGCGCGGCGCATACCAGCTTACGCACGACGCCCCGGCTCGTCAGTCAGGCCGAGTATGTAGTCCGCCGAAACGCCGTACAGCTCCGAGAGCTTGATAACCGCCCAGACCGGTATCTCACGTATGCCCTTTTCATACCGGCGATAGACCTCTCTGTTCATATTGAGGTACTCCGCAATCGCGACCTGCGTCCTGTCGCTGTCCGTGCGCAGATCCTCCAAGCGCGGAAAATACATTCGCATCACCGACTAAATGCTACTATTTTGTAGCATAAAAGCGCAAATATGCCGCCATACGGATGTAATTTCCGAAAAATGTATTGGCAGGCGGACGGCCTGCCAATACATTCGGGGCTTTACCCGTCAATTGATTCAGATGAGCTTTTCGGCCATCTCTGTGCCGGCGAGGATGTGGAAATGCAGGTGCGGGACGGTCTGTCCGGCGGCCTTGCCGGAGTTGGTGATGACGCGGAAGCCCTCGTCAAGGCCCTCCTGCGCGGCTATCTTCGCAATGACCTCGAAGATGTGGGCCACGGCGGCGGAGTTTTCGGCGGTTATCTGGGCCGCGGAGTCCGCGATGTGCTCCTTGGGAATGACCAGGATGTGGGTCGGGGCCTGGGGGTTGATGTCCCGGAACGCGAGGACGCTCTCGTCCTCATAGACCTTGTTGGACGGGATGTCGCCCTTGGCTATCATGCAGAACAGGCAGTCTTGCATTTCAGTTCTCCTCCTTCAAAAGTCCGAGCTTCATGGCGACGAAGTTGTCGACCATGGCAAGCGCGTTATCGAGCATGAGCATATCCTTGCCGCCGCCCATGGCGAAGTCCGGCTTGCCGCCGCCCTTGCCGCCGGTCATGGCGGTGACCTGCTTGATGATGTCGCCGGCCTTCACGCCCTTTTCCACGGCGTTCTTGCCGCAGACGGCGAAGAAGGTTATCTTCTGCGCGTCGTCCGTCGTGGCGAACACGGCGACGAGGTTCGGGGCCTTGTCGCGCAGGAAGTCGCCGGCGCGGCGCATCTCGTCCGCCGTCGCGCCCGGGCGCATGGCGGTGATGACGCGCAGGTCGCCCACCTTGCGCGCGGTGGTGATGAAGCCGTCCAGCTCGCCGGAGCGCAGCTTGTCCTGCAGCGCCTCGACCTTGCGCTTGAGCTCCTTGAGGTCGTTCATCGCGGCCTTTGCCTTGTCCACGACCTCGAAGGGCGAGGACTTGAGCACGTTGGCCATCTCCAGCAGCTTGCGGTTGTTCTCCTCGTTCTCGCGGAAGAACTCAAGACCGGTGACGGCCTCGATGCGCCTCACGCCGGAGGCCACGGAGAACTCGGACTCTATCCTGAACGGGCCGACCTTGGCCGTGTTGTCCACGTGCGTGCCGCCGCAGAGCTCGCTGGAGAATTCGCCCATGGTGACGACGCGGACGCGCTCGCCGTACTTCTCGCCGAAGAGGGCCTGTGCGCCGTGGCTCTTGGCCTCCTCGAGGTCCATCTCCTCGACGTTGACGCCGTCGCCGCGGAGTATCTCGCGGTTTACTATGTGCGCGACCTCGAGCAGCTCCTCGCCGGTCATGGCGGAGAAGTGGGTGAAGTCGAACCTCAGCTTGTCCGGCTCGACCAGGGAGCCGGCCTGATGGACGTGGTCGCCGAGGACCTGGCGGAGCGCGGCGTGCAGCAGGTGCGTGGCGGAGTGCGCGCGCATGATGGCGCGGCGGCGCTCGGCATCGACCTTGGCGGTGACGGCCATGTCGAGCCTGAGCTCGCCGGAGCGCATAACGCCGCTGTGCAGGTACTTGCCGCCCTTGGTCTTCTGGACGTCGCGGACCTCAAAAACGGCGCCGCCGGCCTCGATGGTGCCATGGTCGGCGACCTGGCCGCCCATCTCGGCGTAGAACGGGGTCTTGTCGAGCACGACGGAGCCCTCGGCTCCCTCGCTAAGCTCGCCGGAGAGCTCGCCCTCGACGACCAGGGCCTCGACCTTGGCCTCGTCGGTGAGCTTGTCATAGCCGGTGAACACGGTCGGCACGGCGTCGAGGCCCAGGTCGAGGCCGGACCAGCCGCTGATGTCGCCGCGCGCGGCCCTGGCGCGCTCGCGCTGCTCCTGCATGAGGGCGTTGAAGCCCTCGGTGTCCGCAGTCATGCCGGACTCGCTGAGAACGTCCTCGGTGAGGTCCAGCGGGAAACCGTAGGTGTCGTAGAGCCGGAAGGCGTCCGCGCCGGAGAGCACGGTCTCGCCCTTGGCCTTGAGGCCGTCCATGAGCTCGGCGAGGATGCGCATGCCGCCGTCTATCGTGCGGGCGAAGCTCTCCTCCTCGGTGCGGATGACCTTGGTGATGAAGCTCTGCTTGTCAACGAGGTCCGGATAGGCGGTGCGGTTCTCGTGGATGACCGTCTCGCAGACCTTGTAGAGGAAGGGCTCGTTCACGCCTAGGAACTTGCCGTGGCGCGCGGCGCGGCGCAGCAGACGGCGCAGGACGTAGCCGCGGCCCTCGTTGGAGGGCAGCACGCCGTCGCCGATGAGGAAGGTTGCGGAGCGGATGTGGTCGGTGATGACGCGCAGGGAGACGTCGTTCCTGTGGCTCTCGCCGTAGTGCGCACCGGTGAGCTCCGAGACCTTGTGCGTGATGTTCATGACGGTGTCGACATCGAAGAGGCTGTCCACGCCCTGGCAGACGCAGGCGAGGCGCTCCAGTCCCATGCCGGTGTCGATGTTCTTCTGGGCCAGCTCGGTGTAGTGGCCGTGGCCGTCGGAGTTGAACTGGGAGAAGACGTTGTTCCAGACCTCGATGTAGCGGTCGCAGTCGCAGCCGACGGTGCAGGTGGGCTTGCCGCAGCCGTATTTCTCGCCGCGGTCGTAGTATATCTCGGAGCAGGGGCCGCAGGCGCCGGTGCCGTGCTCCCAGAAGTTGTCCTCCTTGCCGAAGCGGTAGATGCGCTCCGGGGGGATGCCTATCTCGTCGCGCCAGATGTTGAACGCCTCGTCGTCGTCAACATAGACGGAGGGATAGAGCCTGTCCGGGTCGATGCCGACCCAGTCCGGGCTGGTGAGGAACTCCCAGCTCCAGGCGATGGCCTCGTGCTTGAAGTAGTCGCCGAAGGAGAAGTTGCCGAGCATTTCAAAGTAGGTGCCGTGACGGGCGGTCTTGCCGATGTTCTCGATGTCGCCGGTGCGGACGCACTTCTGGCAGGTGCAGACGCGGCGGCGGGGCGGGGTCTGCTCGCCGGTGAAGTAGGGCTTCATCGGGGCCATGCCGGAGTTTATGAGCAGCAGCGAGGGGTCGTTCTGCGGGATGAGCGAGAAGCTGGGCAGGCGCAGGTGTCCCTTCGATTCAAAAAACGAGAGGAACATCTCCCTGAGTTCATTAAGACCAAATGCCTTCATAAATAACCTCCAAGGACAAATATCCGTATTCAATCATAATAAACACCGCGAGAAAAATTGTCAAGCGCGCACGCGAAAAAAGGGCCCTCCCGGTGGGAAGGGCCCTGCGGGTTTGAGTTTGGGTCTCAGCCCTCGCCGCGCTGCTTTTTGCGCCAGGCGTCCAGGACTGCGCAGAAGACGAGGGAGAGATAGGTCTCCTCCTCATTGGCGCTGCGGCTGGTGAGGGCGATGGGCACCCTCGCGCCGACAACGGCGCCGCAGGTGACGGCATGGGCGTGGATGAGCCAGCTCTTGACAAGGGTGTTGGCCGTGGAGAGGTCGGGGGCGATGATGCCGTCGAAGCCGCCGCCGGACCAGGGGCAGTCGTAATTCTTGAGCCTCGCGGCCTCCTTGCTGAGGATGAGGTCGTAGGAGATGGGGCCCCAGAGCTCGCAGTCCGCGAAGGGGCGCTGCTTCTGCTCGGAGACCAGGCGCTGGGCCTCCACCGTGTCCTGCATGTGGAAGGTGACCTTCTCAACCAGGCTCAGGAGTGCCAGCTTCGGGTTCTCATAGCCGAAGGCCTTGAGCGCGTCGGCCGTGTTGCGGATTATCTCCTTCTTCTGCGACATGTTGGGCTTGATGATGACGGTCATGTCGCTGAGCGCGAGGAGCTTGGGGTACTCCGGCAGGCTGGCGAGCGAGACGTGGCTCATCAGGCGGTCTGTGCGCAGGTGGTTTGTCTTGTCCAGGACGGGCATCAGGAAGTCGCGCGTGGGGATGTTGCCGCGCATGAGCACGTCGCCGTCACCGGAGTTGACTATATCTATGGCCTCCTGGGTGATGTTGTGTCCGGGAGGCGTGTCCACCATCGTATAGGGCTCGCGCTCCAGGCCGAACTGCTCGAGCACGGTGATCGTCCTCGCGCGGTCGCCGACCAGCACGGGCTGCACAAGGCCCTTCTCCTGGGCCGCGAAAATGCCCTTGAGCATGTTCTCGCCGTCCGAGCCGGCGAGGATGACGCGCATGGGCCGGGACATCTTGGGAACTCGCTCGAGTATCTTATCGAAATTCTTAAGCTCCATGATCACATCTCCGTTTTCCATAATGGCGAGGCAAATCCTACCCCTTCTACCATTATATACGACGCAGGCGCGGAAAACAAGCCCGAATTGGTGCAAAACCACTTAAAATAACAGGGTGCGGAACGGGCCGCACCCTGTTATTTTTCTGTTCAGTTGCCGGTGTAGTCCTGCGTCGCCGTGAAGGCCTCGAACTCGCTGTAACTGGTGAAGAAGCGGTGCGTGCCTGTCTCGGTGTCGAGGGCGTAGTAGAGGTAATTCGTGCTCGCCGGATTGAGGGCCGCGTTGATGGAGGCGAGGCCCGGGTTGCAGATGGGTCCGGCGGGCAGGCCGGTGTTCGTGTAGGTGTTGTAGGGGCTCTCGACCTTCAGATCCTCTTCGGTGAGGTGCTCCTTGTGCTCGCCGAGGGCGTACATGACCGTGGCGTCTATCTGCAGCGGCATGCCCTGATTGAGGCGGTTGTAGATGACGGAGGCGATGTTGGCGCGCTCGTCGTTGTTTGCGGCCTCCGCCTCTATCATCGAGGCCACGATGACCGCCTGATGCAGCGAGATGCCCAGGTTGTCCGCCTGCGTGTACATGTCCGCGGTCAGCTTGCCGTGGAAGTTCAGCAGGAACTTGTTGATGGCGCTGGAGGCCTGCTCGCCCTGATAGAACTCATAGGTGTCCGGGAAGAGGTAGCCCTCCAGGCGGCTCGCGTCGCCGGGCTCGGACCACTCGAGGAAGGGGTAGTCGTAGATATAGTTCGCCGCGGCGTCCATGAGGTCCTCGACGGAGCAGATTCCCTCGGACTCGAGCTTTTCAAAGATCTGCTGCATAGTATAGCCTTCGGGGAAGGTTATCGTCGTCGTGACCATGGAGATCGACGCCGTCTGCATCCGGAGCACCAGTGCGTTATAGTCGCACTTGGTATTCAGCTCATAGGTGCCCGGGTCGAGCTTGCGGTCCGCGTGCGTGACCTTGCAGAACAGCTTGAAGAGCGGCTTGTACTCGATGATGCCCGCGTCTTTGAGCACGTTGGCGACATAGTCTATGTCGGCGCTCTGGACGGTCTTGGTGGTCACGGTGCCGTCCTCGTTTTCCTCTTCGATCTGCTTTTCGGAGAAGATGCTCTCGGGCAGGGTCACGGTGCCCTCCGTGTAGTCCTTGTTGAGCGCCAGTACGTCGGAGGCGGCCATCCAGCCCACGCAGGCGAGGATGATGCTCAGGCTGATGACGAAGACGAAGTACATTAGCCCGCCCAGGCAGCCGGTCTTGCCGTCGCGCCGGGAGCGGATGGGCTTGTAGTCGCGCTCCTCGAGGGGCTCGTCCTCGTCGTCATCGACATGGTAGCTCTCCTCGTGCCCGTCGCCATTGTGCTTGGAGCGGTCGTAGATGAGGTCGTCTATGAGTTTTATGGGGTTCACGGCGTGCTTCTCGGCCTCGGGCTCCTCGCTTTTCTCCGGCTCGGGCTCGGACTGGGCGCGCTTCTTGCCGCCGAATACGCCGCGGCCGTGGATGGAGGGCAGGACCTTGGTCTCGTCCCCCGCGGGCTCTTCTTCGCCCGCGCCGGGCTCGGCGTCGGTCTCAGCATTCCCGGCGGTCTCCGGTTCGGCCTTGTGCCCCTGTTCCGGCTCGTGCTCCTGCCCGGACGGGGCCTCATGGGCCTTTTCCGGCTCCGGGGCGGCGGTCTCCGGCGCGGAGTCGGGGCTCTGCCCCTCCTCCGGCTTCTTCACGCCGAATATCTCGTTGAGCTTGTCAAAATTATTCTGCATTTTCTGGAGTTCTCCCAAGTAACGTGTTTGCCGCGCCGGGCATATTATGGCTCAGACGGTGCGAACCGGCGCCGGCACCGCCCCGAACGATCAGACAGCTCTCCTCGCCCGCCCCCCGCGCGGGGCCGGGCCCGGGTAAATCACATAGCGCGGAGAAAGGTCGATTAAATGTTCTGCGGAAATGGAAACGGAAGCTGCTTCTGGATCATCATTATACTCCTGCTCATCTTCTGCTGCGGCGGAAACTGCGGGTGCAGCTCCAGCTGCGACAGCAGCAACAACTGCGGCAGCTGCTGCTGAAGCGGCACAAACCACGGCACAGGGCTCGTCAGAGCCCTGTTTTTATTTTTCTGAGTTCAGTTATGACGAAGCCGACGGCAAAATCGTTCCAGTCCTGCGGGACTTTTTCCAGCAGGAGCCGCTCGCGGCAGAGGCAGGCGGCGGGGACGCGGCGCCCGGCGAGGTAGCGGTCGTAGTAGCCGCCCCCGTGGCCGAGGCGCACACCGCGCACGTCGCAGCAGAGCGCCGGGACCAGCATGAGGTCCCCCTCCCCCGGCTCCACCGTCTCCGCCTCGTCCGGCGGCTGGGGTATGCCGTACATACCCTCGGCGAGCGTGCCGTCATAGAGCGCGAAGTCCATGACCCCGCCCTTCCGGCTCCTGGGCAGGACGACGCGCCTGCCCTCTTGCAAAAGCTGGTCAACAATGCGTCTTGTATCGCACTCCCTGTCCACGGAGAGGTAGGCGAACACCGTGCCGGCCGAGCCAAACTCCGGCAGGCTCAGGACGTTTTCCCAAATGCCTCTGTCGCTCTCGCGCAGATATTCCTCGTCGAGCGCCGATATTCTCTCGTTTATCGCCCTGCGGAGGGCGGCCTTTTCCTCTTTCACAGCGCGGCCATGACGTCGGCGAAGATCTCCTCGTGCTTCTCGTCAAGCTCGCGGATCTGGCCGTTTTTCTTGAAGTCCACGCGCTTCCAGCCGTAGTGGTCGGCGGCGCGGCTTCCGGTGGCGATGCATTTGGCGAGGTAGGCGGCGTCCTTCTCGTGGATGTCGCCGTCCTTGCCGGTCTTCTCCTGGCGGTGGCGCACCCGGGCCAGCGAGGTCTCGAGGTCCACGTCGAGGTAGATCACGAGGTCGGGCCTGGGCAGGCCGAGTTTAACATATTCGAGGTCATACAGCCAGTCGAAAAACGCCGGCTGCTCGGCCTCGCTGAGCTTTGCGCCCTGGTGGACGGCGTTGGAGGTGGTGTATCTGTCCGAGAGCACCACCCCGCCGGAGCGGTAATACTCGCCCCAGTCGGTCATGTACGAGGCGTAGCGGTCCACCGCGTAGAATATCGACGCCGCACATGCGCCGACGTCCTCCGGGTCCTTGCCGAAGCGCCCCTCCAGGTACATCCTGATAAGCGCCGAGGACTCCTGGTCGTACCTCGGGAAAACTATCGTGCGGCAATCTATGCCCTCGCGCTCGAACCGGGCCTTGAGCCGGCGGTACTGGGCGGACTTGCCGCTGCCGTCAATGCCCTCGAGCACTATGAGCTTGCCCTTATCTGCCATTTTATTTACCTCTCAGCCTCTCCCCCGCCGCTTCTATGACGAAGAGGGGCAATTTCATCATGCGCCCGATGCGCCTCGGCTCCTTCAAGAGCCGGTACAGCCACTCGAGGTCGAGCTTCTGCCAGGCCTCGGGCGCGCGCTTCACCGTGCCTGCGAACACGTCGAGGCTGCCGCCGAGGCCGACCATGAGGCCCACGAGCAGCTTGCCCGACATCTTCGCCATCCACAGCTCCTGCTTCGGCGCGCCGAGGCAGACGAGCAGGAAATCCGGTGCAGCGTCCTTTATCTTTTCTATTATAGGCCCGTCGTCCGAAAAATAGCCGTCCGACGTGCCGCTTATCACGAGTCCGGGGAATTTTGTCCTCAGCGTCTCCGCCGCGGCCTCGGCCACACCCGGCTTTGCGCCGAAGAGGTACACGCTGCCGCCGCGCTCCGCCAGCCGCGCCATTACGCCGCAGGCGAAGTCGATGCCCGGGACCTTTTCCTTCATGGGCCGCCCCAGGATGGCCGCGCCCTTGACTATGCCCGCGCCGTCGGGCAGGACGATGTCCGCCCCCGCGAGCGCCTCTTTGAGCGCCGGATTCTCCTTTGCCAGCATGACTATCTCCGGGTTCGGAGTGACCACATAGCGGCCCTCGCGCGCGTCAATGAGCTCGAGCGCCCTCTCGACGGCTTCGGCCTTCGTGACGTTGTCAAAGCCCACGCCAAGTACGTCTGTACGGCTCATACAGCGGAAAACACCTCGCCTATCTTCTCATGTATCACCAGGTCCGCATACCTGTCGTACGGGGTCTCCGACAGGTTCACGAGCGCCAGCTTTGTGCCGCGGTAGTAGTTGATGAGCCCCGCGGCGGGGTACACGCCGAGCGACGTGCCGCCGATTATGAGCACCTCGGCATTGCGGATATAGCGCACGGCGCGCTCCATGATGTCCTGGTCCAGCGGCTCCTCATAGAGCACGATATCCGGGCGCACCACACCGCCGCAGGTGCAGTGCGGCACGCCCTTGCAGTGGTTCATCTCGTAGGCCGGATACGGTTTGCGGCAGCGCGAGCAATAGGCCCTCAGGATGCTGCCGTGCAGCTCCAGCACGTTCTTGCTGCCCGCCGCCTGATGCAGGCCGTCTATGTTCTGCGTTATGACGGCCTTGAGCTTGCCCTCGCGCTCGAGCTCCGCCAGGCGCAGGTGCGCCCGGTTCGGCTTCGCGCCGTCCACCACCAGCTTCTCGTGGTGGAAGCGGTAATACTCCTCCGGGTCGCGCTCGAAGAAGCTGTGGCTCAGTATCGTCTCGGGCGGGCAGGCCCATTTCTGGTTGTAGAGCCCGTCCACGCTGCGGAAGTCGGGGATGCCGCTCTCCGTGGAGACGCCTGCGCCGCCGAAAAACACGATGTTGTCGCTCCCGGCTATCCAGTCCTTGAGCTTTTCGATTTTTTCGTCCATGTCATCCTCCGTTTCCGCGGCCCGCGGGGACTCAGCCCTGCGGGTTCATGGTGTAGTTCGGGGCTTCCTTGGTGATGTATATGTCGTGCGGGTGGCTCTCCTTGAGGCCCGCGCCGGTTATGCGGACAAACTTGGTCTTGGTGCGCAGCTCCTCTATGGTGCGGCAGCCGCAGTAACCCATGCCGGAGCGCAGGCCACCCATCATCTGGAAGATGGTCTCGGACACGGCCCCCTTGTAAGGCACGCGGCCCTCGACGCCCTCGGGGACGAGCTTCTTGGAGCCGGACTGGAAGTATCGGTCGCCGGAGCCCTTCTGCATGGCGCCTATGCTGCCCATGCCGCGGTAGACCTTGAACTGGCGGCCCTGGAAGATCTCGCTCTCTCCGGGGCTCTCCTCGCAGCCGGCGAGCATGGAGCCCATCATGACGACGCTGCCGCCCGCGGCCAGAGCCTTGACGATGTCGCCCGAGTACTTGATGCCGCCGTCGGCGATGACGGGAATACCGTACTTATCGGCCATGGCGGCCGACTCGAGCACGGCGGTGATCTGAGGCACGCCGATGCCGGACACCACGCGGGTGGTGCAGATGGAGCCGGGGCCTATGCCGACCTTGACGCAGTCGGCGCCAGCCTTGATGAGGGCCTCGGTGGCCTCGGCGGTGGCGACGTTGCCCGCGATGAGCTGCACCTCGGGGAAGGCGTTCTTCACGAGGCCGACGCAGCGCATGATGTTGGCAGAGTGGCCGTGGGCGCTGTCGAGCACCAGGGCGTCGACGCCCGCCTGGACCAGCGCGCCCGCGCGGTCGAGGATGTCGTTGGTGACGCCAATGGCGGCGGCGCAGAGCAGACGGCCGTGCTTGTCCTTTGCGGAGTTCGGATACTTTACGACCTTCTCTATGTCCTTGATGGTGATGAGGCCCTTGAGGCGGAAGTTTTCGTCCACGATGGGCAGCTTCTCGATCTTGTGGCGGCGCAGGATGTCCTTGGCCTCCTCGAGCGTGGTGCCCTCCTTGCCGGTGACAAGGCCCTCGCTGGTCATGACCTCGCGGATGCGGGTGTCCATGTTCTCTTCAAATTTCATATCCCGGTTGGTGATGATGCCGATGAGCCGCCCGTCCGTGTCCACGACAGGCACGCCGGAGATGCGGAACTTCGCCATGAGGGCGTCCGCCTCCTCAAGGGTGTTGTCGGGGCCAAGGGAGAAGGGGTTCGTGATGACGCCGTTTTCGGAGCGCTTTACCATATCCACCTGCTCCGCCTGAGCGTCTATCGGCATGCTCTTGTGGATGACGCCGATGCCGCCCTCGCGCGCTATCGCGATGGCCATGCGGTATTCCGTCACGGTGTCCATTGCCGCGCTCATGATGGGGGTATTGAGCCTGATGGTCTTGGTAAGGTTGGTAGACAGGTCCACGTCCGTCGGGAGAACATTGCTCTCCGCGGGGACAAGCAGCACGTCGTCAAAGGTCAGGCCCTCGCCGACGAAGCGCTCGGAAAAGCTGTTTAACCGGTTCATATGAAACGCACCTCCGCAAAAGATTTGGATTTTTGCTATTCCTCATATTTTATCACAGCCACGCCCTAAGTCAACCATTTACGCCCCAATACGCGGTGTGAGAAACATAAAAAAGCGCACGCCGGAGCGCGCGCTTTTTTTGTCATATCGCACCGGGCTCTCATCTCTCCGAGGCGGTCTCGCGGGCGTGATAGAACATGTACTGCTGCGCGAGCCCGGCGTATTTGCCGAGGGTCGAGGGGTCGAAGCCCTTGGGCAGATTTTCCGCCAGGGCGCGCTTTATCCAGACGTCCACTGGGAAGGCATCGAGCTGGTGCAGGCCGAAGAGCACCACGCAGTTCGCGACCTTGTCGCCCACGCCGTTGAGCTTTTTGAGCTCCGCCCTCGCCTCCGTGCAGGGGAGGAGGCCCGTCTTTTCGAGGTCGAGCTTGCCGGAGGCGACGGCCTTCGCCGCAGCGAGTATGTAGGGCGCGCGGTAGCCCGAGTGCAGCGGCGCGAGGTCGGCCTCATCCAGCTCCGCCACGCGCTCCGCCGACGGGAACGAGCGCGCCTCGCCCCAGGGGGCCTCCACCGCGTCGCCGTAGAGCGAGCAGAGTTTTTCCACGATGCCCTTTATGCGCGGGATGTTGTTGCACTGCGAGATGATGAACGAGCAAAGCGCCTCCCACTTGTCCTGGCGGAGTATGCGTATGCCCTCGCCGTAGGCCGCGCAGTCGCGCAGATAGTCGCAGACCTCGATGCTCCGCCGTGCGTCGTCATAGTCCGTGTCCATGTCGAGATAGTCACGCCAGAAATATATGTCCTCCAGGGCGCACTCGATGTACGTCCGGCCCTCCTCGGCCCAGACGACCGCCGCCTTTCCGGAGGCCACGCCCCGCCAGCGGCCGGTCTCGTCCTCGTTCCAGCGGAAGCACTGGCCGCAGTCAAAGGTCCGCCGGGGGTTGAGTTCGCGCTCGCCGCAGAGCTCGAAAATCGCGGTTTCCACCTGTTATCCCACCGTTCTTTGTGTGTTTTACCCGATTATACCCCGGCATTTCGTATATTTCAACAGAAATCAATTCTTGCAGACATGATTTGAAATGTGGTATAATATTACTAATTTAAATCATAAATAAAGGAAGGTGCAGCTATGAGCTGGCAAAAGGAATTGGAAAATGGCGTGCGCTCCATGGAGCAGCTGGCGCCGAAGCTTGGGCTGTCACCGGAGGAGGCACAACGCAGAGAAGAGATAGCGAAACGTTTTCCTATGATGATAACGCCCTATTACCTATCCCTTGTTGACACCTCGGACCCGGACGACCCCATTGGAAGGATGTGCATCCCATCTCTGGACGAGCTGGACCCCGGCGGCTCGTTTGACACGAGCGGCGAGGCCTCGAACACCAAGCTGGAGGGTTTGCAGCACAAATACCCGCCGACGGTGCTGCTGCTCTCGACAAATCGGTGCGCGATGTACTGCCGTCACTGTTTCCGCAAGCGCATGGTCGGTCTGAGCGAGGACGAGCTCAACCGCCGCGCGGACGAGGCCATAGCCTACGTAGCCAAACACGAGGAGATCACGAACGTCCTCATCTCCGGCGGCGACGCGCTGATGAACCCAAACAGCGTCATCGAGCGCTATCTCGAGGGCCTGTGCGCCATCGGCCACATCGACCTCCTGCGCTTCGGGTCGCGCATACCTGTGACGCTGCCGGAGCGCATCTACGGCGACGAGGAGCTGCTGGAGCTCTTTGAGCGCTATGCAAAGCGCAAGACGCTCTTTGTCGTGACGCAGTTCGACCACCCGAGGGAGCTGACGGAGCAGGCGAAAAAGGCGGTCTGGGCGCTGATGAGCCGCGGCGTGCAGGTGCGCAATCAGACGGTGCTGCTGCGCGGCGTGAACGACTCGCCCGAGGTGCTGGGCGAACTGCTCGCGGGGCTGACGCGGATAGGCGTGTCGCCCTACTACGTGTTCCAGTGCCGCCCCGTGCGGGGCGTGCAGGGGCGCTTTCAGGTCCCGCTCGCCGAGGGCATCGGCATAGTCGACGGCGCCAAGGCCATGCAGAACGGCATCGGCAAGTCCATACGCTATGTCATGAGCCACCCGCGGGGCAAGATCGAGATAATCGGCCGCCTGCCCGGCACGGAGGGGATGATATTCAAGTTCCACCAGAACAAATACCCCGCCGACAGCGCGCGGATCTTCACGAGAAAACTCTCCCCCACCGACACCTGGCTCGACGAGGAGCTGGATCCGGTGTAAAATGTGATGAAAACGCCCCCTTTGGGGGCGTTTTCATGTTTCTAGCGCAGGTACGGCGGCGATGTTCACCACAGCGCCTCAATCTGCGTGCGGAATTCGTCGGGAGTGATATCTAGGGCAACGGTAATCATGCCGATCAGCATGGTCTGCTGCTCATCCGGCACATTGTAGAAGGCGGCGGCAAAGGCGGCGGGGTCGTATTCATACAGCTGCGCCAGGTAATTGCCGTAGGCCTCTGCGAGCGCGCCGTCAAGGCCCTGAGTGTTGTACATGCAGCCCGCCCTGACACTATTGTCAGTCTTGGCGCGCTCGAACATCTCATCCATGAGCTCAAAGCAGTCGTCGTAGTCAAATTCATTGCAATAGCGCGCCCAGTTCATGTAATTCAGGGGCCTTCCTCCGTATTCGTCGAAGAGCGTCTCCGCGTCCATGCCGTGTATGATATGCGGGACGAAGAACGAATACAGGTATTTATTGCCGTCGCCATAGTCATAGTACCAGCCGTTCGACTGCCAGGTCGCGCAGCCGTCGCCGGCCATGCCTATGTTCAGTATCGTGCCGTCCTCCCGCCCCAGCTTCATCATCAAGCCGCAGCCGCATTTAGATGGCGATATCCCCGAAGAAGCTGAGAGCAGGCGCTCTATCTCGGCAAGCGAGGCCTCGTCCGTCACCGTCGCGGTGCCGCCGAAGATCTCCAGCGTCGCGGAGCTCAGGTCGCGTATATCCGAGGGCGCAACGTGGCCGTAGACGCCGAGAACTTCCATCGCGTCATCCATCAGCTCCCGAAGCGGCGCGGCGTCCTGCGCGTTTATCACGAACGCTTCGCCCATACTGCTGAGGGAGCCGTCGGAGAGGAAGAAGAGTTCACGCTCTCCGTCTGTGATGAGCTGTCCAAGCATGGCGGTGCCGTCTATATAGTACGTTCCAGCCTGCGCCTTGGGGACAGCCTCGTTCAGCAGCCTTCGCCACTCGTCTTGGCTGCCGGGTACATAGTAGACGAGCTCTCCGCTGCTTATCTCCGTGCCGACGCAGATGACGCCGTCTATGGGCTGCGCGACCACGGGCGTGAATGTCTGCGGCTCTGCAAACGCCGCCAGCACCTGGGCTTTGGCGTTCTCGCGGCCCGCGGCTTCGTTGGTGCCCTGGTAGAGCTCGCCTGTCAGGAAGCGGTAGTCGAAGCTGTCGTCGGCCAGGACCTTGACGGCGAAATAGGTGTCCGTCTCGTAGCCGATGACCCGGCCTTCGGCGTCGAGGCTCATGCCTCCGGCGAAGGGGATGCCCTCCGTGCTGCCGCCGGTGGTGAAGGCCACGTTCCAGGCGTAGACCTCATACTGCACGCCGTCGCCTTCAAAGACGTCCGTCTGCTCGAAGCTCGTTATCTCGTAGCCCGTGAAGGCGGGGCTGCCGTCGTATTTTTCGGCCCTCTGCACGTCCGACGCCGCCCGCGCCTCGATCATGCCGCGGTGCTTTTCGTAGTGCTCGGCCTCTATGTTCGTCAGGGTGCTGTAACTGTCGAGTATCAGCCGGTAGAGCACGCTGTCTGTGAACTTGCCTTCCCGCGTCCCGGTGTTGCTCTTGTACCGCACGTATACGGCGTTCTCCTCCAGCCCGGCACGGAGCTCAATGCGCTCCACCTCGGAGCTGTATTCGTCTGTGAGATAGGCCGTCAGGCTGTACCAGGTGTCCAGGCCGTCCGTGTCGAGTGCCGTCTGGTTTGCCGCCGCGGCGTTCAGGGCCGGGGCCAGCTGCTCCGCCGTTACCTTGCCGAAGTCGCAGGCGATGTATTTGATGTCCTCCGCCGTAATGGCGGCCATGAGTCCCGCGAGCGTATCGGGATCAGGCTCGCTCGTCGGCTCCAGCTCGCGCATTTCCTCTACGTAGGCGATGGCCTCGGTGAGTATCAGGCGGCGTTCTTCGCTGATGTCGGGCAGGGCGAGCTGCTCTTGCATGTACTCCACGGCGCAGTTTCCGTAGAAGGCTATCATGGCGTAGGCCATGTTGCGCGTGCTGCTCGCGTCCTCTACGGTCGTGCCGCTTTCCTCGAGCTCGGACAGGTACGGCTCTATCGCCGCCGCCACGTCGGCGTCCAGGGCGGGCACGGCCTTTTCAAAGCAGCGCATGGCGAGCGGCAGGCTGCCCCGGCTGCGCAGCTCGTCCAGCCGCTCCAGCGCCGCCTGTGGGAAGCGCTCCTCGAGCTCCGGGTCATTGTAGTCGCCGTCCTCCGGCATCCAGAACGCCTCCTTCGTCCAGCCGCCGCCGGAGCGCTTCAGCGTCAGCAACATCGGCGTGAGCACATTCTCCGCCATGGTCAGCGTCCGGTCCTCCGCCAGCTCGAACACGGTGACGCAGCAGTTTACATAATATGTGTCGTTCTCCTCGAGCAGCAGCTCATAGCTCGCGGCGAGGTACTGGCCCTCGCCCGCAGTGAGGCCGGTGTTTTCGGCTATGAAGCCCTCCAGCTCCGGCTCTGTGGCCTGTGCGCCGGTGAAGGTGCAGCCCGTGACAAAGACGGCGGCCAGCAGGAGGATCACAAGGGCCCAGGCGGCGGTCCTGGGGCGCTTTACGATGAGGCTTATGCGCTCTTTCAGGCCGCTTTTGCCGAAGTTCATGGTCGTGGCGGTGCGCAGGAGCGAGGGGCGGCTCCCGCAGGTGATGCCTATGAGCGTGCGGCCGTAGGCGGCGCGCTCCGCCTCGCCCAGGTGCTTTATCGTGGCCTCGTCGCAGGCTAGCTCGGCGTCCCGGCGCGAGAGCGCGGCGGCGAGCCAGACCAGCGGGTTATACCAGTGCAGCACGAGGCACAGGCAGCGCAGCAGCGCCCAGACGTGGTCGCCGTGGCGAAAGTGCGTCAGCTCGTGCTCCACGCTGTGGGTGAGCGTCACATGGTCGGCGGCGGCGCCGGGCGTGAGATATACAGCCGGGCGGACGACGCCGAAGAGGCAGGGCGTCTCCACCGCACCGGAGACATAGAGCGGAAGTTTGCAGCCGGGGTATTCCATGCGCCGGGCGGAGCGAGTGAGCCTCGCGCGGAAGGCGATGTTAGCCGCCAAAAACCACAGTGCGAGCACTGCCATCCCAGCGTACCAGGCATAGCGCAGGATATCCGACACCGTGACCGGCGTGCTGGTCGCCGCCCTGGCCTCGGGCTCAGCCGCGTCCGGCTCGTGAACCGGCGCCGGCAGCTCCTGGTCGTATTGGAGCTGCTGCTCGGGCTCGCTCAGGTCGGTGACCGGCTCGGGTATGGAGAGGTCCGGCGCTGCATTGCTGACATAGGTCACGACGCGCTCCGCCGCCCTCTCGTCCGCGCCGCGCACGAGATTCTGCATACTCAGCCCCGCAGCGCCGAAGCTCACCGGCACAAGCAGCCGCACGAGCACCAGCGCCCAGAGCGCGTATTGCAGCCGCGGGCTAAGTCTGCCCCTCAGCACGCGCCGGAGCAGCACCACGGCGAGTATGAGCGCTGAGGACGAGATTATCCACTCAGCCATCGTGTCCCGCCTCCAGTTTTTGCAGCAGCTCGTAGAGCTCGTCTATCTCGGACTTTGGCAGGGCCTGTTTCTTCGTGAGCGCGCTCACCATGAGGCTCAGGCTGCCGTTATAGATGCGGCCGATGAAATCGCGCGTCTCAGCCACGGCGGCGTCCTCGCGCGATATGAGCGGGCGGAACACCTTCACGCCGCCCTCGCTCTCGCCCGAGACGGCGCCCTTGGCCTCCATGCGGCCCAGGAGCGTCAGCACCGTGCTCCGGCTCCAGCCGCAGCGCTCCCGCAGCAGCTCCGCCGCCTCCCGGCCCGTCAGCTCCCCGCGCTCCCACAGCGCGTCCATCACGCTCCACTCCGCCTCCGTCAATTTTGCAGCAACCACATGCCTTCCTCCTGGTGATGACGTTTGTAAACTCAGGATAGCACGGGAGTTTACATTTGTCAACAAAAGCGCCGCAAAAAAGCTCCGCCTTTTCAGGCGGAGCTTTTTCATCAATAGTAGCGCTTGTTCTTGTTCTTGCGGGCGGCTTCGGACTTCTTGCGGCGCTTGACGCTGGGGCTCTGGTAGTACTCCTTCTTCCTCAGGTCGGCCAGGACGCCGGCTTTGGCGCAGCTCCGCTTGAAACGCTTGAGTGCATTATCCAGCGACTCGTTTTCCTTAACGTAGATCTCAGACATTCTATTCCCTCCCTCCAAAACACCTTTCGGCGCTGTAAGGGCCATTAACCCGTTAGCATATGCATTATAATGATTTCGAGCGCCGATGTCAAGCAAAACTCACTTGGAGGGCTTTGCGATAATGTTGACGAGCTTGTCCTTGACGACTATCGTCTTGACTATCGCGCAGCCGGCGGTGAACTTTTGGACCTTCGGGTCGGCCATTGCGGCCTCGACCGCGACGGAGTCCTCGCAGCCGGCAGGGACCACGACGGTGCTGCGGAGCTTGCCGTTTACCTGCACGGCGATCTCCTTCTCGTCGTCGAGGGTCTTGGCCTCGTCGTACTCCGGCCAGGCGCTCAGGCTGGCGATGCCCTCAAAGCCCTGGATCTCCCAGAGCTCCTCGGCGATGTGCGGCGCGAAGGGGCTCAGCAGCGCGAGGAAGGTCTTCATGTCCCCCCTGCTCGGCGCGCTCTCATAGAACTTGTTCACAAGCACCATCATGGCGGAGATGGCGGTGTTGAACTTCATGCTCTCTATGTCGTCGCTGACCTTCTTTACGCAGCGGTGGACTTCCTTCTCGTTGGCGGCGGAAAGGCTCTCGTCGCCGTCTATGCGCTTCTCGCCCAGGGCCCAGATGCGGTCCAGAAAGCGCTTGCAGCCCTTGACGGCGCTGGGGTTCCAGGGAGCGGCCTTTTCAAAGTCGCCGAGGAACATGATATAGAGCCTCAGTGTGTCTGCGCCGTACTCCTTGACGACGCTGTCCGGGTTGACGACGTTGCCCAGGCTCTTGCTCATCTTGACGATGGGGTGATCGGCCATCTCGCCGTACTTGTGCACGAGGTACTTGCGCACCTCGGCCTCGCTGCCGTACTCGGCCAGGAGCTTGTTGCGCTCCTCGTCGGAGAGGTTGGCGTAGTTGTGCGGGTTCAGGCCCAGGATCATGCCGTGGCTCGTGCGCTTTGCGTAGGGCTCCTTGGTGGGCACGACGCCGATGTCGTACAGGAACTTGTGCCAGAAGCGGCTGTACAGCAGGTGCAGCGTGGTGTGCTCCATGCCGCCGTTGTACCAGTCCACGGGGCTCCAGTAGTCGAGCGCGTCCTGGCCGGCCAGGGCCTTGTCGTTGTCCGGGTCCATATAGCGCAGGAAGTACCAGCAGGAGCCGGCCCACTGCGGCATGGTGTCGGTCTCGCGCTGGGCGGGGCCGCCGCACTTCGGGCAGGTGGTGTTGACCCAGTCGGTCATCTTGGAGAGCGGGCTCTCGCCGTTGTCGGTAGGCTCATAGCTGTCCACGTCGGGCAGCAGCAGGGGCAGCTCGCTCTCGTCAATCGGCTGCCAGCCGCACTTCTCGCAGTACACCAGAGGGATGGGCTCGCCCCAGTAGCGCTGGCGGGAGAAGACCCAGTCGCGCAGCTTGTAGTTTACCTTGCTGCGGCCGAGGCCCTTCTCTTCCAGCCACTTGGTCATGGTCGGGATGGCGGCCTTGACGCTCATGCCGTTCAGGAAGCCGGAGTTGACCATGATGGCGCTGTCGTCCTTCGCTATGAAGGCCTCCTTGGTCACGTCGCCGCCCTTGACGACCTCTATGATGGGCAGGCCGAACTTCTCAGCGAACTCCCAGTCGCGCTGGTCGTGGCCCGGGACGGCCATGATGGCGCCGGTGCCGTAGCTCGCGAGGACGTAGTCGGATATGAAGATGGGTATGGTCTCGCCGTTGACGGGGTTGATGGCGTCGACGCCCATGGTGCGCACGCCGGTCTTGTCCTTGTTGAGCTCGGTGCGCTCGAGGTCGGACTTCGCGGCGGCCTCGGCCTGGTACTTTTTGACCTCATCCGGGTTGGTGATGGCGCCGCTCTCGAGCCACTCGCGCACGAGGGCGTGCTCCGGCGAGAGGACCATGTAGGTCGCGCCGAAGAGCGTGTCGCAGCGGGTGGTGAAAACCTTGATGACGTCGCCGGTGGTGGCCTTGAAGTCGACCTCGGCGCCGGTGGAGCGGCCTATCCAGTTGCGCTGCTGGATCTTGACGCGCTCGATGTAGTCGACGTCGTCCAGGTCGTCAATGAGCCTCTGGGCATAGGCGGTGATGCGGAGCATCCACTGGCTCTTCTCCTTGCGGATGACAGGGCTGCCGCATCGCTCGCACACGCCCTCGACGACCTCCTCGTTGGCGAGGACGCACTTGCAGCTGGTGCACCAGTTCACGGGCATGGACGCCTTGTAGGCCAGGCCGTGCTTGTACATCTGCAGGAATATCCACTGGGTCCACTTGTAATATTTAGGGTCGGTGGTGTCGACCATGCGGTCCCAGTCAAAGCTGTAGCCGAGCATCTGCAGCTGCTTTGAAAAGCGCTCGATATTGCACTTTGTGACGTCGTGGGGCTGCATGTGGTTCTTGATGGCGTAGTTCTCGGTGGGCAGGCCGAAGGCGTCGAAACCTATCGGGAAGAGGACGTTCTCGCCCTCCATGCGGCGCTTGCGCGCGACGATGTCCATCGCGGTGTACGGCCTCGGGTGGCCGACGTGGAGCCCGTCGCCGGAGGGGTACGGGAACTCTATGAGGGGATAAAACTTCTTGCGGGTCTTGTCCCCGGTCACGGCCTTGTAGGTCTTGTTCTCAAGCCAGTAGTTCTGCCATTTCTTTTCTATTCTTGCGAAATCGTAAGCCATTTTCTGCTCTTCCCTTCTGTATGTTTAAAAAACCGCAGGCCCCTTTGACCCGAGCTCCTGGCTCAGGCCGTAGGGCCGGGAAGGGCTGAGAGGCTTATCTCCTCCGCGTCGCTCCACAGGTGCTCGAGGTTATAGAACTCGCGCATGTCCTGCTGGAAAATGTGCACTATGACGCAGCCGAAATCCAGCAGGATCCAGCCGCCGCCGCGGTAGCCCTCGCGCCGGAGGGGCGGTTCGCCCAGCTCCGAGAGGGCCTTGTCCACCTCGTCGGTCAGTGTCTTGACGTGGGTGGAGCTCGTGGCCGTGCAGATTATGAAATAGTCCGCCAGCACGGTAAGGTCGGTCGTGTGCAGGAGCTTGATGTCCTTGGCCTGCTTCGCGTCCAGAGTCTTTACCGCGGTCTCGGCTATTTCCCTTGGTGTCAGCATTTATATCTCCCCTTCTCGCCTTCTCGCGTTTACTTGCCTCACTGCTGTCCGGCAATGTAGCCCTGGGTCATGTCCCAGGTGCCGGTCTCCATGTCGTAGGAGATCATATTGATGTTGTCGCGCGTTATCTCCACCGTGAACGGGTTGAGGTATCCGTTGACCATCTCGAGCCACTCGTCGATGTACGGGATGACGTAGCTCATGCCGAAGACATAGCCGTCGCCCTTGCCGGGGATGGTCTGGAAGGTGATGTTGTTGGCGTCTATCTTCATGAACTCCGTGGCGAAATAGGCCAGGTTGCTGATGGTTACGTTGGTGTCCACGCGCTTTTCGTAGATCTCAAAGATCTTGGTCAGGTTGGGGATGTTCTCCAGCGAGAGCGTCTGGCGCGCGAGGGCCATGAGCAGCTTCTGCTGGAACTGTATCCTCTCGATGTCGCCGCCGACATAGGTGTTGGAGCCGTCGTTGGAGATACGGAAGCGCATCGCGTTGACAAAGTCGTCGCCGTCGAGCAGCTGGTAGCCCTGCTTGATGTGGATGCTGACCGGCGGGTTCTGGTCCGGGGCGTCCCAGTCCATGTCGTAGGGGATGTCGTAATACACGCCGCCGATGGCGTCCACGATGTCCGCCGCGGCCTGGATGTCGATTATCGCCCAGCAGTCCACCTCGTAGCCGAGGATGTCCTTCACAGCGGCCAGCAGGGCGGAGACGCCGTCGCCGCCGTTGTTGATGCTCGCCGGGTAGGGCTGGTTCATCTTCTTGGGGCTGATGGAGATGTTTATGAGCAGGTCACGGGGCAGGTTCACGAGGTTGAGCTTGCCCTCGACGGTGTCGAACATGCCGACGATGTTGGTGTCCGTGTGCAGGCCCTCGCGGTCGAGGCCGCTGACGAGGAAGGTCCAGACGCCGTCGCGGCGGTTGCTGTCGGCCTGGTCGGGGGCCACGCCGTCCATGCCGCTGTCCGAGCCGCCGTCGTCGCCGGTGCCGTCCGTGTCGTAGGTGTTGGGTCCGCCGGACTGGGTCGCGGCTGGCTTGGCCCAGATCTTGAAGCCCGCGTAGGCGCCCACGCAGAGGATGAGCAGCACGCACAGCGCGACTATCGCGCCGCGGCCGCGGTGCTTACTGCGGCGCTGCTCCTCGCGCGAGATATAGGCATCCGATGCGAAGTGGACGTCGTCCTCGTAGTCGTAGCCGTTGCCGCTGTATACCGTATGGTTGGTGCTCCTGATGTCATCCGTGCTGTCCCGGCGGCTGCGGCGCCTGGGCTCGCTGTGCCGGGTCTCGGTCCTGCGCTGCTCGCTGTGCCTGGGCTGCTCCCGGCTCTGGGTGTGCCGGGGCTGGGGCTGGGGTTCGGGTTCGTAGTCGTAGTCGTCCTCGTAGCCGTAATCGTAGTCGTAGTCTGTCTCTTTGGGCCGGGTATCCTTTTCCGGCTTGCGCTTTGAGTGTTTGCCGTTTCCGCCGTAGAGATGCATTACACCTTGTCCTTTCCGTACCACTCAAGGGCGCTTACGGTGGCGCCATGGGGTTCTATGCCGTTCTGCCGGAGCTCCTCAAGGCTCATCTCAAGGCCGAGGACCATGGCAGAATCTATGTTCTCATACGCGAGCTTGCGGAGCCGCTCCACGCCGTCGAAGTCGCGCGTGGGCTCTATATAGTCCGCAAGGTAGATTATCTTTTCCAGCAGCGTCATGTCCGCGCGGCCGGTCGTGTGCCAGCGGATGGCGCTGTATATGCGGTCCGGCACGCCGAAGAGGTCCCTCGAGAGGGCGGCGCCGGTTATGGCGTGGGTGAGTTTGATGTTCTCCCGCTCAAATTTATCGAACACTATACCATATTTCTCCGCCAATATCAACTGCTCGTCCATGCTGAGTTTTTTGGTGATATCGTGCAAAATCCCGGCCTCTGCGGCGTCTCCGGGGTCCTCGCCCCAGCGCCGGGCCAGCGAGGCGGCCTCCTGCTCGCAGCCCGCAACGTGCGGGACGCGGCTGGGCTTGAGATAGGCGTAGGCCCGCTCGCGCAGCCAGTCAAGCTGAGGCTTTGCGCCGTAGTCGCGCACCCGGATGATACGCGCGTAGACCTCGCCGTCGAGCACGTCGGCGCCCCGGCGGGAGACGAGCAGCTCGCGCATTTCAGAGGAGGACATGGGCAGCGGCGCGACGTCTATCACCCTGATGCGCGCTCCGTACAGCTCCTCGAACCGGCGGGAGCAGCGCTCTATCTCCGGCATGTCTCCCTCGTCTCTGGGCAGAACTGCCAGCGCAGAGAGCGCGAGTATGTCGCGGAAGTTGTGCCAGCGCTCAAAACTGGTGAGCATGTCCGTGCCGATGACGAAGAATATCTCGGCGCCGGGGTACTCCGCCGCGAGCTCGGCGACGGTGTCCGAGGTATAGCTCTCGCCGCCGCGGACGAGCTCCATGTCGGAGACCTCCGCCTCTGGGAAACCGCGGAAGGCTATGCGCGTGAGCTCAAAGCGCTCCTGCGGGTCCGGGCTGCCCTCGGCGAGCTGCTTGTGCGGAGGGTCCGCCGCCGGGATTATGAGCAGCTTGTCGGGCTGCAGCGCCTCGTAGGCCAGGCGGGCGGCGCGGACGTGGGCCGGATGGGGCGGGTTGAAGCTCCCGCCGTATACCGCTATCCTCATTTGCGCTTCGCCGCCTTGGGCAGCTCGATCTTCGGGTCCGTCTCGTTGCGCTTGTAGAGCACGAACTTGCTGCCTATGACCTGCACCTGCTCGGCGCGGCAGCGCTCGGAGAGGATCTCGATGGCCTCCCTCGCCGTGAGCAGGGAGTTTTCCAGCACGCGGCCCTTCACCAGCTCGCGCGCACGCAGCGCGTCGGAGAGCGCGGCGGTGGTGTTTTCCGTTATTCCGTCCTTGCCTATCTGGAGGATGGTGTCCTCCTTGGCGGCCAGGCCGCGCAGATAGGACCTCTGCTTACTTGTCAGCATTGCAATACTCCTTCAGCACGCGGGCAAACTCGCGCAGAGCGCGGCCCCGGTGCGATATCTCGTTCTTTTCCTCGTGGGTCATCTCGGCCATGGTGCGGTCCTCGCCGTCGGCGATGAACATGGCGTCGTAGCCGAAGCCGTTCTCGCCCTTCATGTACGTCGCGATGCGGCCCTCGCAGGTGCCGCGGGCGCGCAGCACGTCGCCGTTCGGGAACACACAGCATATTGCTGAGACGAAGCGGGCCGTACGATGTTCCTCGCCCTCGAGATTCTTCATTAGGAATTTGCGACGGTCGAGGTCGGAGTCGTCGTGGTTGCCCGTATACCTCGCGCTGTGCACGCCGGGGGCGCCGCCCAGGGCGTCAACCTCCAGGCCGGAGTCGTCGCTCACCGCGGGCAGGCCCGTGGCCTTCATCGCGGCCTCGGCCTTGAGGAAGGCGTTCTCCTCAAAGGTCTCGCCCGTCTCGTCCACTTCGAAATCGCAGCCGGCCTCCCGCTGGGGGATGACCTCTATGCCCGTCCCGGCTAGTATCTCGCGGAACTCTATCACCTTTCCGGCGTTATTGGATGCAAGTATCAGCTTCATGACAGCAGCGCCTCCGAGAAGGACTTCGGCTCAAAGGGCATAAGGTCGTCCATCCCCTCGCCCACGCCGACGAATTTGACCGGCACGCCCATCTCTCGGGCGATGGCGAACACTATGCCGCCCCTCGCGGTGCCGTCGAGTTTGGTGAGCACGATGCCCGTGATGTCCGCGGTGTCTGCGAACTGCTTGGCCTGTATGAGGCCGTTCTGGCCCGTCGTGGCGTCTATTACCATGAGCGTCTCGACGTCGGCGTCGGGCAGCTCGCGGGTGATTATGCGGCGGATCTTGGCCAGCTCGTTCATGAGGTTGGCCTTGTTGTGGAGCCTGCCGGCGGTGTCGATTATGACGATGTCGCTGCCGCGGGCCTTGGCGGCGGTCAGCGCGTCGAACACCACGGCGCCGGGGTCGGAGCCCTCGCCGTGCTTGACTATGTCGGCTCCGGAGCGCTCCGCCCAGACGGTGAGCTGCTCCGCCGCCGCGGCGCGGAAGGTGTCGCCCGCCGCGAGGAGGACCTTTTTGCCCTCGGCGGTGAACCGGGCGGCCAGCTTGCCGATGGTCGTGGTCTTGCCCACGCCGTTGACGCCCACCATGAGTATGACGGAGGGCTTGGTGTCGAGCTTGAGCTCAAAGCTGCCGACGGAGAGGATGTCCGAGAGGACCTCCACCAGGCCCGCCTTGACCTCGTCCCGGCCGAGCAGGGAGCGGTCACGCACCATGTCGCGCAGGCTCGAGACGGCCTTGAAGGCCGTATCCGCGCCCGCGTCCGCGACGATGAGCGCCTCCTCCAGCTCGTCGAAAAATTCCTCGTTCTCGCCCGTGAACTCGGCGAAGACTCCGCCCATCTGACGCCGGGTCTTTTCAAGCCCGGCCTTTATCTTGTCGAAAAATCCCATCAGCCTGCTGCCTCCTCTGTGTGCTTTTCGGCCTCGTCCAGGTCCAGCTCTATGACCTTGGAGACGCCCTTTTCCTGCATCGTCACGCCGTAGAGGAAGTCGGCCTCCTCCATCGTGCCGCGGCGGTGCGTTATGACTATGAACTGCGTCCTGTTCGCTATCTTCCTCATGTGCTCGGCAAAGCGGATGACGTTCGCCTCGTCCAGCGCGGCCTCTATCTCGTCCATGACGCAAAACGGCGTGGGCCGGACCTTGATGATGGCGAAGTACAGCGCGATGGCCACGAAGGCCGTTTCGCCGCCGGAGAGCAGCGAGAGCGTCGTGAGCGCCTTGCCGGGTGGCTGCACCTTTATATCTATGTCACAGGTGAGCACGTCCTCACCGGGCTCGAGCGTGAGCTCCGCCTTGCCGCCGCCGAAGAGCTCCGTGAAGGTCTCGCGGAAGCTCTCGTTTATCGCGGTGAACTCGCGGGTGAATATAGTTCTCATTTCCCCGGTTATATCGGAAATTATACCCAGCAGCTCATTTTTCGCCTTCTCCACGTCGTCGCGCTGGGAGGCCAGGAACTCATAGCGCTCGCTGACGCGCGCGTACTCGTCTATGGCGCCGAGGTTCGGCGTGCCGAGGGAGCTCATCTCCTTCTTGAGCTCGGCTATGCGGCGGTTTGACTTTGCCGCGCTCTCGATGGGCCGACGCACGGCCTCCGCCGCGCTGTGGCTGAGCTCGTAGTTGTCCCAGAGCTTGTCCAGGAGCTGTTTTTCCTCCATCTCGGCGGATATCTTCTTCTGCTCGAACCGGGCGCAGGTGCGCTCCATGTCCAGCAGGGCGTTGTTCTTCTCCTGCACGGCCTTGTCGGTGCGCGTGCGCTCGCCCTCGACTTCCAGCTTCTTCTGCGTTGCGGCGGCGATGGAGTCCTTTATCTCCGCGGCCTTGGCGCGGAGCTCCTCTATGCGCTTTCCGCGCGCCTCAAGCTCGCGGCGGGCGCTCTCGGCCCCGGCCTCCATGTCCGCAAGGGCCTTGGCCCGCGTCTCGCTGTCGCCGGAGATGCTCTGGCGCAGCAGCTCCAGCTGGGCGGCGGCGTTCTCCGTCGTGCGGCGCTCGGCCTTCAGCGAGGCGAGCTCGTTATTCACGCTTTGCAGCTCCTGCGTCGCGACATCGAGCTCATAACGGGCAGAGGCCAGCTCGCGCTTGAGCTCCTCGCTCCTTGCGGCCAGCTCGTCGCGCGCCTTGGCCAGCTTGCCGCGGCCGGCCTGCAATTTCTCCAGCTCCGCGCGCCGGGAGAGTATACCCGCGTTGCGCGCCGCGCTGCCGCCCGTCATGGAGCCGCCCGCGTTGATGAGCTGGCCGTCCAGCGTCACTATGCGGACGCGGTTGCCGTTCTTCCTCGAGATGGCCACGGCGTCCGAGAGCGTCTCCGCCACCAGCGTGCGGCCCAGGAGGTTTTCAAATATATTATGGTATCGCGTGTCAAAGCTCACGAGGTCGACCGCGAGGCCGAGGCAGCCCTCCTCCTCAGAGGGGATGCGGTCGAGCCTGCCGCCGCGTATCGTGTCTATGGGCAGGAAGGTCGCGCGGCCCGCGTCGCGCCGCTTTAGGAACTCTATGGCGCGGCGGCCGTCGTCCTGCGTGTCCACTACGATGTTCTGTATCGCGGCGCCGAGGGCGGTCTCGATGGCGAGGGTGCAGCGCTCATCCGCGCGCAGCAGCTCCGCCACGGTGCCGTGCACGCCGCGCAGAGTGCCGCGGCGCGACTCTCGCATGACGGTCTTGACCGCGCCGGCGAAGCCCTCGTATTCCTTCTCCATCTCGCCGAGCATGGCGATGCGGGAGTCCGCGCTGCGCAGCTCGACTATCTGCTTCGTGAGCGCGTCGTTGGCCTCGGCGGCCTCGCGCTCGCGGTTTTCTATGCGCATCCTGCGGCCGTCCATGACGTTCCGCGCCGAGGCGGCGTCGGCCTCCAGCTTTTTGGTCTGCTCGTCTATCTCGGCGATGCGCGTCTTGTGCTCGTCTATCTGCGCGGCGATGCCCGCGGCGCGCTCGGTCTGCTCCGAGAGCTCGCCGCGCATGCGCTCCGCGCTCTGGCGGCTGTTCTCAATGCTGTTGCGCAGCACCGCAGCCTCGGCCTCCGCCTCGGAGACCCGGGCCTCCGCCTCGGAGAGGCGCGCCCGCTGCTGCTCGGCCTCCACGTCCTTCTGGCGCATGCGCTCCGCGAGCGCCTCGCTGCGGGAATACAGCGCCTCCAGCTCGCGCCGGGCGGCGTCCAGGCCGCTCTTGGCCGTCTCGTAGTCGTTCGCTATGGCCTGTGACTGCTCGCGCAGGCGGTCGAGCGCGTCCATCCACGCGCTGACCTCCTCGACCCTCAGCTCGTCGCGCAGGGAGAGGTAGCGCTTGGCCACCTCCGCCTGCTGCTTGAGCGGACCGACCTGGAGCTCCAGCTCGTCTATCTTGTCGTTCACGCGCAGGAGGTTCTCGTCCGTCCGCGCGAGGCGGCGCTCCGCCTCCTCCTTGCGGTAGCGGAAGCGGGAGATGCCCGCGGCCTCCTCCAGCACCTCGCGGCGCTCGGCGCTCTTGCCGTTGACTATCTCCGCTATGCGGCCCTGGCCGATTATGGAGTAGCCGTCCCGGCCCAGGCCGGTGTCCATGAGCAGCTCGTTCACGTCGCGCAGACGCACCTGGTCGCGGTTTATATAGTACTCGCTCTCGCCCGAGCGGTAATAGCGGCGGGTTATGGCTACCTCCTCCGCGTCGATGTCGAAGATGCCGCCGGAGTTGTCCAGAATGAGCGACACCTGCGCAAAACCCATCGCCCCGCGCTTGGCCGTGCCGCCGAAGATGACGTCCTGCATCTTGCCGCCGCGCAGGGTCTTGCTGCTCTGCTCGCCCATGACCCAGAGGATGGCGTCGGAAATATTCGATTTGCCGGAGCCGTTCGGCCCCACGATGGCCGTTATCTCCTTCTCGAACGTCAGCCGGGTCTTGTCCGGAAAGGATTTGAAGCCCTGTATCTCCAATGCCTTTAAGTACAAATCCCATTACCTCACAAAAAACTGCCCCTGCGAAAAACGCAGGCAAAATATTATATTACAGGCCCTGGATTTTTGCAATCACCAAAAGCCCGATTTGCCGCATTTGGGCGCAAAAAAGGAGCCGGCGCGCGCCGGCTCCCTTCCGTCGGAGTCAGATATCTATCGTGAGGTTGTCTATGCCGTTCTCCTCAAACTCGGTGATATATTCGTCCATGCGGTTGGTGAGCTCCGTAAAGTCCTCCGGGTCCGTGTCCTCGAGGTGCATATCCCGGCGGGCAAGCTCCTCCGCGAGGATGTCGAAGAACACCGCGTCCTCGTAATCGGCGATGGCCTCGTGTATTCCGCCCTCCTCGAAGGCCTTTGAGGGAAAGACGTGGCCGTACCAGGTCTGATAGAGGTCCTTCATGCCGTTTTTCGCGCAATACGAGAACATCTTTTCCTGAAGCAGGTCGTAGTCCTCAAAGCGGTCCTCGCCCCGGGTGGAGTTGAGCACCCAGTTGCCTATATAGACCATGTCCAGCAGGCGCCGGAATTCCTTGGGTGTAAGTTCTATATTCATTCCGCTCAAACCTCCCGTCCGCAGCCGTGTGAAATGCCGCTGATATATTATAGCAAGACACGCTTGAAAATTCTACACAAAATTTTGCAGTCTCGCCGGCAAATGTTGGCCAAGCTGAGTAAATCGGAGTCTGTCAAGCCTTGTATCCGCAATAAAACGGTGTTAATATATTTTAATACACACCCTTTCATGCGGAGATGAACACATTGCAGGAGCAAGATAAAAAGACATACCTCTTTGAAGCCGCGCCCATACCCAGCGCCGTGGCCCAGCTAGCCATACCGACCATACTCAGCTCGCTGGTCATGGTCCTCTACAACCTGGCCGATACATACTTCGTCGGCATGCTCAACGACCCCGTACAGAACGCCGCCGTCACCCTAGCCGCACCCGTGCTGCTGGCCTTCAATGCCGTGAACAACCTCTTCGGCGTCGGCTCGTCCAGCCTCATGAGCCGCTCGCTGGGCTGCAAGGACTACGACATGGTCTCCCGCAGCTCCGCCTTCGGCTTCTACTGCGCGCTCTTCTCCGGCATTCTCTTCTCCATACTCTGCGCCTCCTGCAACTCCCCCCTGCTGACCCTGCTCGGTGCGGACGACACCACGAGCGACGCGACTCAGGCGTACATGCTCTGGACAGTGTACTTCGGCGCGGCTCCCTCTATACTCAACGTCGTGCTCGCCTACCTCGTGCGTGCGGAGGGCTCCGCCGTGCACGCGAGTATCGGCACCATGAGCGGCTGCTTTCTCAACATCATTCTCGACCCCATCTTTATAATGCCCTGGGGCCTCGGCATGGGCGCCGCGGGTGCAGGACTTGCCACGTTTATCTCCAACTGTGTGGCCTGCCTCTACTTCCTCGTCCTCATCGCCGTCAGGCGCGGGCGCACCTATGTCTGCGTCGACATCCGCAAGCTCAGCTTCAGCCGCCGCATAGTCCGCGCGGTCTGCGGCGTCGGCATCCCCGCCGCGATGCAGAACCTGCTCAACGTCACCGGCATGACCATCCTCAACAACTTCACCTCCGCCTATCAGGCCGAGGCCATCGCCGCCATGGGCATCGCGCAGAAGATAAACATGCTGCCCATGTACGTCTCCCTTGGCCTCTCCCAGGGCGTCATGCCGCTCATAAGTTACACCTACTCCTCCGGCAACGACAAGCGCATGAAGGACAGCGTCAGCTTCACCGGCGTGGCCTCCGTCATCATAATCGCCGTGGTCTCGGTGGTGTACTTCATCTTCCCCGGCTTCTTCATCAGCCTCTTCATGGACAGCGACGTCATAGTCAACTACGGCTCGCACTTCCTGCGCGGCATGAGCATAGCGGGGCCGTTCATGTGCATCGACTTTCTCGCGGTCGGCGTGTTCCAGGCCGTCGGCATGGGGCGCGAGGCGCTCATATTCGCCATACTGCGCAAGATTGTCCTCGAGATCCCCGCGCTGTGGATACTCAACATACTCTTCCCGCTCTACGGTCTAGCCTACGCCCAGCCCGTCGCCGAGTTCGTCCTCTCCATCGTAGCGATAGTTGTGATGTCCCGACTCTTCAAGCGCCTCGCCCGCCAGCGGCAGGAGAAAAAAGCATAAGCAAAACCACGGCCTTCACGGGCCGTGGTTTTTTGCGGTATTTAGTGGCGGCTCACGCCTATTTCTTCTCCTTGACGGGCTTCATGCCGGTCTTTTTGAGCACGTGCTGGAGCAGGGGCAGGCAGACGAAGATGGATACGACCTCGGCTATCGGGAAGGACAGCCAGACGTTGTCCAGCGCGCCGGTCAGGGAGAGCAGGTATGCCGCGGGGACTAGCACCAGCAGCTGGCGCGCCGCGGAGATGTAGAGGCTGTACATGCCGAAGCCGAAGGCCTGGCAGGAGGAGCTGGCGATTATGTTCACGCCCGCGAGCAGGAAGCTGTAGCTGATTATCCTCAACGCAGGGTTGCCGATGGTGAGCATGTCCTCCGAGGCGTCGAAGAGCAGCAGCAGCTCGTCAGGCCAGAGGTGGAACACGGCAAAGCCGATGACCATCAGCAGCGTGGCATAGAGCATGCTGAGCTTTATGGTCTTGTGTATGCGCTCCGGCTTGTTGGCGCCGTAGTTGTAGCCGATGATGGGCACCATGCCGTTGTTGAGGCCGAACACGGGCATGAACACGAAGCTCTGCAGCTTGAAATACACGCCGAACACAGCCGCCGCGGTGGCCGTGAAGGTGGTCAGTATGAGGTTCATGAAGAAGGTCATCACCGATGAGATGGAGCTCATCACTATGCTCGGTATGCTGATCTTGGAGATGGCCAGCATGGAGACCTTTGCGGGTCTGGCCCCGGCGAGGCTTATCTCGTGGTTCCAGTGCTTGTTGATGAAGAAGGCCACGATGGCGGCGACGATCTGGCCGCCGACAGTGGCCACCGCCGCGCCGGCGATGCCCATCTTCGGGAAGCCGAGATAGCCGAAGATCAAAATGGGGTCGAATATGATGTTGAGTATGGCGCCGATGAGCTGGGTTATCATCGAGAGCGTGGTGCGGCCGGTGGACTGGAGGATGCGCTCATAGGTTATCTCGGCAAACACGCCGAAGGAGAAGATGAGCACTATGCGCAGATATGAGACGCCGTGCGCGATTATCTCCGCCGCGTCCTCCGCCGGGACCTCGGCGCTTATCTGCGCGCGCATGAAGGTCTCCGTGAAGAAGAGGCCGATTATCAAGAACAGGACATAGCTGCCCGCCTCGAGCACCATGCCGCTGACTGCGATGCGGCTGGCGTGTGCCGGGTCCTTCTCCCCCAGCGCGCGGCTCATCAGCGCGTTTATGCCGACGCCGAAGCCGACCGCGAACGAGATCAGCAGGTTCTGCATCGGGAACGCCAGCGAGACAGCCGTCAGCGCGTTCTCGCTTATCCTGGACACAAATACGCTGTCCACGACATTGTACAGCGCCTGGACCAGCATCGAGATCATCATAGGCACCGCCATGGACAGCAGCAGCTTATTGACGGGCATTACGCCCATTTTGTTTTCCGCCTGGAGTGTTTCTTCCAAAATCTCATCACCTTTGCATAAGTTCAATCATAGATTATCGCACATTTTTTATATTGTCAATCCCCATTTCGCACAGAAAACGAGAATATTCGACACTTCTGATGCGTCAATAAGCTGAGCGCCCCCTCCATTTGCACGGAGGGGGCGCGTTTTTGTTTTGTGTTAAATTTCGCACAAATCACAGATACAGCCTGACGCCGTTTTGCTCTTCGGCAATGTCCGTGCACACCGCGCGGAGCATGAACATGGAGAGGTCGTCCTCCCCGCTCTCGCGCAGGGTGAAGGGCTCGGCCGAGGAGATGAACACGGCGAGGCGGGAGTCCTTCACGCTGTACTCCACCGTGACGTCCACGGCTATTTTCCCGTCCTCGAGCTGCGGCAGGATGATGTTAAGCAGCATCTCCTCGAGCACCAGCTGCACGCGGTAGATCTGCTTTTCCGAGGCGTACTGCCTGCGGCAGAACTCCACGGCGGCGGAGTTGAGCTCGTAAATGTCGAAGTTCCGGTCGGTTATGGTGCGGTGGAAGGTCTTCAGGCGGTTTATGAAGGCTCGGGTCTTTTCCCGCTGCGGCGCGTCGAATATCTGCGACGGCGGGCCCATCTCGTAGATGCCCTTCTCGTCCATGTAGATTATCTTGGAGCTTATGGTGCGGGCAAAATTCATCTCGTGGGTCACGATGACGCAGGTCAGGCCGCGGTTCACCAGCCGGCGGATGACGGCCAGCACCTCGTCCACCATCGTGGGGTCCAGCGCGGAGGTCGGCTCGTCAAAGAGTATGATCTCCGGGGCGCATCGCCACGCAGCGGGCTATCGCGGCGCGCTGCTTCTGCCCGCCCGAGAGCTGCTGCGGCATATAGTCCGCGCGCTCCGCCATGCCCACCTGGGAGAGGCAGTCCATGGCCAGCTCATAGGCCTCCTTCTTCGAGAGGCCGCCGAGCTGCATCGGCGCCATCATCACGTTCTCAAGTATCGTCTTGTGCGAGAAGAGGTTGAAGGTCTGGTAGACCATGCCCATTTTGCGGCGTATTTTGTCCAGCGGCGCCTTCTTTGCGGTTATCTCCTCGCCGTCTATGAACACGCGGCCGGAGCTCGGCTGCTCCAGACGGTTCAGGCAGCGCAGGAAGGTGCTCTTGCCGCAGCCGGAGGGGCCGATTATACAGACGCAGTCGCCCTTTTCGATGTCCGCGTTCACGTTTTTGAAGACCAGGTTGTCGCCGTAGCTCTTGCACAGGTCCTCTATGTGTATCATTGCCATTGTGCCGCCTCCCCGCTGTAAAGGTGCTTGCTGCGGTCGGCCAGGCTCAGCATGCGGTTGGCTATGAAGCCGAGCAGCAGGTAGACTATCGAGGTTATCACCAGCGCGACCACCGGGTCCATCGTGCGGGAACTGATGACCGTCACGGCGCGGGACATGTCCTCGATGGCCAGCAGGCTGACGACGGAGGTGTCCTGCATGGTCAGCACGAACTGGGTCTTGTAGAGCGGCATCACCTGATGCAGCGCCTGCGGGAACACCACGCGGAAAAACGCCTGCCGCCTGGAATAGCCCAGCGTCCGCGCGGCCTCCACCTCGCCCGGGGATACGGAGTCCACCGCCGTGCGTAACATCTCCGCCAGGTGCGAGGCGCATTTGAGCGTGAAGGTCACCACCGCTATGGCCACCGGGGTCAGGCTGCTGTTGACGAAGATGAGGTAGGCGAATATCATGAGCAGCACCAACGGCGGGAGCTTGACCATCAGCTGCGTGAACAGCCTGCACACCGTGCGCACGACGCGGTTCCGGCTGCCCTTGCCCGCGCAGAAGGCCATGCCCAGCAGCGTGCCCGCCACGAAGCTCACGATCGTCAGTATGAGCGTCGCCTTCAGGCCGGAGAGTATCAGCTCGTACCGGTCCTCATAGATGAGGTTTATGTATATCGCCTTTTTGATGTATTCAATGAGCTCCATCAGCTCTCCCCCTCCTGCCGCAGGCTGCCCTTTTGGACTATGAGCACCAGCTCCAGGTCGTAGTATGGATCGGTGCTCAGGCAGACCTGCGAAAATTCTATCCCCTCGGCGTAATACTGCGATATCGCGCAGACGAAGACGTCCACCTCGCCGCTGGTGACGGCTATGGAGCAGGCGTACCAGCTGCCGTCGAACCACTCGACGGTGTAGCCGTACTCGGCGGCAAAGTGCTTTATGAACTCTATGTCCACGCCCTGCGGCTCGCCGGAGACGAAGTCATAGTAGGTGTACGGATAGTTGCCGAAGCTCGTGTCTATGGCGACGCGGAGGATGGGGCCGTCCTCGACCACGGGTATCTCCGTGTCGGGGACGAATTCATATATATTGGCCCGCCGCACGAGGTCAGCATAGGCCTCGCTGCTGCGGTAGACCGGAATGTACTCGTTCATCTGCTGCTGCACGTCTGCGCGGCTGTTCGTGACGTAGGCCACGATGGAGTCCGTACCGATCGGCTCCGGGCAGAGCTCGAGGTCGGACTGCTCGGCCAGCATCGAGAGAGCGTACAGCGAGTCTATCGCTATGGCGTCCGAATAGCCGTAGCGCATGGACATGAGACATTCGCTGGCGGAGTCATAACGCCAGATCTTGTCAGCGTCCGTGTATTCTGTGAGAAAGTAGTCCGCGCTCAGCGAGAGCGGGGTGCTGATGTCCCAGGTCGTCCACTCGTCAAAGTCGAGCTGCCTGGATGCGGCGTCCGCGGCGCAGCCGCTCAGCGTGCAGCCGAATACGGCCAGGCACAGCATCGCGGCCAGGGCGCGCAGTCTTTTCTTCTTCATCTGTTCACACCTCTCCGGCGGAAAGGCACCGGGGCGTCAGCCGCCCCGGTGCGGCTGAGTCACTTATTTATTGTCCTCTTTCGAGCCGGGCATGGGCCTGTGTATATCCTCAGCAGAAAACAGTATCCCGCCTGCGACGTCCTTGAGCTTCTCGTCCGAGACCACCTCGGTCTTCTCTTCCGGAAGGGTGCCTTTGTTCTCTTTCTCTGACATTTTATGTTCTCCTTTCTTGGGAAATAAATCTTCAACATTTTATTACGAGCTGCTTTCCAATGCAATAATCTCTTTAAAAACAGCAATATTTTGCAGTCCGTCTCCGCCGGAAGCAAAAAGAGACCGCGCCGAAGCGCGGTCTCTGACTGGAGCGGGTGAAGGGAATCGAACCCTCGTATTCAGCTTGGGAAGCTGATGTTCTGCCATTGAACTACACCCGCAATGCCTGAATAGTATAGCACACTGCTTCAGGCCTTGCAAGACATTTTTGCGATGACGGCGTCGGCGAATTCGCTGGTGCCCAGGTTGCCGCCGAGGTCGTGGGTGACGCTCTTGCCCTCAGCCAGCAGGGCAAGCACCGCGGTTCTACTTATGCCACGAGCCACGGTGCAAGTAATTTACTGCTCTATGAATTGGAGCGGGATATAGGCAGGCTGATTCTCTAGCTCGGGGGGGCTTCATGTGGCTTGGGCTGCTGTACGTTTTCTGCCGCTGATGTGCGGTTTTTTGGCGTCTCCTCCCCGCATTTTGTACCCGACGGTGTGACGGTGTAAAGCATTGCTCTTATAGACGTTTCCTATCAGGCCCCACACCTATGGGGCATTTAGATAATGTAAATGTGATATAGCACCCCGGTGTTCAGTCTGCACGGAGCGTAACACATGTTCGGTTTGTATAAAAACGCTGATTTAGATATGAGAGTAGCCAGACGCCGTATCTCGGCGTCTGACAGAATGAAGCTGCTAGACACCAGAGAAGGTCTGAGGGATTCGCAGAGCTTACTTGGAAAGGTGGTTATAGGCGTAGCCCGCCGGGCGGCGGCGCTGGGCAACCTGTCATCGCAGTTCTGGGCAGCGCAGACTGCGGCACCCAAGCCGCCTGGTCCGAAGGCATCACGGCGATCTTTCCAACAAACTGCCTGCCCCAGGACTGCTCCATTCTGAAAGGCCGCAGCAAAGTAAACCTCCGCTTCACCTTAAAAAATCCTCCGCACCCTCAAATCTGCCCCCGCTGCCACCTGAGGCGCACCCGAGCGCGGGGCGTCCGTTAAACGCTTATTGATGGTAGGGTAGAATAAGTTTCGCAAAAATAAAAAAGACATGGTTTGCAGATCTCT
>OLOS01000154.1_pt1 | contig 79066 bp, 114 predicted proteins | sample 1672631 | NCBI WGS metagenome assembly OLOS01 (sample SAMEA3136707, study PRJEB25190) | human gut metagenome | biome: human gut; feature: human-associated habitat; material: faeces | place: Austria | collected 2013
CCTTGTTTGCGAACAAATGTTTCACGTGAAACATTTTGCCGGGTGAAAAAGAAACCCGAAGCCTGCAAAAGCTCCGGGGAACTGATAGTTATTTGTGGTACTTGGCACCGGCATTGATGGAGCAGGCACGGTAGAGCTGCTCGCAGAGGAGCACCCGGGCCAGCTGATGCGGAAAGGTAAGCCGAGAAAAGCTGATCTTCCGGGCAGCGGCCGCCTTTACCCGCGGGGAAAGACCAAAGCTGCCGCCGATGATAAAGCTCAGGCAGCCGCTTTTTTTGGCGGAGGAGGAAATGAGCTGCGCCAGCTGCGGGGAGGAGAGCATCTCTCCCTCGATACACAAGGGAAAAATGAGGCCGGCAGCTTTTTTGAGGATACGGTTTCCCTCCTCCTCCAGGCCGCGGGCGATTTCGGCCTCGGAGGGATTATCAGGCAAGCGATATTCCTCCAGCTCGATGATCTCGAACCGGCAGTAGGCACCCAGGCGCTTTTGGTACTCGGCGATGCCCTGCCGCATCCAATCCTCCTTCACTTTGCCGATGGCAATAACCTGTATTTTCAGCATTCTACTTCCTCCTCAAGCACGGAGCATTGGATTGGGGCGGATCCGCGGTGCAGACCGACGGTGACGCTTCCGTTGCGATGGTCTGTATTTACAGTATCTCCTTAGAAGCGGATCATCTGACCGGGGCAATCCCGTGGAGCGATCCACAGGCGGTAGTCCCGGTCCGGCTGCATCCCCGCGGCGGAAAGGGCCGCTTCGGCATTGCCGCGGGCGAGGGCCGGGGTATTGCTTTCCCGGCTTAAATGTGCCAACACAAAGTGAGATGTACCGCATTTGGCCAGTTCCGTTACGGTGCGGGCTGCCTCGGCATTGGAAAGGTGGCCGTACTCCGAGCGGATGCGCTGTTTGAGATAGTAGGGATAGCCGCAATTGAGCAGGACGGAGTCCTCGTAATTGGACTCCAGCACGGCGAGGTGGCAGCCTCGCAGGTGCTCCCACACTGTGGGGGTAACAAGGCCCAGGTCGGTAACGAAGCCGATGGTGCGGCTGCCGGCCGTGATGCGGAAGCCGCAGGAATCGGAGGCATCATGTTGGGTGGCGAAGGGCTGCACCTGCATTCCGGCCACCTCCTGTATCTCCTCCAGCGGGAGCAGGCGGGTGGTGGGCTCCACCATCGCCGCCAGGCGCTCCAGTGTGCCTGCGGTGGCATAGACCGGGATGCTGAGCTGCTTGGCCAGCACCCGCAGGCCGGCCACATGGTCGGCATGATCGTGGGTGATGAGGATACCGCGCAGGCCGGCGGGATCGATGCCGGCATCGCACAGCTCCGTGCGGATGCGGCGGGCGGAGATGCCTGCATCAATGAGCAGGCTGCCCTGGCCTTCGCCGGCGGAAAGGTAGTAGCTATTGCCGCTGCTGCCGCTGGAAAGCGGATAAAATGTTACCATGCTGTCACCTCGGGGGAATGGGTAGGATGAGGGCGGCGCGCCCCACCGGACGGCGGAGGGGCGGCCGGTGGCTTGGGCCGGCACGAGCCGGAAAGGCGGGGCGCGCCGCCCGGGGGCTCCCGGCCAAAAGAAGGGGACCGGAGCAGAACAGTACTCCGGCCCGGTAAAAATAAGCTTACGGTCTTAGGCCTGCTCGGAAAGGGGCTGATCCGGCAGGGTGATATAGTGAAGATCTGCGCCGATGCCGGCGAACTTTTCCACTACATTCTCGTACCCACGCTCGATATGCAGGGTATCTTCAATCTCGGTAGTGCCCTTGGCCATCAGTCCAGCGATAATGACCGCCGCCCCACCGCGCAGATCGCACGCTTTGACCGGCGCGCCCCGCAAGCCCTTCACTCCTTCGATGACAGCGACTTTGCCATCCACGGTGATACGGGCGCCCATGCGCACCAGCTGCTCGGTGTAGCGGAAGCGGTTATCCCACACGCCCTCGGTGATGATGCTTGTCCCCTCGGCGCAGGTGAGCATGGCGGCCATTTGGGGCTGCATATCGGTGGGAAAGCCGGGATGCGGCATGGTTTTGAGATTGATGCGGCGGAGCGCCCCGGTACGGACGACCCGGACCCAGTCATCTCCTTCGGTGATGGTGGCGCCGGCCTCCCGCAGCTTGACGGTAATGGGCTCCAGGTGCTTGGGAATAACATTCTTAACAAGGACATCCCCGCCGACGGCTGCGGCCGCCGCCATATAGGTCCCGGCTTCAATTTGATCGGGGATAATGCTGTAATCGGTGCCGTGCAGCACATCCACCCCGCGGATTTTGATGACATCGGTACCGGCGCCGCGGATATCGGCGCCCATGGAATTGAGAAAGTTGGCAAGGTCTACAATGTGGGGCTCTTTGGCAACATTCTCCAACACGGTCATACCGCTGGCCTTCACGGCGGCCAGCATGACATTGATGGTGGCGCCGACCGAAACCTGATCGAAGTAGATGTGCGCCCCTTGCAGGCCCTCGGTATCAGCGTAGATGAGACCGTTTTCGATGCGGATCTCGGCACCCAGCAGCTCGAAGCCCTTGATGTGCTGATCGATGGGACGAACGCCGAAATTGCACCCGCCGGGCATGGAAACACAGGCCTGGCCAAAACGCCCCAGCAGCGAGCCGATGAAATAATAGCTGGCGCGCATATGCTTGGAAAGCTCGTAGGGGACGGTGGATTCGGTGAGGGTGGAAGTATCGATAATAGCCGAAGTGCGGCTGAGCTTTTCCACTGTGGCGCCCATGGCGCGCAGCATACTGAACAGCAGCTCGGTATCGTGGATATCGGGGACATTTTCCAGCACACAGCGGCCGCGGGCCAGCACGGTAGCGGGAATAATGGCAACGGCGGCATTTTTCGCGCCGCCGGCGGAAACTTCTCCGTAGAGCTGCTCCGCGCCGTTTACAATGAGTTTCTTCATTGGATAATCCTCGTTATTTTCTATATTTTTGATATCATACATTTTATGAAAAGAACAGCATACTGACGCTGTAATCCAATGATAGTATAGCACATCCGGCAGCAAAATAAAAGCCGTAATGATAGAAAATCCTGCAAAATATAAAATTCTTCCGGCAGAGAAAATTTTTTTCTTTTCTCCTGGCGAATCGGCCTGTAAGCAGGACGGTTTTATTCCCTATTGCCGTAATCCCGAATAAGGTGAATGGCCAGCAAAACAATAGCGGCCACGATAGCGATAATATAAACTCGATCCATAGGAAAACCTCCTTTATCATATGTCTGGATGTGGCCGAGCCCGGCGGGATGGTTTGGCGGTATGATAGCACTGCCGGGCGGCCAAGGAAATGGCGAAAGAAAAAACTTTTTGTAAAAATTCCGTGACCAGCCCCAAGGGTATTTTAACGCAAAAAGAGCAGGGCATACGCCCTGCTCTTTTTGCCCTTATGTGTGACAAAAGAGAAAAAAGCTGTAAATCAGCCCTTCTTGCCGTAGTCGCGAATCAGATTGAGAGCCAGCAGAACAACAGCAGCTACGATAGCGATGATGTAAGTAACACCCATGATAAAATCCTCCTCAATATCTCTTACAGTTTGCGGGTTTGGAACCCTGTGAAGATATATTAACATAATATTAACGCCTTGTCATCCCTTTTGAACCAGAAACATGCCGAAAATAGGGCCAAATCTTTGACGAATCCGTCAAAATGCGCAAATAAACTGCAAATTTTATTGGAGTATATAAATTTTGCATTAATATCCTGCATTTTGATGTTAACGGGATTTTATGCAGCAATTCCTGCAAAAGCATCTTGAAAGGCCCAGGGAAATCGGGTATAATCTACGCGAAAAATGGTCCCGCGGTGTGCGGAGCGGCCAAGAAAGAACGCCCATATAAAGGAGGAAACACCATGGCCATAAATACCGACAATGCGCTGCGGCGCAGCGTGATCTATGAAGTATATGTACGCAGCCACACACCGGAGGGGACCTTTAAGGCGATAGAGCCTGACCTGGACCGGATAGCGGCACTGGGGGTGGATATTGTATGGTTTATGCCCATCCACCCTATTGGGGAGCTGAACAAAAAAGGAAGCCTGGGCTGCCCCTATGCCAACCGGGACTATCGCACCGTGAACCCGGAATACGGCACACTGGAGGATTTTCTGCACCTGGTGGAGGAGATCCATAAGCGGGGTATGAAGTGCATCATTGATGTGGTGTATAACCACACCTCGCCCGATTCCACACTGGTGGCGGAGCATCCGGACTACTTCTACTATAAGCCGGATGGCTGCCGCGGCAACAAGGTGGGCGACTGGACCGATGTGGTGGACCTGAACTATGAAAACCGCGCGCTGTGGCAGTATCAGATTGATTCGCTGTGCTACTGGGCACAATATGTGGATGGCTTCCGTTGCGATGTAGCCAGCACCGTGCCGGTGGCCTTTTGGCAGGAAGCCCGCCGGGCTGTGGAGCAGATCCGGCCCGGGGCCATCTGGCTGGGAGAAAGCGTACACCTGGCGCACATTCAGGCCTTCCGGGAGATGGGCTTCTATGCCGCGACCGATACGGAATTGTTCACGGCTTTCGATATCCTGTACCCCTACGACCTGTGGCCGCTGTATGAAGGCGTGACCGAAGGACGGCTGCCGCTTTCCCGGTGGTTTGATGCCGTGGATTACCAGGAGGTGAGCTTTGAGAGCGGATACAATAAGCTGCGCTGCCTGGAAAACCATGATACCAGCCGCGCAGCGGATCGCTTCCCGGAGCGGAAAAAGCTGCTGGCCTGGACAGCGCTGAATTACTTTATGAAGGGTACCATACTACTGTACGCTGGGCAGGAGGTATGTGAAAAGCACACGCCCTCCCTCTTTGAGAAGGAGCCGGTGGACTGGAACAGCGGAGAGGATATCAGCGGTTATCTGGCCAAGCTCGCGGCCATCAAGAAGAAGCTGCCCACCGATGAGCTGTTCCGCATTGGGGCGGATGACACACAGGGCATAGTGACCGCCAGCTATATCGGGCCAGCCACACGGGCTGTGGGCGGCTTCCCGCTGGAGGGCAACGGCGGTACCGTGGCCGTACCCCTGCCGGATGGTACCTACACCGATGCCCTAAGTGGCAAAGCAGTAACAGTAGCCGATGGCATGCTGACCATCGGGGAAGAAGCGGTCATTCTATTGGGATAAAATAAAGAAGCAAGAGGCCCCTGTTCATTTGATGGCAGGGGCCTCTATTTGCTGCGAAAATTTTTTATAAAATGCTGTCACAAAATACGGCGGTGGAGCGTTTATAGGGGTGTAAGGGCCAAAACCGATTGCACCGGCTGCCGTTCTTGTGGTACCATCAAGAAAAAAGCCAAAAGGGGAAAACATATGCTGCCTGTATTTATCATGGCAATAGAAAATGACGATGACCGGACATTTGTGGCGGAGCTGTATGCCCGCTGCCAGCCGGCCATGCAGCGGCGCGCACTTTCTATCTTGAAAAACGAGAGTGACGCGGAGGAGGCCGTGCATGAGGCTATCCTGAGGGTGATACGGCACCTGGAAAAGGTGCGGATGATCCCGCGGGATGAGGTACTGTACTACCTGGTGACAGTGACCGAGACCGCCAGTATAGACCTATACCGCAAAAGGCAGCGGGAAAGCCGAGCAACCATTGGGAACGAAAATGACTGGGCGGAGCACCTGACCGATGACAACACAGCGGAGCAGACCATGCTGCGGCTGGAGCAGCGGGAGCTGCTGGAGCGGTGCCTGGCGCATCTGCCGCAGCGGGAGATAGACCTGCTGAACTACTACTACATACTGGAGCTGCCGTATAAGGAGATAGCCAGGCTGACCGGACTGACCGCGGAAAACGCGAGGATGATTGTATGCCGCGCCAAGAAAAAGGTGCTGGCAGCCTACCGTGAGAAGGGAGGAAAAGCAGATGAGTAAATATCCCCTGGACCGGAACGATATGCAGGAGCAGTATGAGGATCTGCTCATCAAGGCGGCACTGAAGGAGCACGCCCGCAAGGAAAGTGCGCGGCTGGAACAGGAAGCCGCCGGGGAGGCGGCCGTTCCCCCTGCGGAGGATAATGTCATCCGGGCGGCTTTCCGCCGGGTGACCTGGGAGGAAGCCCGCGGCACGGTGCTGTACGGGACCAAAAAAGCGGTGAGCTGCGTGGCGGTGGTCTTCCTGACAATAGCGGTAGCGGCTACCACTACCTTTGCCCTTTCCCCTGCGGAGAAAAAGCAGAGCATCCTGGAGCGGGTGCTGTATACCATCCGCTACTACACCGATAAATGGACCAGCCATGGCGGTACGCGGGTGGAATATCCCCATTTCTACTATGAGGACTTTGAGTACATCGAAGTGCCGAATGAGGAAGTGCGGGAGGCACTGGAGATATGGGCAAGCTTCCGCAATGTTACCAATTTTAATGACGGCGCCAATATCAGCATCTCGCACCTGCTGCAGATGATGTTCTACTACTGCGACGCCTACGGGCTGGAATACCCTTATGTTGATGCCTCCACCAAATGGGTGCAGCGGGAAGCTCTGCTGGAATTCGGGGCGTACTTCTTCGGCATCACGCAGGAGGACCTGGACCAACAGGTGAAGATGCGGCCGCTGTATTATGATGCCCAACGGGACGCCTACTGTGACCTGAACTATGATTATTCGTATCAATTCGCCGAGATCAACGCGACGGAAAAGATGGGGCTGATCCGCTATACTGAAAATGAGGACGGCACCCTTACCCTGGAGGTGGTCACCAAATCCATGGACAGCTGGGAGGGCTACTGCAACTACCCCACTCTGCTTACAGTTGATTTCAGCGCCGGGCATCCGGTGTTCCGCTCGGCGGTCGTCGCCGACCTGACACAATACTGGGAGTTCCCGCCGGAGCCGGAGGAGCCCCTGTTCTGATAAAAAACTTCCCCCAAAGCGGTAAGCCATGGGGGAAGTTTTTTGTCTGTAGTTTCAGCTTTCGGCGGAGGCGAACAGCGCCGCACAGGCGGTACGGGCTTCCTCGCGGCTGCTGACAGAGATGCGGTAATAAGCATCGCCATACTCGAAGAAGGCGTAGCCGCTGGGCTCGTAGGTATGCGGGTAAACGATTACATCGTAGTACACCGGCACAGGGAAATCGGTCCACAAATCAGTATCGGTATACTGGCCGGAGCCCTCCGGCGGGTCCTGGTGATAGCGCCCCATGTATTCTTCAAGGGTCACGCCGTTCTTATGAAAATCGATCTGATAAACGGTGTGGTTCTCTTTTCTCCAGTCATAGTAGCAGGTGATATCCTCCGGGTTTTCCGGTTCATCCTTGGGGTATTTCAGCCAATAGTCATGGCTGCTCCAGTTCCCGGCATTTTCCATATGCAGCAGCCCTGTTTTCCCACACTTTTCTTCGACCCTTGCCATGGTACCGTAGGTGCGCAGGCAGTAGTCATCCGTATCATGGTAGTAATACCGGAATGCCCGGAAACCGGTATAGCACCCCGCCGCAATGACTACTACCAATAGAATGTAGCCGTACTTTTTGAGAAATTTCTTCATGTTATCCTCCCTGAATGTCCTGTGGTTACTATCTTACACTACTGTAAACGAATGAGAAAGGGAATGTGTGACAAAAAGGGGAAAAATTTTTATCCTAGGGAAGAAAAGCAGCCCGGGCAAGGAGGAGGCTCTGCCCGGAGCCTTGACGGTAAAGGCAATGTGCAGCTCCGGCTGGGTCCCGCTGCCCGCAATAGTGGAAAGCACCTGCCCCAGGCGTTTCATATCCAGCGGAAAAGCTAACCGAAAGCCCTGACTGCACTGATAACCCGCGGACACCTGCCGGTAGTTCCCATCCCTTTCCCGGATACTCTCGTAATTGGCGGAAGCATTGAATCGGGTGGTTTTCAGGTCCTCAGCCGCAAATGGCCGAGGGCCTTTATAGCATCGGTCAGCGCGCCGCTTTGATAGGCAGCCTGCTCCATGGCACGGTCATAATCCTCCTCATCGGCAGCGGTGGCCATGGTCAGGTCGTTCCGCTCCTATCACACTTTGTTTTTCGGCAAAACTCAAGCTGCCCCCTTGACAACAGCCGAGGAGAGCATTATCATAAAACTAATGACATTAGTTTATGGGGGAGGCACCTTGATGGCCAAAGGACTGAGCGCTGAAAGCATCACTGTCGCGGCAGCTGAACTGATAGAGCAGTACGGGCGCAGCGGATTTTCCATGCGGCTGCTGGCTGATACCATGGGGGTCAAAACCGCCTCGCTCTATAATCACATCGAGAACATGGATACCCTTTTGACCGAGGTATGCCGCTATGCCCTGCGGATGCAGGAGGACGGTGAGCTGCGGGCCATCGCGGGGAAAACCGGTCGGGAAGCCGTATGGGCCCTGGCCTGGGCCTACCGGCGCTTTGCGCAGCAGCACCGGGAGCTGTACTGGCTGGTGATGGATACCGCCGCGGGCGAGCCCCGCGTACTGGATGATGCCGCCGCCCGCTTTACCGAGCCGCTGAAGCAGGTGCTTTCCGGCTTCCGGCTGCCGCCGCGGGAGGAGATTCACTTCCGACGGATGTTCCGGGCCATTGTACACGGCTTTGCCTCGCAGGAGGATGAGGGCTTTTTCTCTCACTATCCGGCCTCCACCGAGCTGAGCTTTGAATTTGCCATTCAGCGTTTTATTGATTGCGTGCTGGAAGCGGAAAAGAGGAATCCATCTTGAATTATACCCAAAGCGAAGAATATCTGTTTAATACCATGCCGGTCGGCCGGGCCATTGCCTCGCTGGCCGTGCCCACCGTCATCAGCCAGATCATCACCGTCATTTACAATATGGCGGATACCTTTTTTGTGGGCCAGCTGGGCGACCCCAACCAGGTAGCTGCCGCCACCGTGGCACTGCCGCTTTTCATCTTCATCACCGCGCTGGCCAATCTGTTTGGCGTGGGCGGCGCCAGCCTGATCTCCCGCTGTTTGGGACAGGGCGACCGCCAAAAAGCCGGACATACCGCCGCTTTCTGCATCTGGAGCGCCATTGCGGTCTCTCTTATCTATGGCATAGCGGTCCTACTGCTGCGGCCGGTGCTGCTGCCCTTGCTGGGCGCTGATGCCGAAACCTTCGGCTATTCTTCCTCCTATGTGCTTTACAGCATCGGCCTGGGCGCCATGCCGGCGGCGCTCAATCCCATGCTGGCGCATTTGGTCCGGGCGGAGGGCCATTCCCGGCAGGCCAGCCTGGGGGTCGCCTTTGGCGGCATCCTCAATATCCTGCTGGACCCTTTCTTCATCTTCGTGCTGGATCTGGAAATCGCTGGGGCTGGCATTGCCACCCTGCTTTCCAATCTGGCCGCGGCAGGCTACTTCACGCTGTTCCTGCATAAGATCCGCCATGAGACTGCCATTACCATCTCTCCCCGGCAGTATACGCTGGGGCAGCACATCCCCGGAGAGGTACTCTCTGTTGGGCTGCCCAGCTGCCTCATCTCGGTCATGGGCGCCATCAGCAATACCGTACTGAACCACTTTACCTCCGGTTATTCCAATGCCGCCATGGCCGGTATGGGCATTGCCAAAAAGGTGAACCTGCTGGCCTTTGCCGTGGGGCAGGGCATCACCCAGGGTACCCTGCCCCTCATTGGCTACAATTACACCTCCGGCAACCGCCAGCGAATGCTGAAAGCCATTTACGGCCTACTGATAGGCTGTCTGGCTGTCTCGCTGCTCATCACCGTGCTGCTGTACTTTGGGGCCGCCCCTATCACCCGCTGGTTCATCAATGATGCCGAAACGGTGGCCCATGGGCGCACCTTCCTGCGGATCATCTGCCTGACCTGCCCCACCAGCACCTTTATCTTCTTTGCCATTACGGTGTTCCAGGCCACAGGCAAGCGGGCTCAGCCTATCTTCCTTTCCCTGGTGCGCAAGGGCACCACCGATGTGCTGCTGATGCCGCTGTTCTATCACCTCATCGGCATCAATGGCGTAGCCTGGGCCTCTCCCGCCGCCGATCTTGTCGGTGTTCTCATTGCATTGGCAGTGCTGCTGCCCTATCTGCGCCGCCTGCGGCAGATGCCTGCCTCTCCTGCACCGGAGCATTCCTAAGCCATCTTCCTTTCTTTCACGGCCATTCGGCCGCATATCCAAAAAATCTCCCCTGCCTCAGATAAGCGGGGGAGATTTTTTATTTACCGGCGGGATTGCTTTTTCTACCGACGCTTATCATTGATGTTCTTGATATGCTCATCGGTGATGAGGGTCACACCGTTTTCTTTGGCCTAGGCCGCGCAGCCATTCAATACCGTTTTTAGGAACGGCCGAGACACCTTGACGAAATTTTCAGCGCGTCATCGGTGAATTATACGCTGTCATCGCAGCGGTTGGCAGCATAGCGGATGGATTCAAGATCCGTTTCCTTGGGTGCCGGGATCGGCTCCGCAATGGGCTTTTTAAGCCCGCGTGGGAACTGGGTGTACCAGAAGTTCGTGGAATCCCGGTAGCCATAATCCACCGGTACCGGCGGAAAGTTATTTTTTATCACACCATTGATGAGTGCATCATAGTATTCCGGTTTCATCAGAATCTTATCGATACTCTTGGGGGCACTCCCCAGCCAACCCATCTTTTCTCATCGTTGTACCCGGCATCAATCATAATGGTGGTGTCTCCCTTGCGGTAGAAGAAAATATTAGCCACCCACTCCCGCACGCAGGCCACATGCTCATCGATCCACCCGGTGTTCGGCGGCTTTCTATGATCTTCACTGGTTTTAGTATGCCCACTCTCCCCGCCTTGTCAAGCAGATCTCCCTCTTGCTATCCTTCATAAAAACCTATAAAATAGAGCTGATCTACCATTACACCCTAGGGAGGATGCTCATGCTGACCGAGCACGAAGAAAAACTTATCCAAAGATACTATATTTACCCCAAAATCGCTATTACAGCGGTCATTATGGCGCTGGCGCTGGGGGTCCCTTTCATCCTGCTGGAAATGATCGATGATCTCGTTTTTCACGATGAAGAAGTCATCTTTTGGGGCCTTTATGTCTATTTGGGCTTCGCGGCCCTGTATCTCATCCTTTTCTGTTACTGCACCCTTCGAGCCAAGCTGGGAATGCGGAAAGAGGAATGGCAGGAGCTGCAGCGCCGTCTCAAGGTCCGTCAGCAGCAGTCCGATTATTCCGCAGCTGCCGCGGGCGCCATGGCCATGGGGGCTGCCGGCCGCCTAATGCAAAAAAGCCAAAATAAAACAGTACGGGGTGCCGGTACTGCCGCCCAGGTCGCCGGGGCAGTGGGGGCCGTGGCCACGGCCGGCGCCATGAGCGCCGAGATTGCCCACAATGCTCAGGCCATGGCGGAAGCCTACGGTGTCCCCCTCCCCCGCACCAAAGGATTGAGAACTGTACTGGTGCTGCTGCCGCTGGTGATTCTCATTGGCACCTACATCCCCCAGTACAGCCACGCCCATACTGCCATGCAGCAGAATACCCTCCTCGTTTCCCAGCGCATTGAAGAGATCACCAAAGCTTTGGATCCGGTCTGTGAATACATCTCTGCCGATGACCCCGCCGAACGCTATCAGGATTACGGCTATCGTGTCATTGGCTACCTGCGCGGCATGAATACCGATGCCCCCAAATGCTATGTTTACATTTCGCTGGACTCCACCGGTGTGCTGGAATCTCTCTCCTACGATGAGGAAATTATTATGTCACTCAGCCTGGAGGAAAACCTCAGCCGTATCGAAAAGGACTTTGAAACACTTCACCGCGTCCTGCAAAAAGCAGACATTCCCACCCAAAGCCCCGAACTGCTCACCACCTATCAGCTTTCCGAAGAATTCCGGGAGGCCTTCCTTGCCGGCACCTATTATCAGAGCATCGATTGTTCCGAAAATGGTGAAAGCACCCGTGTTTACTGGAGCTTTGAAACCGAATCCGAGGAAGAATTTGATGAATACACCCGTCCCCGCGTATACCTCTATGTGCGGGCATAAATCGCTCGGTGGCCGTTCAGTCAAATACCCATTGGGGTGGCAGATTAAAACTGCGTGATACCCGATAAGGCCCACATTTATAGCACTCTTCTATTTCTCTACCAAATACCAAAGATATTAAAACCGGGACGACCGCTGAGAAAGCGACCGTCCCGGTTATTATAATATTTTCAGCCCAGGGGCTTCATAGTCGGGATGTGTAACCGGATATTTTCATATGCTCTCATATCTTCTTACATCCTCATTCTTACAGGGTTTTCTGGACTTTCCTTCAATGTATCTTCTTATATCTTACCACTACTTTGCGCCCAAAAGTGGTAGAAAAAGTGGTAAAATCAGTGGTAGGAAAATTGGCTTGTTATACGATTTTTATCTTGCCCTCAAGGCTTGCAAAACTCTGCTTTTTCCTATCCATCGTAGCTTCATTGTAGATGTCCATTGTCGTAGAAATATCGGCATGACCCATGATTTCCTGAATGACCTTGATGTCTCTTTCGTTCTCGCAGAACCTCGTACAGAATGTATGTCTGAGTTGGTGTACGGAGAAACGAGGGATCAATACAGGCTCTCGCTGTTCCTTCTCCGCAGCTTCCGCCTCTTGTTTGTTATGGTCACGAACAATGCGCTCTATCGCTCGATTGATATTATGTGGCGAAAGTACATACCCATAACGGTTTGAGAAAATGAAGCCGCTGTAGCCATCAATTTCCGTCTGATTGAATCCAGTAATTTGTTGTCTTTCGTACTCTTGCGTCAAGGCGTTCTTGACATCTTGGAACATAGGGATAATCCTTATTCCGGCTTTGGTTTTTGGTGTGGTAATGTGGAACTCACACGATCCGCTATCCTGTTGCCGATAGATAAGGTTATGATTGACTGAGATAAGGTTCTGCTCAAAGTCGCAGTCTTCCCATCGAAGGCCAATAACTTCGCCAACTCTGCAGCCTGTTCCAAGCAATACCGTGAACAGTGGCATCCAATGAGAATACTGGCTGCTGTTAGAACAGAAAGTGACAAAAGCTTCCTGTTGAGGTATTGTAAGGGCGTGCCGCTTTGGCTTTGTCCAATCGTGGCTTCGTTTAATCTCTGCCATCACACCGTCGCTTGGGTTCGCTCTGATCTTACCATCTCTGACTGCTGTAGTAAACACAGGATGTAAGATGGTATGGATGATTTCCAAGCTGTTTGGTTTGAACCCTACATCCTTAATAAGGTGGATATAGAACTTCTTGACATCGCTGTACTTGATGCTGGCGATCTTTTTTGTCCCCAGATCATCACGCACATACTTTTTGTACATATACTTGTAGTTCGTTCGGGTAGATTGCTTAAGCTCATATTTCGTTTCGATATAGTCATCGAAGAAGTGGTTGAGAGTGGTACGGTATGCTTCAATAGTGTCGATACCGTCCTCCAGATCTCTCATAATTCTGCGCTCTATATCTCTAAGCGGTTCCTTGCATCGCTTACCAGGCGGAACCTTGTCTGTGGCAACAAGCTTCCAACTATATACGCTGTGCTTTTTCCCCTGCTTATCGAAATATCGGAACTCGTACATACCGTCACCGCGCTGTCGCTCACATGACAGCAATATTCTACCCTTGCTGTCGCGTCTCTTCTCGGACATTATGTTCTCCTTCCCGACAAGAGCACACTACGATATGCAGTATAATATTGTAGCATATTTTCTCCTATCTTTCAAGACCAAGGGTTAAATATTATGTAGTTCATCGACCAAAGCTTCAAACTTTTTTCGTTTGATCTGTGGACGATTACCATTCCAAAGCAGAAAATCTGCATTTCGATTCTCGCTTACAATCTGTCGAAGCTTTGTCTCTCCTATACGGAAGTAGGCAGCAGCCTCTTCGATTGTGAGCGTAAATTTTTCCCAAACTGGGACTTGTGTTGCGCTCATATACTGCCTCCTTTTGCGCGAGATAAAAAGAGAGGGCTGACATTGCTGCCAACCCTCTACTTTACGCACGCTTGTGTTACCTATATTATAATGTATTACTTCTTGGCGTCCGTAGAGCCCATACCGCCGTTTCTGACGCCCTCTGCATTGTCGGTATAGGTAATTCCATAAGGAATAAAGATTGCCTGTACGAAGCCGCTGCCGGCTTCTACGGTCAGTTCTTTACCCTCATTACTGTCGTTGGTGACCTTGGCAAAGATGTGACCCTCATTGTCTGAATAATAGTAATCGCTGTCGATTACACCCATAGTGTTATTGAGCTGCAGACGATACTTGAAGCCCAGACCGCTGCGGGGCAGACAACCAAGCCACCAACCCTCGTCAATCTTCACACGGATACCGGTGGGGATCTTCATGGTTGCGCCGGGTGCCAGGGTAAAGGTGAAGGGAGACTTGAAATCGTAGCCCGCACTACCACTGGTAGCTCTTTCAGGGAGCTTCAGATTGTCGTATGCAGACTGGATCAGCTCTTCCTCATATTCTGTATAAAACAGCTCTTTCATAGCTTCGTGGAACTGTTCAAAACTTACCTTTTCAAAATTACCAACTCTGTACATTGAGAGTTTCTCCTTTCATTCTAAGCTCCGCAAACTGCTGAGCTGATTTGTATGTATTCTCCAGAAGAGATGTTACGGTCATAACACCAATACCACCGGGAACGGGCGTAATTGCGCTTGCCTTCTCTGCTACTTCATCGAAGCACACATCACCGCAAAGTTTGCCGTCTTCGCTCCTGTTGATACCAACATCAATAACAACTGCGCCACGAGATACCATATCTGCAGTCAGAAAACCTGCTTTACCAACGGCGCAAATAACGATGTCCGCCTGCTGTGTAATGTCTGCGAGGTTCTCTGTCTTGGAATGACAGAGAGTGACTGTGGCGTTTGCTTGTGTCAACATAGCGGCAAGAGGTTTGCCAACGATATTGCTTCGACCGATGATTACACAGTTTGCACCAGACAAAGGGTATGCACCGTCAGTAAGAACAGTCATAATTCCTCGCGGAGTGCATGGTGCAAAAGTGTCCATACCAAGGATAAGCTTTCCCATATTTGTGGGCGTCAGCCCATCCACATCTTTATTGGGAGGAATAGCGGCGACAACAGCTTTTTCATCAATGTGTTCTGGCAGAGGAAGCTGTACCATTACGCCGTGAATATCGTCACGATAAGCAAACCTTTCTACTGCCGAGATAACATCCTCGGTGGTCGAGGTACTTGTCATATGTAAAGTCTCGCTGTGAAAACCTACTTCATCGCAAGCCTTGCATTTATTGTTGACATAGGTCATTGATGCAGGATTATCACCAACAACAATGACAGCGAGGCCGGGTGTGAAGCCAAGCTCACCTACGCGCTTACGAAGGTCGCGTCTAATATGCTTTGAGAGTGCTTTACAATCAATAACCATAGGCTTACACCGACTTGATATAGAGCCCACAATGGCACACACCCTCGCCCATCTCACGGAACTCCTTGCACATACACTTTGTATCCTCGTTCTTTACAAGACTGCAGGGGCAATAGCCGCCATTATCCTTCAACTTACGCTTGATCTCAGCGGCGTACTCCTTATCGGGGGTTACTGTGATACGCATGACTTCTTCTCCTCTCTCAGCTCGTCAAGGAAATCTGACAGCGCCTCATACTCTTCGTCGGTAATATCTTCCATGAAGATGTTGTCATTGTAACGGACATATCCGCACTGCTTCAGGAAGATGTTGAACTGCTTACCGATCACATCAAGCTCCGTTTCACCGAGGTCGGAGAACACTTCGACAGAGGACTCCTGCGAGAACCTGTCGTTAAACTCGTTCACCAAATGAAAGCCGATAGTCAGCTTGTTGTCCTTATCCATACACATTCTCCTTTACTTGTCCTTGTCTTTTACAATGCTGACCGCAATAGCTCCGGCAACAATTAGGGCAATAATACCAATGAGCTCAGACACAAAGAGCGGCGACATAACCCAATACCACTTCCATGTGATCACATCGCAGGCGCGAAGAACACAGAACAGCATGGTAAGAAAGTAGCAGAGATCGTGGACGGCCTTACCAAGCGAAGCCCCTACGCTTTTATTCTCATTTCTCATATTTCATATCTCCATTAGCTGATTTTTACAGCATACTGATTGTCAGACACAAGGTTTACGCCAAGCACCTCGTCTCGATGCGGCGTTTGATTGGGGCGAAAACGCCCAAATTTGATGATGATATTCTCAAACTCAGAAAGCAGCTTAACCTCATCTTCAACTTCATCCTGTGTATAGCCAGTGTAGATGACAACATCATCGTTACAGTTAAACACATTGCGAAGCATCCAAATAAGCTTACGAACTTCCTTCACCTGTTCAAAAGGCTCCAAGCCGCCAATCACGATTGCATTTGTCAATGGATTGGCGAGATACCTCATGCAGATTTCCCTATCAGATAGAACGACGGGGGCGCAGGAGCGCCACCCGTCATTTTGACATACGGACAAAGGAATACCCGCTTCGGTACAACATTTGCCATTGCATGAGATTGTGCCAATGAACATAGAGGGTTTTCTGTAGTTGACGAAATCTTCATCAACGATTGTTTTTACCCTCATTCTTTCATTGCCTCCGCATAGGAATACCACTGGCGAGTGTTAAACTCACGGAAGCGGTCTTTGGAATATGCTCTTGAGGGAACGAGGTAACCAACGATTCGCTGATATGTATCAAATACAGGTTCACCACAGACAGGGCAATGATCTGTGCCAACAAAGCCGTGATGGTTCTTGCACTCGTTGATGCGTGTGTTGAATGCAAAGTAAATTACACCAGACTGCGCGATCTTGTTGAGCATCTGCCAAGCGGTATCTGTATTGGGGAAATTTGCCTCCAGATTGATGTGTGCAATACTACCACCGGAACACTTTTCATCCAGAATGGAGCAAAGGCGCAGCTTCTCCTGAATGGTGCATTTCTCAGACAGAGGAATCCACTGGTTTGAGTAAATAAACTTCTCGTCCAGATCGTAGATCACATTGTCCTTCTGGCACAGAATGATAGCAGCACGCTCTGCAGGAACGCTCTCAATATTGAAAGAATAGTCATCGGTGAAGCTATCCTTGACTTCATTGAGAACCTCGAAGATTTTGCTTGCGAATGCAACACCCTCATCAGTATAGCTCACATAACCGAACTCGTCGGTAGTTGTGTAGCCAAACTTTTCGATAACCTCGTACAGACCGAGAATACCCATTGTGCAATACTGCTTATCCATCTCAACTGCACCGTCCTGATAGTTGGGAAGCAGACCCTTTTCCACATTACGCGCAATGATGTGGCGCACGGTATCAAGAGTCTTGCAGCAAAGCAGAGCACGCTTCTTGAGCAGAGCAAGATATTTCTTCTCGTCACACTCAGTCTCAAGAGCAATACGCATCAGATTGATGGTGTTAACCTTGACAGAACCGATGGACAGTGCAGTACCACCGATGGAGTTGATAAAGGCGTTCAGCTTGGAAGTGTCAGACAGCAATCTGCAGCAGTTTGAGAGTGTATTGACATCTCCGCTGATGAAGAAATTGCTGTCATTCCAAGTGGTATTATGGTCAGAGCACCAACGGGCAAACTCTTCGTCCACAAACTTACCGTCTCGGTACAGCAGGCTGTAGGTCAGCACAGGGAATGTAAACATATTCTCGCTGCGGATCTGCGACACAACTTCCATAAACATCTTCTGGTGTTCGATCAGTTCTTCCACGCAGTCGATGACATAAGTACCATCGGGATACTGTACGCCGCCAAACAGGGACTCAATGTAGTTATGGTCAAAGATAGATACATTGACAAAAGCGGTCTGGTCGATACGCATGAAAGGCTGATTGAGACGATAGATGAACTTCTGGAAGCACTGACGGATATAGTAGTCTTTATCCTTGATGATATATCCGTTTTCACAATCCTTCTTCCAGAAGTAGTAAGTCCAGATCAGCACATTGGGGATGCCGACGGCACCGGAAGAACGATTGCTCATGTAGCTGATATACTCAATCACATCGTCCATAAATGTGGTGAGGTGTTTGGGTGCCTGATTGTTATAGTTCTTGAGGAAGAACAGACCTTCAGTTGCCAGGCGAGTCAGATCATAAGCGTAGCAATAAGGCAGATATGTAGAAGTAGATGCATCGTGTAGATAGAAGCCGCCATTGTATTCGGTTTCCAGCCACTCTTTTGCGGTACGCAGATTATAGCGTTTCTTCATCTCATAGAAGATTTTGTTGAATGCAAACAGCTTGTCCAGAGACTTACCCTTTTCATTCAGCAGGCTACGGATATCCTTGTTTGATGCGTTGGCATTAGCATCAATAGTAACATCTGCAACATTCTTATCGATAAACCCATCGATAAAGTCGGAGAAGTTAAGCTGAGTTTCATGGAAGCCGTTAAGGAACTCAAAGTCTTCTCCGTATCGTTCGTTCAGCGCATACATCGCTTTTTCAAAGTCTTTGTTCATTTTAATAGGAATGTTCATAGTTCACCTCTCACTGTTTATTGACCCATTCGTTCGCCTGCCCAAAGGCAAGCAGTTCGCCGTCAACAGACAGGACGGGAACTTGACTGATGCCCATTGCAAGCATCTTGTCTACGGAGTTTTCTTCCGCATAAGCGATAGATTTGGCGTCAAGCTTCTGCTTCAGCACACAGCAGCGAGGACAGCCATTTGAATAAAGAATTACTTCCATACGCATTCCTCCTATACTTCGTCTGCCCACTGGCTGATCCAGCTACGGTAGTTCTGCGTCAGTTTGCAGATTGCCACCCTGTCCTTTTCTTCAAAGTGTTTGATATAGGTGGTAAAACCGCTGTCCTCTGGATTGTCCAGATCGCACTGAAGCTCGTGACCAATCACGATGACCTTTGCCTTTTTGCCAATGCGGGTAAGAACCTTTTTAAGCTGCGGAACTGTGAAGTTCTGCGCTTCGTCGATAATAATAACGGCGTTGTTCAGATTGGAGCCGCGCAGGAATGTATCAGTAATACAGGTTACAAACCCTGTGCCGTTCTTCTGATTGACCATACTGTCCGTGTTAATGGCAGTATTGATATTTACATTGCACTCCACCAACGCCTGATAAAGTGCTTCAAAGTACACAGACGATTTCTCTGTGATTGTACCGGGAAGCCAACCTTGCTTACGCTCTCCATATGGAGACATGATGTAGATCAGCTCGTCAAAGAACCCATAATGAACAAGCAAGTTTGCAACACCAACGGCGATGGTGGTTTTACCTGTACCCGCCTTGGCATCAACAAACACAATGTCAATGTCTGGGTTCCAAATTGCATTTGCAAAAGTGAGCTGTTCTTCATCAAGCTGCAGCCCATAAAAAGCATCGCCAATAGACTTAGGCGGCCTATCGGACGAGAAATCGGTTGTGTTTTTCTTCTTCGATGCCATGAGTCTGCCCTCCTTAAATGATGTCGTTGATTGTGCAGTCCTCACCAATGATATAGTCGGTTACGCCGAGCTTCTTTGCTTCATCAGCGAACATATACCATTCCTTACGCATCTGTGAATCGTACATTTCAGAGGTAATCTCTGTTCTGGAGAGCACATACTGCTTAATGCGCTCTTCCATTCGCTTGTTAAACTCCATCTGATCCTGAGCCTTTGCACCGGAGTTATAGATAAACTGGGAACCGTCGTGCATCAGGAACTTTGCATGGGGCATTGCAAAGCGCTTGTGACCGGCAAGACCGATCAGAAAACCCATTGAATACTGATATCCCTGATTGATAACATAAACAGGAGTTTCACTACTGAGAATCACATCAATCAGCGCAAAACCTGCATCAACATCACCACCATTGGAAGTGACATACAAAATGATAGGCTTGCGGTCTTCACGGGCAACCCCCATGTCCTCTCTGTTGATCTGCATGATGTGACGAATGGCATCATCAACTGTCTCCTGACAGATGTTTGTTGAAATGAACAGCTTACGCTGTTTAAGGTCTCTCAGATAGAAAACATCTTCAACAAAGCCACTCTTAAGCAGTGCCTCTTCAAACTCGATTTCGATATCGTAGTAGGTATCCGAGTTTCTCTTATCCATAGTAATTGCCCTCCTTGTGTTATCTCTGCGAAAGCTCGCAGATTTTCGTATATGCTTCGCTCCAGTTCATAACGCGAGTTATGCCGTTTGCTTCGGCATTAAACTTGCGGTTGTGCGGAGCATCCATCAGCAGCTTTTCATAACTGCCGCCAACCAAATTATGTACTCCATCATCTACGAGCACATCGCCGTTAACGAGCTGTTTATGTGCTGTGATAATGACATCGTCCCATGTGAACATGGGGAAATAACGAAACAGGACATTGTCCATTTTGGATTTAAGTGCCCTGTAGTCAGATGTTGTAACAATTAGGACTCTGTGACCATTGTCCTTTAGCTTTTGGAGATACTTTGCGGCATCCTCAAAAGGTTTCACCGTCTTCCAGAAATCGTCCTCATGTAATGGTGCATATACCTGTGATTGGGGAATTTCGGGGAAGAACAAAGATACATCCCATTCGGTCACATCGTCCTTTTTCACGGATGTACCGTGATGTGTGTTGAGATAGTCGACCCATGCTGTAAGGAGACCCTCAATTGTGTCGTCCATGTCAACAAGCACAGTCAAATTCTTCATGTTCCACCTCGCAATACTCAGGAAGATTTGCTCTAACCAAAGCGGTTGCAACAGGTGGAGTAACTGCGTTTCCACATCTTGCTACCTGCTTTGTCTTGGAATATGCGTGACCGTCAGCGTCTCTGTCGATGATATATTCTTCCGGGAAGCCCTGTGCATTGAACAACTCACGGGGCTGAAGCATTCTCATACGAATATCGGTAATTATGTATTCTTCTCCATGAATGGTAACGAGCGCAAAACGGTCTCGCGTTGTTACGGTGTCCAATGGCTCGTCCACGGGTTTTGCGGCGCCATTAGAGAAATACTTTACAAGGAATGCCTGCACTTCTGCATGATGTGCTCCGCTGCAGGATACCGTTGTCAAAGGTTCGTCAATCAACTGCCCGTCCATATTGTTGCGAAGCGTGAGAATATGTGCAGTGACAAGACTGTTGTGGTCTTTCGCTGTCACAGTATCCAGAGGAGTATCTGCTGCAGTTCCTGCGCCGTTGTAGTAACCGGCATAATTCTTCATCACATAGGCAACAGACAACGCATAGCGCGGACTTGTATCGACTGTCATAAGCGGCTCTGTCAGTTCTTGCCCACGAACCTCAGCATCAGATTGTTCGCTATGATACTGGATCAGCGTAGGTGCAACTGCCGGCTGCTCGCCAGAGTTAATGATGAACGGATTGGGGTTGTCGATAACAAACTTTTTGATACCTCTTGCGATACGACGCATGGTGTTCTCCGCCAAAGGTTTGTCGCGTTCAAAAATGCTCTGTGCAGGGATGCTCCAATCGATACATTCTGCGGCAGTTCTGTAGGGTTTCAGCTTGCCAGACTTAACCTCTTTGCTATTTTTGGGTGCGTGGGTAGGCTTTGCCCAAACGATAGGCTTACCATCACATCGAGCAATCATATAGAATCGTGTTCTTGTTGTGGGTGCGCCATAATCGCATGACATTAGCTCGCGGTACTCAACCTTATACCCAAGGCCATTGGAGAGCTTGTCTGCTTCTTCGCTATCAATGTCAATACGGAGAGCATTACAACACTCAATAAAAGCGGGGTGTTCTTTGCTCAACCCCGTTGTTAGAATTTTGATAAACCCATTAAAGGTTTCTCCACTTCTCTCTTTAATAGGGCGGTTATCTTCACCAAGAGGGCACCATGTCTGGATCTCAGGGACATTCTCCAACATAATGACTCTTGGGCGAACCATAAGTGCCCATCTGATGGAAACCCATGCAAGACCACGAATGTTGTTATCCACGGGTTTACCACCCTTGGCACGACTGAAATGTTTGCAGTCTGGAGAGAACCATGCCAAAGCAACAGGTCTGCCCTCGCAAGCTTCGATTGGGTCTACTTCCCAAACATCTTCACAGTAGTGTTTGCTGTTGGGGTGGTTTGCTCTGTGCATGGCAATAGCGTCAGGATCATGGTTGATAGCAATGTCAACATTTCTGCCGATTGCAATTTCAATGCCGGTTGATGCGCCGCCACCGCCTGCAAAGTTATCTACAAAAATCTCGTTTCTTCTCATGTTATGCCCCTTTATATCCCGCAACCTCATTACCCCAACAGTCGAAACCGTTTCGCTCTGTGCGGGCATACAGTTCGATTTTCTTTGCATCGGGATACAAGCGGTTGATAATCTCAAAAGAAACTTCCGGTTTCTGACTGTGGCGCTTCACCTGTTCTGTAAAAACAGAATGAATCTTGCCACGCTCGTCTTTGTCAACCGGAAGAAGTTTACCTTTATACATATAGAGCAGATACTCGTGACCGAAACGGATGGTAAAGGCGGCGGGAATCCCCGTCACCTTGTTCCATACCATTCTTGCGTGGAGCTTATAACCCAGATCTCTTGCGATCTGCTCTGCTTCAAACAGGTACTTATCAATCGTCCACAGGAACAGAACGGCGTTGTCTTCCGTATGCTCATTTGCCTTTGCCAAATGCTCTTTAATTTCTTCGAGCGTGCATACAGGGTAATCCAAAGGCTCGCCGCTTGAGTTCTTGCGTACTGATTTCTTACCGCCCTTACTCTGTTTCCAAGGCGGGTCGGCAACGATCAGATCATACTTTTGATCTGTGTCATAAATATCCACGAACATGACTTAACCCCCGATCTCAGCAAAAGAGAGCTGATGGCAGCCATTGATCTCTGTGATCAGACCAGAAATGGTGTCACGCAGGTCGTTAAGTGTTCCGTAGTTATTGATGTAATGGTCGGGCAGAACATTATCCAAAGCTGTTTCAGACGGATGTTTCTGCTGCTCAGGCGTAAGAGGACTGACGAAGTTCTGACGGATAACACGCATATGAATAACATCAAATCCATGTTCCTTCAGATAGTCGACCTCGTTGGGAAACCTGCTGTCAGGGATCAGCACATAATCCCATTCGCCATCAAAGAACTTAAGGATATCGGCAACAAATGAAACCCAGTAGTCGGGCTCCTGTCTGCGAATCACATCGGTTCCGATGCGTTGCAGAAGACTTCTGCCATAGACATCCTTTTCACCATTCCAATCGAAAAATGTTTTGCATATGTATTTGACCAGATCGCCGTAATGAGCAATCAGGACTTTATATCCATCAGCCTCCAACATCATCTTGAGCAGGCTGGCTGAGGTATCCTTTCCATGTTGAGCCTTGCCGGAAATACAGATTACTTTCATGCTGTCACCTCGCGGCGCGGCATCATACCGCAGGTGTACTTTTCCTTGCAGAAGCCATACAGTTTGCACTTAGGCATAAAGTAATGGTCAACAAGGTAAGCCCATTCTTCTGAATACTCACGCAGAGCGTTGCACACATCACCAAAAACCTTGCGGTACTCGTGATAAGCTCTCGTACACATTCTCTGGTGAGACATATCGATCAGATTGCGAGCGTTGTGCTTACAAACAATCTTTGTTTCCATGCCGAGAGGAAGACCCAAAGCGGAGTCTTCGCGGGGAACACCCAGTGACTCAAGCTCCTGCAGTGCATTTGTGATATACAGCATCAAATCATCATAGACTGCCAACGCGGCTGCATTCTTTTCGATGTTGGGCGGTGTGACATAGTCAAAACCCTTTTGGTAGTTGATGTATCTTGTGCTTGCCTGCAGACGAGTAGGAGCGCCACCAATGTGTGTGTACCACTCGCGAATTACTCGTGCAGAGTAACCATCGAGAACCATGTAAACATCGGGGAACTCAATCGTTCTGCCGTGGTCGTTCTCAAGGCACTCAATGCCTCGCTTATAGTTCTTCTTCTGGTCTGTTGTATCTGCGCCCCAACAATAGCCGGCTTCTGCGCCAATCATGCTAATAGGGTTCTTAGTTGTGTAGTCCTGGATAATGACTTTTCCCATGAAAAACCTGCCTTTCTTACAAACAGATGGATGAAAAAACGAACGGCTGCAAAACCGTTCGTTAATCATCTGCTCCATATTTTGCTACATAAGCATTGTTCTTGAACTCAATGCTCGCCTCGCGATCAAGCCACTGTTGATCGAACTGACTCCAAATAGGAATTGGTCTTCGGATAGTCACCTTGATAGGCTCATTGGAAGCTGTCGCCTGTTCTACCAGTGCGATAAATCTCTGTTCCAACATAATCCTTGGTGCTTCCATTTCTTGCCGCTGCGTCACATACGGCGTGGTAACTTCAAAGATGCAGTAGAAAACCTCAAGCTTCTCATGCAACGGCATTGAAACCACCACCATTCAAAACGGACATCAGGTCATCTTCATTGATATCGGCAAGCTCTTCTTCCTTTTGAGCCGCCGTATTCCATTGTCCGTAGTAATATCTCTCAAAGCCTTTGGGCGGTACAAGATCATCGACAATCAAGTCATTGTAAGGACGACGCGCCCACCACTGTGTTTCATAAACAGGTTTGTAATAATTTTCATCCGGCTCATTGAATACATAGATCTTGTCGTCTTCCAATACATTTGGATTGTGAATAACCTGAATAGGAATGCCCATAAACCTGGCAACATACCCATCTCTGTTGATGTTAGGCTCCAAATATCTATCGGCACCCCAATCGTCTGTAGCTTCGCGGCGAAGTTTTTCAAATGCTGCTTCACCGCAAAGAATCTTTGTAGGCGCTTTACCTGTCCCCGCCTCGAACTTATCAAGCATGAGAATAAGTTCGTCTGTCATCATACGGTATCACCATCCTCCAACGGTGACACTTTACATTTGGGGAGAATATATGTATCCATCAGTTCATCAAAGCAGTCGCAACACATATCGACCTGAATGCGGTCGCCGTCAAACTTACTGCCGTAACCGACATGGTAGTGGAGACCAAACCCTTCCTGCTGATCCCACATATCAAACTCTTTGCCGCAAATGTTGCAAATCGTCTTGTTCATCTCGCAAATCCTCCGTTAATTTATCTATGAAACCACAGTTTCATAAGTATTACTGAGATACCTTATTGACCGCTGTGCAGTCGGTAACGGCGGATGCCCAAGCTTCGTCTACAACACCCATTGCACGGTAGCTACTTGCAGCGCAGTTGATAGAATCATAAACTGCCTTTGTGCCAAGACTGTCTGCGGTGTAGGTTGCTGCCATATCAATGCCGATACGGGAAGCTTCCTCAACAGCATCCATATTGGCGCCAAGGAAAATAAACTGCCAACCATGACCCTTTGTCTGGTGCTCAATCATGCGCTGAATAGTGGACTTGTTATATGTATGGCTGGAATTTTCCTGTCCGTCTGTGGTAATCACACACAGAATATTCTCAGGTCGCTCTTCAACGGGAGTGTCATCGATACGACCCTGTACTTCCTTGATGGTTTCACCAATAGCATCGAGCATGGCTGTCATGCCAGATGCTACATACTGCTTCCTGTCCATCGCAGGAACTTCGCGAATATCAATGTGATCGTGAAGCTTTACACGGTCTGTACTGAACAAGACCGTTGTCAGATATGCCTCACCATCAAGGCTTTTCTGGTTCTCAACAAATCCATTAAAGCCACCGATGGTATCGTCAACAAGGTTCTGCATAGAACCACTCTTGTCGATAATAAAAATGATCTCAGTTAAGTTTTTCATCGCTGTATTCCTTTCTTTTCACTCTAACGGTTGTTCTTTCCCAACCATCAGTAACAAACGACAAGCTGATTTCGCGTGTGTCGTAATCTTCCTCTTTGTCGATCAAATCGCTCATAACTTCAAACTCCACCATCGCTCTCACATAGTTCCTCAGATTGCCGTTATATTCTTTATCAAGGATCTCACGCATAGTACGCACACGGTTGTATGTCGCCATTCTGCTGGGATCTTCATCGTAGTATTCGTTTCGCCAATACTCCGATGCAAACTGGTCAAGGTATGCCTGTGCTTTCTTTTCCCAAAAAACCTTTCCGCTTCTTCGATACCGATAACGAATAAACGGCAGGTTGGGGTAAAGTTCGGACAGGTAACATTTATACTGAACTTCGTATGTCAACATATTGAAACCCCTTAAACGAGCAAATGCTCATAGTCGAGAAGCTGAAAGTATTTTCCATCTCGCTCCCATCGCTTACAGACAATGATGTCATCCTCGCGGATAGGATCTTTGTCAAATTTTCTCTTAAACACTGTCATTCGGCTTTCTTTACCACTGCCGATAGACTGTGTTAGAACGCTATAGCCAAAAACTTCGTTGTCCCTTTTGCGGCGCACAGGATAGACACCAGTAATCAACAACTTGTTTCTGTCTGTCTCTTTGCCGGAAACATACCCTGCATAACCCATGATATCCTTGAAGTTTTTTGCTTTCAGCGGAATGCTTAAATCATTTACCCCAAGAGTCTTTAGTTTCGCCTCACACTCACGGATAATAGCCATAACATCGAGAAGCGTGTAACTCTTTGCTTCTTCTCCCTTTTTGGTTTTGCCGTTGGCATAACGCTTGACGATTTCCTCAAACTGTGTGCCGTCGATGCGGTCTTTCTTTATTTGCTTTGCCTCGCCTTTTTTGAACATCTCAAAAATATCGTTGATGGCGAAAAGCTCTCTCTGGTTACCGAAGTCAGAGAAGAAATCCAGCTTAATAAGAATGTCAAGCTGTCGTGAGTCAAGCGATGTCTTGTGAGTAATATCGTACAGCAGTTCAGAAAACGAATTATATGTATTGGTCTGAGAGAGTTCGTACAGCTCGTCCGCAGCCGCCTTACTCATATATTTAATGGAGCTCAAGCCTTTGGCGATAACATTTGCTTCTTTGTTATAAAAGTAATCGCTTCTTGAAAGACCCCATTTAGGTGAAACAACCTTGATACCAACCTTAGAAGCATAAAGCGTAATGGAAGATGTTTTCTCTTTGTTGTCACCAAAAATGTTGAGTGCTGCCGTTAGGAACTCAAGAGGGTGATAGTGTCTAAGATACCCGCAGATATATCCGATGGACGAGTATGCGTCTGAGTGGTTCCATGAAAAACCATAAGCAGATGCATCAAGGATAATCTGAAGGAATGGTTTGATAATATCCTCGCATTGTTCCGCAGTCATGCTGTATTGTTCCGAACAATATCTGACAAACCTTTCCTCAATTTCAGGAAGCAGCGTCTCTGTGCCTTTTTTCTTAGCAATGGCACGGCGAACATTATCAGACTCTGCAGCAGAATAGCCACAGAATTTAACGAGGAACTGCATGATTGTTTCCTGCATTGCAATTCGTCCTGCTTCTGGTGAAAGGAATTCATTGAGTGCATCAAAACCATTATCGTAAAACTCACCCATTGCAACGCTGTCTCGGAAACTTGCACAAGCGGGTCGCAGCAAACCATTGCCGAATGACATCCATTTCAGCATGGAGAAGTTCGGTATCTTGGACTGTGCGATTGCCAATGTGGCGTCAGACATAAAGCGTTTCATATACTGTTGTGCGCTGTTGGACTCCCACTGGAAGATAAGCGTTGTGTCATTTCGGATACTTTTCCAAACATCCATATCTTCCATATCCGTGTTATCAGGTGTTAAACGCTCAATACCAAGCATTTTACAGGTGTCATTGATAACGCCGATATTATCCAGACCGAGAATGTCCAACTTGACATACATCAAGTCGTCCAGTTCCTTCATGTTAATCATGGAAACAGGATAATCGGAAGTAGATACACTGCAAAGACCGACTGTCTCCTCAATGGGCAGATCGCTGATCAGAACGCCACTTGGGTGGGTGCCAATGGAAACGATAGTACCATTGACGATATCCACATACATGAACACTTCTGGGTAATCTTCTCGCGCCTTTTCCTCGTGAAGCTCAGCCTCATTGCAAATCTTATCTGCAATTTGGATATAATTGACCTCACGGTTATCTCGGTATAGAGCGCGACATACATCTCGAATTGCACCCCTCAGCGCAATGGTGTTAAAGGTGATGATTTCTGCCGAGCGTATGTTCGGAAGGTTCATCTTATCTCTGAGCAAGAACTGTTTGACCTTATCTCTATCCTTGCCAGAATAGTCAGTATCAATATCCGCATTGGTGACACGAGACGGGTTCATAAAGCGGAAGAAGTTAAGACCGTACCGCATACTGTCCATCTGCGTAATACCAAGCAGATAAGCGATCATACTGCCAGAAACAGAGCCACGACCGTATCCGCACTGAATATCGTTTTCTCGTTCCCACTCACGCAGATAGGTCTGCAAGAGCATGAAGTCAATTGACTGAGTAGCTTGATAAACCTTAAACTCCTCGTTTAGGACATCTCTCAGCTCTCTCTCATCATGATTTTTTAGAGCGTAAGGGTGGTTGTTCATTGCTTCAAGAACCTTTTCCTTGAACGCTTTTTCGGGGTGTTCATAGATGTGTGGATACTTTGTTCCACGGTCAAGAGAGAACTCTTCAACCATATCCGCAAGAACATTGGTGTTTTCAATCGCCTGCAGATAAACCTCTTCGGGCAGAGAAGCTTGAACTCGGTATGCTTCAACAAGCTCGTCATAGGTTTTGAACTTCAGATCCCACCGTTCCTCACCATCGAAGAAGATATCCTTTGAGGTTTGCAGGATGCTTCTGCCTTTCTCATGCACCTCGTTAAGAACATGAGTATCGGTGCCGGCAATCAAAGGGATGCCTGTCTGCTGACTTAATCTGTAAAGCCTGCGATTGTAGGAAACCTGACGATCATCCATGTGGTGTCCGACTTCAAGAAAGCAGCGGTGCTTATTCTTGACCAGAAATTCAAGAAACCTTTCTTGTGTGTCGTCGTCGCCTTTTCCAAAAACACCGCCGATGCAAGCTGTCGTAATCAGAATGTTATCTGATGTAGCAAACAGCTCATCGAAAGAAATTCGGGGAACATAGTAGTAATGGTTGTCTTTTCGGTTAAAGCTACCGGAGATCAGGCGGTTAAGCTCAAGAAATCCCTCGTAGTTTTTAGCCATAAGCACACAGTGCAGATTATCTCTGACCTTCTCTTCCAAAGTTGTTGTGAGATATGCTTCTGCAGAGTGTGCGTACTTCATTCCGGCAGCCTCGATTGCAGACTTCTTATGCCACCACTCCATGACACTCCCATGCTCGGAAAAGGCGAGAGCCCTCATTCCACACTCTTTTGCACGCTCTATGTATTCGTGATACTTTGTAACGCTATCGATGTTGGTGACAGCGTTGCTCAGGTCTGAGTGAAGATGGTAGCAAAAATAATTGCCCATGCTATCTCAACCTCCCCCTTTCTTCATACAGTGTTTTGAAAACCTCGTATCCTTTGTCGACCGGAGCATCCTTATCTTCAAGTAGCTCCCGTCTGTTTCTAACCCATTCAACCTTCACATAAGGCAAAAGCTTTTTGATGTTCACATCATCCCGGATATCGACCTCGGCATCGAGGGCGAATACAACTGTGATTCCTAAACGAATCAGCAGCTTAAACTGGTAGGGGTTAAGATGTGAAGTCAAAATTGCACCGGTGTTTTTGATGCCCCAACCGTCTGCAATCATCACTGACTTTGCGCCTTCAAACAAAATGATTTCTCGCTTCTTCAAGATTTCTTCTTTGTTTTCTGCAAAACCATAAATCGTATCGAGAATGCCAAGCGGTTTGAAATAGGTGTATTTGCGCTGTTTGTTCGCTTTGTAATTCGGGTCTAAAGTTCTGCCGCACACATTGATAATGTCACCTTGCATATTGCGAATTGGGTAAACAATACGGTCAGAAAATGGATCGTAGCGAACAGAAAACCTTTCCATAGACTCGGGTGTAATACCCTCGTCTCTCCAGACAGATAGCTTATTTGGATTGCGTTCGTAGCGGTTCATATAATCTGCCGGCAGGATTGTGCTCTTGTTTTCTTTTTCTTTCTTTTGGTGGCGCTTAAACTTCTTTGCCACTGAGGTTGCAAGAAGTCTTTGTGACGAAGTGGACGGATCGTCGTCACGGATGTTTGCGTATTTTTTCAGAATCTGCAAACCCTCCATAAACTCGCATTGGTGATACTGCCGGATAAAATCCAACACATTTCCACCTTTGCCAGATGAAAAATCGTAAAACCTCTGCTTGTCCACATTGACGGAGAACGAGGGTGTGTTTTCTTCCTTCAGCGGAGACAAACCCCAATACTCTCCATCCTGCCTTTCCTCAAGTTCGCAGAACTGCGAGATATAAGACAGTATGTCTACCCGTTCAATGATTTCAGAGACTTCCACACCCTCACCTCCTTAGTCGTCGTCTTCCATGTCACTTGGACAAAAAGCGAATTGAATTTCAGAAAGTCTGTGATAATAAATCGACTTTGATCGGCAATCCTCTTCTCTGTCGTCATATCCTCTCATGCCAATCAAGATATCTCCATTGGGCAGCTCAATAACCTGCGAGAACCATTCGTAAGAACACTCCTCTTCTGATTCTGGATCTTTGTCATACCAGACACGAAACAGTTTGCTCTCAACACCTTCGTCCAAATACCAGGTTAGAAAGTCGCCAAAGTATCCATTTCCCATTTGTCCTCCTTAATACGGCATTTGAACCGTATGTTGCTTAGCTTCCTCATACGAAATGAGGTTGCCTTGGAAGTTTAAGTCTATGTATTCATCCTGCGACATCTGAGCGCCATTGCGGTTCAGAATGATTCGCAGTTTTTTATTGCCGCATTCTGCTCCATCCGCTTCGATCTCATCAGGTGTCTTATCCTGAATGATCGCGATGGTTGAAGCATTACGACCGATCTTAGCACTGTCTGCAACCTTTCCGTTGACAGTTGCTTGTGCCGCACCGATGCCGGCAATATTCATATCACCGCAGATTTGGTTTTTGACCATGTCAACCAATCTGCCGAGTTCCTGATAGCTTGCAAAAGCATCGCCCTCGCCCTTACCCTTGAAGTAATCTACGATAAGAACATCAATGCCCTGCGTATGCTTAACCTTTTTGACTGCCGTATAGATGCTCTGTGCATCGAACATCGGCATATAAAGATGTGTGAAGCTTTTCTTCTTAAGCCACTCCAAACACTTGCTGATTCGTTCCTCTTCCTCTTGTGAGTAGTTACCACTTCTTACTCTGCTAAACTCAATCTTCGCCAAATGAGAGAGGAGTCGGCAGGTAAACAGTCGTGAGTTAAGCTCACTGTCGATATACAAGACCTTCTTGCCTTTTTTCAAAAGGTCTACCGCACAGTTAAGGAGCATCATGCTCTTACCCTGTTTTGCTTCTGCTGCAAAAACCACAAGCTCACCAGGTTCAATGCTCACATACTGATTGAGTGTCGGGAACTTAAAAGGGATACCGGACATTCCATTGCGCTGTCTTGCCTTGATTTCTTCCCAAAGGCCATCGACAACATCTTTGAACTGAGGAACCTCGGTAGCTGTTGAATACTCCATCATCACATCGTCCAGTGTGGAGTAAATCTGTTGCTCGATCTCGTTCTCGGTGCTATTGAAACAAAGCCGCTGACACTCAACAAGCTTGTTGTATGTGTCTCTGCGGAATGCTGCGTTCAGTACCGCATCAGAAATCATCTTATACTCTTCGACTGAGTCTCTTGCGATGCTGTGAGCATTGTCAATAAACTCGTCGATTGCGGGGACGGAAAGAATCGTTGCAGCCTTTTCGCGTGTCGCTGCCTTTCCGTTTAGGATATTGGTAATGTTGTAGGAGTCGATTTTCTCAATTCCCATCTTTGCCAGTTCACAAATAGCATAGTACATATAGGCATTCTGGTCATTTGTGAAGTGGTGCGGTGTAAGCTGTTCCGAATAGAAAACAAATTCGGGATGCAGAATCGCTGATGCAATTACACCGGCTTCGCTTGCAACATCGTTAATGTCACAAACATTCAAGGCTACACCCCCTTATTTACTCATGGCGAAGTATTCGCATTCATCGCAGAAATCGCAGAGATAACGACACTTCCAGAAATCTAACTTTGGTGACCAATCTTCGTTGTTGGTAATGGTCTCAATACTGTCTGCAGCCCACTGCTTTGCTCGTTCCAATTCTTCTTCCCGAAAGGGCTCGGAAATCAACTGACCTGTTCTGTAACAATTGAATTCCAACCGCGCAGGATAGCAGTGAAATGTGTCTTTGATCGGAATGCTGTATAAATAAAGCTGGCGAAGATACTCGTCCAGCTCAGCATCAGATTTGGTTGGCTTCTTTCGTTTGGAACGCTCTTTTAGTGCTCGTGACTTATTGTCCACCAGAATGATACCGTCTTCATCTTTGGCAACACAGTCAATGATGCCAGTGAACGGCTTGTCTCCGATCTTAAATTCCACCTTATGCTCTACACACAAGGGGTCTGGATAGGGGAACTTGATATCGCTTAGATAAGAGAGACCCTGTTCAAAATAGGATTTGAAGATGTCTCTGTTTGGTGCGATACCACGAACCTCCCTTTTGAACCGAGCCAGATACTCACCAACAAGTTCGTCTTTTTTAAGCTTGCCGGTGAGATACTGCTCGATCAGTTTATGTATGAATGAACCATAGTCCGAAAAGAACAACGGTTTCTTTGGCGTATGCTTAATATAGTTAAGTAGGAAAGCATACGGACACATCTCAAATTGATTGATACGAGAATAAGACCATGTGAAATCAGAGATGATGTTTGAATATTTCACAAGTCATCACCACCGATTAGAACGGCAGATCGTCTTCGTCAACTTCGCCCTCTTCAGCAAGAGCAGCCTTTTTCTTGGTTGTGGGAGTAGCAGTGCCTGCAGTGGGAGTGGAACCGTCAGCCATCTCAAAACCAAAGACCTTGTAGTTGACATACTCAACCTTCTTTTCCTTATCGTAGGTTGTGCCAACATCACACTCCAGAATCTTGATGCGATCCTTTTCCTTCAGATGTGCAGCCATCTCATGTGCCTGACCAATAAAGGTGCAGAAACCAGAGAAATCCTGCTCATACTCGTCTGTCTTCTTGTTCTTGCGGCTGGAAGAAAGACGAACTCGGGTGGTGCTGCCGGACTTGCTCGGCTCAGCAGACCACACTGTCATATAACCGCCCTGTCGAAAACCCATAACTTATTCCTCCTTGTTGTTTGTAATCTCAGCCTTCAGCGCGTTCAGAAGTTCTGTTGCCACGACAGGAGACTCGATTGCGTAGTAGTTTGCGGTTGCCTTACCGTTTTCCTTGACATACTTCTTGGTGAGTGCAACAATCTTCTGTTTATCATCAGGATTTGCGGCGAGATGATCGGTTACCAGCTTGTGGATCTGGTCTACGATCTTTTCTGCAATCAGACGATCTTCCTGATTCTCGGCCTCGCGCTGACGGCTACGCCAGTTATCGGGGTCGTCATCGGATGTTGCAACATTGAAATACTTCAACAGGAAGTAACGGGAAGCATAAGTAAGTGCAGAGCCAAACGCCTGACTGGCATCTGACTGAGAGCCAACGAAGAGCCAGGGAACAACAACGCGATCCTCGGGGTTCTCGTCATTGACCCAAATCCAGTCCATGTCTGCACGAACCATGACCTCATTGATGTGCTCTTCGTAAGTTTTTCCGTCCTTGGTAGCCTTTGTCTTGGTGTAGTGATAGGGTTCTACAACGGCGGAACCGTGAGTGATGTTGGGGATCAATGAGACACCATATTTCCCCATTAGACCTGTGATTTTGGAGAGGATCTCTTCCTCATCCACATATGTATAGCCGTAACCCTTGCGGTTTTTCTTTACGACTTCGACGGGCTTGCGGATCTTGGCAAGCTTCTGATAGATGTTCAAAACCTCTGACATATTTACTCCTTCTTCTCGACGATAAAAGTAGCTGCTTCATCAGCAACATGGATGAGCCAAGCAAGAGGAAACTGCTCGAAAGCATTTCCAACATCCTTGTTGCCATCCCATGACGCCATGTGGCAGTTGATTGAAACAGCTTCTTCCGGTGTCAGGTTCATAAAGTTCTGAATGATAAACACCGACTTGCTGCCGTGCCCACCGTAACAAAGCTTTTCTTTGATTGAGTAGGCATCGTAGCTTTCCCACTGACCTGCGCTGTTCTTTCTGTTGCGCTTTTCGGTCGTGTAGAAATTGACCTTACAAAGATCGTGAAACAGTGATACGATACGGATCGTGGACTCGCTAACACTGACACTGTCACCGTAAATCTCCAGCAGACGCTTCAGCTCGTCGTATACATTCAAAGAATGCTCCAACAAACCTCCGGCGTAATTGCCGTGGAACTTGGTGCTTGCCGGCGCCGAATAGAAATCGCTCTTTTCAAGCCACTCCATCAGCTCGTGCATACCGTCGCGGTCAATGTCATTGCACAGCGAAATAAAACGCTCCTTGTTGGTCATGGCGACCATCTCCTTTCATTCTAAAATCTGAGTTTCTCGGTATACCGAACTACACAGTTCAAAACTTCATAATCGATACCCGGCTCATGCAAAACCTTGTGGAAAGCATGACCACGAGCATTCTGACTTGCGCTGAGAACTTTGATATAGCTCCCATTTTTGAACTCTATAAAAGAGCTGTTGGCATTTCTTACTGCTCGATGTGTTGCTTTCTGTTCTTCTTCATCCATGCTCTCAAGCAATTCCAGACAAACGGATAACCTGTTGGCCTGTGTTCTGGTGAAGATACCGACACAAAACCTTTCCTTGTTCGCACATTCGCGAACTGCGGTAAGCATGGTGAGATAATTGAGTTCCTGCATCGTGTTCTCCTTGCCAAATGCGTGTTTTATATGGATTATAGAAATACTGCACCTATCGGACTTAAAGCCGATTTCAAGCCATTAACAGGTGTCACCAAAACGAAAGACTTTGGAAAACTTACTGCTTCAAAGCTTGATAAACTTCTTTTCAAGAGCCTGCGGATTCTTATCCTTGCCGAGCTTTACAAACTTGCCGTCCTTCAGCTCATAGAGGAAATAGAAATCTCTTGCCGGCTTTGAAGTTGTGATATAACGAAGATTGTGGTCTTTGTCATAATGACCGACCCAAACAATTTCTCCCTTAGGATACTGATATTCCATCTTGTCGCCTCATATTTAAGTATTGATATGCAAGAAAAAGAAGAGGTCGCGAAACCTCTTCTTAAACCGCTGTTCAGTTTATGCCCTACTTTTGAAAGATGAGCGTTACCCCCAACGGGATGTCGTACAGAATCCTTTCGCCGTCATAATCCAAAAGCTTCTTTTCATCGTTTTCTGACACAAGTTCAATAAAAGTGTCTTCGACGATATATGTGCCGGTTACTTCAAATGCTTTTCCGTTTTCACTACGAACCATGTGGACTGATCCGTCTTTTGTAAACCTTAGAGTGGTTTCGCTCCATTCAAGTAGAGAGTAACCACATTGCTCACAGAGATCCATAACATCTGATGCGTCATACACTGTGCCATCATACTCATATTCGCTTACTTTCCAAGTGCCTGACACAGACGAATCTGTCTTCGTGCAAGAAGCACATAGTACCAAACAGATGAAGGTTAGGAACACTACAATTATTTTGTTACGCAACATTGTAGTCACCTACCTTGTAAACGCCGCTTTCCAACACTCGTAGTCGTCTTCAAGATCACGACGAATACCGTTGGCAAGCTTATTCCTGGTGTAGTTACGGTGGTACTGGTGGTCTGTTTTACCCATACGCTCAACAATGAATGCGTCGAAATTCACTGGCTCTCCAAACCTTTCCATCTCATAGGTCTTATAGAAGAGGCCAGACAGACGGATTTTACCATACGATGTTTCAATACCTTCGGCCTTAAACTTCTTACCAATGACTGCCCTTATGGTAGTGAGCTTGATCTGAGCGGAACGAATTCCTCTCAAAAGATGCTCGCCCGGATACCTGTTACGATACCCACCCTGCTTACCATCAGTATAGTTTGGGTTAACATAGCGAAACTCTGTAGCGTTGCAGGCCATCTTAAAGGCAGGAACTGCTTCACGATAGATCTCATAAGACTTTCCGCCATGTTCAATCGTCATGGTGTCAAAGTCTACTTCATCGACTGTTACCTCAATCGCTTCTGCTTCTTCAATGCCTGCAAAACCCATCCAGAGATAACATCTGTATAGACAGTCTACTGTTTCGCTTGCTACCGGTTCAAAGATCTTATTGAGTATGGCTTCGAGATGGATTGGAGAAGCTATCATCATGCGTTTCATCTTCTCGTCCATCTCAGTTTTCAGCTCATACACATCGCTACAGGTAGGATAACCTTGTTCTTTGCACCAGCCGACATACGATCTCAAAAAGGCTATGGTTGAGTCCGTCGTTCTTGTACGGGAGCCAAACTTCGCATTAGCAATAGGCTGTAGGATGTCCACAGTAAGTTCGCAGAGATCCTTTTCCTCTTTCTGCTCATAGGGCTCTATGGTGTTGAACACAGACTTGCCAAAGTCTACTGAACTTCTCATTTCGGTCAAAAACCGCATCTTTCGCTCTTCGTTATACATGGGAACCTCCTTACGCAGCACAACAGTTCAGCCGGACGGCTGCCTGCCATACCTCCAGCAGATCGCTCTCGTTCAGAAACGAGATAGCTGCTGTGGCAAGCAGGTTCGCTGCTGCGATTTTCTTCATATACTCGTCGGGAAGTCTTGTCAGAAACTTTCCGATCCTCGCCTTAGACATTTTTTCGGGGTTCTCACACAAAACCATGCTGTCTCTCCGCAGACCGGTGTCTGCAGCGAGCACGACCACATGGGTCGGCTGGTTTGTTTTCTTGATAGAGCTGGTGAGTGGAAGTGCAATCACATTAGGGCTGTGTGCATTACCGACATTATTCTGAAACACCACGCCAGGTCTCCATCCGCTTTGCTCGTTCCCGCTACCCTCAAACTTCATCAGGTAGACATCTCCGATCACCGGAGCCATACTACTCTGCCGATTCTCGCTCATTCTTCAGTTCCTCCTATGTCGAGTCCTCTTTCCTCCTGTTGTGACCCAATTATAGCACGAACTGACGCGTATGTCAATACTTATTTATGAAGTTTTTAGTAGCATTTCAAAGAAAATTTTACGGGGACAGGCGCATTTGCCAGAGAATGGTCGTTGCACAAGAGGATAAAACCCTTTTCTTTGGCGTTAGAGCCATGTTTTTTGATGGTTTCCACATGGCTAAGGCATAGTTTCGCATCACTATTTTTCAAGGCGATATAAGGTGATGCAGACAGACTTATGGCAATGTGGTCAAAGTGGATAGAGAAGCTTAACGGCGTAAGCGGATCTTCGTATGTAAGGAGAAAATGGTTGTACGGCTCTGTTTCGGTTCTAAACCGCCCCAGAGAAATGGTAGAATTCATGCAGCATACCTCCAGAAGCACTTGATTTTTCGCGGCTATCGTGATACACTACAAGCGTTAAGCTGCATATGTGGTAGTGTGCAACTTAGCTTGCAGTTCCTTGCGAGCTGCAATACCAGGTTTTGATACAACGACCTGGACTTTCCTTGAGGGCGGGCATTTCGGTGCTCGTCCTCTTCTTATATGTACTACAGCTCTTGACACAAACAGTCTTTTGTGATAACATAGCCATATCAAACAACTGTTTGTGTTCCCTATATTAGCACAAGCAGGAAATCATGTCAAGACCTTGATAGTCTCAAAATTAGGAGGCAGTTATGAATTTTAGTGAAAACTTAAAGAGCATCCGAAGCGATGCCGGAATGACACAGAAATCCCTTGGCGAGAAGATCGGCGTTACTTCGGTCACTATCGGGAACTGGGAGCGTGGCGTCCGGCAGCCTTCGTTTGAGCTGCTTCCCAAACTCGCAGACGCTCTTGATACAAGCGTTGATGCGTTGCTTGGAAAACATAGAACCGCCAGGAGGAACCTTGCGGAAGAGGAACTATTAGCAAACTACAGACAACTTGACGCACACGGTCAAAAACTTGTTCGTATCATATGCAACACAGAACTTGAACGGTTAAAGCCGCGCAAACCAGAGGTTATTCGGTTCCAAGAGAAGAAACAGGAGAGAAAGGTCGCCAGAAAACACAATCGATACATCCCGTTTTACCTTACACCACCCGCAGCGGGCATTGCTGTTCCGCTTGAGGGCGATGAATTTGAGATGCTTCTGGCTGACGACTCTGTGCCGACAGATGCAGACTATGCCGTTTGCATTTCTGGCGACAGTATGGAACCTTATATCCATGACGGAGAAATGGTGTTTGTTAAAGAGACGCAGGAATTATACGATGGTGATGTCGGTATTTTCTGTGTAGATGGCGCAATGTATTGCAAACAATACTATGTTGACGAAGAAAGAAACCTACACTTGCTGTCTGCAAACCCAAACAGGATAAACGCAAACATCTATGTAGATGGCGAAAGCGGGTCTTCTGTTAAATGCTGTGGCAAGGTTTTGCTTGGTAAGACAATACCGTTGCCTGATTATTTTGAAGAAGATTAAAGAAGAGGGGTGCAAACCCCTCTTTTTTATCATGGTATTGAGCAACTCCCCAACACTTCTTTTCTGTCAAATTCAAACATACGCTCTCCATTTGCAGGATCATTTTGGTGCTGCGGATGGGTTCCTTCCCAATAATACGCTTCTTTTGCAAGGTGCTGATGATAATAAAGCTTAACCTTGGCACCCTGCAGGCGCATTAACTTCAAAATTGTTTCAGCATACTCATAGGCACTTTCTCCCAAGTCGCGGGTTCCATTTCTCACATAGGCTTTATACCCAAAGGTAGCGGCCAGCATAGAGACTTTTCCCCTATTTGCGAGCATAATATCCAAAGCTATCGTTTGATTTTTTCTCAAAATCTCACGAGCCTGTTTATGATTAACAACCCCTACGATCTGACTTTCATTCAGTACAAAATCCCCATCTAACAGATACCGCCAATGTTCCATAGTTGAAAGCACTTTGGAGATCTCCTCGCGTACCGCTGTATAGTTGCGCTCATCTGCAATACAGCGTTCCAACCTCGCTTCAAGATCCTTATCAACATAAAGGTCTTCCCAATCTGAAATTATACTATCTCGTTTGCTCTTTTCGCGATCAAATGCAGCGGCTTTGGACTTATCGCTACCTACTTTGCATAGTACAATCGCAATCAGAACCAGTGCTAAAATCAAACTCATATGGTAACTCCTTGGTTATGCGATAGCTCTGTCGATGTGATCTTTTGCTTCATCAATGCTACTGATAGCATCTTCCAAATGATCGATTGCTTCTTCCATTGCTTCGCATCTTTCGCTGCTCTGGAGGTTTTCCGGCATATTATCCAGTGCATCCTGTTCTTCATCTTTGGCGTCTCGAATCAAGTCAATTGCCATATCGAGATAACTTGCGGCAATCTTAATGGATGAACGACGGCGCTTATTCATGCGTTACACCGCCTTCCAAAGACCTGCTACACTCACCTCAATAATCAAATCTCCGCTCTTGGAAGCGGAGACATCGATTGAGTCAACCATCGCCAGTAGTTCTGAGAACAGGTCAAGTCCCTCTCGGAACAGATCTACGGCAGGAACCTCCGCCACAATTTTTACTTTGTCAACACCACAAACATCGGTGTTCTTGATACCGCCATCATTCTGGAGAGCAAACTTTCTGAACTTTTTATAGGTGTTCAGCACACGCTTATACACCTCGTTGTTCATAGTGTATTTGCCCTCGTATTCTGCAGCGACAGCTTCAATCTTTGCCGCCACAGGTGCTGCAATGTCGACGGTTACTGTGAAATTCTTTTCAGACATAGCATCTTCCTCTTTTCTTGCATACTCTTATATTATAGCCGAAATTACGGTATTTTTCAACCGAATCACAGCATTACAAGGCACTTGATATCCAGTTTAACAGGAGCGCCCTTAGGCAGCATAGAAGCAAGAGAATTACAAATCATCTCTCTGTTAAAGTTGCCGGAGAAACTCAGTGTAAACTCCGTCATGGCCATATCAGGTGACTGCGTCGCGTTATCCAGATCAATAAACGCTTCAGTCTTAGCCGGCTCCTGTTCTTTCTTTGCCACTACAACTTCTTCCTGAGGAGCAACTACACCGCAAAACTCTTCAAAAGCCTTACGCTTTTCCTTGGACATACGCTTACCAGGAGAGAAGCGGATACCAATTTCCTCGTGCCCACAGTGCTTTGTTACCGTCTGAGGAGTAATACCAAACATCTTTGCCAAATCAGAAGCAGTTGTCTGGTATTCGTCAATCAGATTGAGCAGGTATTCCTTCTGGATATGTATAGGGAGTTCACAAAAATCTTGCCACATAATGGGCTTTCTAAAATTATAGGTCACTGTTTTACCACACCTTTCTAACCACTGTTTATGCGTCAGACGATCTGAGCTAAGATTGCATTTCTTGCTCTTACTGCCGCGCTTGCGATATCTTGCTTGGTTTGCAAGCTTTTTCTTTTCTCTTACATCATCATTGAATATCCAATCAACGCGTTCTACTTCCTGCATAGGCAACACCTCTTAAGAAGATTGATAGCTGTACACCCCTTTGCGTGTATCAGCGCTTTCTCTGCCAGCGCAGAGCTTTGACGGATCAAAATCCTCGTAGGTAATAACGGCAGGACAATGCTGACACTTGCCTTCGAAAAAGTAGGCATCCCAAAGATCATCGCCGCTTTCACCCTCACCGTGCAGACAGAAGAGGAGTTCAGGAAAACGCTTGGAGAGAAGACACATATCTTCTTCCCAATCGTACCACTTGGCATTTGCATAGTATCCATACTCAATATCGCCGCCGCCATCGAAGATGTTCATCTTTTCGATTTCATCTTCAAGACTTACAAGTGTAATATGAGGAATAGTTGCAGTTGTGTAAGAGTCGGCGCCAACCGTACAAATTGACGCTGTAAGTGTGTAATCGGTGTAGTAACCCATAGTTTATCTCCTTTGCAGCTTCTTCACTGAATCTGCGATGACATGAGCTGCCTCGCAAATCTCCTCGTTCGTTGTAAACACAGAAAATGAAACACGGATTGAACTTCTCGCCTCATCGTCTGACAAACCAATCGCAGTCAACACATGGCTTGGAACTGCAGAATGGGCAGAACAGGCAGAGCCGGCAGATACAAAAATTCCTTTATTGTTGAGTAGAAGGAGCAAAGTTTCCCCATCCACTCCATCAAAGAAAAGATTGACTGTTTTTGAACCATCATGGGGGCAACCGTTAATCTGAACCTCACCCAGTTCTTTGGTGAGTTCACTCAAGAAAAGCTTACGCTTGTCTGCATTCTTCTGTTTGCTTGTAGGATCTTCGAATGCGGCCTCGGCAGCTTCTCCCATGCCGACAATAGACGGAACATTTTCCGTTCCAGACCGAAGCGTCTGCTCCTGACCTCCGCCAAGAATGATTGGTTGAAGAAGTTCTTTGTGTTTTGCGTATAAAAAACCCACGCCCTTTGGAGCGTGGAACTTATGACCGGAGACTGAAAGAAAATCGATATGATCCCTTTCCACATCAATATCCATATTGCCATATGCCTGGACACAATCTGTATGGAAGAAGATGCCATACTTCTTACACTTTGCTCCGATCCTCTGGATGTCATAGGAATTTCCCGTTTCATTGTTGACTGCCATCACGGACACAAGACCGGTATTTTTCCTAATCTTCCTGGTGAGTTCGGCGGTATCCAATTCACCGTCTTTACCCATAGCCAAATACTCGACTTCAAAACCACTATAAAACAGGTATTTCATAGCCTCCAAAACGGAGGGATGCTCTACCGGAGTAGTAAGCACATGAGTTTTTCCAATGGATTCGAGGTGTTTTGCCAAACCCACGATTGCCAGTGTGTTTGCTTCTGATCCACCAGAAGTGAAGATAATATCTTCTGGGTCAGCATTGATTGGCCTTGCACACTGTTCCCTTGCTTTCTGCATTGCTTTTGCCGCATCTGCTCCCATCGTGTGAATGCTTCCTGCGTTACCATACATTTCTGTGAAATACGGGAGCATAGCATTTACCACTCGCTGAGAGACCTGTGTGGTTGCGGCATTATCCAAATAGATCGTGGGAACCACCTCCCATCAATGGTTATCGTTATCGGTGTGCAGCGTTACACCGGCACCGAAGATAAATTCCTTGATGTCGGTATTGTACTCATGCAGGAAATCATCCAGAGTACGATAATCTTCGCGACTCTGATGGTCAATATAACCATCTGAAGGATCAAGCCAAAGCCCCTTGCAGTTTGCATATTCTGCAACGACCTCATTGATACGGTCAAAATCACGCGTTTCAATGAAGTTCTTAATATCCTCTTCGTTGGTTACATCATCATAGCACGACTCGTTACAGCCATTCAGGCAGCGAGCCATTGTCAGCAGATAGCTCAATCTGGTTTCCTGATCGGTGTAGTCCCAGACCTCCCAACCAAACTCGCCAAACTCTGCATGGACATATCCGTCCTCGCTGACATACAAATAATTGGTGGACAATCCCTTACTGTGGTCAACGGTCACAGAATGGGTGCTACTGGAGTTTGTTTCAAAAACTCCTCTGCGAATTTGTTTCATTACTTTTCAGCCTCCTTTACATCAAGCTGTGCGGCAAGATCCAAGGCGCGGCACTTCCAGGCATCTGCATCTGTAACTACGCAATCCTCTCCGACTGCCAAGCCAACAACTGCTTCGTCCTGATAATGGTTGTCCTTAAAGAACGAAACCCTCAGCTTCATAGGCTCCTGAGTGTCGTCGTAGTCTACAACAATGCTGTCGCATCCCGCAGCCTTGTTCGGGTCGATGTTCAATTCTCCAATTCGTCTGTACATTCTTTGTAATACTCCTCTATCGGCATAGATTCATAATATCCGGTGGTCTCACCGTTCTTACCCTTGGGAACACAGTCATCGCAAAATGGACAAATCCAGTCTAAGGTGATACGGGTTGCAGGCTTACCACAGCGAATGCAAGTGTAAGCCGAAAGGTTTTCGTACTTGGGGATAATCTCTCGCAGCATCTTCTCGGTACAGCCGTGGTCATACCATCGCAGAGCACCAAACTTTTCTTTGATTTGAGTGATACGGTACTTATCAAGATACCCAATTTTGACCAGCTCCTGTCGGATCTCCTCACACATCTGCTCGCCAAATGCAATTCGCCATCCATCGGGCATAGCATCAAGCTCGGTGTATGAATAGTCGTAGTCTTCAGGAACTTTATCCGTCCACCGATTATGCGGCAAAAGGAACGGGTATCTCTCAATGAGCTTTTTGTTCTGTTCCTTTGTCATATCCATCGTTATCACCTCCGTTTAATACAGCGTCCACCAGTAGTCAAAGCACTTTCTGTACTGGTTTCCGCGATAAACCTCTTTGCTTCTGCGGACAATTTTGTTGGAGTAACGCTTCCAATATCTTTGGGCGTTGGAATTCTTGGGGTACTTGATGTACTTGCCAACAGGCTGCCATTTGCCGTCCACCCAGTCCCAATCTACATACCCTGCCATAGGGTTGTATCCGCAGTGGTTGATGATCCACATCAGATCATCTCTATGTTTGATTGCCATTGTACGGCGGTACTCCATTCCGGTTTTGCGTTTACCCTTTTTCTTCTTGCAGGGCTTGTCCACATATGCGTCTTCGCAGCAACCGCTGATAAAGAACTCTGTCTGTACTTTATCGCATCCACAGTATTCAAACTGGGGATCGTATCCGCCCTCTTTGGCGGCACGAAGACGGTGTTCAACACCTTCGCTGATCGGACATTCATCGCAGGCAAAATAACAGTTGCCAACATCGATCATTGGAGCACCTCCTTTTAGGTTTACATTACGATTCCTGGATCGTGATCACAGGCATCTCTGCATGACCACTCTCTTTCGTTGCCAAAATTCATCACACACTTGTAGTGTTCAGATGCCAAATTATCAATGAGGCAGTCATTGTTCAGAACAGCATCTTTGCTTGTTCCTCTTTCCTCGAAATATGTATCATCTTGATTGGAGAGATAGGAAATGATATCGTGCTCGGCTTCATCTCTCGAAAAACCAAAACCCTTTCCATAGAACTTGCGAAGAGAACTGATACGCTCCAGAACATAGGTCGTATTTGCCGTTTCAATGGAAAGAATTTTGCCGCCCTCTGACTCACTCCAGTCAACAACCGTTGAAGTGTGAAGACGATGGAATCTTCCCATATCGTATTCTGGTTCAAACTTGATAAAACCGCGCTGACCCTTTTCAAGCGCAATGATATAACAGCGGCGGCCAAGAACATCGTAATGGATTTCTTTCATCACGCCATCCTTGGGCTTTACCTCTTTGAAAACATAATCGTTACACATTTGGGCACCTCCTTAGCCACATCCGACCACATACAGATCATTGTTAATGATTTTCTTGATCTCCTCTTCGGTCATATCAGTAATCTTCTGCACCGCTTTGATGATACGGTCAATGACCTCCTGCTCAGTCTGAGGTTCATTGGAAGTGTGGTGCCAAGGCATAGACGGAGGATAGTAGAAGTATGCTGTACCATCGCCATCGTCACCAAAGGTAAGGGAATCTGTATCATCACAGTGACACAGGACATCGGCAAGATTCTCAAAACCGTTGCCGTAGTAATACTCCTCCATATCGAAAGAAGAGAAATCACCCGTAAGAACCATATCTTTCAAATCTGCCTCTTCGGGAAACTGCTCGGAAAAGAACCGCGCCGCCTTTTCCTTGTTGATATGAGACTCAATATCTGCCGCATTGAGGCCAACACCTTCAATCATCCAGTAACTTACGCTCACTCTGAAAATTCCCCCTTACCAGTTGTCATAGTCGGTTACATTTTCTTCCGTGCCGCAAACAGGACACTTAATGGAAATCGCTTCACCAATGCCTGTGCCGGCCAGTTCAAACAAAAATGTTCCTGCATTTTTGCAAGAAGCGTAGTGCGCTTTTCGGAACTCTGCAATACGCTTCGCCTCCTTGTCAGAAAGCTCATGCAGACTATGGCCGCGATAGAATGCAGCCAGTTCATTGGCTTTCTGGATTTCTTCATCTTTGTTCCACTCGGAAAGCTGTTTACGAAGGTCTGCACTTTGTGCTTTCACACGGTTGTATTCCTGTCGAATTTCCTCCAGAAGCTTGTCAAAATCCTTGAACAGGAACGAGGAAATATCAACCTCTCTGCCGTTAATGTTCATTGAAAACCACCTGTTCACCTTTCTTCAAAGTCCAACAACCGCCACTGACAGATGCACACTCAGTACAGTTACCAGCACATTCTACCGCGCCATCTCTTGCAGTTGTGGAACCATCGCGATAGCGCACATGAGCTTCGGGTAAAGAAAAAGGGTTGATCATTTCAAGACCAACCCATCCGCTGAACACCATATGCAGATTTTTCGGAAGCTCACCATGAGCTGTTATGTATTCGTTTACGATCTCAAACTTCTTTGTGAAGCAGAGGATATCGCAATGTTTCTGGCGGGTTGCTACCTCAACCATTTTGTCGAAGTAGTCCTTATTCGGAATATCGCCGGATACATGAAATCGGAAGTATCGTGACAACATGATCGTTGCTTCGACCTCTCGCCAATAAATATCAGGTGCCTCAATCAGCACCTGAAGGTTATTCTTATATGCCTGCGCTACCGTTCTTCTGATCTTCTCCAGCTTCCTGGCGTAGCACTTCTTCTGACAATCACAGGCTCTACAAGTCACTACAGCGGGGAGCGACACGCTCTGGATCGCACCCATCTTTGAGTTACCTTTACTGATGCTTACTACTCCCATCTACTTCACCTCGCTTATCGTCAAGATGGAAATGCTTTTTGAAAATCTCCATCATCTCGTCGTCTTCAATGTAAAAAGGATCTTTTGTCAGTACATTCATAATCAACTGACCGAATCTCCAATCGGGGCACTGACTTTCCCAAATGTCGGCAAGCTGATTGCAAAACTTACGAATACGCTTAGGATCTCTCACGGGTTACCTCCTCTCAGGTGTAAGAAACTCTGATATAAACCTATTAAAAGGTGCAAGTTATCACAGCCACCGCTCAACATAGTCGCGGTCTTGTGTGAAAATCGGAGGCTCATTGTCGATAATCCATTTGCGTCTGGAAACCGTGATGGTCTTACCAGGATTATTCTGGTCAGGCATATTGATTTCCTCAGCTTGCCTATAGCAGCAAGAACCTCTCTTGCAATCCACGGGGAAATCGTTCCAGTTGATACCATGTACCTGCCACAGCATCTCCTGAATCATGTTTGTGGTCTTCTTATGAAGCTGATTGGCGCTGAAATACGCTTGTCCAACAGCCTCGATACTGTTTCTGGTGGCATCCTGCTGTCGCCAAATCAAGCAGTTGCAAACTTCATCCTTGGGGACTGAGAATGCACGAGAATCAAAAAGAGCGCCCTTATTCAGCGCCCTCTTCAAGGTTTCTGCGTATTTGTTCAGCTCCTTTTTGATCTCAGGATCTTCGCTATACATACCACTCAGTACATCTTCCCGATTGAAATAATCGTCGATGTTCTGATAGAGCGCTTTGTTAAAAGCCAGGGTTGCCAGCGATGCTGAGATGCTGCACATCTTCTGGAGGTTATATCCAAACCACGCATCGGTTGTGATGGTCGCGTAGTCCGTCAAAACCAAAGTGATTTCGTCAGACTGTGTGTAGCCAAATACACAACCCTGAATATTGGCGCAGAGACTTTGCATGGTCTGTTGCATGGTTTTCATCAAGATAGAATCAAAAGGCTTTTTCATGCCCTTTGTAAAGGTGTGAAACGCCTTGCCGTCAATGCGGATCACAACTGGGACTCTGCGTGTCAGATAGCTACGAGAGATATTTTCATAGCTCTCTTTCATACGGTCACCCAAAGAGTCCTTCTTATTGCTCATCGCTGCACCATCCTTTCATAATCAAATGTTTAATGATTGCGGGGCGCTCGTTTTCAAGGTTACCACTGATGACAGCATCAAGAACCTCATTTAGAATTCGCCCAACATCTTTACCCTCTTTTACATCGCAGAGGTTCATAATGTCATACCCGTCAATGACCAGATCCTTCAGCTTAAAGCATTGGTTCTGCTCAATGATTTCGCTTGCCATCATGCCAAGAGCGATACATCTGTCAATGCGAGACTCTTGCGTATCTTTTCTGTGAGCCAGAATATCTGCCATGCGAATATCAAGAAGTCGCATAAACTGCTTTTCACCGACTTTATTGAGCCATCTACGAACCGTTTTGGGAGTAGGCTCAATAACTGCATCGTGATATAGCACCAGTTCAAGAATGTCATCTCGCGATTTGTTATCAAAGCGAAGTCTTGTCAGGACTTTTTCTGCAAGGTCATGGCTGAAAACCCCATGACCGTAGAAGTGCCCACCATTGTGATCTTCTGTATAACAGCATGGTTTACCAATGTCGTGAAGCAGAAGTGATACATTTACCACCGGATCTGTGGCGTCGTAGTTTGCAACCGCATGAGCAATATGGTCGTAAATCGTAAACTCATGGAATCGATTGTTCTGGTCAAATCCAATACAAGGCTTAAGTTCAGGAATAATCGTTGCCATCACATCGCTATATTCAAGCAGGATATTGAGAATACCCTTGCCGGCCAGCATCTTGCATAGTTCTGACTGGATGCGCTCTGCAGCAATGTTCATCAACCTATCTTTGTTTTGGTGAATGGATCTTGCTGTTTCTTCGGCAATAGAAAAACCGTATACAGATGCAAATCGCATTGCTCTAAGGATACGCAGAGCGTCCTCTCCAAACCTGTCGTCTGGATTTCCAACACAGGAAATAACACCACGCTCCAAATCTTCGTTTCCACCAAAAGGATCGATCAGACCGTTATGGTTGTATGCCATTGCGTTAATGGTGAAGTCTCTGCGAGCCAGATCTTCCGCCACATTTGTTACGAACCTTACCGAATCGGGGTGGCGGTTATCTGAATATTCGCCATCCACTCGAAATGTAGTGACCTCATACTGCCCATCGTCCATTACGATGGTTACAGTACCGTGCTTCAATCCTGTCTCGATAACACGCTTGTCACAAAAACTGTATAGAATTTGTGACGGGGAGGCAGATGTACACACATCCCAATCCTTAGGCTCGACGCCAAGCAGACTGTCTCTTACACAGCCACCGACCACATATGCGTCATATCCTGCCTGCTGTAGGGTATGGGTAATAATTTGGGCACCCTGAGGAATATGGATATCACTCATTGATCGCCCTCCTGTTTACTTCTACCACAAACTCTTCAACACGCTTCATATTGGGTGTTGCCGGCAGGTCAGTGTTTTCCTTGGCATACTTCAAACGCTTCTCGTAGCTATTCACCAAGTCGAAGAATTCCTGCCTATATGAACCGTCTTCTCTCTGGAATTTGCCATTACGAATACTCAGCAAAAACTCCCGATCTCCGTAACGGTAGGTATTGATCTCACCCTTTTCCAGAATGTCAAGGCACATCATGTACAGACGGATTAGGTGCATGGCGTGCTTGTTGAGATGGTTGTCGTCCTTTTTACGATTTCGATGGTTCAGCTTTTCATAGTTGCCAATGACATTGGAAAGCGTATTTATCATCACGCTAAAATCTCTTGCAGGGAACTTGTCGATGTGAATGTTGCAAAAGACTTCTCGATCCAAATCATCGCGTGGACTTTCATCTGTAAACAGGGTAATGCCGCCGCTATCCATCACAGAATAGCGGTCTGCGAAAGCCTTAAAAGAACGCTCCATTGCACTTCGGATATGTTCTTCGGTATCCGCCTGACACATTTTATCTCTTGCCAGAGCATTCTGCAGGCGTCGTAGCTGCTGTGTTGCATACCCGCCAAAAGAATTAACTGCCTTCTGAGAAAGGAAGAGATCGCGGTTGTCAATCATCATCTGTCCAGCGTCAGAGATGTAAAAATAATGCTCTGGCTTGCAGCCGAGCATCTCAATGGTGTTGGGGTTGCAGTTAAGCAAAAGACCAATCAGTTTATTAAACCCGTAGATCGTGGTGTCGGTCTGTGTGTGTACGACCTGCTCAAAGTTCGTGAGGCCGAGGATATCGCTTTTGCTGTTCATTGCACACCCTCGAATATCGACATCCGAGGTTTCAACATTCGTTCCGTAGGCGTAACTCCCGCCCAGTGTCAGAAACATGATGCGATCCTTGAGATGTGGGTTGGTTCGCAGAAAATCATATTCTTCGCTTGCCACCATCTCTTTAATTTGCTCAATCGTCATACGCTCCTCCTTCCTTGGTATGTTTCGTATAATGCTTTCTGTGGCGCATACTCACCAAAGAGTTCAATCTCTTTTGAGAGCCTTGCCTTGACAGCATCTTCTTTGAATTTGTATCTCCCTATGTAAACGCGCTTGCCGTTGTATGAGATATTAGCAAGCCACATTCCGCGTTCCTTATCGTAGAAAACACCCGTTACGCCGGAAGTGTTGGTGGAATAAAGACCACGGTTGCGGTCGTTCTCTGTAAACGCACAGCGTCTCAGATTGCGCTTGCGGTTATCTTTTCTATTCTTGTCGATATGGTCAACTATCTCTCCGGGCTTAGCGTGCATCACAATCCTGTGGAATCTGGAGACCTGATAACGACCGAAATAGTAATAGCCGCATACGAGGTATCCATCTTTATCGGGATACCAGTTGCGGCTTTGGATCAAATGCAGATCGTCGAGATCAAACAGATATTCAGATGTTCCGAGGTGAAGAATACCGTGCGTTGAAAGAAGCTCAATTCGTTTCTGGGCGGCTTTCATCTCCACTTACCGTCAAAACTCTCTCCGGTTGAGTAGCCATCCGCATCATAGTAGTTGACACGAACCCAGCCGTTTTCCTGCTCAGTTTTCAAAACCATGCCGGTTTTAGAAACAGACAGATACACGGTTTCGCCGTCAGAGTTTTCTCCTGTAAACATAGTATCGCTGTCAGCGTACTGCTGAATAATTTCTTTTCGTCCTTCTACCGTATCAAAACGGCAGGACAACTCATTTGGGATCTTCATGCCTATCACCCCCTTGTGTCCAGTGTACCGTGTAGCCAATCGCTGTGTGTCCAGTACACTAAGTAGTTCTCGTTTTCGTATTCAAACCTTACAATCTCTTCCTCAAGACTGTAGTAATCTCCATCGAGAGAGATCAGCTTTTCACCGTCCCACTGGCAATACCCAAAGAGAATACCGTCTTCACACTCGTCAAACGGATCATTGGTTCTTGCCATAATGGTTTCAACCGGTTTACCTTTGGTGAGAATATCTCGCAACTTCATTGCTTATACCTTACCATCTTCACAACAACGCCATTCGTCATAGCAGGCCGGCGACATACCCTCGTATTCGTCACCGCTATGGTCGATTGCCCACTGAACAAGATACCTAAGATAGCGTTCCCATTGAACATCACCATCTACCAATGCCCAATCGCCCAGAGACACACCGCTTTGTTCAAGCCACCCGAACTCCCGCTCCAGAAAATCTCCAGGAGCGGATTCTTCGTGGCCATTGGTTTCGTCGTATCTTGAAGCAACACCCTCGTCAAAGCCGAGGATCGCAACAAATTCTCTCGTAACCATTTACAATCCTCGCTCTCTTTAGATTAGGCGCTGAGAGTTTCACGGTAAGCTGCAAGCAGCTCAGCCATCTCAGGGTTGGTGTTGGCGATAGTCTGATAAACCAGAAGTTCCTGACTATCCTTGACCATCTTATCCATCTTCTTTTTCAGGGCAGTACGGTTGGAACGCATCTCGCAGCGCTTCTCATAGGCCGCAAGATCAACCTTGCAGAGAATTTCTGCAGTAGGAGCGGTGCCGGCATATTCAGCAGTAGGCTCAATACCAACAACCTTGACTACGCCGTAGTTGCCGGTGCCATAGCCGTTGTTGGATTTAACCAGTGCGTAGTCTCCAACCTCAACCACGCGATCATAGAGAGCAAAGTGATACACTTTTGTGGTGTTCGTACCCTCAATGAACTTTACAGATGCAACTTCCTCATAACCATTCATAGCCATAGGTAAATCCTCCTTAATAATGTATGTAATTACTGACATCAAGCACAGGTTTGTCGATATTTATTGACATTAGCAAATCCAATGAATAACCATATCTTCGCCATCGTCATTGGTACGAACTCCCGACGGATGGCTGTCGATAAAGTCAATCAGATCTTCAATATCCGCAAACGGCACAGCATCCAGGTCGTACTTGCAGACCGCAAGATCTTCGAGCTGAAGGTCTTCTTCATCGCAATATTCCTCAAAATATTCTTCGGGCATATCAAACCATGCGACATCAAACTTGAAAGTTTCAGACCCAAGGTCGATGGTAACACGACCTTCTTCCCACTTTCTGGTCTCCTCTTTTCCGCTTTCGGTTACCGAGATCAAACCATTGTTGCGATTGGTGCAGTCTTTGAATTCAAAGCCGCCGAATTTTTCTGGCTGTTTTTGAATTTCTGCTCGTTCAGTCTCGTTGACACCACCACCGGTTGCCTCCAGAAGTTCAATCGCCATCTTCAGGCCAACGATTGCCTCAGAATCGTAGTAGGAATCAATGATATGCTTAGTAAGATTAAGGGCGGAACCCGTATAGGCAGACCAGTGATAGTAACAGTTTGCCAACGAGGTTTCGCCGTTTACGATCTCAATATTCAATCTCTGACCCATAGGGCACCCTCCCATCTTTTATCCAAAGAAGTATCGCTGCGGGACGCTTTCTTCTCCGTTATTTTCTTGAGTAGACCAAGCAGAACCGCATTTTCTGCAGCTATAAAGCCGTTCCGTAAGACCGGAAAGCGACTCGTCAGACCCGATCACACATTCGCACATGATTGGAAAACCACATTCGGGACACACCTTATCCATACCGTCCTGAATTTCGATTTTTCTCATATTTCCTCCGTTAGTGGCGGTATATATCCGTCCACTCTGTTTTACTCCAGTCGATTTTCTGACCGCACTCTTTGCAGAACTTATCTGTATGTGTCGACCAGTCATCTTCACCATTGCCGGTAATAATAAAACCACCAACCTCAGTGCCACAAACTGGGCATCCAAAGTAATGGTGGTGAACCGCATTGCTTCCTGCGTTGCATAGAACGGGAGACAAACCATTATTTTTCATTGACTTAACCTTTCATCATCTTGAGAGGTAGCAATACAGTTGTACGCTCTCTCATCCACGGTTTATCGGCTGGCACAAAATCGCCGTCATATTCTGTTAGGACAACGAAGTTCCCGACAATGTATTGAATACTATCTCCAGACTCCGGTGCCCCGGTATTTTTATTGTAGGTTTGAGCCAAACACACCTTTCGAACACACCTATCCATTGTCTCTCTGATAAAATACAGCGTGCCATCGTGAATACAACTTTCAGATGTGAAGTAATCGAAATCTGCATTGCCATCAAAAGAAATACTGACATCAAAGCAGATTTCAGTTTCACCATCAACCTTTCCCTCAAAGAAAAAGTTTCTGGCACCGTGAAGATATTCATCAAAGATAGCTTCGGTTTCATAATCTTCAGCAGCATTATCCCAACTGCGGTCTGCGTAACTTGAACGATAGGCATTTTGTGCCGTTGCTTTGCAGAAATCAAGTGACTTACTCATATACTCCTCCTTACTTCTTCATGTGATAATGCCACACAAATCCATAAGCATCCTGGACGGTTTTAACATACTCGACCTTATCCATAACCTCGGGCGGAATTTCCCATCCTGTTCCGATTGGAATCAATTCCACCTCCACTTCTGGAACCGAGTCATCGGTTAAAATCCAAGCAGTTACAACAGAACGCTGAACCTGAATGTCTAACAAGCGGACGAATCTGCACTTAATTTCCGTAGGTACTTCTCCATTATACAGAGGATATTTCAGAATCCTTTTAGCGTTCATAAAATCAGCCTTTCATTACCAAAATCTCACTTTTTTCACATCGTTTTCCTCAAGAAAATCAACGCCGCCAAAGTACCGACATTTATCACACGCGTCTTCGTGTTCAACATCAAAATTATACTTTGCTTTTGGGCATACACTGAGGAAATCATCTGTCTCTAAAATGCGAAGCGCATAACAAAAGTGGGAATGATCTTCATTTGTCCATGATGAACTTTTTATTCGCACACAAGGAAAACGAATTTTATGTATCGCTGCACGAATTGCAGAACGCAATATCCAAAGCTTCATTTTGTGCCCTCACTTTCTGCACCGAATTGCATAAACTTCTTAAAATACAGGTCTTTGTGCATCACAGATAATCTTGTGAAACTCCTCTTCGGAAATCTCATATTCATCATTTTCAAAGTGTTCTTTGAATGCTCTGTTCAAACCGATGCAAATATCCTCTGCGTACTTGGCAAACTCCGCATGAATCATTGCCATCACCCTATCGCCAAGAGTTCGATAATCTATGGCCTCATGCACCTCATGCATATTAGGGTGCGCCCATACTGCATCAACATCGGCGCGGATGTTTGCCTGCTGTTCTTGTATGTCATACACTCTGGCTTCAACATCGTAAATAAGCCCTTGCAGGCGGTCAAAATCTTCAGGCATTAGTACCACTCCCAGTAAAAGAGTGCTTCCTCCTCGTCGGGTTCGATTGCTTCAATTCGATCCTCGGGGAAAGCCTTGTTGAACGCCAGGAGCATTGCACCGGAAAGAATGTAGAAACCTGTATTTTCTACATCTTCCTCAATGTGCTCGTGGAACCAATCCTGAATGTCGTATGCTTTGCGCCAGTATCGAATTTCTTCGGAGTCACACACAAAACGCTTTTCCACGCGTTCAACAGTGTATTTGCGTTCAATATCCTCGTTGGAAATTTCCACTGTCTTTTTGGTTTCCCGGTCAGTGATTGCGATACGATAGGCGCTCATCATGCTGATGTAGGAATCGTCTGACAGCTTATAATCCTTTCGGATCTTTTCCATATCGTAATACTGACTTCTGACCTGAAGCTGCTGAACATACGGAGCAAGCTGACGGTACATCGGTTCCTTCAGTTCATCCTCATCCAGGATGATGCCGCTGATATCCACGCGGTCATAAATTACGGAGTCATCCACATGAGGTTTGGAGATCCGGCGAATTTCCATATCCAGTCCCATTAGTAATCCTCCTCTCCATCCTCATCATCGCCAATGAAAACTACATAGGCGAAATCGACCTTGCCATCAATGCCGATATGGTAAATGCATGGGTAGCCGCCATCACCATAACCGGAACTGGTGACTACACCATCTGCGAATACGCCGGCTTTGGCTCTTGACAGTGTAATGTTGCACATCTTGTCATACCAGTCGTCATCTTCACCGCCGTTTCTGGCAATGAAATTGTTGTCATCATAGAAACCCGCCTGACCACTATCGACGCCGGTTTCAAAATCTGCAATTTTCCAATCTGTTGAAAGCAGAGGAGACAGCCCATCTGCCGTGTTGTTGATTGTTTTTGTCTCCAGAGGAAGTGTGCAATCTTTGTGTTTTACTGCGAGAACCGCTACGCGGTCGCCCCACCCTCTTGTTGCCTCATTATCGAGGGTCAGAACTGCCGCCTCCCAAATACCGGGCTTGGTATCCAGAACACCGCTGCACCAAACATCAGGCTTGTAACAGGGATCGCTGACTCTCATTTTCCCCGCAATAGAAAAGTTGCCGAGCTGTGTCAATTCAGTTTTGTATTTCATCCTTACACCTCCGCATATGTAAAAAGTCGAGAGATAAAAAAGACCCGAACAGATCATGTAGTGAATGGAACTCATGTTGTTCGGGTCTTGATGTCGAATATTAAATTGTTTGTTCGGTTGCCTTGTTCAGAACGAAAGCTTTCTATGCCTTACAGCCAATTTGAACTGACACGAAGTCAGGCATTAAGTTCAGAACTTACTAAGTAAATTATAGGGAGAATCATTCCCAAATAGTTTTCTTCATTTACAAACGACGCATGGCGAAACGCATCTCGTAAGCGGCAATTCTGGAACGAATTGTTGAACTGTCGGGCTGTGCATAGATCGCTTGGCGAATAACAAAAACTCTTGAATAGCGGATGTTGTTCCTCCAAGATAGAGCCTTGAAAAAGCAAGGCGGCTTTTACATCCATTTCAAGTGGATTATGTTATATTAAACGACCAAAGTCGGTGAGTACAGGTACTCGGGTTCGCAGCGTTATACTTCATCTGCGACTGAAGCGACTGATAAGTCAAAGTCCACTTTCGCCCTGAACAAGACAACCGAAGTTGTCTGTTCGATTATGCATTAAGCAGCAGGAGTAAGAAACTGCTCAATGGCATCCTCGAAGGAATCGTTGACGCTGTAATTGGGGTTGTAATCCACCGCCAGCTCAACCATTGCCTTATCAATGGCGGTGGACGCTTCGTCGGCGCACTGGATCAGCTTCTTGCTGATACCCTTGACCTTATTGCGGTCAAAGTCGATGGTAGTCACTTCCTTAACCTCGTAGGCATACTGAACCTGATTGCCTTCGGCGTTAAACTTGTAGGCATATGCTCTGGTCATACGCTCGGAAGGCTTCATATTGCCCATACGAGACAGTGTGGCAGCCACACTCTGACGAATACGATTGTTGGCAACCTCAGCATCAATGTCAATACTGCAGCCCTTCTTGGCTTCGCTGATCGCCTTGGTCAGCTTCTGCTTCTCGCCAATCAGATGCTGCAGAAAATCAACCATCTGATTTGCAGTGTAAGCCAAAGCTCTTTCCGCAGACAGATCAATGGTTTCGTTTTCCGCATCGGGGTTTGCCTTCTTACGCAGGTGCTCCTGCACCGTCTTTGTGGTGTACTGACCGCCGTTCAGATAACTGGTGGTGGCGGAGATCAGTTCGTTCAGATAATTCTGATATCGAAAAGCTTCTTTCAAATACATTCCTTTATTCCTCCTCTTTATTCTCGATAGGGCGATTGAGTCTGATTTCACTGAGCTTGTAGTATTCAACGAAATCAAATGCTGTGATGTTGTAAGGATCGCAATCATCAACCGGTTGGAAACCCAACAGGAAATCTCCGTCACCGAGCGGGATACAATCCTTGATAATGCCGACATTGGCGTGTGTGTCTTCAAAAATGCTCTCGTCCATAAAGCATTCTTTTTGTTCATAGGGTGTAAATACACGCCGGTAAATCCAATAGCGGAATATCTCACCCTCATGTGCCTTGATAAAAGCGTGGAAGTCTGTGTATGTATCCATTCAGAGCCCTCCAATTAGAAATTAACGCAATCACGAATAATGTGTTCAGCATGAAGCTCGTCTTCATCTGCCACAGAGATCCATGTCTGCCAGTTATATTTGTCTGTAACATCTCCGGTGATGTCATACACACGACCATCAATCTGACAGCCAAAGTGATTTTCAATCTGATCATACATAATTTCTACATCTTCATGCCAAGCGTCAATATCATAGAATCGCTCCTGAAGAATATATGCAAACCAGAAACAACAGCCGCAGGTAAAAGTATCAATGGTTCCCTGGTTCTTACCGCCCTGCGTAAAACGGTTAATGAACCCCATTACCTTATCGCGCCTGTCCATCAGCAATGATAATCAACAACGCCGCCAATGAAATAAGTCTCTCCGTCCTTTACCAGACGCATGAAGTTGTCCAGAGTATCGAGGAAGCCATCATCGCAATAGACATAGAAACCATAGCGGTCACTGTAGGCTTCCCTCAGATTGAAGAGAACCGAATCAACGGAGTAACTGGAAACAAAATCTTCAAAAGTGGTTCCAGAAAGTTTTTCTGCTGCCTTGATAAAAGCTTCGTGCTTTTCTTTGAAGTATCTGCGAACATCAGAGGAGAAAGTCAGCTTGTCCCCATCGACTGTGGCAATATCACCGAGCGCAGCAGTCATCAGCCAATCAATGTCGTCTTCACGACTACAATCATCGCTGGTGTAATCCGCAACCGAATTGGTAAACCACTCAGGGGTACAATCGCTGTCAATGCGTTCTTCCTCGGGAACGACCTCTTTTTCGATCTGAAAAATTCTGCTATGCAATCTTACCCCTCCTTTGTCTTTAAGAATTGGAACATCTCCGTGATGTTGTTGGTGACAGGGAAACGCTCTGTGCTACAAGAGTTTCTTGCAAATTGGCCGGAAACTGCATCCACATACATAGAAGCAGAACTTAACTCGCCCTCTCTGCCATCGTCTCCCATATAGAAAATCTTCCACTCTTCTTCAGACATCAGTCGCTTGACATCAAGCTGAGAAATTGCCAGATTGTCAAAGCTTACGGTCTTGAACCAACCGTTTTTGATAATCTGCGGAAGATATTCATACATATCATGCATTTTGTTGTCGACGATCTGACCAACCTTCATATGGTGGTCAGCGCCGCGTCGGAAATCCTTATATCCAAGGATCAGGATCTTCAGCTCACGGTTGCGTTCCGAAAGCCAAGACACCTGTTCCATACTAACAATGCCGTTGATGATGTGAATAACAGCATTGGGAAACTTGGAAACTTCATCCGCAAAACGGTAAGTGCTTTCGCGATCTCCGCCGGTATAAGAAATTCCCAAGCCATAAATAAACCCTTGCTCCGTCAGTTCGAGAAGCAAGGGAATGTTTTTCAGAAAATGAACTTCGTTGACCGTCACATTTGCTATCAGCTTGCGCTTCTTCAGCAAATGCAGAAACGGGATAAAATCTGGGTGCGAGAGCGGGTTGCCGCCGCCAATCGCCAGTTCCGTAAACTCGTGGAGAGAGTCAAGAAACGGCAGGTTGAGGATATCACCGTGCTTGCCATCCGGCCTGGAATCCTCATGGCACATAGGGCAACCCATATCGCAAGCGTTGGTGATTTTGATATCCATCGACTCAGGGAATTAGGCATCAAAGAAGTCCAGATCGTTTTCTCGGATCTTGGTGCCGTCGGAGAGTATCGTCACGCTATAGTTTCCATTTTGATATTGACCCAAGATACTCATACACAACCTCCCTTAACCGTCTCTTCCGTAGGTGCCAAAGGCAACCATCTTATCACCACTCGGCGTAGTAAAGCGATGGGAATAAACATCAAGTGAGTACCATCTGTTATCGCCGAGATTTTCGTAGGTGCAATACTGACCGTCTTCATCCTCAGTGAGGATAGAGGATTTCGGAACCAGCTTTTCGCCCCAACTGTCATACATCAGCTCACCGCGCTTAAACTTCTCATACTCGTCTTCGGTGCAAATGGTGATGCTATGAGTGGAACTACTGTTCGTTTCGAACACGCCGCGTCTAACCTGCTTCATTATTCCAATCCTTTCTTTCTGGTGGTGTCCTTTTCTCGATTACGGTCATATGCCTTTTTATTCGGGACGGACTGTGTTACTGGGCGAGCGCAAGTCCAGAAGTTCCGAAACTTTTTAGCATACTCTTTCTTCTGATTTTTCTCAGTCATGTGCTCGCCTCCATTTTAATTTCCTTTGTAATACTCCTCGTGAGGATAAAGTGCATGGATATCTACATCCATATCACTATTATCGTTTCCGGTGAGTACAAAACTGTCTTCAGAGAAGAGATACCGCAAAAGGCGCCCCTTATTACTTGTAGTCTTATCCACAAACCTTTGGTGATCATCTTCACCGCAGTGGTCTACACTTGCATTTACCACATAGGAACCGCTTCCGTAATTGTGGTATACAGCCTCGTCGAACTCACACTCGACACCAACACTGTCAAGAGTTTCCATGATAAACGCCATGACATCTTGTGCTTTTTCTCTGCTGTAAAGACTCAGAAAACTGGCATAAAGATATGCCGCCTTTTCTTCAGGGGTGTCAAGCCGATCAAAACCCCAACCAAAATCTTCACATCGGAAGATAAGTTTGGCAGGGTAAGAAAGTTCCGTGTTACGATTGGTTGCAATACAGATGCTGTGGGTGCTGCTGGAGTTTGTTTCAAAAACACCGCGCCGTTCCTGTCTCATTAGGTTTCTCCTCTCGTTCGTATTTGAAAAGAATTCGTAATCCATTATATATCTCTTAGTGTTCTGTAAGAGATTATGATGCAGAAGAACACACGAAGTGATCTCCGCACGATCCTTTAGGATCGAAGCAGATCACGAGTGTGAAAAGTAACAAAACCTTACTTCGATTTACAATACGAAGCGACTGCCTCTATGTATTGACTGTGTATGGCAGACCATGTGCATTATAAATTCTTTTCGGTTGTTTATCGTTCGCAACCTGAATAAAGTGCTTTTGGATCTATCAAGAGCTTTTTGAGACGCCTCGTCGCGAAAAGCTCTTTATCGATTCAAAACATCTTTATTTGCAGCGGGGCATGGGGTTTACCCCAGATAAGCTTCTCAACCCTTTACTTCGATTTACAATACGAAGCCACCCTATGTATTAAAGAAATGGGTAAATGTCCGTTGCAAACGCAAAATATTACTCGTGGAAGTGGAACATAACCTCTTCCATTTTGCCAGGTCTTAAAGCCGAAACATAGATCTTATCGAAAGCCCATGTTCCAACCTCGGGATCGTCTCCCCGGTAATCGCCACCGCCCTGACCGTTGCCGATACTGGTGAGCAGAGGCAGAGGATTGATACACCAACCCTCTTTGTCTTTGTTTTCTGCCACATACTTTTCCATGTCGATGTAGCAATTTCTTGTAATGTTCACAATGAAGCAATCCGCCTCATCATTGGAAAGCTTGTACTGCGGCAGCTTTCTATCAATCGGCGTGATAACCTCTTTTCCATCACTCCAGAGAGTATTGTAGAGCCGCATGAAATCCTTGCGGTCTGTGATAAAAGCATCGCTGAAGCAACACTCATCATCAACTACGCTGTCAGCATAATCGCCGACCCACGCCAGTCGCTGAGGGGTGCCGTCAAGGTTCTGAAGAACTGCGTTAACGAAATCATTTCCAACCCAGGAATGTTCCATGAGCTTCAGACCGTTGCCGTAATCGTGAGAATAGGCAGTCTGTTTGGTTCCGTCGTCTGCAATCAAGAGTGGCTTGTAATACTGACCCATAGTGAAACCTACCTTTCTTCCTCGCTTTTGAAAAATCGTAATGGTACGGATAGTGGGACTTGAACCCACACATCATTGCTGACATTAGCACCTGAAGCTAACGCGTCTGCCAATTCCGCCATATCCGCATATTTCTTTGGTCGGCTTCCCGCTTAGATTGTCACATCGTCTACTTGAGAGTAAAGGTCTCGTTCGCAAACAACCGTGTATACCCGATTGCTCCGCAGTTTTCAGCGGACATTTTCATTCTCTGTGTGGTAAGCCGATAATCGCACACATCATCTGGGAGCTACCCAGCCACTGGCGGAGCAGATAGGACTTGAACCTACACACCCTTTCGGGCTACTCACGGTTTAGCAAACCGCTGCCTTACCAATTAGGCTTACTGCTCCATAATGGAGCTGGTGGACGGATTCGAACCCCCGACCTACTGATTACAAATCAGTTGCTCTACCGACTGAGCTACACCAGCATCTCTTTGTAGGGTTTTTCGCGCTTCTGCAGATTTCCACGCCTTGTCCTTACCGTTTATCCCTATTGCCACATGGGATCACAGACCCTAAACACTTCTGCTCTATGCCGGTTGTGTTCTGATACCGGAAAACATTCTGGGGACTTTATTTTGCCTTGTTGCTCCAGCCCTCAAGGGTAACTCGGCAAGTGGCTTGCCTATTTGGATCTTGGTGCCATCATCTCAGCCATACACTCCGGCCTAAACCTAAGTTTGCCAGAACCTCTCCAAATGCTCCTATGTATGCCGTCCTCGCCTCTGACTGAAATGATGTGCCGACACCTTCCATACCGTCTCACTTGCAAAATAAAACAAACTACGAACGGGGTGTGGTAAGCACATACCACCCAAACCTCTGCTTAGTCCCGCCGGTTCTGGTTTACGACATGGTTTGGTGCTCATGCCCTTGAGCTATTAGGCTATTTAACTATCTCTCACCGGCTTGATTTGCTTTTGTTGAGGCGGTGCCAGAGCACGCTGCTCATATCCCGTTATCTTCCGCCCATCGTAGTCGATGACCCAGCCACTATATATCATTTCAAGTGGGCTTTTCCCATACCGCCTAAAGCGTATGGCTGGTGGAGAGGGATGGATTCGAACCACCGAAGCTTAATTGACCACACGGCGCCCCAAGTCAAAAAGCGGAGATTTACAGTCCCCGACTTTGGCCACTTGTCTACCTCTCCATGTGTTTGCCAGCTCCTGCACCTTGTACTTCGGCATCGTCACTGGTAAAAGGATTACGGTGCAGGCACCGTCGTTCCCCAAAGGCTAACCCTTTTCCGCAGGATTTAATAAAGCATACGCAATGAGCTATTAACTCACTGACCGCGACTCACTTACTTGGTGGAGATGGTCGGGATCGAACTGGCGACCTCCTGCTTGCAAGGCAGGCGCTCTCCCAACTGAGCTACATCCCCGTATGAAATGATTGTTTTATACACTGTAGATATATTGCAAACCATGCCGTAAAGCCCAAAATCAAGGGCTTTACTGACATAGTTAAAACGAAAGATTTTTGGTTTTCCTCCCGTTCAGCGCTTGGACACCCGCTTATCCTGCACCAGACGCTTGAACTTTGTGCCACTTGCTTCGATGTATTCGTCGATCAATTTGCTCTGACTTTTGGTTTCAGCATAAGCTGTGATGGTAAGGGTTTTGCGCTCCCAATCCATTGTGTAGCTATCACTCGCCACATTGGTAATCTTGTTCTCTGCCAAGAAATCTCGGAGCTTCATCATTTCCTCTTTATCATCTGACATGATGACATTCACATAGGTTTTCTCTTTGGAAAACTTATTGTTGAACGCAACTGCCAAACAGCACCCTACGCCGCTTGCAATGGAGACCACTACAAGAGCGAGGGTGCTGTCGGTAGTTACGATATCTTTCGTGATGCTAAGGTAGATGAAGTTTGACAATCCAAGAGCTAAACCGGCGAGAACACATCGGTTTCTTTGAACCAAAATGGTCTTTGCTGTCCCCAGTGCATTATCGAAAACTTTTGCGACGAACAGCGCCGCCAGATATAACCATGATGTCATTCTCTCATCTCCTCTTCATCAAACTATGTATGCTTAGTGCTTGTCAGCAATCGCGCCGCCCAGCATACCGGACAGCACGGCCATCAGATCCAGGCCGGTTGCATCCTTGAAACCATCCTGAACCTGCTTCATGCCGGTGGTAACGGCGCCGGTCAGAGTGGAAGTACCACCCTCGTAGATGGTCATGTTGTCGATACCCTCCATAGGCTTAGCAACGGCAGCGGCAATCTCAGGCATGGTCTTGACATACTCCATTGCCACATCCAGAACCATCTGCTGCTTAGCAGCGTCGCCGTATTCCTTCATAGCTTCTGCCTTCTTCAGAATGCCTGCAGCCTCAGCCTCTGCCTTAGCCTGAATGGCCTCGGCTTCAGCACGACCCTTGGCAGCGATACCGGCAGCTTCGTTTTCCATTGCCACACGAGCAGCTTCGGAACGAGCCTTTTCAGCAGCAGCTCTCTGCTCTGCCTCAAACAGCTCTGCAGCAGCCTGCTTCTGACGCTCGAACAGCTCAGCCTCAGAAGACTTCTGAACCTCATACAGCTTTGCATCAGCTTCCTGCTGTGCAGCGTACTTATCGGCCTCAGCCTTCTTCTTGATCTCTGCATCCAAAGAACGCTCACGGATAGCAACCTCGCGCTCCTTCAGTTCGATTTCCTTTTCCAGACGAGCCAGGTTGGCTTCGGCTGTCTTGGTTTCGATGGATGCACGCTGCTCCTGCTCCTGAATTGCATAGGCAGCATCTGCTTCTGCTCGCTTGGCGTCCTCAATCTTCTTCAGCTCAGCCATCTGAATGGCAAGCTCGTTCTGACGCTTAGCAATCTCCTGATCGGACTTAACCTGAGCCTCGTTGGCAGCCATAGCAGCCTGAGCCTGAGCAATAGCAATCTCCTTCTCTGCCTGAGCCTTGGAAATTGCGGCGTCCTTGGAAATCTGAACAGTGTTCTCCAGACCGAGGTTGTCGATCACGCCGTTGCGATCCTTGAAGTTCTGAATGTTAAAGGTAGTCAGCTCCAGACCCATATCGTTCAGGTTGGGAGTAACATTCTCAATGATACGCTCGGCAAAAATCTTCTTGTCACCCTGGATCAGTTCCTTCAGAGTGGTCTGAGAAATGATCTCACGAATATTACCCTCCAGAACAGGAGTAATGATTTCGCGAATCTGATTGGGATTATAGCCAAGGAATTTAGAGGCTGCGACCTTCAGCATATCAGGATCTTTAGCGATGGACACATTGGCTACTGCGTCAACCATAATGTTGATAGCATCCTTGGTGGGGATCTCATCGCGAGAAGTGAAGTCAGACTGAATGTTTTCCAGAGACATATAGTCGACACGCTGGATGATAGGAATAACCAGTGCGCCCTGACCGATAATTGTTCTTGCACCACGGGGGCCGGTGATGACCATTGCCACATTGGGAGGTGCTTTCTTATACATAACCTTGCCAATGAAGATCAGAAGAATGATTGCGACAAGGATGCCGACACCGGCGGTTGCGTAAGGCAAAATCATTTCGAGCATTAAGTTTTCTCCTTTATATTCTTGTGATTGGTGACTACGGATTTCACTTCTTTACTACCACATCGTTCTCACCCCTTCCAAGTACGCGAGGGTAATAGACCCTGTTCTCCATCTTCTCTTCGGCTTTTCTCGTTTTGCCGAGAACCTCTTTGAGAAGATTGACTAACTGCCGACCCTTGTCTGTATTTAGATACTGAACCAATGGTTCAAGAATCATCGTGGTGTCCTTATGTTCGCGCCGCTCCTGCCGGCACTTTGCAAGTTGCGTTGCGATTTTTGCTCGCTCCTCGTATTTCAATCCGTCAAGTTCCAGGCTGTGCAGATAATCCTGTGTGAGCTTGTCCATCTCAACGATCTTATCGCTATTCCATTGGTAGTCCTTGATGGCTTCATCAAACATTCTGCAGACGCTGCTGATGTTTTCGGAGAATGATGGGTTTTGCTTCTGCTTTTTCATACCTACACACCTCCGAGCGGGAGAACCCTACGATAAAGAGCTGTGTGTCTATCATCAATGTCTAAGTCGACATGATAGTGACCAAAATACCAATGCTTAAACCTGCAATTTTCCTCTACAAACTGCAGAAAACTGGTGACCGCGTCGTTCTCATACCAACTTGCAATTTTGGCCTGTATGCTTTTGGATGCACAATGCGTAACTATGTAATCAACACACCAGTTGTGCTTTTCGAGCGTTTCAACAGCGTGTTCGAACTCTGCTTTGCTCGGGATTTCTTCTTCCCACCAAGATATATTTGGCTTTCTCAAATGCTTGTCATGAGATGATGCCCCGCCCATGCAGAACACCTTAGCTCCATCAATTTCAAACACCTCGCCACGCATCAAATGAAACAAGCTTGGCTGAATTTGGTGAACTGACCCGCCATACTGATTTACAATGGGGAACTCTGCGAGCATTCGGTGGTTTTCATGGTTGCCATCCACAAAAAGAGTGGTGAATGATTTTTCTTCGTACCACTTCTGCCAGTATCGGTCACATTTCGACCCGTCCCAAACACAACCAAAATCCCCGCATACAATTAGGGAATCGTTTTTGCTCATGGACTTTTGTTGAGGGAAGTTTCTCATTGCAAGCTTATGAATGTCGATATCTCCATGAGTATCGCCAGTGATATAAACCATCCGTTCACCCCTTTCCTTTTCGTTTCATCTGTAATCTACAAGTACACCCGTCTTCTTGAGGAAGCTCTGGAGGGACTCCTCGTCGAGAGCTGAGGCTTCGTGAACCGTGAGTTCGGGATTTCGCATCGGGTCGGTGAGCGAGAAAACCCTTGTAGTTACAGGGGTTTTCGAGTGTTTCCGAGTGAGGAAATTTATTTATTTCCTGACCCTGCGAGCAGTGTCATCTCTTGCGCCGGGCGGATTCGCTGGAGGCGCCTGCCGCAGCGGCGTGCCCCTGGTATTTCCCCCCGGCCATTCGTAACTCCGATTTACAATACGGAGCATTAACTGAAACAGTTAATAATGCATTACAGATGATATTTTCTGGATTTATCTCCAGTGAATTAGATACAAACTGTATTCCTCAGACTCAAGATCCTCGGCGAGTCTGAAGCCGATTGCTTCATACTGTGCCCAAATCGCAGACCAGTCGATATAGTCCGTGATTTCGTCTTTGCTGATAAAGTCGAGGATTTCCTTGGTGATACCTGTGTCGAAAGGAACGCCAAGTTCGGTAGCTATGTAACAGGCGGCGAGTTCTTCGTTACCCATTTTCCAAGTGACCTCGGAAAGATCTTCAAACATGAAGTCATTTTCTTTGATGCGGCGGACAAATTCTTCGTCTTCAAGTTCTCCATCAACGGCATCCATAATCAGCGCAAGAAGTTCAGCCGTCATACCGGGATTCTCGCTGTTGATGTCGTCAATAACTTCATTCAACTCCCAAACATCCATCGTTTGGATACCGGGAATAGACGGCGTACTGTCGATGATGACATACTCGTTTTGGCGATTCAGTTCAGAGCGAATATTAGATGGGATCGTGACAGTCTTATCCGCGCAACCGTCATCCCAGTCCTGCAGTTCAAGTTCCAGTTTAATCATTTGCCATCACCTCTTATTGTTTTGTTTGGTTTCTTTGTAATCATTACATATATATCCTGATTCCCTTCAGTGCGATCATCGCTGGGATGCCAATCCCAGTTCTGTCGTCATCTGATGTGATTTGGACTTCTTGCAGTTGGGAAACCACCTAATTCCGAGGTCTTAATTGGTGTTTTGCACGGAATTATTTATTTAGTCTTGGTTCAACCGCCGGAGACTGGGTGCCTCTTGAGGTGTTAACGCGTTGACGGCCGGCGGAGCTGCGGGCGTCACCAGTGGTGGGCTATGTATTTCCTCCCGACCATTCGTTACTTTGATTGACAATACAAAGTGCTACTTGCCAAAGACAAACAGCTATGCATTACAAAGAAATTTGGTTTAGAATATTGCTTGTTCGTACTGTGCTTGGGTTATTTCGCCGTTCTTGCAAAGAGCGTCAATCCAGCACGACCACTCAAACTGAACCTTACAGTAGTCGTCCTGACGCGCTCTCAGGTAGGCTTTATAGTCACCGCCGAACGCTTCGTCGATGAATCTTCTTCTCAGGGTTTTTCGTCTTTGGCGTCTATACATTATCCGTTGTCAACCTCCTCGGCAAAGAAAGTTTCGTTCATATATGCCAGAACACGGTCGGCATATCCACTCGTGCCCGGGCTACCAGTGTTATAGCAGGTAAGGGCAGACTCGACCGACCCGTACTTTTCTATCAATTCGGCAAGCAAATCGCATCCGACTCTGAAGTTTGAAAGAGGATCGGAAAGGTCTGTCACACCAAGCCGCTCCATTCTTTCCTGGTGCCAACGAGGCTGAACCTGCATATACCCGATGCTGTTTCCATTGTCGCCATTTACATTCCTGTATGTGGACTCACGGAAAATAACCGCCAAAGCAAGCTCATAAGGGCAGCCTGTTTCTTCACAAGCTGCCCATACAAGTTTCTGCAATTCATATTCAAGGGAAATATTTTCGTAGTATCGAAATGTCTCTTCCGGTTCCGGTTCTGGGGTGGGCTCTGAAACTAACATGGTTTCGCGTGGAATATACACCGGTGGAACAACCATCGGTTCAAGTTTTAATGGAATAGTTTCGTATGTATCGCTGATAGCAGGAGTTGGGATTTCCGGCTCAGCATCTGCAGCCGGATTTGAAAGGCCACATAAAACCACGGTTACGAATGCCAGAAAAAGCAGCATTGCGATGATATGCGGAAACCGTCTGTGAGAACGGCGCCGTCTTCGTCTTTTCTGATACAAGGGTAACACTCCTCTCTTGTGACCGATGCTGAAACTACTGGTTGAGATCCTCGCTCATGCTTTTCATAACATCGGTGTGGAACTTCTCATTGTTGTACTTGATTACGCTATCTACATACTCTTTTTCGACCATGCTGTAATAGTTGACCAAACCACGCAGAACCTGTACATCGTGCAGATCCCAATGGCGACCATTCTGCCGGTCGAGAATGTAGTTGCAAATCATTGCCCGCAAGCGCTGTTTGTTCTTATAACCAATGGTGATCTCATTATCCTTATTGAGCATCACACCGAGGTTCCAATTACTTCCAGCGCGTGAGCCATAGCGCGTCTTTTCGTCTTTGATCTTAAAAGGAGCACCAAACTCTGCGAGGGTAGAATTGATAAAGCCGATGATTTCATCCTTATCAAAACCCTTACGGCTTGAAAAGAGAGAGTCATCGGCATATCTGGTATATACATAATGATTTCCATTGAAGTCGCGCAGGCAATTGTTGATACGATGGTCAATGGGAATCATCATCAGATTCGTGAGCATAGGGGAAATAGGTGTTCCCTGCGGGAGACCACCGTTCAGGAAACACAGATCCAACGCTTTTTCCAAAGCATCAAATCCGCGCTGAGATTTTACGATCTCGCTAAATGGAAATACTTTGGAAAGCATAGACATCAGGAACTTCGGAGTTGTGCTGCCAAAGAAGTCAGAGAAGTCGGTCTTGAGGAACCAATGACTCTCATTCTTCTGATGACGCTTTACCGCGTCGATGGTAGATCTTCCGGGAACATAAGCAAATGCGCTGGTATGATACAGCGCAAACATCTGGGTTTCAAAAATCGTTTTCAGATTTCTGAGCGCATTCATCAGCGCTGGCTGCGGCGCATTGATCTCACGCAAGCCACCGGACTTCTTAGGGATATAGAACTTATCGTAGAGGTCGCTGCGCTTTGCCTCGTAAAGTTTAGCGTTCTGCTTGCAAAACTCTTCCAAGGTTACGACCATTGCATCAATATCAAAACGCTCAAGGAACTTGGGGTTCAGAACTTTGGAAAAGTAAGTTCTTGTGTTGGTCTCATTGGGGTTGACCATGTTGGCGAGATTGACATTCCCCGAAATAATTTCATCAAATGTGATCTGATGGAAAATCGGAGACTGCATCAGCGTAATGTAAGGCACTTCCAAACCTCCTTTTTCATTATTCGTATCTGTAATCTACATACTCTGTGATGAGATGACCAGATCAGCTCAGGATACTCGTAGATCTTCAGATTCCTGGATTCGGACATCTGATGGCTATGAAGTAACGGTGAACTCCTGGTTGTGCAGGTAATGAGTCTTGGATTTCCTGTGGTTCCTTAAAGTTTTCTTCAGGAGACACTGATGAAACTCTTGACTTTTGCTGTATAACCTGCGATGCTGCGACCGAGTCGCTGCAGCGTTTCTGGGTAGCCGGGTATTTCCCGTCCACCATTCGTAACTTTGATTTACAATACAAAGCACTTCCTATTCGGGAAGTAATGCATTACAGATCTCGTTTACATCTTTTTCAGAATCGCAAAGAACTCCTCTTCATCAATCTCGATGATCTCCTGTGGAGCACTGAGAACCTCATAGTACCCATCGCCGTCAGGCTCATCTGAGATTAGGATTTCAGGATTGAGTTTCAAAGCTGGGCGCACCCCCACACAATCGCCGCAAGCATAGGCATCGCTGAAATCGCCATCGCGATTAACGCAACGCACATAGTACGAGTCGCCAGAGTTCGGGGAGCGCAGGTAGTAGTACCACTCCTCGTCTTCATATTCGGGCTTGTCATTATTGGGAGTATTGGCGTACAGTTCGGGAGAGAACAGGCAAGCTCTGTTTGCACCGTCCGCAAACAAATCCCAAACCTCGCCCTCCTGAATGCGGTTTTCAGTTCCACCGCCCACATTGGTTCTGGAGGGCATGAAAACCTTAGCATAAATGGTTTCATACTTTTCGCCACCAGTAGGAATATCCTTGGTAGGCAGCGCCGTTTTGATCTCGGACTCCTCAATGGCTTCGACTTCCCACTCCTCAAAGTAGTGCAGGAAACCAGGCTTTTGAACATAACCGTAGCGACCATTGTACATCAGGCGATCTTCAGGAGCCGTGTCGTGTTCGTGTGTCGGACGGAACCAGTCGGTGCCCTCGGCATTCAGGAACTGATGGCCGTTACTTAAGGAGTAGCGGTTGTTACCGTAACTCCTGCGGTATTCGTCGGGGTTATCGGACTCTTTTGCATCAAATGCACACTGATCTTCCATAAACTCGGTCAAGATCGTGCCGTCGCGATGAGCCTTTACCCAGCAAATCTTATGCGGCATCTCACCGCTGACGCTATAAGCGCCGAACTTCAGTTTTGCCCCGATGGGCAGGTCTGCGATAGTAGGCATAACCGCTACTCCTTTCGTATTTATTTAGAACGCATCAACCGTGTGACCAAAAGCGTCGATCAAGATCAGCTTACGCAGATCGCCGCCCTTGACAAAATTGATGAAGTTGGAGACTCCGCAAGCAACAATCATTCTGACCGTCGGAACCACGGACAGAGTGACATTGCAGGCAGAAACAGGAGTCTCTTCCTTAGCCTCCTCGTGAGAGAATGCCATGCTCTTGATGAAATCCTCAACCATCTTCTGGTTGTCCCAAGCCGCAGCATAGTGCTGGGCGTCAGTCAGTCTCATACGGAAGTCAAACATTCCCTTGACATACTGATTTTCCTTGCACTTGGTGGCAATCTCACGGCGGAGGTCGATATTATCCACGCAGAGGAAAACATAACCGGAAAGCCGCTGACCTGTCCAACCATCGGGAACCAACTTAAGCTCCTCCGCGCAATCGGGATTGATCTCACACAGGTAATCAGCAAGCGCCTCGATCTTCAGCTTGCCGATGTCGGTCTGACGGAACATCTGGTTTGCGATGTTATGCGCCTCAACCTTGTCGAAATCGTAAAGAGTAATTTTGGTGATACCGAACCGAACCAGATTTTCTGCGACGGTCGATCCGATTGCACCGCAGCCGATGATATGCACACGAGAGGTCAGCATATCAGGCTTGAAAAAGTCGTAAGACTTGGACAAATCCATAGCCATTTGGTCAGTCTCCCTTCTTATTTATTTCTGAAAGCGACCATAGTCATAGATGCCGTACTGATCGTCGTCATCATCGTAGCCGCCATAATTGTATCCTTTGCCGGAACTTCCGATGTCGGGCTTATCCTTCTTGCCTCCCTTGGGCTTACTCTTGGTCTTGTCGGAACCGGCCTGAGCCTGGAAACCCGTCTGCTGCTTGCCATACTGGTAGCCACCCTGTCCGTACTGGCCTCCGCCGTACTGATAGGTCTTGGTCTTGACCAGCTCCTTGGCATCCTTGACAAAAGCATCCAAGTCGCAGCCTTCGTCGCCAATGTAGATCTCGACATCGCCAGTTTCATATAGCGTATTGTTCGCCAGGTCATAGATCTTGATGGTCTTTTCAAACTTCTTGTTCCAAATCATAAAGATGTAGAACATATCATCATCGATCTGGCTTAGGATTTTCTCCTGATGAGTGATATCCACCGGGGACGGGCTGGTAGAGTAATTCACATGGGAATGACCCTGCATACGGATGTTGTTAAACACATCATCGTCGAACTCGTACAGCCAAGTCTGATACGGAATCTGTTCCGTATTGGCTGTGCCGCCAGTAACGATCTGGGGGTAAACCATAATGTCGGTAATATAGAACCGGTTAGGTTCCTTTTCATCACGGAAAACCACACCGTGCCAAGCAACCTCCGTTTCAAATCCCTGGATAAGCATAACCATCTTGGCGTATGCAACGGGAGAAAAGACAACCTGAGCCTTTTCGTCGCCCTCCCACTTGAAGTTCTTGGTATAGTTGACTTTTCCGTCAGACATTTTTGCCTTCTTGACGGTCTCGACGAACTCTTTCGTGATCGTAGCAATCAGCTCGTCGGTAAGCTTAATCGGCTTACTCATGTGCTTCCTCCTTTTTCTTTTGCTTTTCCGCATCTTGTGCCTCCAACCACTTCACTGCATCCAGAGGCGTTGCGGTAGAACCATCGGGCATCTGGATAATCTTGCCCACATCGTTTGCACAAATCTTCTGCATGAAGAAAGTACCCGTGTTGGCTTCAGTAAAGTTAGCATTCGTAGCAGACGCGCAACAATTGCTAACCGCAGCAACATAGTCGCGATTAACCATTGCTCTTCTGATATACGACTCGTTATTACCAAGGCAACCATAAACCTGAATGTGCTGATTAGGAACATGGTCTACAAGGATTTCCGCCGGATAATTGTAGTTTCTAAGACCATAGTAACCACCGTTTGCGAAGTTCAAACGGTATGCGGCACATACACGAAGCTTCAGAACCTCATCAAGGAACAAAGCTTTAACCAGACGATGGATACGCTCGTCTGTCATTTCTTTGTTCTGATACTTGCCATGTGTCTCATAATGGCGATAGAAGAAGCTTTTGCCAAACTTATCCAAAGCAGTTTCGACCACTTCCGGATCATAGCTGGAAATCGTAGTTTCTACGATAAACTCAATTTCGCCGCCACTAACACGAACAAGGTTCAACGATTTATTACAGAGAAAATATTCCATAAACTCCGTATCTTCGCCATTATCCCCGTCGCCTCGTATCTTAGCGATCAAACCCAATTCCTGAGTAGTAAGGTCTGAAATCTGCACATACAGGTCGCGGAACTGCTGCTCCAATCGCTCCAGACGATTGCGGTTGTCCGTAATCTGCCGCTGAACAGCCTGAAGTTTGTCCTTTTCAAAGGCATTCTCAAAACCACGGAGCATATTGCGAACTGCCTGCGTTCTGAAATCAAACTTCTTAGCGAATTGTTCAATCAGCTCGGTATAATCAGGAGCATAACGCTTGGTGAGGGAACGGATCAGCGCAACCTCTTCGTCGTTGAAGGGGTTTTCGCGTACATACCAGGGCATATAGCGGGGAATCAGAGACTGCAACAGGTGCCATCTCTTGATATCCAGCTTTTCAACGAAAATCAGAACGGACTTACGCTCCTCGCTGATGAACACCCGGGCGCGAACCTTGCCGTTCTGTTCCAGAAACTTAGATACATCGGGCAGAGCGATAAAAGCATTGCCCAGTGCGGCATTTACACCGCCATTGTCGATAGCAGCGAAGCTTGCGGTGTTGCCCTCTTCGTCACCATCAAAAGTGTGAATATGCAGAGCACCGGGAACTGCAGACATAATATCGGTATTTCTCAGGAATGCACGGACGCAATCCTTAGCAGTTGCTCCGTCAATTTCATACTTACCATAACGAGAGGCAGTAACGCGAAGCAAAATGGACTCTTCTTTCGGAACCCTTTTGTACATAAGGGCTCGCAAGGTCGCCAGAAAAGAGGTATCGCCTCTAAAGTCCTGCCCATTGATGTTTTGGAACAGACCATCGGCGACCTGTTTGGTGAGAGTCAGAACAGAAAGAGTTTTGTTAAACATAGCCTGCTCCTTTACTCAATGATTAAGGGCACCCACCGTATTTCAGATGGGTGCCCCAGCCGATATGTAATTAGGCGTTGTCAGCCTTAACGACATTGAGCAGGAAGCACTTGTCGTGACCCTCAGTGCCGTCGTAGCCGAAGTCGGCAAAAGTCTTGTTCAGGTCGCCGGGGCCGAGAGTGGAACCATCCAGAGTGGTCATGCCGGAGGTGTAGTCGATGCCGGCCTGTTCCATAGCAGCACGCAGGGTGGTATCAGGGGTATAGTTCTCAGAGGAACGCTTCAGGTTGTTACCAATAGTGACACGGATCATAATGATTTCTCCTTTTTATTCATCAGATTTTGTTTGTGAAACTTGAATTTGGTTAGGAGCTGGGCGGTTTGCCCGCCCAACCCCAAGCTGCTTTACTTAGCAGGCAACGGTGATGCACTCGCGAACCGCAGCCTTCTCAGCAGCGACAGCGTTGACGGCATCCTCGAACTGAGCCTCGACCTGGTTCAGCATGGTGATAGCCTTACCGATCTTCTCGGCAGCGTAGTCGACCGCATTGGCGGTGCCGGCAGGGATGGGCATGGTGATGGAAGCCAGCTTCTGATCGTCGTGAGTGACGGAAGCGAACACCGCACCATTACCGTTGATGACACCAGTGCTGCCGGAAGCGACACGGAAAACCTCGGACTTGTTGCCGTCCTCGTCGCGCTCGTACAGACGCAGTGCCTTGGGGCGATACTTCTCCAGATCCTTGATTGCCTCCAGAGTCTTGCTGGAAGTGATGACGATGGAGTCGCCAGCGATAGTGATTTTTGCCATAGTGAAATCTTCCTTTCTGTTCTGGGCTTTGCCCGATTTGAATTATGTATTCCGTTTGCTTGAACCTTGCGGTTCTCCCCGCCCTGAACTTGCAGAGAATGGTTATCTGCGGAAGTGGAACCATTCAGGACATGAAAACCCCGCAACCTGTTGGCTACGGGGTGTGCTATCAGTCATACATCTCGATATCTTTCGTATTTTCGTTGGCAATAGTTACGATGCCATTGTCTTCCGTCACATAGACCTCAATGCCACTATTCGGAAAACTCCAGATATCACGATGAGCATGGTTGTAATTGTGTCGGTCATACCACGAAACATCTATGTCGAGCTCACTATTTTCATCAAACTCTTTGAGTTTCTCTATAAGTTGACCTACGGTTTTTATGCTCATACCGACACCCCTCTCCGTATCAACTCCTGCTTGAACTCATCACGACGCTTTGCAGTCGTAATGTAAATCCCGTAAGCGTAGCTTGTACCGGTGCCAATGTGCCTTGCATCAGAACTATACTTGGTATAGGCAATGTACAGCAGGTCTGTTGGAAAATCCGAAGCGGGGATATCGTGATGGCGAGCCATTCTTGTTGCTTCTTCAAACTGAGAAGCAGAGCACTCAAGATAGTTAAGCATCAGCACACCTCACTTTCATGTATTGAGGATAGTCGCATGGAAGATTTCTCAGAAACAACCAAAGGAATGTGTCAATGGTCATGGTGTACTCTCTTGGATACACTTCAATAACAGAAATTCCTCTTGTTGCTCGAACTACCTTAACCATTCCGGCTACAAGATACGCATTGTAGATTTGTGGATCATCTTTTCGTCTGAAGTTTTTAATAGAGCCGTAACGCTCCAGTCTTTCCCATGCGGTCATACCGTAATTACTTGGATAATTCGGATACCTAAGCAACTCAGCCATGTCAAACACCTCACGAATGAGACGGGACACCGAAGAGTAACCCCGTTTTCTTTTGCTCTGGATATGAGCTATAATCAAATCCCTCAAGTTGGCACGAGGGGATAAGGCGCTCTATACCATCGCTACATACACAGATTGCGATACCAGGGTCTTCAGTCCACTCTTTGAACTCTGCCGTGTATTTTGCATATCCTTTAAGGCTACGGCAGTAAAAACCATTGTACTCAAATTTTTTGACACGCATATTATCACCATCCCTTATCCAGCCGCCAGAATGGCATCGAAATCATTTTGGTTTATTTCTGGGGAGTACACATCGGAAAATGTGCTTCCTGTCCCGGGGAGAGAAAACAGCCATTCCAAAACATCAAGCGGAACTTCTTCTTTGAGCCATGCAGTTCCGTATCTGTATCCGCCATCGATCAAAAGATTGATACTTTCGAGCATCTTGCAGGCGCCATGATAACTCGGATCGTCGGCGGTCGGGCGCCACTTGCGAACCGCTTCTTCTTGCTTTGGCGTGCCGGCTCTCATATCGTTGAGGTGCCAACGCTGCCAAGCTTGCTTCAAGCGGAAGCAATCCTTTCTCGTGAACCCATAAGCAGGATTGTCTTTGGTTAGGTATTCGTAAACCTGACCAGAACCATGTCTGCCAGAACCGACAAGAGAAAGCCGTCCGTCAGCTCTATAGGTTATTGTGACCTTCATAGAGGTTGTGGGCTGAATAACTCGTCTAAATACTTCCGTCAAGTTCTTCATACACCTCCCTCATGTTGTCAGCGCTGAACTGAAACACACCGTTGAGGAAAACCTCAATGTGCTCACGAACCCATCTGATTTCGTACATAAGATTTCCTCCTTTTCCTCTTTGGTGAGATGGCTCTTTTTCTGCGTTGAAAATACAGAGATTCTTTTTAAGGGTGACACCCCGAAAACCCGCATGAACACGGGCTTTTCTTTTTATTTTGCGACCGGAGTCGTCGCAAAACCGTTTCGGTCTGCTCTGCATTTACACGGGCTTGCAACCGTTTTGGAAACCCAAAGCTGCATTAGACCAGGCGGGAAACCGCCTGACCGTAGAAAGGAAAGGAAGCCGAAAGCCAAAGCATTCAGCAAAAGTCGCCATGTGGCGATGGCGGAGAGGGTGGGATTCGAACCCACGGAGGTTTTACCCTCGCCGGTTTTCAAGACCGGTTCCTTAAACCAGCTCGAACACCTCTCCTTATTCAATAGATGGCGACCGTTTTGGTGAACAGAAGATACAGACCCAGGGGAGCAGTCAGCAGAACTGCGGTTGCATCTTTATCTTCAACCGTGGTTCCCTGAGAAGCTATGTAAATGAGCAGGATGCTCATGGCGATCAGCGCCAAACCATAAAGCTTCTGGATAAACAGCTTCTTGCGACGGATCTGATTGCGGGTTCTCTTACTAACAGCTTGCGTGCTCATTTTCAAACCTCCTCAGAATACGGATACTGAATAACTTTGTCCCCATCAACGATGGGGTGACGAATGGAAAACCCATATGCGTCGTAGAGATATTCCTCAAACGCAGATGCGATTTCCTCAATGCAGTCATCATCGAAGCACTCGTCCGGTTCGCACTCCAACAGAACGGAGAGGTAATCAATGGTTGCGCTGTGGATTTCTCCAAGTCGGTCAAGGTCTTCTGCATCCAAAACCTCATCGCTATCGGTTTCGCAGATGTAGAGATTGAGAAGCTGCGAGTAAACCTTTTCGATTTCAGCTTCAGAACTTGCTTTGGCTTCGTATTCAACGACTCCGTCCACTTCAACCGTGAAGTAAGGCAAACCCTCTTCCTCGGTGATGTAAACCTCGGCGCTAACCTCTGCTTCATCAGCGACCAAGCGATATTCGCTCTGCAGGGCAAACCGATTTTCGTTGTAGAACTTTCGGATCTCGCCAACAGATACAATCGCTGCCATCTGAACACCTCCTTTTCCTGTTAAATTCAAAACTTTCCACTCTGCATTTCTCATGCGGGCTTGTGACCGCCATTGGCTGCATTAGAAAACCCCTCTTGAGAACAGGTAAGCAGCCGATTCACAAGAGGGGAATTTCCCCCGCGTTCAGGTGTTAATGCGGGATTGTTTAATCAATCATAAACTTTAATCATTTGGATAACACCTGCCCAAAGCAAGAGGTCAGCGCTAACCCCTCACTCTCCGCATTTCGGGAATCTTTTCGCATACGGTACGCCGCGTCAAGGCTCGTCGCGGAAAACCCTGCCAGGGATGTGACATGAGCAAGGCTCGAACTTGCGACACGCCGGTCATATCCGGCTGCTCTACCGACTGAGCTATCATGCCATAGCAGGAGAAGCGTGAACTTTTGCCAAAGCCTCCAGAGCCTCAAAACTCTCTACGACGGTTTTGTGAGCGCAGGCAATCGCACAACGATCACAGTCAATGTGCATACCGCGATTACAGCACACATTGCAGGAGTAACGGAAACTTCCTTGTGCTTTTCGCTTACTGGTCGCGCCGTACTGAATTTCGACACCGATTTCTTCAAATCTGGTCATCGTAACAACTCCTTTCGTATTGAATTTTGAAACCTGGGAGACGCGCTCCACCGACCGCCATTGTGGCGGTTATCGTCTTAATTTTCAAAGACTCATCAGGGTGGCTCTACCCACGGCAACAAAAGGAGCAAGGCAAATTGTTTTCTGTTTGAGAACTTGTCTGCCTCTGCACACTTGCGAGGAGATTACAAGTCGGTTTAATTCATAAGACCTTGCAGCTTTCGTTTTCCGTTTTTGGGCATAAAAAAGACCCTCCAGAGAAACCGGAAGGTCTTGATAGGGAAAAGCTTATTCAGTTGTTTTGAAAACGCCCTTAACCGTTACGGACGCTCTAACGGTGCCGTCATTCAACGGCAAAATCTCGAATGTGTTGCATCTGCTCAAAACCTCTTTGAGCCTCAAAGCTCCATCCTTGTCCAGGTGGATCGCAGGAACTTCAACGGTAACGCTTCCAGAGGTAAAGTTCGGGAACAGCTTCAGCTCCGGCAGAGTTCCAATCAGGCTGGAAACCTCAGTGAAAACCTGGCTCAAAACCTCATACCGTTCCGGGACAATTTCCTTGTTCTCATTGCCCTCGGTCACAGCGGAATACAACAAGGCTTCAAAAACCTCGCCAAACTCGTACAGATTTCTCACACTCCTCTCGTTTTTCAAATCGTGCTTATTATAGCACAAATCGGATCGTTTTTCAATTCAAGACCCTGCCCACTCTGCGTTTACACGGACTTGTGACCGTTTGCAAAACCTTTGCAAGTCGCATTAGGCGCGGAGAGCCGAAACCCTCCGCGTTTGGGGATTTATGCGGCAGCTTCAGCCTTCTTGACAACAACGGTCTCGGCTTCAGCAACCTTCTTGGAAGCCTTGGGCTTGGTCTGCTTGGCGGTTTCGGTCTTAGGTTCGGAACCTTCAGCCACATTGGAAGTGCGCTTGTGGTCGACACCGTAAGTGCCATTGGTAACTACGCGATGGAACACATCCATCAGCAAGCTCTGGAGGATGGTGTGCTTGGAACAGATAACCCTCAGAGCGGTCTTGTTGTTCTTCTTGGCGTAACAGAGCCAGATGTAAGCCAGGTCGTGGCTGTTCACGCGACCTTCGCCTTCGGAAAGAGAGTCCAAAACCTTCTGGATGTGCTTCACGCACTGGGTATCGGAAGTCGGGGTCTTGCCAAGGTCGATTTCGGCAGCCAGTTTATCCATGCTATAACTGTCGTCGATGGATTTCATTTCCTTTGCGGAAACCCCAAGCTCGGTGGCAGCCTTGAGGGTCAGGCGCTTGTTAAGAGCCTGCATCTCATAGAACCAACCCATGTCCAGGCTCTTGTACTCGCAGAACTTGCGGAGGTCAATCTGAACCATACGCTCAGACTTTTCGACGCCGGTCATAACGCCGTCCTCGGAGATCTTCTTGTGGGAAATGGTGGTGAAGTGGTGCTGCACGAGTGCTTCGTGAACATCAGCACAAGAAGCGAAAACCTCCTTCTCACGAAGGGCGCGGTAATCGTTCTCGATGTTCTTCAGCTCGGTAAGCTTGCCCTCAACCTCTGCGGCGGTGCCTTTGGCACAAATCTTGTTGACCTCGGCGATTTTCGCCTCATAATCGGCAAGAAGTCGGGCTTTAATGTCTTTTGTTGCCATAGTTCTTACTCCTTTATGGTTTATTTATGGGCAAGCCCATAATGAAGCGCAGTAACCCTTGTGGAGCTACTGCGCTCGATATAGACTTGCGTAGCAAGGGCAAGCCCCTGCGCGCATAAACTTTTTGGTTGACAAATCATGCTCGCTCAAGTAATTCCCCTGGTCGCCTTACACCTGCGCTATACACCTCCTTGAAGCTTTCACGCATAACACCCAACTCTACCACGATAGAGGCATCCTTGATACCTAAACCGCTTAACGGCTTTATCAAATGCTGCTCAGAAACCAGGCTGCATAAGTGAGCCAACACTTATTCACTTGCGCTTATTCATATCGCTCAAAGGTCATAGTGACTATAACCTATTGCCGAGAACTCAATACTACCCGCGTTCAGTATCCGCGCACTCTGAGCCTAACTCTCAGAATTTTTGGCTGACCTTCTCTTATGGCGGTTGAAGCCGCACTCGTGGTAAGAGTACCCTTCTTTTGGTGGCAAAAGTACCCCTTGTGTATGCCCATCAAGGTGGCGCGTTGGATCGCTCAACCAAGTAAAAACCTGGTCGAACCACTCTGCATTTATACGGGCTTGTGACCGTTCGCCGGAAACCTCCGGCAAGCTGCATTAGTTCTTTGGGTCTTTCCGTGTGCGCTTTTGCGCTCGTTTCGGTTGCCCCATATACACGCACACGGCTGTATGTCACCCTGTGCGGTGTGGCTGTCCGTTTCGGTTGCCCCATATACACGCACACGGCTGTATGTCACCCTGTGCGGTGTGG
>OLOS01000160.1_pt1 | contig 78344 bp, 69 predicted proteins | sample 1672631 | NCBI WGS metagenome assembly OLOS01 (sample SAMEA3136707, study PRJEB25190) | human gut metagenome | biome: human gut; feature: human-associated habitat; material: faeces | place: Austria | collected 2013
AGCCTTTTAAGGACTTTACAGCTTTATGGATACCGAACTGAGGGTCTACTTCCATCAGTATGTGTACATGGTCTGGCATGATTTCCATTTCCAGAATGTCTACAGAAAGATTTGCAGCATACTCAAGGAGTAATTCCTTTAACCGGGCATCAACACCGCCCGTTAATACTTTTCGCCTATATTTAGGACACCATACCACATGATATTTACAGGAATAGACGACATTGTTGTTTGATTTATATGTTGTATTCATGCATGTATTATACTACAATTCCAAATCTAATAAAAGTATGTATTTGTCCATCTTCAATTACTTGCGTAAATTCGATGGACGTGTCTTATATCCCCATAGCTAAAGCTAGGGGTTTTACGACACATTTGATAATGCAGACAATCAGCTATAATCACTTCAGATTTAGAACGAACCATCCTGTCCTTCATCATCCATGCAAATGGCTTAGCCACAAATGAATATGCCGGATATACAATATCAGTTTCTAAGAAGTGCTGATGTAGAGGAGAATAATATTTCTTATACGGATGAATGATTGTTTTTACTAATTCATCCGGAGACATAAATGCAGATCCCTCACCAATACATGGTAATTCCTCTTCATGACCTGCCATGCATTGACCACACCATACTGCTTCTGCCCCGGCCTGCCATAGAGCACAGAATGCCCCTGAAAATAAAGATCACAGAAATCCCTCATCAGGCATTCAAACTCCTGAGGGTCTGAGGGGTGTGAGATTTTGTAGGTGGATAAAGATGGCATGGACATTCCTCCTAAATTCGCTTAGACCGGCTCTCCAAAAGTATCCGGATGTGCCGGGTCAAATGATTCATTTGCCCACATGACAGTGACCAGATTCTCGGTATCTGATAAATTGATAATATTGTGGGTATATCCCGGAAGCATATGGATTGCTTCAATCTTATCCCCGCTCACTTCAAATTCAATAATCTCATCCGATCCAATCTTCCTCTCCTGGATCAGTCCATGACCGGCAACAACAATAAAGAATTCCCACTTGGTATTATGCCAGTGCTGCCCTTTGGTAATGCCGGGTTTGCTGATATTCACGGAAAACTGGCCATTATTTGCCGTTTTCAGCAGTTCTGTAAAAGAACCGCGGTCATCACAGTTCATCTTCAGCGCAAACTTCGTCTTCTCCTTCGGCAGGTAGCTCAAATACGTGGAATACAGCTTCTTTGCAAAACTGCCTGCCGGAATCTCCGGCATCATCAGGCTCTGCGGCTGATTCTTAAAGCTTTCCAGAAGATCCACGATCTCTCCCAGTGTGACTTTGTGTGAAACGGGCGCTGCACAGTATCTTCCATCCTCCGTAAGCACCGTCTCCACACCTTCAAACTCACAGTGATGTTCCTTCCCCTCCAGAGCATCCAGCATCTCCTCCACCAGATCATCAATATAGAGCAGCTCCAGCTCTGTGGAACGGTCATTTACCGTAAACTCCAGATCATTCGCCACTGCATTGCAGAAAGTAGCCACTGCAGAGTTGTAGTTCGGTCTGCACCACTTGCCGAAAAGATTCGGAAAACGGTACACCAGTACCCTGGCGCCCGTCTCTTTTCCATAAGTAAAGAAAAGCTCCTCACCGGCCAGCTTGGACTTTCCATAATCGGATGTCCCGTACCTCCCGATCAGAGTAGCCTGGATCGAAGACGAAAGCATGACCGGGCAGGTATTGTTATGCTTTTTCAAAAGTGCCAGCAGATCAGAGGCAAACCCGAAATTCCCTGCCATAAATTCCTCATCATTCTTCGGACGGTTCACTCCCGCCAGATTGAACACAAAGTCCGCTTTCTCACAGTAGCCGTCCAGAAGCTCAGGATCCGTATCAATGTCATACTCAAAAATTTCATCGATTACCATTCCCGGTCTGGTCCTGTTCTTATTTTCCTTTATATTTTTAAGATTTGCCACAAGGTTCTTTCCCACAAAGCCTTTGGCTCCTGTTATCAGAATCTTCATCTTCCTCTCCTCACCCTCTACCTTTTCCTTCTGTGCTCAAAAAGCCCGAACTGTTCATAGATCCTTTTTCGCTCTCTGGCGCCCGTCACCATTTTGTTCAGATTCATCTTCTTTCGTTTTCCGCTCATGATGAGCCAGACCTGTCTGCCTCCCACGATGATCCATCCCAAAGGCAGCAGGATCCTGTATTTCTTTGTCAGCGGCATATGGACCAGAACTGCCTCATTCATCGATGTCACCAGCTGCGCCAGCATGGACCGGTCACCGACTCCATGCTTTCCTCTGCTGGATATTAAATACGCCTGATTGGATCGCTCCTTATCCTTATGGCCGAAATTCCCGCCTCCGAGAATATCATCCATCATCGCTTTCAGCAATTCATCATCCACATCTTCCATGGCCCATTCCTGCTTTGGCATACCGAGATACCTGACAGACAGCTGTGTCAGCAGCTGTGCAAATCTCCACATTCCTATGTCCTGCAGGCAGTCCTTCAATATCCCCGGAACATCCACCGAATGAGCAAATACCGCCCAGTCGCACAGATGACGAAGTCCGATCCCCTCACCGGTCATATGATGGCTGGTATGGATCAGAATGATCAGGCCGTGATGAAACGCATCCGGTATCATCATATCACCGGCATTTGTATGATAGGGAATGGCCGTTTCAATCGTATCCGATAAGTAGCTCCTTACCTTCTCCCCCGCCTCCCCGGAAGGGATACCCGACGGCTCAAAATGCATCTCCAGGTGTATTTTCCCTTTCCGGTACACGATATGGCAGACGTGTTCTTCCTCCCATTTTTCAAATCCGCTGCTTTCCAATACCTCTCCCGCATGCCCGATCTCATCCGGAGACACCAGAAAATCCACATCACCCAGTCCTCTCAGAACAGGCTTTTCATAATAAGACGCCGATGCACAGCCTTTCAATATTACATAGGGGATATGTGCCTGTCCGAGCATCGTATGAACGAGTGTATGATCGTGAGTCACTCTGACATTATTCGTAAAGTTGGCTCTCGCACTATTCTCTATCCTGCGCCTTAATTCCTCGTTTACGGAATACGGAAAATCAGCAAATACAATTGCCGGCACTGCCTGCATCCGTGCTTCCTTATACACGTCCTCCCAGTTGACCGTATCCGGGATCTCTTTCCTGCTGTGAAACAGGTTTTCTGCTAACAATGATAATAAAACATCCTGAGCGCTATTCACCATCCGTCTCCTTCCATATTCCTGCCCTGTGTCATCATGTATTAAAACTCTTCAGAGTCCATTCGCGAAATCGCTTCTGCTAGGCTTTTCTCCATACCATCTTATTGACAACTCCTGTATAGCTCTGGATAATCTTTACCACCTTATCCGATACATTCTCATCTACATAATCAGGTACCGGAATCCCCAGATCTTTGTTCCTGTTCATCTCAACTGCCACATCCACTGCCTGCAGCAGACTGTCCCCATCAATACCCGCCAGAATAAAGCATGCCTTATCAAGCGCCTCCGGCCGCTCCGTGCTCGTCCGGATACATACCGCCGGAAACGGATGTCCGACCGATGTAAAGAAGGAACTCTCCTCCGGTAAAGTCCCGGAATCCGATACCACGGCAAAGGCATTCATCTGTAAACAGTTATAGTCATGGAATCCCAGCGGCTCATGCTGAATCACTCTTTCATCCAATTGGAATCCGGATGCCTGCAGCCGGTTCCTGCTCCTTGGATGACAGCTGTACAGGATCGGCATATCATACTTTTCCGCCATTTTGTTGATCGCAGTAAAGAGACTCGTGAAATTCTTCTCTGTATCAATATTCTCCTCACGGTGGGCAGAAAGCAGGATATATTTCCCCTTCTCAAGCCCCAGCCTCTCATGAATATCGCTTGCCTGGATCTTCTCCAGGTTGTCATGAAGCACTTCCGCCATCGGTGAGCCTGTCACATAGGTCCGCTCCTTCGGCAGGCCACAGTCCGCCAGATAGCGGCGTGCATGCTCCGAATATGCCATATTTACATCTGAAATAATATCCACGATCCGGCGGTTCGTCTCCTCCGGCAGACACTCATCCTTACACCGGTTCCCCGCCTCCATATGGAAGATCGGAATATGCAGACGTTTCGCACCGATCACCGACAGACAGGAGTTCGTGTCCCCAAGCACCAGAACTGCGTCCGGACGGATCTCCACCATCAGCTCATAAGATCTGGCAATGATATTTCCCATCGTCTCGCCCAGATCTTTCCCCACAGCATCCAGATACACTTCCGGGTCTTCCAGCTCCAGATCATGAAAAAACACACCATTCAGATTGTAATCATAATTCTGCCCCGTGTGCGCCAATATCGTATCAAAATACTTCCTGCACTTCCTGATCACTGCCGCCAGACGGATAATCTCCGGCCGCGTTCCCACAATAATCAATAATTTTAACTTTCCATTGTTTTTAAATGAAACTTTGTTTTCCATCCTCGCTTCCTCCGTTAGACCGGGTAAGTACTGCGGGCAATCACTTCCCCGGATTCAATTTTTGTACATCGTGGAATATCATTCTCCGCCTTAACGATCGCACCCGGGCCGACATGAACGCCTTCCCCCAGCACACATCCGTGATCCACGATCGCACCGCAGTTGATGATACACGCCATTCTGACATGAACACCTGTATTGACGATTGCATGGGGAAGGACTACACAGCCGTTCTCGATAATCGCAGTCGGACTGACATACGCTGTCGGATGAATGATTCTTGCCAGCTTAATCCCTGCTTCCACGAAAGTCCTCTCCCACTTTAGACGGCTCTCATTATTTCCAAATGCCGGATACATCTCTGTATCCGGCCCCATATACTTCAGATATTCCGAACATTTAGCGGCTGCCTCTTTCGCACGATCATCCAAAAACAGGATCTCATCATAGCAGCCACACTGCCTTGCCACATCGGCCACCGTCTGCCCGTGCCCGCCGGCACCCAGAATCACCAGTCGTTTCATGAATATACCTCATTGTAAAAAATTTATTTTCCACTCTCCATTGCTTTCAGCTGCTCCCGGACATAATCAGTGGTGAGTATCTTCTTTACGGTTCCCTCCACATCCAGCCGTACTGTGTTATGACTGGTATAGGACTCGTCCGCCTCGGTATGTACCTGTCCTTCCTATCTGTATTTCGCCTAACCATCTGCCGGACTGAATCAAACATCTCCCACTAACCTGTGACAGTTACCAATCCGTTGCTCACCGCACACCCCGTGAAGGTTGTTAGTTTGATGCGGCATATCCGGCTTGGTTGTCCTCGCCGGTTTGCGTTATTACTCCTCAGCCAGTCTTTCCTGTATATATGTAAGCTCCAGCATCTTAGCCTTAATCTCTTCTTTGTTGAGAAGTCTTGTATTATTGCTATTAAACTCGGTCAGAGTATTTCTCTCTGCATCGCCGTCTCTAAAGTATTTATCATAGTTTAAACCACGATTGTCTGCAGGCACACGGTAGAATTCGCCAAGATCAATAGCCTTAGCACATTCCTCGTTGGTAAGCAGTGTCTCGTACATTTTCTCACCATGACGAATACCGATAACCTTGATATCCTCTTTCTTCCCACCGAACATCTCACAAACTGCTTCTGCCTGTAGACCGATGGAGCAAGCTGGTGCTTTCATAATAAGAAGATCTCCATTCTCGCCGTGTTCGAATGCGTAAAGAACAAGATCCACAGCTTCCTCAAGACTCATGATAAAACGAGTCATGTTGGGTTCGGTAACTGTAATAGGATTGCCTGCCTTAATCTGATCGATCCACAGTGGGATAACAGAACCACGGCTGCACATTACATTACCATAGCGTGTGCAACAGATCTTTGTCTTACCACTGTAACGGCTCTTAGCGATAGCCACAGACTCTTCCAGAGATTTCGATTTACCCATTGCATTGATCGGGTATGCTGCTTTATCAGTTGAAAGGCAGATAACTGCCTCAACACCTTCCTCAATCGCTGCAGTAAGGACATTATCCGTACCGATTATGTTAGTTTTTACAGCTTCCATCGGAAAGAACTCACAGGATGGAACCTGCTTTAATGCAGCTGCATGGAAGATGTAGTCAACACCATGCATTGCATTCTTGCAAGACTGAAGATCTCTAACGTCTCCGATATAGAATTTAATCTTGTCCGCTACTTCAGGCATACGTACCTGGAAATCATGACGCATATCATCCTGTTTCTTCTCGTCACGGCTGAAAACACGGATTTCTCCTATGTCCGTCTGTAAAAAACGGTTTAATACTACATTTCCAAAACTGCCGGTTCCTCCGGTAATCATTAGTGTTTTGTTTTTAAATAAAGACATTTTATTCTCTCCTTTTGCTATTTAGATACCATTCCGCTAATTCGAAATCCTCAATTGTATCAATATCCACACTATTTCTTTGATCCATAATCACAGCGTATTCTTTTTCATCTAGCAAAGTAATATTTTCTCCATAACAGATTCGTTTTATATAAATAGCACCATTAAGCCGAAAATACTTACTCAGTTTTTGACGCGGAACATTAACAAGATTTTTTCTAAACTCAAAAAGCGATTGATCTTCATCAAGCATCATCGTCCATAATGGTGAATGATCAACTTCACATACAGAAGTAACAGCATCTGCATTTTTATCATGCATCAACTCATAAGCTGCTAAAATGTCTTCTGTTTTTCTTAATGGCGAAGTTGGTTGCAACAGACAAACTGTATCAAAGTATTGTCCGTTCTCCATATATTTGGCGAGAACTTCCAATACAACTCCCCAACTGTCAGCATCATCACCGCTTTGCTCATTTGATCGAAGAAAAGGAACCGATGCGCCACATTTTCTCGCAATGCCAGCATATTCGTTACTATCTGTACTTACCATAACTTCATCAAACAAACCAGAATCAACCGCAGTATCAACGCTATAAGCCAACAGTGGCTTTCCATTCAATTCCTTAATATTTTTATCTTTCAATCCCTTTGATCCACATCTCGCCGGGATTATTGCTATATTCTTCATTTTATGCCTCGATGTCATAGAATTTTTTCTTTAAATCAATTGCATCAGCTCCAACAACTGCTACCACTTTAGCTGCTATTTGCTCTGCAGCATGACCATTACCATACGGACTTACAACTTTTTTACAAACCTCTCGAAAATCAGGTTGCAATGCTTGCTTTATAGCTTTTTCTATACTACCTGAGTCTTCATTACAATTAATAATACTTTCTGACTGTAAACGTCCTCTCTGTCTGTTTCCGATATTAATTGATGGTATTCCAAATGCAGGAGTCTCAATAATTCCGCTTGAAGAATTCCCTAAAACAAACTCGGCAGATTTCATCAATGACAAATATCGGACAACACCTAATGAAGGGTATACATGAAGATTTTCTATATGTTCTTGTGCTTCATCAAGGAGTTCGTTTATATGATATCCCCCTTGGTCAGCATTTGATTTTGTAACAATGAACTCTATTTCACTCGTATTCTTTATTGCTTCAAGAAAATGACCAATCATGTCATCCACACTGTTGTTCTCCATAGTAACAGGATGATACGTACAAATCGCATACTTACAATCACATAATCCCAATGAATTAAGCACCTCATCTTTTGGCATATTTGAGAGGCGTAAAATATTATCAATACTTGTAGATCCATAATTGTAAACACGTTCAGGATTTTCACCAAGTTGAATTATTCTTTTATAGCTTTCTGTATTCGAAGGAAAATGAAGATAACTCATTTTTGTAATCGAATGTCGAATCCACTCATCTATTGCGCCTTCGGTTGTATCTCCACCACAGATATGAAATATTGGTATACGTGTATTTCCGGCAGCAATAGCTATTGCCAACATTTCATATCTATCCCCAAGAATCACAATTCCTCTATATTTCTTCTCTACAAATAATTCTGTAAACTTTTCTAATGTTACAGCCTGATTATGCGAGATATTTCCCGCACTTTCTGATCCTACTGGAATTGAAATAGTCTCATCTATGCGAACATTATTTTTCTCTATCTCATCAATTGTATGTCCATACTCATCACTTAAGTGAGTGCCAGTAACAATGACTTCAATTTTTAAGATATTAGTTTCGTATTCTCTCAATGAATTGATCACCGGCAAGAGAAGCCCAAACTCTGCTCTCGTCGAAGTAATAACTGCTATTCGTTTCATAACTCAATTATTTCATCTTCAGAAAAATCTCTTACCGCAACTTTTCCTATTACATCACGCCATTTCATAGGGGAAATCCCTGTTCCTGGTCTTTTCGTAGTGAGATTATCCTCTGAAAAAGTCTCTCCTTTTTTTATTATTCTACTGGCAACAATACTTTTTCGAGCAACTGCTTTATTTGCTAGTTCAGATGGTGAAGGTTCCTTTTTTCCATCTCCTATTGCACACTCAATATTACGAATTGCCACAACCATTTGTTTGAGTTCAACAGGATTCAAGCTGGCCTTATGATCAGGCCCTTCCATCCTTTTATCCAAGGTAAAATGCTTTTCTATAACTGTAGCTCCCATCGCAACTGCGGCAATTGGAACTTCTATCCCCTGTGTATGATCAGAGTATCCAACTTCTTTATGCAAAGCATCCCTAATCGTATTCATTGCACTTAAATTAACATGTTCATATGGCGTTGGATATTGAGTATTACAATGTAGAAGAACTATTTCTGATGTTCCATTTTTTTCTAAAACATCAATGGCTTCTCTTATTTCTTGAATATTACAAATTCCAGAGGACATAATTACTTTTCTCTTTGTCCTAGCAATAGCTTCCAAATATGGTAGGTTTGTTACTTCACCAGAAGGCACTTTCCAAAAATCCATGTCAAACTTTTCTAAAAAATAAATACTATCTAAATCAAACGGAGTTGATATGAAACCAATTCCCACTTCTTTGCAATAGTCTCTTAAAGCAATGAAATTCTGTTCACTCAATGTGAGCTTCTGTAACATTTCTAATTGTGTTTCATTTGATCCCGTATTTTCCTTCTGATATTCTGCTTTTTCAGCATATTTAGAAACTAATTGTTGTGGATTAAATGTTTGAAATTTTACATAATCCACACCTGCCTCTTTTGCGGCATCAACCATCTTTTTGGCAAGTTCAAAACTTCCATTATGGTTCACACCTGCTTCTGCAATGATACACACGTGTTTCATACCTTCACCACCCTATCGAATCGTAATTCCTGCAGGAATAATTTGCCTCGGTACGATTTTTCTACACTGGATAACAGTTGAATTCGCTCCAATAAAAGCAGCTTCTCCAACTTCAACCTGACCACATAAAACTGCTGAAACCGCTACATGTGAAAAATCTCCCACAACACATTCATGTTCTATCAATGCCATTGTGTTGACTATTACCATTTTACCAATTCGAGCCTCTGCATTTACAACCGCATATTTCCCGACAAATGTACCTTCACCTAAAGAAGCGCTATCTGATATTATGGCAGACGGATCGATAATCGGTGGAAATTCAAAACCAATCTGTTTCAGGTTCATATATATTTTCTGTCGGGATTTGCCTTTTCCAAGATAACCGATACAAAGTGCAATATTTCGAATACCTCTATCATAGTAATCTTCAAGCACCTCGTCCGTTCCCAAATATGGGTAAGATGATTCATATTTTTGAAAATCTGTATACCCAATAATTCTATACTTTCCTTGTCGCTCTATGCAATCTGCGACACTTTTGGCGTGACCGCCATATCCTACCAGAATGATATCTTTCATATATTAATTTGAAACAATATTTAGTTTCTCCTCCATCCGCTTCATTTCACTAAACTCACCCATGTCTAAGAAGGAATCTTCGCTAACTGGATACATGCCTACTTTTCCGCCACGCTTCATGACCGCTTCTACAAGATGTGTCATATGAAACATAGTATCATCTGGAATTAGTTCAATTGTATCAGGATTAATTACGTACATTCCAGTGTTGATAAAATATGAGAGTTTGGGTTTCTCTTCAATACTGATGAGTTCCCCATTTTCGCCAGAGTGTAACACTCCATAAGGAACTTGAATATTCTTTAGTGCTGACACCATCGTAATAACATTTCCAGATTTTATGTGGTAATCATAAAGATCTCCGTAATCTGCTAAAATTAACGCATCACAATTTGCAATAAATAAGGGTTTATCAAATTTTTTATCTATCAGCTTTATACTTCCACCTGTACCTAATGGCTTATTCTCTTCCACATACTCAATGTCATAAGATGGATTAATATCAGAAAAGTAGGATCGGATCATCCCTTTTTTATAATTTACAGTCATGTAAAACTCATTAATTCCATATTCAACAAAACAATTAAGAATACGTTCAACAATAGGTGTATCACCTATTGGAATCAACGGTTTTGGAAGAATCTTTGTAAATGGATACAATCTTGTTCCCTTGCCACCAGCCATAATAACTACAGGAACTGATGATAAATCTTTTTTTAAAGTACCAGTCTCGTCCTGATCTTCGTCAGATAAAAGAAGAACATCAAGGATTCTCATGCTATTATCAATAATCGGTATTGCTGTTATTACCTCCTGCTGCATATAAGATTTTGCTTTTATCTTTTCTTCTTGAAAAAGGTACTTCGGAGATAAAGCCATTGCTTTTTCCACAGAAGCATTTAAATCTCCAGCTTTAAGAATCCATCTTCTAATATCACCATCAGTCAGAGAGCCTTTTAACTTTCCATTTTCATCTGTTATAAACAGAATCCCTTTTGCATTGGCATCAATCAACCCCATAGCATCAACTATTGATAATGTATCTAGTCCAATAAATTTAGATAATCGATCTTTAGTCAACGACAAAACCTCCCAGTACATCCTTAATCTGCTCAACAACATACTCAATTTCTTCTTTTGTAATCTGGGTACTAGAAGGGAAATTCAAAATTCTTGCAGCGTAATAAGGAGCCTTTTCAAGTTTATAAGTCACCTCATTCTGATAAGGTACCTGCTCATTAATAAGTCCCCAAATCGCTCGCGTCTGAACTCCTCTTTCTTCAAGTCCTATGATAATCTCACGCATTGTTGCTTTTACTTTATCTCTATTAATCTCTAAGGAATAGAACCACTTGTTTGAAGAAGTTCCTTCTCTGAATCCAATCATTTTACCAAGTTCAAAACCTTCAAAGAGTTTACAATACAGGTCATAATTATCCTGTTTCCTCTTAATAAACTCAGGAAGTTCTTCCATTTGAGCAACACCAAGAGCTGCCTGCAGATTTGTCATTCGGTAGTTGTATCCAACCTCATCGTGAATATAGTAGTGCGGATCATTCTTTGCCTGAGTTGAAAGATAACGAATATGGTCAACTACTTCACTTTTATTAGCTGTAACAGCACCACCGCCGCCAGTGGTGATAATTTTATTGCCATTAAAGGAGTATGCACCATAGTCACCAATTGTTCCGGCATACTTACCTGCCATAGGACCATCCGTATAATATGTACCAAGTGCCTCAGTTGCATCTTCTATTACCTTCAGATTATATTTTTCAGCAATTTCCATAATAGAAACCATATCGGCCATATTACCAAAAACATGCACTACAATAATAGCTTTGACAGCCTGTCCATTGAATCTAAGCACGCCTTCCTCAAACGCACAGTCCTCTTCGCAGAACTGTCTCAATTTAATTGGATCCATACAAAAACTATTATCACAATCCATAAATACCGGAGTGGCAAACTGATACTTAACAGGATTTACGGCTGCAATAAAAGTAAGAGTAGGAACGATAACCACGTCACCTGGATTAACACCCGCGTCTACCAAAGAAAGATGCAACGCCGATGTTCCACTCTGGCATGCCGCTACATTATCAGTATGAAGAAACTCTGCCATCTGCTTTTCCAACTTAGTAATATATGCCCCACCTGTAGAAACCCAGCCCTGTTCGAGGGCGTCATCCACATATTTTTTTTCATTACCTCCAAAATTGGGAATTGATAATGGAATATATTTACTCATATTTTGTCTCCTCTTTGCAACTTACATCTTGCTGTCTAATGACTTTCCAGTCTCAAAATGTTCAAAGTTTGGTAGATATGCTTTCATAATTGCAACGACTTCCTCCTTTGTTGTTTCTTCTTTTTCAAATACTGCTGTCAATTCATCAAACAATACTTTAACTTTCTCTTTGTCCGGAATTGGTTTATCAGTTACAACTCCAAGTGCTTTTAATCTATCTAAATCAGCTTTTTCACTATCTGTGTAAAACTCTTCATATGCTTTTTCACCTGATGTATCCGATCCTGAATAATGAACCGGATATAGATTGCTTCCTTTTTTAAGTTCTTCTGCTTTTTCAATAGCCTCCTCATCAGAAACACATTCTAAAACTTCATAACCATGTTCCTGAAGAAGGGCTGTTGCAATTTTATCAAAAGTCATCATCTGCTCTTCTTCAAGTCTTGGAAAAAAAATCTCTCTATTATTTCCCAACATACAAGACAACATGCAAATCTGACCACTTTCTTCAGGAGAAACAAAATATCTCTTTACATCTGAAGGTGCTGAGATAGGCTGCAATTTCTGAAGTCTTGTAATGAACCCAGCCGGTAATGACCCATTAGAAAATGCTACATTTGCAAATCTTGCTGTTTTTACAGGAAACTTGTCAGAATATGCAAAAATTACATCTTCCATAATTCGCTTGCTAGCTCCCATAATATTAACAGGGTTTGCTGCCTTATCTGTTGAAACACAGAAATACTCTTCCGGTGGGAACTCTGAAAGAAGATCAAGTAGCAGTTTCGCATGAAGAACATTGTTCTGAAGAAGCGCTTCTACTGAGTAGATATCTTTCTCAGAACGAACATGCTTATGCGCTGAAAAATTCCCTACTACATCAAAGCCTCCACGATTGCGGAACATCTTTTCGAACACAGGAGATGCGAAGTCCATCGGATAGGTAACATAATCTTCTGGTACATACATGCCCTTTGTAGATCGGAGATCGCGTGTCAATTCAGCAAGCGCATTTTCATTTGTATCAACCACAACTAACGAAGCTGGCTTAAATGGAAGAACAGCTTTTATAAACGATGATCCTATTGTTCCAGCTCCACCAACTACTAAAACCGACTTTCCCTCAATCTTCTTTGTTAGCAGATCTCTATTGTTCTCGATATCCTTCAAGAACATGCTCTGAGGTCTTTTTGTTACATATTTTCCTATAAATTGATTTAAATCGAACATATTTCCCACCTCGCATTGTATACTTACGTTAAGCTGTGAATAATATTGCAAAATGCGTGAGACACTTTCTCAATATTATCCGCTGATTGAAAATCAGTCTTTGCAAAATATGCACTTCCATCATATACGTTAGAAAAGCATTCACATAAATATTTAATAATATCTTCCCTCGTTGGCTGTACCCAATTCTCCAAAGCTTCAGTGAGCTGCAAATAAACATCTTCCAGAAAAACGATTCCAGGTGCATTATCGAAATAAATATGTCCTCCCAAGATCACAGGCTTTCGAAGTAGCATGGCCTCCCAGCCGGCAGTTCCAGTAAGTGTGATAACTGCTTGAGATTTCTTGATCAATTCCATTGATGAAAAGAAAGGATCTACCATTACAACATTTGGATACATTTTTAACTGCTTATAAAACGTTACGTCTCTATGCCCAAGAAGTGCATAGTGTTCTTTCACATATAATTTTGTATCCGCAGGCAAACTTTTTGCAATTGAGTCGATGAAAAAAAGTTGCTTTTCATATTTTTGTGCACATACTATTGTAGATGCTTCTGGTTGATAATGAAGCGGATAATACACAAACTTGCATTTCAAATTTGGATTACTATAATACTTTTTTTCTATCCTGTACTTAAAATAGAAGAAAAACCTCTCAAGAAAATACCTGTAATACTTATAGTTCATATAATCAAATGGATTATGATATTCTTTATTTATGTATAAATACATAGCATAAACTATCCATTTAATTTCAAACTTCGGCTTTGTTTTGACATACGACATGATAGCAGATGTTCCCGTAGAAGATTCAAATCGGGTTAGATAATCCTCTGCTTTAGCAATTATCTCCTTACTAAATTGTTTACTAACATAATCAGGATCAAATCCGAACATATGTTGATATGGATCCGTAAAAAAGTAATGATTTGTTGTTTCGGCTTTACGAAAATTCATTTGCCCTATATAGGTTACATTAAATTCTTTTCCAACCAAATATGCTGCGTATGACTGCAACGTTGCTATTGTTTCATCATAGTAAAACTGATACTCATTTTCAGAAAACAGTTGTTCAAAAAATCGAAATAAAGCAACAGTCATCTTTGTTGCATATTGATAGTCAGCTTTAATCAAGAAACGATCTGTATAGATATACTGCCAAATGGGCGAACACTCATATTTACTCTCAATTAAGCTTAATTCATTTTCATCTATTTTATTCCATTCTTTTTGCACAAATGAAGCTATGCAATATACATCAGTACCTGGATTCTTTGATAGGAACTTAGCTTTATTAATTTCATTATCAACAACAAAACCAGCTTCCAAATCAGGAATCTCTTTCTTCATCTGTCTGAAAATTTTAGGGGATACAATACCATACGATGATCTTGCGGAAAAACATATCCTCATAACTTCATTTCCTCCTCATAAACTAGTGAGTGCGTTAGTAAGGCAACAATAGGGGTCGCATATTGAACCATATATATGGTATAACTCCAACTTGCTTCATAGAACATGCTACATAAATAAGAAACGCTCGTGCAAAGACAAATGGATTCTGTCGCAGATAACGATCTGTTAGTAATAACATTCTTGATTGTCTTTATCACAAAGTAAACAAACATGAGTACAAACAGAACACCGCCTTTATAAACAAGATTGTACAAACCAGTATGTAATGCATTAATTAATCTTTCACCCTGAACATAATGGCCAATACCTTGTCCAAAAAAAACATCGCTAGAATTTAAAACTGCAAATACGGCTTGAGCCTCTCGAGCTCTATCATATTCCAACGCGCCTCCTTGTGATCCAAATCTATCAATCATTGCTGATAATAGAGCCCTAGAATATGGAATAGCATACGCAATACCCAAGATAATCAATAAAGAAATAATTATTTTAAATATAGCAAACTGATTTTTCTTATTTCCTCTAGTATTACAAAATAACTCTGAAACTATTATAATTAAAATTGAATTAACCATCGATGCCCGCTTAATGAACAACAACCCCAATGTAGCGTAAGCCATAAATGAGCCATAGCCTAGAACTTTGTTTTTTCCAGTAATATGTGAATATGGATACATGAAAGCAAAAACTGAGCCCGATGCCCACCACAAGTAGTATGGCAAACTCCACAAGCCAAGCCTTTGTCCTTCTGATGCAACTGCGTAACTAAAGTTATAATTTGCTAATGCGAAAAATCCCATTATAATACTGACAAATGCAATTTTCTTCATGATTTCTATATAGTTATCAAAAAACACCCCATCAGCAAATAGTATTCCAACTCCTACATACATTACAAAGCGCAAGTCTTGTGATAAGAATATATTAATACTTGTACCTTGACTATAAAAATCACTTTTAAATGCACCCACAATAGACAGATATATAATAAACAAAATCCATAAACCCAAGTACATTTTGACTTTTTTATTGAAACAGATACTATAACCCACAAGAATTGCTAGGAAACCGAAAACAAGCGAAATGCCGTATAAAACATATTTTATCGATTCAGGCAGAATTCCAGCAAAATGAAGAGCAATTCCAGTCGCATATGCCATATATGCGCTCCCCAGTACAATATTTTTATATGAAATTACCATGGCCAGCCCCTTTCTATAGTATTTTATTGAGTAATATCCGTAATCTAGAAATGCGTTATTGAATACTACTAGATTAAGAGTCACACCACATTCAGTTTACATTGTGTGCTACATCTATCATTTTCCATTTAGCAATCTCTTCTTCATTACAAAAAAGCCACCCAACAATAATGTACCAATCAAGCATGCAACAACTGTGTATCTAAATACAGTTCTTGAAATCACAGTATTAATCAGAACAATAGCAACAATTGAAATCAAAATCAATAAATATGATTTGAATGCTAATCCCCAAAAAGACTTTTTAAAAAGTTTCGAAGTATTTATTACAAGGATAAGCGAATATACCGTATAAGATATTGCAGTACCATATGCAACAAGTTCAAGTTTAAATCCCATTTGTAAAACTAGTAAACACGAGAAAAGGACATTTGCTATACACAAACAGGATGTAGCTCTTAATAATTGTTTGTTTTTCTTAAGAATTGTGAATAAATTACCATAAACCATAGTGCCGCCGTATATTGCTACACCAATACACAAAACCTGTGCGGCTGCAACTCCATCCACATATGCCGGCATAAACACCTGAACAAACATAGGAATTATTGTATACACAACCATCATAACTGTACAATTAATAATTGTAATGACAAGCAAGTTCTTCTCAGTTACTTTTAAGAGTTTTTCTTCATCCCGTGTCATTCCATAATAGTTTGACAGTTTTACATACATAACCTGTGAAACCGTTTGCGGAATTAAAACCATAACACTAAAAATCGTCTGCGCCACACTATAAAGTCCCAGTTTCTCGCTATCACTAAAATAAAGAATTATAAACTGATCTGAAGTCATTATTAATGTCCATATTAATCCATTAATAAGTAAGGGGATTCCAGTTTTAATCATTATTAAAAGCAATTTAGTATCATACCAAAATCTAAAAGTCTTAAATTGATTCTTCATCAAAACAATTGATGTAAGCGAAAATAGAATTAAAGCAATATAGATACCATAATAACCCAAACAGTAAACGAACAGACCTCCGACAACGACCTGAACCAAAGTTGAAATCACATTAATTATTGAAGCCAGAAAAAAGTCCCCATGTGCTTTATATTTTGTTGTACAAATACTAACGCAATTACTTAATAAAGCAATTAAACATATTAAACAAATACCATTTGCAATCTTTACATCGATTTTTCCTAGCGCAGCAATAATTTGGACTACAATTCCAACAACACTCCCAATAACAAAGTAGGATAAACTTATATATGTAAAGGTTGTATTCTTCAATGCTTGCATTCTGTCATCATCATTCGCTCCAGCCGCTTGGGGATAATCTCTATTAAATGAATTTAAAACTCCTAATTGTAGAAAATTCAAATAGGTTAAAACAATATTAGCTGTTGTATATAATCCATAATCCTTTGGAAGAACAAAGTGTCTTACAAATATTCCATAAACAAAAATGAGTACAGCATGTACACCAGTAGCGAATACTGAGATTAAGTAATCGGATTTAATCAAATTCTTTATTCTTTGTATTTTCTCAGGCAAATCGTTCTTCCTCCCATCTCAGCTCATCTCAAGATTACTTTTATCTAAAAATCCCTCTCATGCTGTATCGAGAAACTTCTCTTAGGCACGATCCAAAGCCCGCATTTTTATCGCTTTCAAAATCTTATTACTTTGTGCAAAACCTGTTTTGTTTGATTTAACAAATGATTGAGCATTTTTTCCAAACAAGAAAAGACGTTCATTATCCCAAGCACACACTTCTTCAATTTTCCTACGAAGTGTATCTATGTTATGATCTTCAACATACAATATATAGTCGTCATATTCACTAGGAATCCCCTCTAGTTTATAACTAATCAAAGGTTTTCCAAGACTCAAAGTATCTAATATTTTTGATGGAAAGCTATACTTTGTAAACTCATATATACTGTCTTTTCTTGGGTTTATTACAATATCCGCTTCGAGCAATGTCCTTTGTGCCACATCATATGAAACATACCCGAGATATTTTATCCTGTTATCTCTTTCTGCCATTTTTTTGACATACTCTTCTGCATTTCCCGAACCACATAGAACCAATTCAATATTAGTATTCTCTATCATCAAAAACGCATCTACTAAATCGCGAACTCCGTATTCTTCTGTAATTCCACCACCATAGTACAGGCGTTTCTTGCAGCGCTGACTATCTGGTATAAAAGGAATATTGCTAGACTCTTTTGCAACGCCCTCCATAACTACATATTTATCCCTACACCCAATATAATCTGCCATTAAGTCAGAGAAGAGAATATACATGTCAATGTCTTTTTTCGTATTTTTCAAAAGGTGATTCATATAATCTAAATAGCATCTTCTTAACAAATACTTAAGTCCTTTTTTTCTTCCAGCATACATATATTCTGGCAAATCTGGGATAATAATTGATGTTACTACATTATTGTTCTTTTTTTTGATTTTTTCTAATATCCTAAGGTTATACCAAGTACAAGCATAACAAATGACTACTGTCTCATTATTTCCGTTTAGGTCAACCCAATGCTTAATTCTACTTTTTAAGCTATTATACCACGATATTTTTGAAAGAACCGGAATATTTAAGAACGGTAAACTATCGATCTTCACGTTATTCTCACAGGTCATATCATCGTCTGTAATGAATATTTTTTTAAACCCTTTAGGATACTCCCTAATGTGCAGTTTATTAAAAACACTTATTTGCGATCCGTTTTTTGCTAAGCCCTTTATCAATTCAGCTTGTATAAATGAACTGACTTCTTCCATAGGAGTAATCTCATATTCATTAACAAACTGTTTAAGATGGTCAGGAACCATCAAAGATATAAACGCAATATTCACAATACTTTCTCCCTCTCCAAGCAAACACTATCTTTAATCAATAAAAAACTTTCAGGGTCATTAAATGATATCGAATACTGTTTTAATTCTTCATCATTTAACCTCCACCATTCAGAATGAAGTAATTGTTGCGCAATGTCATTGGAAAATCTATCTCGTATTTTTCTTGCAGGGTTTCCAGCCCATATTTCATATGGTGGTATATCTTTAGTAACTACACTCCCCATTCCAACTATAGAACCTGTTTGAATACGCGTCCCCTCTTTAATAAAACATCCCATACCAATCCAAACATCGTTCTCTATAATCGTCTGTCTACTTTCTGTATCTTTATGGTGCGCAAAGTTTGTCCTTAAAACATTCTTACCCGTAACAAACACCGGAGATGTTGAAACGTATCCAACTTGGTGAGTAGCACCACCAATCTTACATCCATCTGCAATTGAGCAAAATGAACCTACTTCAACATTATTTAAGAAGCAATCATGACCAATATATGAATACCTATCCATTTTAACTCTATACAACTGGCTTCCTGAACATACCTTTGATTTTGCATTTACTATACTTTTCCCTATTGCGGGTCGTTGTAATATCTCTCTAAGTCCTTTTGATAAATAATAACTAATTTTTCCCATAAATATTTCTCCGGTATTTTCTCAATCAATTATGGAACAGTTAAAATGCGCCATTATGATTTCATATCCTTTTTGAACAGTATAGTTTTCCTCCAAATACTCTCGACTATTTCGACCCATGCTTGCAAGGTCAGCAGCTAATGCATCTCTAACACAATCTGCAAACGCACTGCTGTCATTGCTCATACACTTCCATCCAAATCCATTTTTTACAACAATATCCCCCATATCTGTATTAGGATCAGAAGCAACTAATACCGGTTTGGAGCGTTGCATATATGAGAGAATTCTTGAAGGAAAGTTTGGAATTGAAAATCTATAATCTAAAAACACCAATCCTACATCACATGCGTCTGCAAGCAACTCATAATCAGCCTTTGGAAGTGATTCCAAAAGCATTGCATTATTAATGCTATGTTCACAAATGAAAGACTTTATTTTATTGGCTTCTGAGCCTCCTCCTACTACAAAGATAAACGCATTATCTAAATCTTTAATAGCATCTAAACACGAAAGAAAGAAATCTATTCCTTGAGGTTTTCCTAAGTTGCCACCATATACAAACACCTTCTTATCTATCGGTATTCTATACTTCTTTCTGATATCAATTTTTTCTTCCATGGTGTGTTTGTCATCTAATAATTTGACACAATTTGGGCATACCTCGATTTTCCTTTTTTTTATAAATCTATTATGTTCTAATACATAGTCCACATTTGCAGGGCTCATACATCCGATATAATCCGATATCTTGTATAACTTCTTTTCCTTACTTCGAAATGCTTTATATATTATCCCTTTTATTCCGGTAGTACTTAGCATTCCAAGATCTACAGCATTTTGCGGGAAGATATCCTTAAGCAGAAGATAGCTAGCCGCATCACACTTTTTCTTTAAATACGCCACTGTTCCAACTAATGTAATAGGTGGAGTTGGATAAAGAATTAAATCAAACTTTTCATCTGAGTAATATCTGGCAATAGCTTTTTGAAATTGTTTGTCAATCATAATAGTTGCGATACCTTTTTCGATAATTTTAACATTTCCGGTTATATTACCAGTCTTGATTCGCAACACATGAATTCCTCGTTCATCTGCAACCTCTGTATTTTTCCCTTTTCGTTTTTCACTTGCACATGCAACAAAGACTTCATGCCCATTTGCAACAAACTCTTGTAATAATTCTTCGTAGAAGCTAATATGATCATTTTCAGAATAACTAATTGATAAAAAAATGACTTTCATAATATTATAACCTTTTAGTCCTTAATCAACTTGATTAATTTAATTCTTGCAATTCCAATTTTTTCCTTCAAAGCAAATCTACTTCCCTTATATCTATCAAAAACAGGAACCAAAAAACCTTTTTTTCTGTTTTTTTTGAAATAAACTTTATAATCTTTGTCATTCATATTACGATATGGTGATTCACTATTAATGATTTTTCCTTCAATAAATGATTCAGAAGAAATTTTGTTTACTGTATAATCTGCTCCATCTGTAACAAACCAATGACATTTAAACTCGCCTGTATTATCGTCAATTTCAAATGCCATTGCCTTTTTTGATATTTCTGGAAATGTAAGTTTACCGTCAAAGTACAATTTAGATGGCATATAAAAGTTTCCTAAACCATATATAATTGGTGCACCTTTATATAATTCTCCACCTTGAGTAACATGAGAATGATTTCCTATAACTGCAAATACTCCATGATCTATTAAATCCTTACTTAATGTTCTATGCATTGGAAAAGGTAATATCTCCATGTCATAATTCCAATGAAAATAACATATTACTCGTTGCTCCCTATGTTGTACTGTATACCTAATAACCTCGTCAAAGAACGCTTCATATGCACAATCAACAATTTTTTCATTGTTAATAGTATTTTTATTAGTACGTGTATACATTTTCCAGCAATGTGCAAATATCGCATAGGTAGTATTACCACTCTCTAAAATACAAGGCTCAATCAAGCCCTTAGTATATCTTCCAACACATCCATATCCTTTTTTTTCCAAAATTTGTACTGTGCTTTCAATCAGTTCAGGATAATCATATGTATGATTATTTGCTATTGAAAAAACTGTTCTCTCCGGATCAAATGAATTTAATACCTCTTCGCAATTAAATAACTTACTATCCGAATACGGTTCATCATTTCTAATTAATCCTTCCAAATTACACAAAATAGCTTGTTTTTCAAAAATACCGCTTTTAATAATGTCTTTCTGAAAACATTTTGCCAATACTGGATTTGGGCATGAAATATCTCCAATCACTATCATTTATAACAACCTCATATTACACATTTCTTTTATAATTACATATTGTTTTCTTGAACTTTCCTGAATTAAGATGCGGTATTTCATTTACAAATTCAATTTGTATATTTGCATCATCTCCAAGTATATTCTTCATATAATTCCTAATTTCTTCTGGATCATATAATTCTTTATCACAATTTAATTTTAATAAATAGTCCTTTGCGTCATCTTGAATAAATTGATATTGCGATAATTTATCATATTTCCACATATACACACTCCATGTATGAGGTGTTAATGCGTTACCTTTCGTATCATAAATAACATCCACTTTTCTGCCTTGAATATTAGTAATTATATCTGTACCAATACCACACAAAGATTTTTCGCATCGAATAGCCAAATCCCCGGTGTCATATCTTATAATTGGAAATGCATAATTAAATAAATCTGTAACAACTACTCTTCCCAATTCACCAACGTCAGCTTGTTCATCCGAATCCATCTTTAATATTTCAATTATATAATTTGCAGAATTAACATGAAATTCTTCGTGCTCTATACACTGATGGGCTAACACTCCATTTTCTTCATTTGAATATCTAGATACAACTGTACACCCAAACATGTCTCTCAATCTATTTCGAATTTCCGGAGTCTGTATTTCCGAACCAGTAATAAGTGTTTTTATATTGAACATATCTTTAGAATCACCACATTTTTCTAAATATCTAACCAAATACTCATATGTGGATACATACCCTATCGCAGCTGAAATCTTAGAATTCTTTTTTAATAATTGTCTAATACCCTCAAATGTATCATCTGTAAAATGTAATATATCTACCGGAATCATATTTTTAGCAATTTGCGCTAATTTTGAATTTTTGTTTTTTTCGGTCCAGACACGAAAATAAATAAATTTATCTCCGACATTGTTACCCACAAATTTATTAAAATAAATTAATTCTGCTAACACACGATATCTTTTACCCATATCTTGCATCATTGTAAAAGGTGTTCCCGTCGATCCAGAGGTCGTCATATAATGCAATTTTTTTCCTTTATAAGCTCTAGATTGCATTTCTTGATAATTATCTTTAATAATATTCTTATTAATCACTGGAAAATCTTCTATTTTTTCTTTTCCTGACAAAGACATTCTATAATAACTTGTTGTCGATTTTGCATGTCGAATCAACTTATCTAAATAATGCTGCTGCTCTATTATTAGTTGCTCCTTCGGAAGACTCATTATTCTTTTAATATCTTTATAAGGCTTTCTAATTTTTCCACCCCGTAATCCATCAACAATCCAAAACACAATCTCACGTAAGTTTGTTTTCATAATATATTCTCTCCATTTACTAATATCCACTTCCAAATTCAAATATTTCTTCACCTTCAAGGATGATCGGTTCAACATCGACATCACGAAGGAAAATATATGGTTTCTCATAATGGTGGTACTGATCTCTTTCAACACGATCAGCATTTCCATCTTCCAAAATTTTAATTGTGTCCTCGATAAGATCAAAGCCCACATGTGCCATAACACCTGCATACGCCATATGACGGATATTCACCTCAGTAACCTTCATATTTCCATCTTTATCTTCTTTTAAGTCAAAAGAAAGAATACCGTGAGCAGGCACGCCAAGCTTCTTCTCCAAATATTTAATGCAGCTATCACAGAACTCATTGATCCTGTCTTCATTAAGGAAACGACCGAAGTGTGTATTACCGGTAACATGAGAAGGCGCTGTATTGGCCATAACATACTCAGCACATTCAAGAGAAGCACCCTTCACATATTCACCATTGTAGTAAAGCATCTCATTTGCAAGATGACGACCGGTGAGGAATTCGCTTACAGTAAATTCAGGAATCTTTGCATTAATAAATAGCCAACTCTTATAACTGCTGATGTCATCTAACCGCAAAGACCCCAGTCCACCGGTTCCTTCTGTTGCACGAATCCAGCAAGGAAATCCGATTTCGTTTTCAACATCCTCAAAACGGGGATTCTCCTGAGTAACCTTGATTGTCTTCGGAATGTAATCTGTACCCTTAAGGAGATCAGCCATAATGGACTTATCTCTCAAGGACTCGGACAGAAGCTTGCATCCCATGAAAACAGGACACGGAAACTTTCCATTTTTTTCGTAGAATCCTCCCCACTCAACAATCTCAGCCTCTGGCTGAACAAAAGCGTAATCAACACATCTTTCTGCTATAAGCCTTTCAATCCAAGGAAAATATTCCGGATTATCACAACGAGGGCAAATATAGTATTCATCTACAAGATTCTTTCCATCTTTTGTCTTCATGAAGAATCCCATAGCTTTCTTCTCAACATCGCAGCCGATGATTCTATAATCTGGATGATTTTCTCTAATAATAGTTGTAATAGAGCGTGGTGTCAGTCCACCAATACCTGTTACCAAAATTGTTTTACTCATCATTCTTTCTCACATTCTTATTAATTAAATTGCAGTAATGTAATACCCAGCTCTATCCGCACTCTTCAGGATAGGATTGTCTGAAATCTCACCAATATCACTATGTCGAATAATAATCTCTGGTGTCTCCCGCTGAATTTTCTGATACTCATCATAATCTTCTTTTGTAATGATGTACTTAATTCTAGCTTCTTTTGGTTCTCTAATTTTCTCAAAGCTCGGAGCATTCCCACATCCACAAGAAATTACCATACCCATATAATCATAACCGCTGGAAATCGGAACCAAATCTGATCCGATACAGTCGCCGCCCATTCTTGCACCAATCTCCATGAAACAGATACGTCCCTCTTTAGTAATTCTAAACTCAGGGTGAACAGCACCATATTTAATGCCCATGGATGCAAATGCTTTATACAGGGTTTCCTCCACCTTCTTGAACATCTCTGGCGAAAGATTTGCCGGCTGTTTGTGTCCTCTCTCAACAAAGTGAGGCGCACCTGTTGTTGATTTTTCCGTTACAACTAAGAGTTTATAATCTCCTTCGTAAGCAATACTCTCTCCACTGTACTCAGGTCCTTCAACAAACTCTTCAAGAATGCATTGTTTTGTTTTTGACCATCCCATAGCATATTCAATTGCAGCATCAAGTTCTTCTTCCGTGTTAATCTTCATTACACCTCTGCTTGAACTCAAGTCAACTGGCTTAATAATTAAAGGATATTCAAATTCAGAAAGACAACTCTTGTTGAATCCTTCTTCAACTAATGTAAAACGAGGTCCATCTACACCACCATCTCTCATTGCACAACGCATCAAATATTTATTTGTCGCAATAGTTTCTGTTTCGATACTATTACATGGAATTCCCATTTTGCGCAACAGATAATTCATCGGATGCATTGCTAATTCAGATGCAATAGAAGCTACTCCACAGGGATTAATTTTCTGTACTTCTTCCCAAAGGGTTTCATAATCCATGATATTCACATTGTGATAAACATCAGCAGTTGTTTCACCAATTGCACCAGTCTTCCAACCAAACACATGTGTCTCATACCCAAGCTCTTTCGCTCTTACAATTAATGGATTCTGATATTCATTTGTTCCTAAAATCACTAATCTGTTGTTCATTACTTATTTCCCCCCTGCACGAATTTCGGCATATTCGGATCATTCTCAAACTTCTCTAAATACTCAGGCCTCTGAACTTCTCGGATAATGTGAAGTCCACCCTCCTCAGTAACACTTGGAATGCCAATATCGTCCTGCTTAAACACCTTAAAAAATGTCATCCACAAAATCTTAATATCACCGATAAAGGTCACATTACGAACATACTCTACATCTTTTGCAAATCGCTGATTCCATCGCAGTAAAGCTCTACCATTTATCTGTGCCAAACCTGTGATGCCACCTCTTACAGAATGGCGTAGACTTTCTTCTTCTGTATAATAAGGAAGATAGAACGGATACAACGGACGAGGGCCTATCAAGCTCATATCACCCTTCAGAACATTTAAGAGTTCAGGGAGTTCATCAAGGCTAGAATTTCTCATGAAGTTTCCAAACTTAGTGAAACGCTCAGTATCTGGCAACAACTCTCCATTCTCATCACGAGCATCTGTCATTGTTCGAAATTTAATCATCTCGAAGGTTTTCTCATCCTTACCACACCTCTTCTGCTTAAAGAAGATTGGGCTACCCAGTTTTGTTCTAACTAATATGCACAGAATTAAAAAAACAGGAAAGATGACGATAAATCCAATAAGTGTCAAGGTAAAATCCATTACTCTTTTAAACACTCTCTCATATAAACCTCTGCGAACACCGTATTTCTTGTCTAGTTCTTTCCACATATATGTAGTTCTCCCACATTTATTTCTTACTCAAACTGGTCTATTGCTCAACTCCATCTATCACTCAAAACAAGCCCTAATAACTTCAATAATCTGCTTCTGCTCCTCAGCAGTCATCTTATTATCAGACGGCAGGCAAACACCACGAGCAAAGATATCCGCTCCAACATCAATAACTGATCCTTCTATGTAAGCATTCGTCCGGCATCTGATACTGCCATCACGGCCAATACACTCATGCATTCTGTACATAGGTTGCATGTGCATCGGTTTCCATATCGGCCTTCCTTCAGCATTGATAGAACTGATTGCTTCCAGAATCTCAGTCGGACAGCTCTTTCCACTCTCTCCTACATACAGAGTTTCAGTTTCCCCTCTTACCTGCTTACACATCGCATCTTCGTCAATAATCAAAGCACTCAACCAGTAATTCGGTTCCGTTCCCTCTGTAATCGGATTCATCTTAACCTGCAGTCCTTTCAAACCCTCTCTGTATCTCTTGTAAACTTCTCTTTTCTTTCTAATATGCTCTTCAAGATATCTATACTGTCCTCTCACCACTCCGGCAATAACATTGCTCATCCTGTAGTTGTATCCAACCTCTTCGTGCTGATACCAAGCAGCATTCTCGCGTGCCTGTGTAGACCATTTTCTTGCTTTGTTCGCATCCTCAATATTATTCGTCAGCAAACAACCACCAGCTGAACCTGTGATAATCTTGTTGCCGTTGTAAGAAATCGCACTGTAGTCACCGAAACTACCACACTGCTTACCATCGATAGTCGCACCCATGGCTTCTGCAGCATCCTCAATAAGAAGTGCTCCATGCTTTTCGCAGATTCTCTTGATTTCATCCATACGACCCGGAAATCCATACAACTCTGCTGATACCACGAGTTTAACTTCGGGGTACAACTCAAAAGCCTTTTCCAGTGCCACAGGATCCATGTTCCAAGAATTAGCTTCGGTGTCGATAAACACAGGAATACCACCTTCATAAACCACCGGGTTCAACGTAGCATCAAAGGTCATGTCAGAGCAGAAAACTTTCTTCCCTTCCAGTACACCATGAGAAATCGCCGGTTTCCCATAAAGCCTTTCACCAGCCAGCTTGCAACATAAATGCAGAGCAGCGGTACAGCAACTCAAACCAACAGCGTACTTCACCTCTGCCTTCTCAGCAGCTATCTTCTCAACTTCATTTATGTTCTTACCAACTGTGGACATCCAATTAGTCTCATACGCTTCGGTAATGTACTTTAATTCTTCACCATGCATTGTAGGTGATGACAACCACACCTTGGACTCAAACGGTTTAAACTCACCTTTTCTTTTGAACATATTACTTTCCTGCTCCTCGTATTTTTGTGTTTATCTTTTCTCTCCCACACATATAATGTGACTTTTTCCGAGTTTCCCCGGACAGCTCCTCGTGGACTCTATCCACTTTTTTGGAGCTTTAACCATCTGGTCATCTACTGACCACATCATTAAAACTTCAAAACCGCTCCACTTCACACCTTATGTTCCTTATCTACTATATCTTGTGTTCGCATCGTTGTCTTCTACTATATTCTGTGTCACTTGTTCACTAAGTCCCCTATCAACTTTCGTCTCCCTGTGCTCATCCTCCACACCAAAAATCCAGAAAAATGAGAGCGAGTACGGTCGACTCCTAATTAGGAACTGAAGTCGATAATAAGGGTGATTTTTATAGCTATTTTATATAAGTTTTATGGTTATGTACCAAAATTTATTGTACACTATGCATTATAAAATTCACCGTTTTTCCCACCATTCGATTGATGATTAGGGACTAATGAATATTCCCTATCGTTTTACATTCATTCCACGCATCTGTAGGGATCGTAGACATTCCCTCTGTTACCATTGCATAACCGGTGATTGTAATATTGTTATCATCAATAGCTACATATTCTGCATTTGTGATTGATTACATTGTCATCTGAATTGTTGTCTCAATCAAGATACCACAAGTGGCTCCTTTCATAACAACTCTCTCTTTTAATATAGAATCCGCTATTGTCATCCAAAGTTTTCTTGATAATTGATCATCATTTTCTTCTCTCAACTTTTTCGATACAAACTGCCTGAAGATTCTTACATGAACGACAATTAGCCTACCGCCAGACATGGCGTGTGAGCTAAGTCACTTCCTCCTTACTAGATTTTCTACTCTGGATTGTGGGGCAATTCATGAGTATCCAAGAAGTCATCTTCACCTCTCGGATTCTCTGATCTACTCCAGTTTCCGTAGAAAATTTCAAATAACGGGACTGACTTAGAGCCGAAAACCCTTGTAAATTCAAGGCTTTTTCTTGGTTGTCCCTATTATACAGCTATCACTCTGTCTCCTGGCTTTACCCCTGCCAGCCTGACAGCCATATGAATCGCTGCTGTACCTGCAGAAAGCGCAACCGCATGGTTGCACCCTGTCTTTTCACAGGTCAGACGTTCGACCTCATTGATATTCGCTCCTATCGTGGACATCCAGTTTGTCTCATATGCTTCCTTTATATACTGCAGTTCTTCTCCGTGCATCGTCGGGGAAGAGAGCCATATTTTTTTTCGAATGCTTTCAATTCCATTTTATTATCCTCTATTTCTGCTCATTCCTGTGCCGCAGCAACCTCTTTCATCAGTTCTTCATACGCGTCACCCTTCCGGGTACTTCCATGCTCCCCTGCCGGATGATAAGTCGGCACGATGCCTTCTACCATCTCCCGGATGCTGTCCTCCCGGTTCTCATAGCAGGCCTCCGCCAGCACCGCCAGCTCCTCTAAGAACTTCTCTTCATCAAAAGGAATCGGGCAGCCGATATGAATCAGATGGTTCGGCGTGGTCTTCAACCCTTCCTCCGCCATCAGCTTCTCTTCATACAGCTTCTCGCCCGGACGAAGTCCTGTATATTCCACCTGAATATCCACATCCGGCTTGTATCCGGAAAGGCGGATCAGGTTTCTCGCCAGGGTATCGATCTTTACCGGTGATCCCATATCCAGGACAAAGATCTCTCCGCCCTTTGCATAGCACCCTGCCTGAAGCACCAGGCTCACTGCCTCGGGTATGGTCATGAAGTAACGGATAATATCAGGATGGGTGACTGTCACAGGCCCCCCCTTTTCGATCTGCTTCTTAAACAGCGGAATGACAGAACCATTGCTTCCCAGTACATTTCCAAAGCGCACTGCCACGAACTCGGTCCGCACTCTCCCACTGTTCTTCCCTATCTCAAACGGTATAAGAAAATGAGTATGCATAGGCGCCAGCAGCTCTTCCCTTCCGCTTCTGCTGACTGCATCCATGCACTGGATCACCATTTCGCACAGACGCTTGCTGGCGCCCATGATGTTCGTAGGATTTACCGCCTTGTCTGTACTGATGAGTACGAATCGCTCACATCCGCTCTTCAGGGCTGCATAGGCGGTCTTGTAGGTACCCAGTACATTGTTCTTAATCGATTCACACGGGCTGTCCTCCATCAGCGGCACATGCTTATGCGCTGCTGCATGATAACAGATATCCGGATGATATTTCTGAAACACCGAATGGATCCTGCGGCTGTCACGCACAGACCCGATCAGGACCACCAGATCCAGCCAGGGATAGTCCCTCCTTAGCTCCTGCTGGATATCGTAGGCGTTGTTCTCATACACATCGAAAATGATGAGCTGCTTCGGATGGTGTCCGGCGATCTGCCTGCAGAGCTCGCTGCCGATGGAGCCTCCCCCTCCCGTGACCAGGATAACCTTTCCCTGCAGGTTCCGGAAGATCTCCTTCATGTTGACCTGAATCTGGTCACGTCCCAGCAGATCTTCGATGGCCACCTCTTTCATGACACTGACACTGACTTCCCCGCTGGCCAGCTGGTAGATCCCCGGCATATTCTTCAGTTCACACTCTGTCTCCTTACAGATGTTCAGGATGTCTCTTTTCTGCTCTGCAGAAGCACTTGGTATTGCCACATAGATCTTATCGACCTTGTACTTTTCCACATTGAGCAGGATGGAATCACGGCCTCCGGCTACCGGCACACCGTCAATAAAGCGGTTCCACTTGTTCGGATTGTCATCGATGATACAGACGACCTCTTCATTCAGCTCTCCTGATTTCTGTATATCCCGCAGTAGTACACGCCCGGCGGCTCCGGCGCCGATCAGCATCACACGTCCCCTGGTACTTCCGTCTGACACATTCGCCCTTTTCCTCTCCAGAAGGACGAACCGGTAGGAAAAACGGATCCCCAGCACGAAAAGAAACTGCAGAAGCACTCCAAACAGATAGTACGACATAGGCATCCGCCGAAACAGCAGTGAGATCGCCACCGCATGGAAGAATCCGGTAATGACAGTAGCTGCTGTCACACGTGACAGCTCCGTATAGCTGGCAAACCGCCAGATACTCTGATACAGGCGGAGCATCCAGAATACAGCCACACAGACAATCACATAAATCGGGGCAAACAGAAGATGTGCCTGCAGGTACTCATCCGGTATTGCCTGAAAGCGGCAGTCAAAACGGACCCATAAGGAAAGCAAATAAGCCGCCTCGACAGCGATCATATCGTACACCATCAGGTATACACTGATCTTCTGCCAGTGCATCATCGTAAATCTGCTGTTTTCCATCCTTTTATCCATCATGTACTTCTCCTGTTTATTTCTCTGTTTCCATCCCTTTTTATAAACATTTTTACCACGGGGAAAAGTGTTTATAAAAAGGGAGAAATCATTCTCCCTTTTGCAATTACCCATTGAAATGCGCACAGTCCTTATTTAGAAATCTTGCCCTTGAATCCGGCTTTTCTAAGGTTGGTCTGGAGCTTCTTATATTCTTTCGCGGTCATCTTAGCCTTAACCTTGATGCTCATCTTCTTTGTGTTCAGACCCTTGAAGGAATTCTTAGCTACCTTGGCAGCCTTCTTGTTCTTCAGAACGATTGTCTTTAAAGACTTACAGCCTGTAAAAGCTTTCGCCTTGATCGTCTTAACAGTGTTCGGAAGGATAAGCGTCTTAACCTTTGACCATGTCTTGAACGCATTTGGTGCAACTGCCGTAACTGTGTACTTGACACCGCCTACAGAAATCTTTGCAGGTACAGTCTTTTTCGCTTTTTTGACTGTCTTTGACGCAACGATCGCAAGCTCACCTGATGTTTCAGTATTAACCTTGTAGAACTTATCATCAGAGCCTACATTCACCTGTTTCTCCGGCTCCTTCGGTACTACCGGGCTTGGTGTTGCAGCCATAGAAGTAAGCGCTGTTCCGAGAGATAAAGCTGCTGCTAATGCACATGCGATAACTCTCTTCATTGTCTTTCTCATTTTCTTTCTCCTCCTTTCGTAAGAATATAATATATACGCAGGCTGTCAGTCTGCGCAGTAAATCAGAGACAGTTTCCTGTACTCTGAGATACTCAGAATAAATGAGGTCACCGGAAATACGGACAGGTCACCCTTCCTTCTTTCCATAGTAATAATCCTTCTTCCCCTCTCCTGCGCGGTTCAGCACGATACCGAGCAGCGGACATCCGGCTCTTTCGAGCAGCTGTATGGAATTTCTCACCAGGCTTCTGGATGTGAAGCCGCTTCGCACGACCAGGATGGCGCCGTCACACATGGAGCCGATCTTCTCTCCGTCTGATACCAGATCCAGCGGCGGTGTGTCAAGGAACACATAGCGGTATTCCTTCGCCATCTCCTCCAGCATGTCCTGGAAATACTTTCCTTCCAGGAGCATCGTCGGATTCACCACATTCTCCGTGTTCGGGAGAATATCCCCCTGCTCGAGCTCTGTGTGGAACACCGCCTTCTCAAGCGGTGCCGCATCTGCCAGTACATGTGATGTGCCCCGGATCTCTCCTCCGTCCGCCGGCTCCATCTGATATTTCTGCGCCATGACAGACTTCCTCAGGTCGACATCCACCAGGATACTGTGTGTTCCCGATTCGGCCATCTGGCGCCACAGATGCATCGCCACGAAGCTCTTTCCTTCATTTTCACTGGAGCTGATGATCATGATCTTTCTGATATCATTTCCCAGAAAATTCAGATTAACCCTCAGCCTGTTGATCGCTTCCTCTGTCGCATAAGAAAGCGCGGGTACATCCTTTATCAGCAATTTTCTCATATCATCGTTCCTTTCTGCGGCGTACTTTCCTGCTCTGGTCACTGTTCTCCGGTATCACGGTAAGCGGAACCACGCCGATCAGTTTTTCTACATCCTCTGAAGTCTTTACGGTATCATCCTTAAGGAACAGTACCGTCAGAATACCCATCAGGACAATCGCCGCCAGGATCCCTCCCAGCATCGCATTCTTTGCCAGATTCGGTGAACTCGGCATCGCAGGCTCTATCGCGTCCTCTGAGATATTCGGCGGTGTGATGCCCATCAGCTTCGGCAGATAGGTGATCGCCTTGTCCGTCAGGGCGTTTGCGATATCCATCGCCTCCTTCGGCTTCGTGCTCACCACCGTGATCGCCAGGATTCGCGTATCACCTACACCTTCGATGGAAACCATACTCTTAAGCTGTCCATATGTATACTCCAGTCCCAGTTCCTCGATGATCTCTGTAAAGATCGGGCGGGCCATCAGCAGCTCCTTGTAATCGGTCGATAATGTCGTACCCAGACGCAGATCATCCAGATTGACTACACTTTTTCCTGAGGCGGACACTACATACAGCTTCGCAGTGGCCGTATACTTCGGAGTGATCAGAAAACGGGTAAAGAGTCCTGCCCCGACCATGCCGATCACAAAAACTGCTATAATAAGAACCAGCTTCTTCTTAAAATAAAGCAGCAGCTCCCCCAGGTCAATTTCCTCCTGATCATCCGTCTGTATATTCTCCCTGTTCTGAACCATCGGTTTTTTTCCTCTCTGTATTTATTCTCTTTATGTAACGATCAGCATCGGCAGATCGCAGACCCGTCTGCCTTCCGTGCCTTCTCTGCCTGATCAGTTACTGTTTTTCTATCATATTATACATTTTTTCCAATGTTTTTACAATGGCTTTTTTATCTAAATAGAATTCGGCATGTTCGATGCCGTCTCCCAGCTTCTGTCCTGTCCTGCTCTCTCCTTCAAGCTGAAGGATTCCGCCGCCCTCGGCCCCTGCCATCTCGGCCAGAAGATCCGTGATCCGTCCGCCGCTCACATTCGTGACAGACTTCTGTGACAGCTCCTCATAAATGCGAAGGGCAAATCCGGGATCCTCTTCTGTCTTCTCTCTGATCTTTTGAAGCAGCGCTTCCATATACTGCCGCTGTCTCGCCATACGGGAAACATTCTCTTCGTCATCTACCCCGTACCGGCTGCGGACAAATGTGTATGCCTGTTCGTCGGTGAGTGTGATCGTCTCTCCCATCTTCATGGACGGATCAATGTCAGAGAAATCACTTTCTATCGTAACGGTAACACCGCCTGCCGCATGATTCAGAGCCGGCAGCTCCTCCATGCTCATCGAGTAATAGCCATCGATCGCGATACCGCCCAGCATATCCGACACTGCTTTCACTGTGTTCTCACAGCTTTCCTGCTGCGTACCTCCGAACCAGTGTGCCGTACAGAGCTGCATATCAGCACTCGCCTCTCCCTTTCCGTCCTTCCCGATCATGGAAATCTCTGTGATCGTATCCCTGTTCAGCTGCAGTAAGGTATAGGTCCGTTCTGTGCGGTTCACTGCCGCAAGAAGAAGAAAGTCCGCCATATCACCGGTATACTCCTCCCCTTCTGCCTCCTCATTTCCACTGGCATCTGTTCCGATAAACAGATACGTTTCGTAATCACTGGAATACCGGTATTTCTTTCCATCCAGGGAAAGTTCCTTCCACAGGAGTCTCTGCATCTCCTTCGAAGCACCGGTTTCTGCATGCTCTCCTGCCATAGCAGCCCCCCATGCAAGCTCTCCCTTCCGGAGCACAAAGTACAGCAGGCACAAAAAACATACAAGTGCGATCCCTGTTCCGATCGCTTTCATCTGATTCAGCTTTTTCATCTAACCAAACACTCGCTTTCCAGTCCTGTCAATCTGTTCCAGTATCTCTTCTCCAGCTTTCTTCCGTATCTCCTCTCTTGCACTCCCAAGATTCGGCGGCCGTTTCTCTGTGTCATGGCAATCACTCCCGAGAACCACGGCATAGCCCTTTTTCAAAAGCTTCATCGCCGTATGACGTTTCCCCCAGGTCAGAAATGCTTCTGCATTCATCTGTGCATACACAGGAAGCTCAAACATATGATTCCAGACATCTTTGCTTTTCTGATAGCCATAGTACCGTTCAATATGTGCCAGAACCACCGTCAGCTTCCGCTTCTCGATGATCTTCTCCACTTCACGGTATACGCTCTTATCCCACTGCCTGAACGGCATCTCCAGAAGAAGAACAGAAGTGCCCTCCACACAAAGCTCAGGAAGCATGGATGCCTCTGACATGCCGTTAAAATAATAGACCTCGGCGCCTGCACGGATCTGCAGCCCGGAAATCTCTTCTTCCTCAGACAGCAGCTCCCTCATCCGGGTCATCCGGTCAGAACGCCTCTTAAGAAATTCCTCTGGAAAGTCCTGTTCCGCATAGAAATGCGGTGTCACTACGACCTTGCGGACCCCCTGACGATACTCCATCTGCAGCATTCTGCGTGTCTGCTCCAGATTCCGGCTTCCGTCATCCATCTCTGGCAGGATATGCGTATGAAAATCTATCATATGTCACATTGCCTCCTCTCTGGCATTATAAGACGTTCCATCGTCATTTTCAACCTTTTCCCATACTTTTGTAGTAATCAACACCATTTTTGTTAAATCTCGCTAATTTTAACCTCTCATTTTAACCTCTCTTTGAAGAAATAAATGCTTTTATTGCTATATCCGATGAGCTTCCCCCTCCCTCACGGTCAGATCCGGAAACCTTACATTTCCCCAGTTTCTTCCATTCCATCCCACGTGATACAGACGGTCACGTCTCTCTATGCGGAATGCAACCGCCCGTTCCAGACAGGCATGCCGGATCTGGTTCTCACCCTGGGGTTCCACGATCACGATATCCGCCGAGTATTCTCCCTCCACAAGCTCTGCTGTATCAAAGGTAAAGCAGATCACCTGCTCTTCTCCAGTCTCCCCGGCGAACCGCTGCGAAATACCTGTTCCCGTCACCGCATCCTCCGCATCATGTACCGTAAACCGCATATGCAGCCCGGTAATCCTCCGCTGTGCCGTCAGGAACACGCGCATCGAAAGGAAGCGCTCCTCTCCTCCCAGAACCGGCTGCGGCATCTCGATCCTTCGGATCCTCACATTCCCGGTAGACAACCGGTACGGTACTGTTTCAGGAAATTCATAGACATTCTTTATCTCCAGTATATCCTGCATATAGATCCGGATGCCCTCATCCACATCTCCGTCATGAATGATCCTTCCGTCTGCCAGTACGATGGTTCTGTCGCACAGTTCCCGGATGGTCTGCATATTGTGGCTGACATAGAGGATCGTTTTTTGTCCATCCTCGGAAATTTCCTTCATTTTCCGCAGACACTTCTTCTGAAACATCATATCTCCCACCGCCAGGACCTCATCCATCAGGAAAATATCCGCCTCCAGGTAGGCAGCCACTGCAAATGCCAGCTTCACATACATCCCTGAGGAATATCTCTTGACCGGGGTGTCGATAAATTTCTCACATTCAGAAAAGGCGATGATATCCCCGATCTTCTGCTCCACCTCCCGCTGCTGCATCCCCAGGATCGCTCCATTCAGATAGATGTTCTCCCTGCCGGTCAGCTCTCCGTGAAATCCCGTCCCTACCTCCAGCATACTGGAGATCCTTCCCCGGATGCAGATCCTTCCCGCTGCCGGGGCAGTCACCCTGGATATGAGCTTCAGCATGGTCGATTTCCCTGCACCGTTGCGCCCGATGATGCCCACCCGTTCGCCTTTGCGAATCTCGCAGCTGATCTCCTTCAGTGCTTCGAACGTTCCCGCTGTACTGTCCTTCTGCCAGATCTTCCGGTTGGGATCCTCCTTTCCCCTCTTCAGCGCCCACCAGCTCTGAAGCTGTGACTGGAGCGTATTTCCCCCGATTTTTCCCAGATGATAGCTCTTTCCCACGCCTTCCATACGTATGACAACTTCTCTTTCCATCTGCCGCCTCCTATATCGTATCCATGAAAGAACGCTGCGCCTTCTGGAAGATGACCAGTCCCACAGCCAGTATCAGTATGGTAATGCCAAGACCCGTCCCCGCCTGCAAAAATGTCACCTGTCCTGTCCCCAGCCAGATCCACCGGAAGGTCTCGACCACCGGCGCCATCGGGTTCAGCATCATGAGCCACTGCAGTCCGCCCGGTATCTGTGATGCCGGATAAACCACAGGTGTGGCATACATCCAGAGCTGCAGTCCGAAGGTCACCAGCACGCCCAGGTCACGGTAGCGTGTCGTCAGAGATGCGATGATGATCCCGCACCCAAGAGCCAGGGCCATGACCTGAAGCATGAGCAGCGGCGTAAGGAGCATGGACAGCCGGAAAACCGGCACTGCTCCGCCCCACGTCCCCCACAGGTAACATACAAAGAACACGGCGAACTGAACCAGGAACTGGATCTGCCTGGACAGTACCGCCGCCATGGGTACACACAGCCTGGGGAAATACACCTTCCCCATCAGTCTCGCATTCGATGTAAACGTAGAGGACACTTCGGAGACACAGCCCGAGAAGCAGCTCCACAGAATATTCCCGGACATATAGAATAAGAACTGTGGCGCCCCGTCCGTAGAAATCCCTGCGATCCGGCCGAACACCACCGTCAGTACGGACGAAGACAGAATGGCTGTCAGAATATACCACAGAGGCCCCAGTGCTGTCTGGGCATATCTGGTGACAAAATCACGTTTTACAAACATTCTGATCAGTTCCCGGTACTGCCACAGCTCCTGAAAGTCCTTTTTCCCGAGCCGCGCCTCCGGGACGATAACCGTTGTCCATGTTTCATTTTGTTGCATCTGTGCCATGTAGCTTTCCTTTCCTTCCCGGCTGCATCTGTTCTTCTGCGCAGACGGTTTTATCTGTCTTTTTCCGTTTGCATCTGTTCTTCTGCGCAGACGGATTGTTCTGTCTTTTTCCGTCTGCATCTGTTCTTCTGCGCAGACGGATTGTTCTGTCCTTATGCTCTGCCGCTCATAGCCTCCCATGCTGCTGTCACCGCATCCTGGGAGATATCGCACTGCATACGGTACAGCGGAATCCTCTTCACCACCTGCCCCAGCAGTCCCAGCGTCTTTATCAGCTTTACCCGATCCTCAGGGCGGTATGTCTGGCGGTAGAGAGCCGGATATCCGTCCGCGGGGCTGATCGGCTCTACACGGTTCGTGGTTCCTCTCTCCAGCAGGCAGATGCCCCCGATGGGTGCCTTCCGGTTGGTATTCAGAGCATCTTTTCCGCTCCACGGTGTACCGCAGACATAGACCGCATCCTCTCTGACCTGAAGAAGGGGCTTGTCATCGTTGATCACCACTGCGCGTTCTCCGAAGCGCTCCTTCCACAGACGCACATGCGTAGACTTTCCCGTACCGCTCGGCGCTGTAAAGATATAGGCCTGTCCGTCTACCTCCACCGCCGAACCATGAAACAGGAAGGTATCATGTGAAATCATCTCCTCGCAGATCTTGCGGTAGACAGCCAGACTTTCCAGATACCCCTTTGAGAACTCTGTCCCCGAGTCCGTATGCTCCCGTTCGATCTCTTCCGGCGTCACTTCGATCCGTATACCGGGAGTTTCTGTCTCATACCCCTGACACATATGTATAAGGAAAGGATACTGTGCCGCTATCGTGACCGGCACATCTGCAAATAGATAGTTTTTCTCTGTCTTCATCCCTTATCTCTCCAGAATACCCTTAGCTTCCAGCTTCGCCAGGAAATTCTGCACATCCCGCTTCGCTGTCTCCTGATCCACATCATAATTTCCCGTCAGTTCTCCGATCAGCTTCTCCTCAGTCGTATCCTCCTGCAGTCTCTCCCACAGAAAGGCGCCTGCACCGTTGAGCTTCACGATTCCCACCTGCCTGTCATCCCTCGTATCCAGTGGCACTGCCATCGTCTCTTTTCCTATCGTATCCAGGACGTATGATCCTTTTATCTTCATTTTCGTATATCCTCCTCTTATCCATGTATGGGCTCTAAACGGTTACCTTCTTCTTATTATACACAAAAGTATTTTTTTGTAAACAGATTCTACCGTTGCTCACCGCCTCCTGATTGACACACACAAATACATATGTTAAGGTAAATCCAACATAAAGCATAACTACCATTTGAAAGAGATCGTGATGCAGGAATGAAAAAAGAATTTTTTAAATTAGATGAATGTGAACCGCTGATCCGCAAAACTCTTGAAAAAGGCGGAACCTTTAAATTTTATCCAAGAGGCACGAGTATGGAACCGACCATCCACGCAGGACGTGATATGGTGGTACTCTCTCCTCTTCCCGACTGTCTGAGGAAATATCAGATCGTCCTCTATAAGCGCACAAACGGTGCCTTCGTGCTCCATCGCATCATTAAGGTGAAAGGCTCCTGCTGCACCATGCGCGGCGACAACCAGTTCGTGTCCGAACCCGGTATACAAAAAGAGCAGATGATCGGCATGGTAACGCAGATCATCTGCAATGGTGATGTGATTCCCGTAAACGATACCCGTCACCGCATAGCTGCGGCACTCTGGGTAAAAACTGCACTGCCCCGCAGAGTTTGGAGGCATTTCTTTTCGTGCCGTTAAGTGCGGCACGGAGACATCTTCACACCTTAAACCGATACCCCACTCCCCAGATGGTCTCGATATACTGAGGCTTTGCCGTGTTGAATTCGATCTTCTCACGGATCTTCTTAATATGTACTGTAACAGTGGCAATATCACCGATGGACTCCATATCCCAGATTTTTGAAAACAGCTCTTCCTTTGTAAATACATGGTTCGGGTTCTGCGCCAGAAAGGTGAGCAGGTCGAATTCCTTTGTGGTAAAGGTTTTCTCCTCACCATTGACCCAGACTCTTCTGGCTGTCTTGTCGATCTTGATCCCGCGGATCTCAATCACATCATTCTGCGGTGCATTCGTGCTTACCAGACGGTCGTATCTGGCCATATGTGCCTTTACACGGGCCACCATCTCGCTGGGACTGAAGGGCTTTGTCATATAGTCATCGGCGCCAAGGCCCAGCCCTCTGATTTTGTCGATATCATCCTTCTTTGCGGATACCATCAGAATCGGTGTATTTTTGTGGTTCCGGATCTCCTTGCAGATTTCAAAGCCATCCATCTCCGGCAGCATCAGGTCCAGGATAAAGAGATCAAAGTCCTCTGCCAGCGCACGCTTCAGTCCCACATCCCCCCGGTTCTCAATCTCCACTTCAAATCCGCTCAGCTCCAGATAATCCTTCTCCAGATCTGCAATGCTTTCTTCATCTTCAATGATCAGTATCTTACTCATTAATCGGTACCTCCTGATATTTTCTGAGGACAAAGAACATGATCGTTCCCGCCCCTAATTTGCTGCTTGCCCATATTTTTCCGCCGTGATCCTCTACGATCTTCTTTACGATGGAAAGTCCGATTCCGCTGCCTCCTCTTGACGAATTTCTGGAAGCATCCGTGCGGTAGAACCGGTCGAAGATCAGCGGAAGATCCTTCGCCGCGATTCCTTTTCCGTTGTCCTCGATCTCCACCTGGATGAAGTCACCCACATCCTTGACCCGGATGCTGATATAGCCCTTGGGCTTGTCCAGATATTTCACGGAATTTCCGATAATATTGTTGATGACACGCTTCATCTGCTCCGCATCGGCAATGACCTGCGTATCCCTGTCCACATAGTTGAAATAAGAAAGTTCGATACCCTTCGCCTCCAGATCCAGTCCCACTTCCTCCACGCAGTCCCCGAAATAATCATAAACATTGATCTTGCTGAAGGTATAGGGGATTTTGTTGGTATCGATCTTGGAATAGAAGGTCAGCTCATTGATCAGCCTGTCCATTTCATTGGCCTTGTTGTAGATGGTTCGGATATATTTGTCCATCTTCTCCGGCGTGTCTGCCACACCGTCCATGATCCCCTCCACATATCCTTTTACCGCCGTGATCGGTGTCTTCAGATCATGGGAAATGTTGCTGATCAGCTCTTTGTTTTCCTTATCGTATTCGAGCTTCTGTGCTGCTGTCTCCTTCAGTCTCTGGCGCATTTCTTCAAAATCGCGGCACAGCTCACTGATCTCATCATCCCCTTCCACATCCATCTCGAAGTCCAGATTTCCTTCCTTGATGTTCTGGGTCGCCGTTTTCAGCTTCTTCAGCGGTGTAATGATACCGCCATAAATCCAGGTAGTGAGCAGAAGCGCTGTGAAACACAAGATCAAAATGATTGCCACGAACATGTCACGGAACAGGGACTTGATCTGCGGCACCATGTCACTCACTCTCGTGATGATAAAGGCACTTCCCTTTGTATCGTCAGAAAAGTTCAGGTCTACCCGCTTGACAAAGGCTTTCACATCCTTTCCGATGTAGACCCCACTGTCTGATGTCTGGCTGTACTGCCCATATGCGGGAAGCTCCTGAAAGAGCAGCGTAATATTCTCACTGGTTCCCGAGTAGTACAGGGCATCCTCTCTGCGGACGATCAGATAAGAATACCGTGACCGCAGCTCATCATTCAGCCCTTCGAGATAGGCCGTATCCAGAAAAACGCCCGGATTCTCCCTGGCCTGCTTTTGCATCTTCTCAAACAGCTTCTGTGTAGACTGGCTGATCATCTGGACCGAGTTTGAAAAGGATTCATACGTCAGATCCTCGATGCCATAGCTCTCCTCCATCGATTTGATCTGATAGCTCCCAAACCCGATAAAGGCCAGACTCGCCAGGCACACAGGCACAAAAATAATTACAAAAAAAGCTATGGTAAGCCTTGTCCTTAACTTCATCTTCTGCCTCCGAATTGCGATTTATGGTAACTGCACAGAACTGCCAACAGATCTGCATCCCGCAGGTCTGAACAGTTATGATAACTTTATGATACCATAGATATGACAGTCTTTCACATTAACTTTTTATAAACAAAGCAGGAAAGCCCCTCTCAGGTTAATGTTCACTCCGTGACCGGCAACACACTTCGTGATGCACAGATAGGATGCATTATGTTGACATCATAACAGAAAGCACCTACAATATATTTAGCAAGACTTCAAAACCGAACCAGTCAGCATTGAGCGGAGGTCAAAAAATGAATCAGAATCAGAAACAAAAAAAGAAGAAAAACGCCTGGCAGAAATATCTGGCAATGGCGCTGATGGTGTTAACAGGTATCTTTTTTGGTATTTTAATAGCTATGTATGAAGATCAGAGAGGCGTTTTCGAGAAATCGTTTCAAGAAGAAATACTCTCTATAATCGTTACATTGCTTATAATATATGTCGCCTTATTTGTGAATATTATTATCCACGAAGCTGGTCACCTGATTTTCGGGCTGCTTTCCGGATATACGTTCACTTCGTTTCGTATCTTAAGTTTCATGTGGATAAAGGAAGACGGAAAAATGAAATTGAGAAGATTCAGCATACCCGGAACCGCCGGGCAGTGCCTTATGGCTCCTCCTGATTTGATGGACGGCAACTTCCCGGTTGTTCTATATAATCTCGGAGGTTCATTGATGAACATCATTGCCGCTTTACTTTTCCTGGGGTTATTCTTTGTATTTGCAGACATACCTTTTCTTTCGACCACGGCACTTTCTTTTTCTTTGCTCGGCTTTATTTCTGCTATTATGAATGGCATACCGATGCAGATGGGATCGGTAAACAACGATGGATATAATGCTTTTTTACTTGTACGGAATCCGGAGGCTATGCGTTCCTTTTGGGTACAGTTGAAAGTCAATGAGCAGATTGCAAAAGGTATCCGCCTGAAAGATATGCCGGATGAATGGTTTGATGTGCCATCCGACGAAGCGATGCAAAACGGTATGGTAACTGTTACAGGAGTATTGGCCTGCAATCGTCTAATGGATGCACAACAGTTTGAGGAAGCAGACACACTGATGGAACATATACTGAATATCGACAGTGGAATGGTTGATCTGCACCGGAGTCTGATAATCTGCGACCGCATGTATGTTGAGCTGATTACAGCGAATCGAAAAGAGATCCTTGACACTATGCTTACCAGAAAGCAAAAGAAGTTTATGAAGCAGATGAAAAGCTTCCTGCCTGTGCTGCGTACAGAATATGTGTATGTACTGCTCTGTGAAAAGGATCATGGTTCAGCAGAAAAGATCCGGATCCGGTTTGAGAAGTGTGCAAAAACCTATCCCTATCCGAATGAAGTCCAATCTGAACGCGAGCTGATAGAAATAGCAGAAAATTCCGTTCAGCCCTTTTAAAGTATACGGTCAGCAGAGATCCCCTGCTGACCGTATACTTTAAAAACTTTCTGTCTGTTATATCTGATATTATGCCAGATATCTCTTCAGTTCTTCCACTCTGTCCAGTTTCTCCCACGGAAGATCCAGGTCATTGCGTCCGAAATGTCCGTAGGCAGCCGTCTGCTTGTAGATCGGTCTGCGCAGGTCGAGCATTTTGATAATGCCGGCCGGACGAAGGTCGAAATTCTCTCTTACGATCTCTGTCAGCTTCTCATCGGAGAGCTTTCCTGTTCCAAAGGTATCGACCATGATGGAGGTAGGCTGTGCCACACCGATCGCATAGGAAAGCTGGATCTCACACTTGTCAGCAAGTCCTGCCGCCACGAGATTCTTCGCTACATAACGTGCCGCATATGCTGCGGAACGATCCACCTTTGTGCAGTCCTTTCCGGAGAAGGCTCCGCCGCCATGTCTTGCATATCCGCCGTAGGTATCCACGATGATCTTGCGACCGGTCAGACCGCTGTCCCCGTGAGGACCGCCGATCACGAAACGTCCCGTCGGATTCACAAAGAACTTCGTGTTCTCATCCACCATATCCTGCGGAAGGATCGCATCAAACACGTACTTCCTGATATCCGCATGGATCTGTTCCTGTGTCACATCCGGATCATGCTGTGTGGAAAGGACGACTGCATCCAGTCTGGACGGCTTCCCATTCTCATCATACTCAACCGTTACCTGTGTCTTTCCATCCGGACGTAAATAAGTCAGCGTGCCGTCCTTACGCACCTTTGTCAGCTGCAGCGCCAGCTTATGAGCCAGGGCGATCGGATATGGCATATACTCTTCCGTTTCATTCGCAGCATATCCGAACATCATACCCTGATCCCCGGCACCGATCGCCTCGATCTCCTCGTCGGACATCTCATTCTCTTTTGCTTCCAGAGCCTTGTCCACACCCAGGGCAATATCTGCAGACTGCTCATCGATCGCTGTGATCACACCACAGGTATCCGCATCAAACCCGTATTTCCCTCTGGTATATCCGATCTCTCTTACGGTATCACGCACGATCTTCTGAATATCCACATAAGCATTTGTTGTAATCTCACCCATAACCAGTACCAGACCGGTAGTCGTAGCTGTCTCGCATGCCACACGGCTCATCGGATCCTGTGCAAGCAGCGCATCCAGAATCGCATCTGAAATCTGGTCACACATCTTATCCGGATGTCCCTCGGTAACTGATTCCGAAGTAAATAATAATTTCTCCATGAAATCCTCCTTTGTCTGTTGGCTATATTTTCTCATTCACTAAAGATAAACTTTCCGATAACTGTTCCAGATCCATTCGCAAAATCACCCTTTCCGGGCTTTTCTATTGCTCAACAGACCGTAAAAAAATCCGCTCTCTAAGCGGATTTCCCATCTTTGTCGATAAGTAAATCCTCTTATTGTTCGATCACTCGCTCAGGCTGGCACCTTCCTTTCAGGGGTTGCCGTGGCTTCACAGATCCTTTGTATCTCCACCACTCTGAATAAGAGAAAATATAATCTTTTATAACAGTTACAATCTTTCTATGTTTACGCCTACTAACATAACGCATTTTACAGGTTACGTCAAGGGGGGATTGTAAACAGAAAAGCTGCCGGTCGCAATGCAGCCGGCAGCCTTTCCTTCATCTCTGATGATTACTTTTTAATTGTCACTTTTTTTGCACTGCTCCATGCACCAAATACTTTATTTCCTCTGGAATCTGATGCATAAACGCGCGCTCTCACATAGTAGCTCTTACCTTTTTTCAGATTCTTCAATGTATAGAGATTGTTATTCGTATCCTTTGTTGTTTTGGCACGGAAGTTTTTCTTCATGGAATACTGAATCTGATATCCCTCTGCTCCACTGATCTTCTTTACAGATACGATACATTTTCTGGATCCTTTGTTTTTGAGGCTCTTGATGGTGATTTTTTTCGCTGCAGTCTGTACAGCTGCCAGATCCTTTTTCGCTGCCTCGGCTTCTGCTTTTGCCTTTTTCAGCTCTTCATCCTTTACCGATGCCTGGTTCTGGAGCTGAGCCAGTTTCTGCTCTGCCTCTGAAACCTTATCCTTCAGGTCTGCGATCTCCTGCTCAAACAGCTTCGGACTCTTCACCGGAACAGACTTTTTAACGGTCTGGTACGTTTCAAACTCAGCTCCAAACTCGTTATTATAAGCTTTTGCCTCTGTTCCGTAGATTCTTGCCATGTCATTCGAGCGCATGATGATATTCAGATTGTTGACTGCACTCTTCTGTACATCACCCAGACAGATGGTGTTATTGTCTAAATAGTCGCCCTTATAGATAATGGTCTTTCCATCTTCACTGACAGATGCGATATCTGTTGTTACCGGTGTTTTGTATTCACCTGTTCCGTTCCAGAAATTCGACTGATACTCTCTGTAAACAGGCTTTCCATTTACCAGGATCTGATCTCCATCTACAGTTGCCATATAATCTTCTCCCAGTGTTGCGGAAACCGTTGTTTTTCCATCTGCTGAAACCTTGAAGTCTCCCCATGCAGCCTCTTTGATCGTGAACATGATAAACAGTCCTTCACTCAGACCGATCTGACCTTTTTCATCAAATACAGGTGCATAATCTACTACTCCTGAGATGATAGACTTCGCTCTGGAAATACCTCCCGGCATAATCAGGTCATTTCCTGCATGCATAGAGAGGGAAGGTGTGGACACACCGCCATTCCAGTCTGTCATGATCAGTCCGTTAAAGCCCCACTCGCCGCGCGCCAGATTGGTACAGAGATCATAAGAATCTGCTGTCGGAACACCGTTGATCTGATTATAGGATGTCATAATGGACATTGGGCGGGATTCCTTTACTGCAATCTCAAATCCTTTCAGATAAATTTCTCTCAGTGCTCTTTCACTGATGATGGAGTCGGTTCCTGAACGATCGGTTTCCTGGCTGTTTGCCGCATAATGCTTCAGGCATGCTCCTACTCCGGGTATGGACTGTACACCCAGCGTAACTGCAGATGACATGGTACCTGCTACGAACGGATCTTCTCCAAAATACTCAAAGTTACGTCCGCATAAAGGATCTCTGTTGATATTCAGAGATGGTCCCAGCAGCAGTGTGATATTCATCTCTTCCAGCTCAACACCAAAAGCCCTTCCTACACGCTTCATCAGTTCTACATCCCAGCTCTGTGCCAGTACATATCCTACCGGCCATGCTGTACAATACTGATAATAATTTGCCTTTTCATTTGTTTCAACATTGGTTGCCTCATAAACCTGTTTTACACGGATACCGCCAGGACCATCTGCCAGCACGATATTCGGAATCTTATACTTCTCGTAGGAAAGCGTTTCTCCTGCTGCTCCCGGAACAGTTGATGAGTTTGCTCCTACGATCGGGCTTCCTTCATTTGCTACACCCCAGCCGCTTCCACAGTTGAGCTTTGCCAGTTCCTCCAGGCTCATCTGGGCTACCAGATCTTCCATTCTGATCTTTCCTTCGTACACATCCTTCAGGGTTGCGTTCGGATTCTCCGGCACTACTTCTACCGTCTCATAAGGCTGTGAAGCTGTATAATCCGCATCTGTCGTATAGGTAACGACCTTCTCGTCCTCAAATCTGGAAGCATGATCCTCCGTTACAATATCTGCACCTTTGATTTTCAGCACAGGCGCACTCTGCATCTCCTGTTTCTCAGTTGCATAAGTATATGGTGTCTTTCCGGCCTTAGACCACTCCTTTAAATTTTCATTTTCAGGAACCTCCATCTGATTGGAAAGCTTTTCTGTTACTGCTTCTTTGTCAACCTGAACAGCAGCAGCCACTTTTGTGTTTCTGGAGGAATTTCCAACACGGATATAGTAGGTTCCTGCATCAAGAACATAGGAAGCCTTTGCTTCGTTATAGTAGGCCATGTCAGATGTACGATAAGACAGTGTCAGCACCTGACTCTCTCCCGGTGCCAGCTCATCTGTTTTTCCGTAAGCTGCCAGCTCCTGGTATTCTTTTTCCGATGTTGTATCCGGTGCCGAGAAGTAAACCTGCACAACTTCCTTTCCGCTGTAGGTCTTTCCTGTATTCGTTACACTGGCTTTTACGGTTACCTGATCTTTATCTGCTGTCACATCAACAACATCAATGTCAAAATCTGTATAGGACATTCCATATCCAAATTCATAGGCTGGATGAATTCCAAAGGTATCGAAGTAGCGATATCCCACATAGATTCCCTCATTATAATATTCTTTCATGGAATCTCCGTCTGCTTTTGCAAAGGTGGCAGATGCAGGATAGTCAGAATAATTTTCCGCCCAGGTTGCCACCAGCTTTCCGGATGGGGTAACAGCTCCCGTCACTACATCCAGAAGAGCATTTCCGCCTTCCTGTCCTGCCTGTCCCATCAGAAGGAGTGCATCCAGGCCTTCTGTCTCATCAAAGAATTTCGTATCAATGACACCGCCCACATTTAATACGACAATCGTATTCTTGAAGGTATCAGATACCTTTTTCAGATTCTGCTTTTCCACATCGCTCAGCTCGTAATCTCCCAGCACATAGCTCTGCTCTGCACCATCTTCTCCGGTCAGTGTAACCGTCTTGGTCATTCCTCTGTCTGCACCTTCCCCGGCATTTCTTGCAATAATGTAAATTGCTGTATCTGTATCTTTTGCTGCTTCCTTCAATTCTTCATCTGTAAATGTCAGCTCAGGATATGCAAAAGTATCCATTGGATTGGAAGCTAATTTTTCATTTTCAACATCGTATCCCTTCGCATAATCTTCGAGCAGCTTTGCTGTGGTAATTTCATATCCGGCCTTTTTGAAAGATGTATAAATATTGATATTGTATCTTTCACTCTGGTTTACATGAACCTCTCCACCGCCGGAAAGACCACCGTTGAACGGATCTCCGGAACCTGTACCGCCTCTGACCGTTCTGACCGCACCACCACCGAAAAGCGCGATCTTCTTCTGATCTGCTTTTAATGGCAGAGACTGGTTCCTGTTTTCCAGCAGCACCATACTTTGTGCCGCAGCCTCTCTGGCAAGCGTTGCATTCGCGATCTCTCTGGCTGACACTTCATTTGAAGTACTGGCTGCAAAGGCCATCTGACATGGGGAAAGAACCATACCAAGAGACAATGCAGCTGCCAAAAGCTTTTTACTTGTCTTTCTCATCTGCTGAGTCCTCCTATAATATAATAATATAATATGTCTGCCCGGGCTGCGTCCTGTACCAACCGGTCTTAACATCGCCCCGAACGATGACCACATTATAGAGTCTCTTTTTAGAAATGGAAAGAATCAGCTTTTGACATCAGACCTCATTTTTTGATATCAAGTCTTTATATTGGCTTGGAGTAATGCCTTCATAGCGCTTAAATGCCCTTGTAAACGACTGGGCATCTGTGTATCCTGTGCTCCATGCGGCATTTTTTATCGAGGCATCATTTTTTAACATTTCCTTTGAATAGCGGATTTTAACACGGTGGATGTATTCCAGTACTCCCATGCCCGTCTGATTCTTAAAGCTTCTGCTCAAATGGGGAACGCTGATACCGAACACATCTGCAAGCCGGGAAACATTCAGCTCAGGATCCGGATAGTGTTCCTCAATATACTGCTGCATTTCTGTCACCCGTTCCGTCCCTGTCTCTCTGGCCTGTTTCTCCCGATACTGGATGATCTGTTCAAAAATTTCCCTGCTTTCCGTCATGAGATCATGTATTGACTGGATACGAAATAACCGTTCCTCATACTGCAAGATCCTGTCGGAGTCCTGTTCGTCCTCTTCGGAATATACATCCATTGTTGCAATCAGGATTCCGATCAGTCCATACATGCGGTAAATATTGTATTTCAGATATTTCTGATTTCTGGGGAAGGTTTTCTTATAGAGCAGATCCAGTTCTCTGTAAGCCCCCCTGAAATCCTCACTCTCCAGACAGTTCATCAGCTTTCTGCTTCCATTCATATACTCACTGAAGTTTACCTGCTCATCGCCTTCTATCATTTCACCATAAATATAGATACCCGATTTGCGTTCCCCTCTGGAATTCCAGAAATCAAGATAACGAATTCCCTCCGTCAGAGAATCATACACCTCTTTCATCCTCTCATAACCACATTCCTCCCGTCCCATCATGACACACATAGAGACCTTAAATGTCTCTTCAAAGAACTGTTCCGTCTCCCTGAACAGCTCCTGCAGATGCTTCTCACACCCGTTTTGTCCTGTGGAATGCACAAGGATGACATACTGGCTGCCAACTGCCATCACAAATCCCGGATATTGCAAAAAAACCTGCTCGCCCAGAATATTTTCCAGCACAAACTGTTCCAGATTTTCTTCTGTTCTGATTTCTCTTCCGTCTTCCCCCAGTATCTTTCTGCGCTCTTCCCCCAGAGTCACCACCGCCATCAGATAACTCTCACGACCGTCAGTATTGATCTGCTCCACTGCTCCGTAGGGAAATACATCCGTAACCCCCTCCAGATACCGTACAAGTTCCATGTGTTCCAGCAGCCGCCCTCTGTTCTGAACCTTTTTTGTAAGCTTTTTATTATCTTTCATCAAATTTGTAATGGGGACAAAGGTTCGTTTGGATGCATACCAGGAAGCCAGAACCGAAGCTGCTGCTAACACAGCAATCTCCACCAGGAGCACCACGGCAAAACGCCAGAGTTCGCTCCAGAATAGATTATTGGGCAGAACAGTGTATAATTTCCAGTTAAACAGATTCATATCTATCCCAAGACTCACATACCACTTTCTGTGCACGACTACCTCACGGAAGTCATCAGAGCGGTATTGTCCATTTCTTACATCATTTATGAACTTTTTCTGTTCTTCCTCCGTAATTTTCCCTGAACAGAGAATATTTTTCGGTTCCTCCGTGTGGATCAGAACAATATTTTCTTCCTCCGTATAATCGACAAGGGCTGTTCCTGTATATTCTGCAGCAATTACCGCCTCGGGAATTTCTCCCTCCCCATAAACCGGCCTGAGAAACCATACCAGATTATTGTCAAAAATCTGATAGATTTTTCCTTCTTTCATAGACATAAGTCTGTCAAATTCATCTTTTTCTATTCCATATTCACGGCAGAAAAAGGCAAGATCCTGTTCACCTGATCTTACCTGCGTACTCGATGATACCATCGACTTACTACTTAAAAAATATACATGGAGATTCTGATATAAATCGTCCTGAAGATTCATCTTACTCATGAGTAAACGCAGATCCATCGTTTTCTGTATCTGTTCCGGTATATGAATATCCCCGATATCGATAAGCGCTTTTAATTCCTGTGTTCCTGCCAGAATGTCACACACCTTGTAAGTCTGCATAATCTTATTCTTTACCTGGGTAATCAGCTCCTTTGTTTTTAATTCCGCCGAGTGTTTTACCTCTTTCTTCATATAATGGATCGAGCTCAGATATCCGGTTGCGGTAATCAGAAGCAGAATTACACATATGAAAAGATAGGATCTTAAGACCTCTCTGAACGTGATCGTTTTTAAATTCTTCATTTGTCCACCTTTTGCAAAAACTTAATTTACTTTTTCTATTTTTCTTATTATAATGAGCCAAGGGACAAATGAACATAAAATACATGCTTGCATGTATTTTTATGTCTATGGGTCCCGCAAAACATGAGAAAGTAGCCATTTTTCGAAGAAAAATGAGCGGATTTCGAATGTTTTTCGGATTTTGGGAGCGCGGGAGCGAGGAAAAATCCGAAGGCATCAAGGGGTCAAATACTTTTGACCCCAACATCATTATAATGAGGTTCTAAACAGTTCCATTATAATATAGATCAATGCATTTAAACAACTGAAATATGATGCATACTACCTAATCCTGCACTGCTGCCCTCACACAAAACTCAAATTGGCTGTTGTGCAAAATGTAACCCTGTGTTTCATACTGTAAAACTGGAGGCTTCCATGAAAAAAAATTATATAGCAACTGCATCTCTTCTCCTTTTTCTCCTTTTCGTTGCAGGACTGCTCTATGTAGGCAACAGGACATCCCCGGTATCCTCTGTACCGTCGGATTCTTTCACCTACCTGGCATCAATTGACTCTGAACTATCCGCTCTCTGCGACGGCGATTTAAACCAGACCGCCTTTTTTCACGAGCTGGAAAAACGGACAGGCATCCATGTCAATTGGGTTTCATCACTTGACAAGATACAGTCTCTTTATCAGTTTAACCAGAGCAACAGCCGTTCACCTGATCTCATGGATCAAAACAGCATTAGTACATTAGGCCCCGGATCTCTGGATGAGCATATTGACAACGGTATGATCCTGGATCTGACAGAACTTCTTCCTGAATATGCGCCAAATTATAACCGCCTGATCCAGACAGAGGCATTTTACGACATCGCTCATACACCTTCCGGGCGTATCGGTGCTATTTACGCACTCAAGCAGGAAACACAGAAGCCCTATGCAGGACTTCAGATACGAAAAGACTGGCTGGATGAGCTGAATCTGTCCGTTCCGGTTACTTATGAGGACTGGGAGGCAGTACTGACTGCCTTTAAAGAGAAAAAGGGAGCTTCTGCTCCCCTCTCTCTGTCATCTGCCGGCTTTTTCTTTGGTAACAGTTTTAATGCCGGGTTCGATGTTTCCTCCGGTTTTTTCCATATTGGCAACAGGGTATTTTATGGACCTGCCGAAAACGGCTGGAAAGAGTATCTCACGCTCATGCATCGCTGGTATGAAAAAGGCCTGATTCATCCGGACTTTATGACAGGCTCCTACTTCTACGGAGATCCCGGCATGATACAGACCGGAGCCACCGGTGCCTGGTACGGACTTTACACCCTTCCTTCAACACTTTCCTTTTCCAGTGAAAATTCCGATGCCGAGGTGATTGCTGTGAAACCTCCACGCCGCCATAAAAAGGATAAGCTCCACCTCCGGATGGCGGACAACATATCGGACAACTATGCTGTCATTCCATCAGATTGCAAACAACCCGAACTGGTTCTGCGCTGGATTGACTATTTCTTCTCTGAAGAAGGTGCCCTCTTCGCCAACTATGGCACGGAAGGTGACTCCTATACCCTGAATCAGGATGGTAACCCGCAATTTACTGATCTCATCCTTAACAATCCTGGTGGGTTAAACTTTACACAAGCCCTGAAATACTACACTCTTCCACCAAGCTTTGCCTCCGCATATTTTGACTGGAAAAGAGAATGGCAGGCTATTCCCGAAAAAGATATCGCCATGTGCGATGTATGGAGTGACCCGGATACTGATTATCTATTTCCTGAAAATATGGAATTTACAGCTGAAGAACAGGCACGACTAAGCAAGCTGGAAAGCCAGCTGTCCACCTGCCGCTCGGACTATGCCGTCGAATTGATCTGTGGTATCACATCTTTTGATAACTATGACCACTATCTGGAGGAATTAAAAGAAAATGGATTAGAAGAGGCACTGCACATTTATCAATGTGCCTATGACCGCTTTCTTTCTCTCAATAAATAAAGTCATCTTCCAGACACGCGAGTGCGCATCCCCCGAAAGGTTTTGTGATACAGGAAATTCCCCACAATAAATATTTATGAGTTACCCGACAAATGAGCCTTAACAGTTACCAAAAAACAGGACCGTATATCATACGATAACGTTGATATATGGTCCTGCTCTTTCTGTTCTCTAACGTTCACCTGGCATCCTGCAGCCCTTATACTACTCTCAGCTTAAATTTCTGGATCTCCTTCTCACTGGACACCCGCTCGATCTCAGCCCCAAGGCTGCGCAGCTTCTCCTCGAAGTCCTCATAGCCTCTCTGGATATACACGATATCATCCACGATCGTGATCCCTTCTGCCGCCAGTCCTGCAATGACAAGGGCGGCTCCTGCGCGGAGATCCGGTGCACTCACACGCGCACCTGTGAGCTTTTCCACACCGGAAATGATGGCCGTATTCCCCTCCACCTTTACCGATGCACCCATTCTGGCAAGCTCATCAATATATTTAAAACGATTTTCAAAAATACTCTCGGTCACGATACTGGTTCCCCTGGCCAGTGCCAGAGCCACACCGATCTGTGGCTGCATGTCTGTCGGATATCCCGGATAGGGAAGCGTCTTCACATTCGTGTTCGTCAGACGCTTTGATGCCACGACACGGACTGCATCATCAAACTCCTCCACCTCACATCCGATCTCCACCAGCTTCGCCGTGGTGGCCTCCAGATGCTTGGGAATCACATTCTTTACCATAACATCACCCTTGGTAGCCGCTGCCGCGAACATAAAGGTTCCGGCCTCGATCTGATCCGGGATGATCGAATACTCTGTCCTGTGCAGCTTCTCCACACCGCGGATGCGGATGACATCTGTTCCCGCTCCCTTGATGTTTGCGCCCATACAGTTCAGGAAGTTCGCCACATCGACCACATGGGGCTCTCTGGCCGCATTCTCAATAGTCGTGCGTCCCTCGGCCATGGATGCCGCCATCATAATATTGATGGTCGCTCCCACAGAAACCGTATCCAGGAAGATATGGCTGCCCCTGAGCTTCTCAGCCTCTGCCACGATCGCACCATGACGGATACTGACACTTGCTCCCAGTGCTTTAAAGCCTTTCAGATGCAGGTCGATGGGTCTGCTCCCGATGTTGCATCCTCCCGGAAGCGGAACCTCTGCCCTCTTATACTTTCCGAGCAGAGCACCTAACAGATAGTAAGAAGCTCTGATCTTCTTGATATATTCATAATCTACACTTAAGTCTCCAATCATGGAGCCATTAATCGCTACTTTATTTTTATCGATTCTGTCCACTTTCGCGCCGATTCCGCTGATCGCTTCCAACAAAACATTAATATCCTGGACATTCGGCAGGTTTTCAAGCACGACCGTCTCATCTGTCATGATCGCTGCTGCCAGAATCCCCAGTGCTGCGTTCTTCGCACCGCCAATCTCAACTTCACCGACTAATGGATTTCCACCCTTAATAATATATTGATCCATAGGACACCTCTATACTCTTACTTGCCACGGTTCCGTTCCACCGAAACAGAGACTTCCAATGATTCCCCTAAAGCATTTCCTCAATATTATATCACAATCTTTACTTTTGTAAATAAAAATTAAGATTTAAGTAATTTTTCCCATAGATTCCCAGAAAAAATTTCGTATTTCTGCGGTATGCTGTACATTATAACCAACATTTCGGGTAACTTTTCAAAGCCCGTTCGCAAAACCGCCTCTCCCGGCTTTCCCCCGGAGGGTTATCTGCATTACGATCTGTTCCATCGTCTGTTCGACATCCAGCCCCGATTCATCTACTGTGATATCCGCATATTTCTCATACAGCGGAACTCTTTCCTCGTACAGATTCTGCAGGGTCTGCCCTTCTCCCAGAACAACACCCCGGCATTTCAGATTTCCCAGCCGCTTCCTGAGCTCCTCATAGGGAAGTTTGAGATAAACGACCGTACCGATCTTCTTCAGATGCTCCATCGCCTCGCGCCCGTACACCGCGCTTCCTCCCGTGGCGATCACACAGCGTTCTACGATAATCCGGCTGTTTACACGGTTCTCGATCTCCAGAAACCCTTCATTTCCGATTTCCTCCATGATTTCAAACAGGCGCTTTCCCTCCTGCGCCTGGATCACCAGATCGGAATCCATAAATCCATATCCCAGTACCTTCGCCAGCACCACACCCACGGTGCTTTTCCCTGATCCCGGCATTCCGATCAGAATCACATTATCCATATGCCACCTGCTTTCCATCTATCCGTAACCTTTTTCCTCTTATCTGGAATCAATAGTACCACATAAATACATTTCTTTCAATAGCGGGGCATAGGATGAAAAAAGACAATTCTGATACAGGTGATACATGTTGAAAGACAAACGCTCCCTTCTGCTTAGGCTGCTTTTGATCCCTGCAGCTCTGCTTCTGATTCTGTCCGTGCGGTTTTACTCGGATAATAAAGAGTTCACCGATTTCACCCGGCAGATGTTCCGCCAGGAAATCACCGGAAACACGCTGAACCTTCACTACACCCTTTCCAACCCGAAGGCCTACGGGATCAGCAGCTATCCCGTCACACTGGGAAGCGCCGAGCCCTATGCCCATCAGCAGGGATTGGCCACACTGGAGAATTACCGCAGAACACTGGAGCAGATATCCTACAAAAATCTCACAGACGACAATAAGCTGACCTTTGACATCCTAAGATCCTATCTGGATGTACAGGAACAGGGAAAGGATTTCACCCTTTATGCCGAGCCTCTGGGCGCCACCATCGGCACACAGGCACAGCTTCCCGTACTGCTGGCAGAATACACCTTTCGCAATCCCCGGGATGTGGAAGAGTACCTGACTTTAATCTCCCAGATGGATACCTATTATGCTTCCATCCTGAACTTTGAAAAGGCAAAATCCGACGCCGGTCTTTTCATGAGCGATCGGTCCGCTGATCATATTATCTCTCAATGCCGCTCTTTTATCGATGGAGAGGAAAATTTTCTGCTGCCAATTTTTGAAGAAAAAATCGACCGTCTTGACGGACTTTCGGAAACGGAAAAGCTCAGCCTGAAGGATCAGCATGAGGCACTGGTAAAAAACCACGTGATTCCCGCCTACGAGCTTCTGATCAACGGACTGACCGCCCTGAAGGGAACAGGAAAGAACCCCGGGGGACTGGCAAGCTTCGAGCGTGGAAAGGAATATTATGAATATCTGATCCGGGACAGCACCGGCTGCTACGCTTCTGTTTCTGAAATAGAAGCCCGCATCCGAAAGCAGCTGATGGCAGATTTTAAGGAGCTCAAGACGCTGATCGCCGGACACCCGGAGCTTTTAAGCCAGCAGACCTCCTCCTCCGGTGACATGCCTGATCCGGGTGCTATTCTGAAGGATCTCCAGGAAAAGATGGCCGCAGACTTTCCGGCTCCGCCCTCCGTATCCTGTGATATAAAATATGTCCACAAGTCACTGGAGAAGTTTTTAAGCCCCGCCTTCTACCTGACTCCTCCTATGGATAACCTCGTTTCAAATGTGATCTACATTAACAATCTTTCCGGATATACGCCTATGGAGCTCTATACGACTCTTGCACATGAAGGATATCCGGGACATCTGTACCAGACAGTCTGCTGTGGCAGTACTCCTTCCAATGAGGTGCGCAGTATTTTGAATTTTGGAGGATATGTAGAAGGATGGGCCACCTATGTGGAAATGTATTCCTGCTCCCTCGCAGACGTAGATGAACCTGTTGCCGATCTTTACCGTCTGAACCGTTCCATTCTTCTCGGCATTTCCAGTGCGCTTGATATTGCCATTCACTATCACGGCTATACCAGGGAGCAGACTGCCGCTTATCTGTCGAGAATCGGATTTACGAATGAAGGCGCTGCCGATTCCCTCTATGACACCATCATCGAGGCACCTGCAAATTATCTGAAATATTATGTGGGATGTCTGTGTTTTATGGATCTGAGAGACGCGGTAAAAAAAGACCGCGGAGAAGATTTTAACTTAAAAGAATTTCACAAAGAGGTACTGGAAATCGGTCCCGCCCCCTTCTCTGTATTAAAAAAATATATGATGCCAGGGGATTTTGGGAGCGCGAAAGCGCGGAAAAATCCGAAGGCATCATGACCCTGGCTCATCCTATTTCACCTGGTAATCCCGGAAGAATTTTCTCAGGTTCGTCAGCACGTGTACCAGCACCTTTGTCTCCTGTTCGGAGAGATCCTGAAGCGTTGCCTCTATCATCTCATGATGAAATTTTTCATGATGAGAATAGGCCCGCTGTCCCTTAGAAGTCAGCGAGATGAGGACCACCCGTCGGTCCTCATCGCTGCGTACACGGCTTACATATCCCTTTTTCACCAGGTTATTGATTGCTGTTGTCAGGGTTCCGACGGTGACAGAGAGACGTTTTGCCACCGTAGACATGCTTTTGGGCTCCCCGATTCCGATCGCCTCGATAATATGCATGTCATTATTGGAAATATCCTTAAATTCCTCTGTTATGATGGCCTTCTCCTCAATGGACATGATGTCATTGAACAGACTTGTCAATACCACATGAAATGTCTCATAACTGTTCACTGCCGGTCCCCCTCATTTGCATTCTACTGTTTTTCTTTCATAACCTCCTGAAAGGAAGCCTTTCTGTTCACTGCCTCTGTCAGTTCACCCATCCGTGACACATCACCGATCAGGATCACACCGCAGAGTCTGTTGTTCAGGAAGTAGTATTTCTGATACTGATTCCTTCCCATATCCTTAAATTCCACTGTCCTGTAGATCAGGTTCGGGTTCTTTCCCGCGTCTCCGATCGCATAAATGGCTGTATTCATTCCATGGAAGGTGAGCGCTGCCGCTTCAGGTGTGTAGGTAAGCTCCTCGCCTGCCGCATTTGCTCCCGCGATCCTTCCCTGCTCTGATGCCTCCGGCCAGATCGCATAATTCATGTTCTGATACTGTGCACAGTCACCACATGCATAGATACCGCTGATATTGGTCCTCATGTTTGCATCTGCCACTACTGCACGGTCAGTCGTAATCCCTGCAGCTGCAGCAATCGCTGTGTTTGCGCGCACACCGCAGGAAATGATGACCAGATCTGCCGGGATCACAGTTCCGTCACCCAGCTTCACACCGGATACATGCTCATCTCCCTCAATCGAAGAAATCTGAACCCCCGTGAAAATATTGATGCCGCATTTTTTACCAATGGACAGCAGCATCTGTCCGGCTGCGTCATCCAGCTGACGTCCCATGAGCTGAGGTGCCAGCTCCAGCACCGTCACATTGCATTTTGCCTTCTTCAGCTCCCAGGCAGCCTCAAGGCCAAGGACACCTCCTCCGATCACAACTGCATTCTTTGCAGTCTTCAGAAGCTCTGCCACCTTTCCGGTATCCTCCAGACGACGGATCGCCACTGTCTCGGGCTTATCAGCCCCCGGGATCGGCGGTACGAAGCACTCTGCGCCCAGCGCATAGATCAGTTTCGTGTATTTCATCCTGGTTCCGTCAGAAAGCTCTACCTCCTGCTCATCCGTATGGATCGCTGTCACACTTCTGTCCAGGATCTGATAGATACTGTTCTCCTGATACCATGCTTCCGGCTGGATCGCGATCTGGTCTGCTGTCAGCTCTGCCATGATGGACTTCGTCAGCATCGGACGGTTGTAGGCACTGTATGGCTCATTGGAGATCATAACGACAGAACCTGTCTTATCCCTCTCCCGTATCGCCTTTGCCGCATTGAAGCCTGCCGTGCCGTTTCCGAGGATGACATAGAAATCCTTCGTATCCCTGCGGTATCCTGTCTCTTCCTCTTCCACCGGCACGAAGTTTTCTTTTCCGACTCCGCAGACCGGACAGATCTCCATGGAGGAATCAAAGATTTCTCCGCACACCAGACACTTCACCAGCCTGGACTTTCCGGATTTTCTGACATTTTCCTTGTTCTGCAGAACACATCCGAAATTATAGCCGAAATCAAACGCATCGGTCAGGTCATTTTCGGACGGCTTGAACCGTACACGGAATCCGTCATCTGTGACCTTCATGCGCAGCTGTTTCAGTCTCTCGATGATATGAGGTACTCCCTCACCGCTCCATCCATAGCTTCCGAATGCGCTGGCATACTTTCCGCCATGGGTTCCCGGGAACATGGAGATCGTCAGATCCCAGATCGGCTTTAATGCCTCTCCTAGAATGGTAGGTGTCCCCAGAAGAATACCATCCGCAAATCCGAGCTCCTCCAGTACCTTCGCCTGATCGGCTGTCACCATATCATAAAGGCGCACATCCACATCACCGCTGGCTTCCACACCCGCTGCGATCTTCTGTGCCAGTTCAGCCGTATATCCGTAGGAGCTGACGTAAGGAATCACGACTGTCTTCCCGGAGTTCGGGTTTACCACCGTACACCACTCCTCATAGACATTCATGATATCGTCGATCCTGTCATCCAGCACCGGACCGTGACCTGTGCAGATCATAGTGATATCCATCTTGCGCACTCTGTCCAGAGCCTTCTTCATATATGGCTTGAACGGTCCGATGATGCAGTCGAAATAGTATTTTGTTGCCCTCATATAGTCGTCCCACTCGGTTACTTTGCTTACCAGAACATCCTGGAACCCGTAATGGGAGCCAAAGGAATCGCAGGTTACCAGAATCTGCTCCTCCTCAATATAAGTATACATCGTATCCGGCCAGTGCAGATTTGGCACAAACAGGAACCGCAGCGTCCGGTTACCAATCTCCATCCGCTGATTGTCGCGCACCACGATACTCGTAAAGTCCCTGTTCACGATCTCCTTTAAGAACCCGCTGGCCGCCCCTGTGGAAATGATCTTCAGATGCGGGCAGAGATCCAGCAGCCGTTCCACACTTCCCGCATGATCCGGCTCCGTGTGGCTTACCACCAGGTAATCGATATCTGCCACATTCGTGATTTCCTCCAGTTTTTCCAGATATTCATCGAAAAACTTTGCCTTCGCCGTCTCAAAGAGGATTGTTTTATCCCCTGCCTTTAAAACGTAGGAATTATACGTGGTTCCAAACTCTGTATACATAATGATATCAAATACACGGAGTGTGTCATCCACGATTCCCGTCCAGTAAAAACCATCTCTTAATTTTAAGCTTTTCATTTATTATCCTCTGATAAATTCCGCTACTTTTTTGTCACATACCTGAATATGGTTCAGCAGCCACTCTACGATATTTTTGTTAACCGCAGCCACAAATGCATCCGTCGGTCCCTCTTCCTCTTCGAGCATCTGACGCAGCTCATCCACTGACTTCTCAAACTGTGCATGCTGTGCCTTGTGTGCTTCAAGCTGCGGATATCCGTTCTCCTCCTGAAGCTTTTCCTCGGCACGGAAGTGGAACTCTGTGTAGTCCATAAGGAAATCAAGGGTCTGCACTGCCACGTTTTTCTCTACAGAAGTATCACAGCTCTCGGAAAGCTTATTCACTCTGGCGATCAGCTCCTGATGCTGGGTGTCAATTAACGTATTACCTGTCTCCAGGCTTTTATCAAAAAGAATACCCATCCTGTGTTCCTCCTTACTCCTCTACGAAGGCATCTTTACCCATTCCGCAGATCGGGCATACCCAGTCTTCCGGAAGATCTTCAAATGCTGTTCCCGGTGCGATTCCGTTATCCGGATCTCCTGCTGCCGGGTCATACTCATATCCACATGGTTCACATACATATTTTTTCATTTTTACTTCACCTTTACCTTTCTTTGATTTATACTGTTTAGTATACCCATCTTTTGCGAAAATTACTGTTGCATTTGCAACAAATTCAAGTTTTTTTTGGAGGACAGAAAAATGACTAACGGGACTTTGTTTCAGGGAATCACAGAACAGGATCACCGGAAGATGATGCGCTGCTTCAAAGCCGGCGAAAAACTGTATCAGCCGGAGGAAGTGATCTGTACCTACGGAGAAAACAGCCAGCAGATCGGGATTCTTACGGAAGGCGAGGCTTCCCTGATCCGGATTCAGGAGGACGGCCGTCAGACCTTACTGGAATATCTGCATGCAGGAGATATTTTCGGTGAGATCTTAAGTATGTTTTCTTCAAAGATCGATGCGATCCAGGTCATCTGTACAAAGAAATGCCGGGTAGAATTTATCGATTACAACCATCTGGTCAGGCAATGTCCGAATGCCTGTGCCTGCCACAGCACCCTGATCAGCAATGCCCTCCTGCTGATCTCCCGGAAGGCTGTCCAGTTAAGTGAGCGGCTGGATATCTTAAGCCAGCGCACCATCAGAGAAAAGCTGCTGCGCTACTTTTCCCTGATGGCGGCTGAGCAGAACTCCTCCGCCTTTACACTTCCCTTTTCCCTGGCGGCTCTGGCAGACTTTCTGTGCGTAGACCGCAGTGCCATGATGAGAGAGATCGGAAAGCTGAAAAAAGAGGGTCTGCTGCAGATCAATAAGCGGAAAGTAGTCCTCATCAGTGATCCTTCTGTTCTGAAAGAGCATTGATACCGCTCAGCGATCCCTCTGTTCCGAAAGAGCATGGATACTGATCAGCGGTCCCATTTATCCGAAAGAGCATTGATCTGATCGGCGAACTTTGCCAGATCCTTATTGGCACCGCCTTCATTGTGACGGATGACCGTAAGCAGACGCTGCCCTGCCGCCCACAGTCTGGCAAATACGGTATTGCCTCTTGCCTCCTTCGGCAGTCTGGTCTGGCTCTCCTGCTTCTTCGCCTTCACCGGCTGTCCCTGTTTCACACATACATTTTCTGCGAGGTCATAGATCGTGCCGCTGTAGGGCGCCATGGTCTCAAGCCCCAGCTCATTTCGCAGACGGCTGGCAAAGAGATCACAGACAGCATCCTCACCGTGAACCACAAAGACCTTGTCCGGCCGTCTCTCAAAGGCCCGGATCCAGTCCATCAGCCCTTCATTATCCGCATGTCCGCTGATTCCGGCAAGCCTGCGTATACTTGCACGCACTTCGATCTCCTCACCAAAAAGTCTTACCTTCGATGCCCCCTCGATCAGCGCCCTTCCCAGCGTACCGTGGGCCTGATATCCCACAAAAAGCACGGTACATTCCGGCCTCCACAGATTATGCTTCAGATGATGCTTGATACGCCCCGCCTCACACATACCGCTGGCCGACAGGATCACCTTCGGCTTCATGTCAAAATTGATCTGCCGGGAATCGTCACTTGTCACGGAGGTTTGCAGCCCCGGAAAACCGATGGGGTTGATTCCTTTGTTTACCAGCTCCATGGCTTCCTCATCAAAATCGTCATACATGTGCTCCATGAAGATACGGGTCGCTTCAATCGCCAGCGGACTGTCCACATAAACCTCAAAATCCTCATGTCTCCGGATCAGATGACGCTCCTTGATCTCTCTGATAAAATAGAGCAGCTCCTGTGTCCTGCCTACCGCAAAGGAAGGGATGACTACATTTCCTCCCCTGTCAAAGGTTTCCTGGATGATCTTTCCTAACTCCTGTACGTAATCCGGCCGGTCTCCGTGGCTTCTGTCACCGTAGGTGGATTCCATTACCACATAATCGGCCTCCTTCAGATAATGGGGATCACGGATCAGCGGCTGGTTCTTATTACCGATATCACCGGAGAACACGACCTTTTTCTCTGTATCTCCCTCCCGGATCCACAGCTCCACCGATGCGGAACCCAGCAGGTGTCCTGCATCCACAAAACGGACACGAAGACCGTCCGCCAGCATGATCTCCTTATCATACGGACATCCGATCAGACACTCGATCGCCCCGTTCGCATCATCCATATCATAGAGCGGCACAAATTCTTCTTTTCCTGCACGCCTGCCCTTCCGGTTACGCCACTCTGCCTCAAACATCTGGATATGGGCACTGTCACGCAGCATGATCTCACACAGATCACGCGTCGCCGTCGTGGTAAAGATCTGCCCCCGGAATCCTCTCTGGTACAGAAGCGGCAGCCTTCCGGAATGATCGATATGGGCATGCGTCAGAAGCGCCATGTCGATCTCGCTTGCGGATACGGGGATCTCCTGATTCTCATATTCATCCGGTCCCTGCTCCATTCCGCAGTCGATCAGCAGCCTTTTCCCACACGCCTCCAGATAAAAACAGCTCCCTGTCACCTCATGCGTCGCCCCGAGAAACATCAGTTTCATCGTATGCACCCCCTTTGGTATTATATACCCTATTATATCCTATTCTGATCGATTCGTCAGTATCTCTTACTACTTTTACATAGGAAATGATCTGTAAAGCGGTCTTGACTTTTTTTTATAAAAGTATAAGATTAACATATACCCTATGACTATTATTGGAGGATCCTATATGAAACGTATTGTACTTACCGGCGGCGGTACAGCCGGACATGTCACACCGAATATTGCCCTGGTTCCCTCTCTGAGAAAACTGGGCTATGATATCCACTACATCGGCTCCTATGACGGTATTGAACGCAAACTGATCGAGGAAATGGGGATTCCCTATTATGGAATTGACGCCGGAAAGCTGAGACGTTATTTTGATCCGAAAAATTTTACAGATCCGTTCAAGGTTCTTCACGGTTACGGACAGGCCAGGAAGCTGATCCGTCAGTTAAATCCCGATGTTGTATTTTCCAAGGGCGGCTTCGTCACGGTACCTGTAGTCATCGCTGCACACAGACGTCATGTTCCCGTAATCATTCACGAATCTGATATGACACCGGGACTTGCCAATAAACTGTCGATCCCCTCTGCCAGCAAGGTATGCTGCAACTTTCCTGAAACTCTGGAGCATCTTCCTGAAGGCAAGGCAGTACTGACAGGCTCTCCGATCCGCCAGGAGCTCCTGGCCGGCAACCGGCTGAAGGCGCTTAATTTCTGCGGATTTACCGCCAATAAACCTGTCCTTATGATCATCGGTGGCAGCCAGGGCTCTGCTGTGGTAAATGATGCCATGCGCGGCATACTGCCTGAGCTGTTAAAGACCTTCCAGGTGATCCATCTTTGCGGAAAGGACAAGGTGGACCACTCCCTCGACCATCTGGAGGGATACGTCCAGTTTGAATACATCAAAAAAGAACTGGCAGACCTCTTCGCACTGGCCGATATCTGTGTATCCAGGGCGGGAGCCAACGCTATCTGTGAGATCCTGGCTCTGAGAAAGCCGAATCTTCTGATTCCTCTTTCTGCGAATGCCAGCCGCGGTGACCAGATCTTAAATGCAGAGTCCTTTGAAAATCAGGGCTTCAGTGAAGTACTCACCGAAGAAGAACTGGCTCCATCCATCCTGATCCCCCGCATCATGAAGCTGTATGAGAACCGCAGGACCTATATAGCCGCCATGGAAAAAAGTGAACAGAGCGATGCGATTCCCAGGATCATTGCTCTGATCGAGGAAGCGACGCACTCCGGAAATTAATACAACTTCAGGAAGTCTGTCATGCAAAACACGATGTATTACGATAAATAACCGGATCAATCGCGCAAAATGATCTCAAAAACGCCTGTGAATCATCTCACAGGCGTTTTCTGAGATCGGCAGGCAGGCTCTCCACGGCAAACACTTCTAAATCCGCATCCTCCCGAACAGTTACAGATTATAATGGAAATTTCTGCAGGATCTCCTTCTTATCTTCTTCGGAAAGGCTTCCCGGCGTCCAGGTGATCCCGGCACCATCATTCTCGTACCGCGGAATCAGGTGGATATGGAAATGGAAAACGGTCTGCCCGGCAGCCGCACCATTATTCTGGACCAGATTAAACCCGTCACATTTCATGGCATCCTTAAGTTCCTCTGCCATCTTCTTAGCCAGTGTAAATGCCTTCGCTGTCCATTCCTCCGGCATCTCAAAAATGTTTGCAAAATGCTCCTTCGGAAGCACCAGCGCATGACCTTTCGTAGCCGGATTCAGATCCAGGATCACCCGGAAGGCTTCGTCTTCATAAATGGTCGCAGACGGGATATCCCCGTTTGCCAGTTTACAAAAAATACAGTTCTCGTCTCTCATTTCACTTCTCCTTTCATCCCGGTACTGTTTTTATTGTTACAGTTCACACGTCTGCCAGTTCGAGGTGTTTTCTCCTTCATCGTAATGCTTTTGCATGATTATGTCAACAAGAACTGTTTGCTATTTTCGTCCGGCAATGCTACACTAATTGATAACTGTTCCGATCCATGAAGATAAAAGATTCGCTGTTGAGAGCCTGCTCGAAGGCAAATTGTTACTGGTCACGGAGTGATCAGTAAGGGCAAATTCTATTCAGCAGTTATACCAGAAAGGAAAAGGAGGTCAGATGAATATGTTTCGTTTATGGGGAAAAATCTGGAAGGATAACCGGATGATCGGCGATACTGTCGTAGAGGATCACACCATCGATACCAGAACACACAAGGTCTTCCGTGCTCTGGATGAAATCTGCTATGTCTTTGATCTGGGGAAACCGATATGGCTGGATTCCACGGTCGAAGAGTTTAAACGTCATGACAAAGCACGATTTTATCAGGACAATTTTATCGAACCGATTGATTTTGATTATCTGGAGATCCATGTAATTGAAGAGGACTAAGGAAGGAAGAGTTCTGGTCACAGGCGCATCCGGTTTTCCCGGAAGCAGGATCTCAAAAGCCCTGCGGTATTCCGTACGACCGCAGGGCTTTTATTTCCTTATTTCTCTATGATTCCTATAATCTCTTTAAGAGCTCTTCTCTCTCTGCCTCATATCCCGGCTTTCCAAGTAACGCGAACATGTTCTTCTTATAGCTCTCTACACCCGGCTGATTAAATGGATTCACACCCAGCAGATATCCGCTGACGCCGCATGCAAATTCGAAGAAATAGAACAGCTGACCTAAATAGAACTCGTCCTGTTTCGGGATGGTAACCATCAGGTTCGGTGTGTTTCCATCCGTATGTGCAAGAATGGTTCCGTTCATGGCACTCTTGTTTACAAAATCAACTGTCTTTCCTGCCAGATAGTTCAGTCCGTCGAGATCCACAGGCTCCTCGCCGATTACCAGTTCACAGCGTGATTCTTCCACGTTCAGTACGGTCTCAAACATGATACGGCTTCCATCCTGAATGAACTGTCCCATAGAGTGAAGGTCTGTAGTAAGATCTACAGATGCAGGGAAGATACCCTTCTGGTCCTTTCCTTCGGACTCACCGTATAACTGTTTCCACCACTCGGATACATAGTGAAGGCTCGGCTCGTAATTTGCCAGGATCTCCACGCTCTTTCCCTTTCTGAGCAGGATATTGCGGACTGCTGCATACTGCAATGCATCATTATCCGCGAAGTCAGATTCCATCGCCAGCTTTCTTCCGGCTGCAGCGCCCTCCATAAGCTTCGTAATGTCAGCTCCGCTGACTGCGATTGGAAGCAGGCCTACTGCGGTCAGCACAGAAAATCTTCCGCCTACATCATCCGGAACCACAAAACTCTCATATCCTTCCTCGGTAGCCAGACCCTTTAAAGCTCCTCTTGCCTTGTCCGTGGTTGCGTAGATTCTCTTTGCTGCCTCTTCCTTGCCATATTTCTTTTCCAGCATATCCTTAAAGATACGGAATGCGATAGCCGGCTCTGTCGTTGTACCTGACTTTGATATAATATTAACAGACAGATCTCTGTCCCCGATGACATCGATCAGATGCGCTAAATAGGTGCTGCTGATGCTGTTTCCTACGAAATAGATCTCCGGTGTCTTACGGATCTCTTTTGAAACATTGTTGTAAAAGCTGTGGCGAAGGAACTCGATGGCTGCCCTTGCTCCCAGATAAGAACCGCCGATACCGATAACCACCAGTACCTCGCTGTCCGATTTGATCTTCTCTGCTGCTTTTTCAATCCTTGCGAACTCCTCTTTATCATAATCTACAGGCAGATCAATCCATCCCAGGAAATCATTTCCTGCACCTGTCCTGCTGACAAGAACCTCCCTGGCATCTTTTACCAGCTTTTCCATAGGTGCCAATTCGTTTTCGCCAATAAATTTCATTGCTTTTGAATAATCAAACGTTACTTTCTCTGCCATTTCAAACACTCCTCATAATTGTATTTTATGCGGGAAACCGGAATACATCTCTTTTGGCTGCCTGTCCCCAGGCTGCTGGTTTTCCGTATTTATCTTCATTCTAGCAAAGTTGAATTTCTTAATCAAGACTAATTTTGTAAACAAATTAAGGATAATTTTCGTGATGCCAGGGTCAAAAGTCCGAATTCACTCACTACCCGAGAAATTCCTTCAGCACCTCCCGGATCACCCGTTCCTGCTCGGAAGAGTCCATCTGCCTCAGGATTTCCGTATTTCGTTCCTTATGCCGCTCCGTAGCCGCGGACTCCGCCATCCCCTCCTTCAGTCTGGCCAGATTTTCCTTCAGCTCACGCTTGTCCCGCTGTGCCTTCGTCTCTATAAACCTGCTGCGCTTTTTCACAGGCTCCGGTGCGGTACTGACCGGCACTGCAGGACGCTTTTCCGGCATTCTGGAGGATTCTGATAAATTTACCGGCTGGACAGCCTGCGTGCTGCTGTTTGTAAACATACTCCTAAGTCCTGTCTCCAGATATTTTCTGCGATATGGCGTATCGGCTATCCCGTATGCGCCTGCAATCATCAGAGAACCGGCCAGCATAGCCCAGAGATAATTCTGGCGGAGCTGTTCTCCCATCTGAAATTTCCCGGCCATATACCAGCCTCCGATTCCCGCAGCCATGCACAGTGCCAGCACAAACAGCCCCATCCTGTTCCAGGTGTGCAGATTCATTCCTGCAAATTTATACTGCATCATGCTTTTCTGAATAAAGATCCGGATACTGTCCGGCCCCGTCTGGGTACGCCGGTAAAGATTGTATTTCTGCTTCAGCTGCTTCATGTATTTCCCTTTTGCAAGTGCCGGATTTTCCATGTCCCGGATGAGTCCTTCGTATACGATACGCAGGATGACCTGGCTGATAACTCCCAGAATTCCCATTGCTGCCATTCCGTAAAGTAAAAAATTCTGCTGCATGATCTGTAACATCGTCTTCCCCCTTCTTGGTTGCTGTTCGCTGTGCACCGCGAAAACCGCATTGATTTTTGACACCGCCATTATAGCCGCATTTTTTTTGTTTGCAAAGCGAAATCGTGCGACAAAAAAAGCCCGCAAACTCTCGGTTTTTCGGGCTTTTTGCCGATGAACTCCATCGAAAGAGGACGTTTCATGTTTTACTTTAAGAGGGTGACAAACTTCTCCACCAGCCTTACACTGTGCGCTACCGCAAGTCTCTCGAATGCCGGATAATCCATGGTTGCACTGTCGTCTGCCTTATCTGAAATCGCCCGGATCACCACAAAAGGAACCTCATTTAAGAAGGCTGCCTGGGCGATCGCCGCCCCCTCCATCTCCGTGCAGTATCCGTCGAAATTTTTCGCAATTTTCTCCTTTGTTCCCTTATCGGATATGAACTGATCACCGCTGACGATGCGTCCCCGGAAGACCTGAATCTCGGGATTAACCTCCTCACAGGCCTCTTTCGCAAGCTCAGCCAGTTTCTCATCCGCCTCAAAGGAGAACACATCCATCTGCGGAATCTGTCCGGGCGGATATCCGAAGCCTGCCGCATCCATATCGTGATGAACCAGATCGGTAGAGATCACCATATCCCCGATGTTGATCTCTGCTTTCAGGGAGCCTGCAATCCCTGTATTTACCACCGCATCCACTCCAAACACATCGATCAGGATCTGGGTACATACGGCGGCATTCACCTTTCCTACGCCGCTGCGTACGACTACGACCTCTTTCCCGCAAAGCTCACCTTCGCAGAACTTCATACCTGCCTTTCGCACTTCTCTTCGGATATTCATATCTTTTTTCAGGGCTTCCACTTCTACTTCCATCGCCCCGATGATTCCTGTTACGCTCATAATTACCTCCCATCAGATTTCTGATAACTGTTCAGAGCAGACAGAAAGCCTCGAAGAGGCAGTTCTGCGAACGACCTCTGAACATCTCTGAACCACTTTGAACAGCTACGATACCTGAAAGTATATCAGATTCTTCTGCTTTTGAAAACAAGAAAGGTTTTTATAATGAAAGTCTTTTTATTTTTGTTTCTTTATCACTGTTTCATCCTCCGAAGCCAGATCATTCCGCCCGCTGCCACGAACAGGACCGGCAGAACCGCCGTCGTAAAGGTACTCCAGAATCCGGCACTGGATGCTGTCATTGACAGATACTGCATCTCAAGGCTTTTCGCCGGAATCGAGATACTTGTCTCTCTGTCACACATCCAGCTCAGTATATTGGTCGTAAACTCTGTGTTAGATCCGGATACTGCCTGATCGATACTTTCATTAAAGAGACTGCTGCTGGTCAGATATGCGATCTTCGTCTCGCTGCTGTCATAGACTTCCGTAACAGCTACCGCCAGCGGAAAGGAGCCTTCTTCATCTGTGCTCTCTTTAGACAGCGTGGTCATGTTCGGGACATCCTTCTTGATATAGGCATCCTCTGATGTGTTCAGAAGATTTTCCACGGAAATGGTGTCTCTGTGATCCGAAAGAACTTCAACCGCCTGGGCAAGCGGCATCAGTACAAAGCCATTCTTTCTGGAAAAACCACTCACTGCCTCACTGCTGCCGATCTCCGGCACCAGATACGAAGGATTTCCGGACGCATAGTGGTTGGCATTTCCCTCAAGTACGATTCCCTTTTTCGGCTGCACACCGTAGTTTTGCAGAACAGACAGAAAATTCGGCATATCCGTTTCTGTATAGTCGGATACGATAAGTGCCTTTCCTCCTCCCTCCAGATAATCCGTGACCTTCTCTGCCTCTTCTTTGGAGAAATCCTTTTGCGGAGAAAGAATGAACAGGCAGCCTGCGTCCTCCGGTACGCTCTCACTGGTCAGCAGATTCAGTTCCCTGATCTCGATATTCTCTTTCTCGATCGCATTTTTCATGGAGTCTGTCAATTCTGATTCCCCGTGACCCTGCACCGTGTACATAATGGGAAGATCATCCGATGTCACATAGGCAATGGCGCTCGTCACCTGCCCCTCACCGTCAAATCCTGTGGTCTTGTAAGAATAAGTTGTATAATCCAGAGACTGCTCATACAGATCACTGTAACGGACGACCTTATTCTTCCTGTCACTTACCACAATGATACTGTTTTCACTGATCTCCTCATCTGTATACTGGGATACGAAATTGGGGTAAAGCACAGGATCCTTTGTCTCTACTTTAATGTGAGAAGACAGATCACTGTAGCGCCCCAGCATCTCCTGAAGCGTATCATCCATGTTATCACCAGAAGCCACCAGATATAATGTCACATCTTCTTTCAGATTCTTCACGATTTCCTCTGTCTGCTCACCGATGGTGTAGAGCTTATTGTTGCTCACATCCACCTTTGTATACTTTGCAGGAAGCTCGCCCACGATCAGGTTAAGCACCGCAAGAATCGCAAGAAACAGCGCCGTCACTGCAATGGAAAGGGAACCGTTTTTCATGCTCCGGATATCTGTTTTTCGTTTCTGCCTTCCGCCGTTCTTCTTTATAAAGCTTATTTTTTTCATATTCTTCCACCTCCTAGCTCCAGCGTCTCTTCTGAATCGACTGCACCGTCAGAAACAAAAAAACAGCGATCACCGACAAATAGTACACAACACCCGTCAGATCCATCATTCCATCGACAAAATTGGAAAAATGTCCGGTGATATTAAAGACTTCCAGAAATTTCTGAATGGCACCTTCAAAAATACTCTGCTTCATCAGATATGCCGCCAGAAGGGCTCCCTCACCCAGAACACCGGTCACAAGAGCCGGAATCACACTTTTCATCATACGATAAAACAGCAGGCAGACCGCCAGTACCAGCACAGCAAAAAATGCATAAGAAACATATGCCGTCTCACTGAACAGGCTCTCGATTCCCTCCATCATATAGCAGACAAAGAGAACCGCAAAGGTCAGCACGGCTGCAATGATCTGGCTCTCTGTCACAGAGGACAGGAACAGTCCGACCGCAATATTGGCACACCCCAGCAGGAAAAATCCAAGAAGTGCTGTATAAGCCATGGGCATGGACACGGTACCGAACCTGCTCATGATCAGTGGATAAAAGCCCATGACAATCACAGGAACCAGGAACACCCCCGCAAGCGCCAGATACTTTCCAAGAACGATCTGACCGATCGAAACCGGCGAAGTAAAAAGCAGCTGATCTGTTTTCTGTTTCTTCTCTTCTGCCAGGGAACGCATGGTCAGTACAGGCGTAATGATCAGAAATGCAAAAGTGACAGAAGAAAGTGTATATCCTAACATGGGATATTTCATATTCATGTTGTAAGCGGTAAAATAGATTCCTGTCAGGAGCAGCATAAATGCAATAAAAACATATCCTGTCATAGAGGTGAAGTAGGAGCGCAGCTCTTTTTTACAGATCGTCCACATGGTCGGTTTCCTCCTTTTCTTCTTTCTGACCCTTCTGTGATGGATCATCCGATGTCAGTTCCAGGAAGATATCCTCCAGCGATACATGGACAGACTGCATACGCAGGATCGGACATTCGTTCTGAGCAAGTGCATAAAAGATAGCCTCCCTGACATCCGTATCCCCTTCTGTGTGCAGGATCACGTCCACCGCATTCTCTTCTTCCGATTTCTTCACCCTGCATTCACGGATGCCGGGAACCGTATCAAGCACCTGTTTCGTCTTTTCCGCACTTCCCTTTACCGTCAGCTCCAGCGTATTCTCACCCTCCATAAGCTTCGCAAGATTCTCCGGTGTATCGCTGGCCACCAGTTTCCCATGGGAAATGATCAGGATGTAATCGCACACAGCGCTGACCTCTGAAAGAATATGAGAGCTTAAGATTACTGTATGCTTTTTCGAAAGGCTTTTGATCAGATCACGGATCTCTATGATCTGCTTCGGATCGAGACCTACCGTTGGCTCATCGAGAATGATGATCTCCGGATACCCCAGGATCGCCTGTGCCAGGCCGACTCTCTGCCGGTATCCCTTGGACAGATTTTTAATCAGGCGGTTCTGCATATCCGTGATCTTCGTCATTTCCATGACTTCTTCGATCTGCTGTTTCCGGTCCGCCTTTGGTATCTTCTTCAATTCTGCCGCAAATTTCAGGTATTCTCTGACTGTCATCTCAAAATAGAGAGGCGGCATCTCCGGCAGATAGCCGATACATTTCTTCGCCTCCTCCGGCTCCTCGAGAATATCGCGCCCATTGATCACCACCGATCCTTCCGTGGATGCCAGGTATCCGGTTATGATATTCATGGTCGTGGATTTCCCGGCACCATTCGGCCCCAAAAATCCGTAGATCTGCCCTTCTTCCACCTGAAAGCTCAAATGGTCTACAGCCGTGTGATCGCCATATCGCTTCACCAGATTCTTTACTTCAATCAAAACATTTTCTCCTTTCATACCGTAAAACACATAATTGTAATCTGAAAATATCCTATAGAGAAATTGTGATCATTATGAGATAAGTTTGTGAGAAAACTGTGATGAGATTGTGAGGAGTTACTGAATGGGAGTGTCTCACATTTTTCTTGCAATTTTTCTTTATACTGGAGCATAATAGAAACAGAAACAACTCAAAAGATTTGACCCGAAAAAGAAGTGATCCAAAAACAGAACAGACGAGGAGGTTTTGAGATGTCAGAAGTATCGGATATTATTGAAAAAATTAAAGCAGAAGCTTCACAGCTCCAGGATGAGATCACCGCGATCCGCAGAAAGATCCACCATTTTCCGGAGGTTGGAAAATCCCTTCCGAAAACAAAGGAGTTTGTCATGGACAAGCTTCGGGAATACGGGTATGAGCCGAAAGAGATCTGTGAGAGCGGGATCGTAGCGGAGATTACCGGAAAACAGAGTGGAAAAACCCTGCTGCTGCGGGCCGACATGGATGCACTTCCGGTGGAAGAAAAGACGGACTGTGATTTCCGCTCGGAAAACGGCCGGATGCACGCCTGCGGCCACGATATGCACACGGCCATGCTGCTGGGCGCGGCAAAGCTGCTGCAGCAGAACCGGGAACTGCTGAACGGAACCGTAAAGCTGGTATTCCAGCCGGATGAAGAAGGCTTTACCGGAGCGAAATCGATGATCCGGGCAGGCGTCCTCGAGAACCCGAAAGTAGATGCCGGCATCGCCCTTCATGTAAATTCCGGTACACCCTCCGGTATGATCCTGTGCGGGAAGGGAACCTGTATGGCAGGCTGTACTCTTTTCCGTATCAAAGTAACAGGAAAGGGCTGCCACGGAGCCATGCCTGAGACAGGTGTGGATCCCATCAATATCGGAGCACACATTTATCTTTCCCTTCAGGAGATCATCGCACGGGAAATCGCCGCAGTAGAGCCGGTGGTAGTGACCATCGGAAAATTCCAGAGCGGAGATGTGCCGAATGTGATCCCCCAGGAGACCGTACTGGAGGGAACGATCCGCTACATGAAGAAAGAAGTGGGTGAATCTGTTCTTGAGCGGATCCGTGAGATTTCCACACAGACTGCCAGAACCTTCCGGGGTACGGCGGAGGTGACAGAGATCGCATCCGCGCCGCCGCTGATCAACGACCGGGAAATGACGGATCAGGTGATCGGATATGTGAAGCAGATCGTGGATGAACGACAGCTCTACGTCTACGAATCCTCCGGCATGGGCTCCGAGGACTTTTCCTCCTACACCTACCAGATTCCCTGCACCTACATGCTGCTGGGCGCAGGCACCAGCCAGGAGAACCCCCGCTATGGAAAGCCTATGCATAATGAAAAAGTAGTATTTAATGAAGAGGTACTTTCACAGGGAGCCTCACTGCATACGTGCTGTGCGATTCTGTGGCTGCGTGAAACGTCAGACTAAGATAAGATTCAAGTACTGTCAGCTCTGCTGACCTCTTCCAGACACTTGAGTTCGCATTCCTCCGGAAAGTTTTATTATTTACGAAGCACCTCCAGAAATCTCTCCCCGTATTTTGCGTACTTCATCTCACCCACACCGGATACCCGAAGCATTTCCGTGCGGTCCTGAGGCTTCAGGATGCACATCTGCACCAGCGTCTTATCAGAAAAGACAATGTAGGGAGGTACCTTCTCCTGTCTGGCGATCTCCAGCCGCAGGGCACGCAGTTTCTCAAACAGTCCCCTGTCAATGTCCTGCTGTCCTGCACTGACGGAGATCTTTTTCTCTTTCGTACCGGCTGCCGGTTTCGGCCGCTCTCTGGCAGTCTTCATGAAGACAGGCCTGCCATTTAAGATTTCATCCGAGGTATCTGTGAGCTGTATGGTGCGGTATTCCCCGGCAATCGTAAGATATCCCTGCATCACCAGATGGTTCATGATCTGTCTGAGCTGATGCAGTGGAACTTCTGAACAGCTACCGTAGTAAGGATTCTCCGCCAGACCGCCGCGCAGGATCTTTGCGTTCCTGCTGCCATGTACCGCATCGGCAATGGCAACCAGACCGAAAGCCCAGGAGCTCTCCTTCACGCATCCGATCAGCCTCGCAGCAATCTCTGTCACATCCTTTTCCTCAAACTGCGTCAGACAGTTGGAGCAGTTTCCACAATATCCGGAGCCGTATTCTCCAAAATAGTGCAGGATGTACTCTCGCAGACACTCATTCGTAAAGCAGTAAAAGGTCATGCGCTTCAGGCGCTCCTGCTCCCGCTCCCGGATCATGGCTGCCGTCTCATCATCCGCCCCCTCCGGCGGCTCCATTTTGTCAATAAAAAACTGATTCGTCACCACATCCTGCCCGGAATACAGCAGCACACATTCTGACGGCAGGCCGTCACGTCCCGCCCTTCCGGCCTCCTGATAATAGCTCTCAATATTTTTCGGCATATTGTAATGAATCACATAGCGCACGTTCGATTTATCAATCCCCATGCCAAAGGCATTGGTCGCTACCATGATCTGCTTCCTGTCATAGAGAAAATCATCCTGATTATGACGGCGTTCCTCATCACTGAGGCCTGCATGATATCTCGTCGCAGAGTAGCCGCTCTTTACCAGATGGTCACAGACCTCCTCCACCGTTTTCCTTGTCAGACAATAGATAATCCCGCACTCCTCCCGATGGGTTTCAATAATCTCTCTGGCCGCCTGCCATTTATTTCCCGGCTGCTGCACCAGAAACTTCAGGTTCTTCCGGTCAAAGCCTGTGGTGAGCTGTACCGGATCCTGCAGACCTAAAAGAGCCAGAATATCCTCCTTAACCTCCCTTGTCGCCGTAGCGGTAAATGCGCTGAGGATGGGGCGCTTTTCCAGAAGATTGACAAAATCCGGAATCTTCAGATAGCTGGGTCTGAAATCCTGCCCCCACTGGGAGATACAGTGCGCCTCGTCCACACTAATCATGGAAATCTCTATCTGTTTTGCCGCATTAATAAACGCCTCCGTCAGCAAGCGCTCCGGCGCCACATAGATGATCTTGTATTGTCCGTTCACCATATATTTCATGGCTGTCCGGTATTGTCCTGGAGTGAGGGAGCTGTTCAGATAGGCGGCGTGGATGCCGGCCTGATTGAGAGTAGAGACCTGATCTTTCATAAGAGAAATCAAAGGAGAGATAACAAGCGTGATTCCCGGAAGCAGTAGTGCCGGAATCTGATAACACAGGGATTTTCCGGCTCCGGTGGGCATAATGCCCATCACATCCCTTCCGGAAAGAATCCCGTCTACGAGCGTCTCCTGTCCTTCCCGGAAGGTGTCGTATCCAAAGTATTTTTTTAATGCTTCATGTTTTGTCATGTAAATCCTGTTCCTTTACATATCTGTACTATTTTCTGCGTTATATTAAATGGCTGCTTGCTCATGTTTTGCGGGACCCATAGACATAAAAATACATGCAAGCATGTATTTTTATGTCCATTTGTCCCTTGGCTCATATTATACTTGAAAATTTCTATTGTGTAAATATAAGGCTGCCAGGGTGAGAAGTAATATGATATGATAGACAGCAAGAACGAAAGATACAGGAGGTAACCTATGATTTCTTTTGAGAGTGATTATATTGCAGGAGCACATACTTTCATTCTGAAGCGCCTTACAGAAACGAACCTGGAAACGCTTTCCGGGTATGGAACCGATCCTTATTGTGAAAGTGCCAGAGAAAAGATCAGGAAAGCCTGCGAGTGCCCGGCGGCAGAGGTGGAGTTTCTGACTGGCGGAACACAGACAAACTCAATCATCATTTCAACCCTGCTGCATGACTGCGAAGGTGTCATTGCCGCCGAAACAGGCCATATCAGCACTCATGAGGCAGGAGCCATTGAATATACCGGCCATAAAGTACTAAAGCTTCCGCAGGAAAACGGAAAGATCTGCCCGGATACGCTGCGGACATATCTCCGTGATTTTTATGCCGACGGCAACCATGACCATATGGTATTTCCCGGAATGGTTTATCTGTCACATCCCACAGAATACGGCACTCTGTATACCAAAAAAGAGCTGACGGACATCGCTGATATCTGCCATTCCTTCCATATTCCGCTTTACATGGATGGCGCACGCCTCGGCTATGGACTGATGAGCCTGGAAAGCGATCTGACATTGCCTGATATCGCAAAACTGTGTGATGTATTTTATATTGGAGGCACCAAGGTGGGAGCCTTATGCGGAGAAGCCGTTGTGTTTACAAAACAGAATATGCCGCCTCATTTCATGACATCCGTAAAAAAGCGGGGTGCACTGCTGGCAAAAGGAAGGCTTCTGGGCATTCAGTTTGATGCGCTTTTTACGGATGATCTGTATTTTCAGATTTCCCGGCATGCTATCCTCATGGCGGAAAAATTAAAGGATATCTTCCATAAAAACGGACTGCGTTTCTATCTGGAATCTCCTACAAACCAGCAATTCATCCTTCTGGAAAACCATCAGATGGAAAAACTAAAGGAAGAGATTGGCTTTAGTTTCTGGGAAAAAGCAGATGATCGTCATACAGTCGTTCGATTTGCGACCAGCTGGTCAACCACAGAAGAGGATTTAAAGACATTAGAAAATGTGATCCGGGAGATTTCGAAATGAACTTTCCGGCAAAGCGGACATTCACAGTCCGCTTTGCCGCTTACACCTTTCTCACGCATGCGGTATATCCGTATATTCCGAAATCTCCCGATTGATCGTCACCAGATCGTCCACCGACAGATCATGGAGCTTCTTATGTCCTGTGATCCTTGCGAACATCTTCAGCTCTTCCAGCGATACCTTCAGATAATTGCCGACTCTTGTGGCTGCCACATCCTCCTTCAGCCTTGCACGCAGGGATGGATCCTGGGTGGCAATTCCCGCCGGGCACATGCCCGTACCGCAGATCCGGTACTGCTGACAGGCTGCTGCGATCAGTGCACCGGATGCCACTGCCACTGCGTCAGCTCCCATAGCGATCGCTTTTGCAAAATCAGAGGATACGCGAAGACCTCCCGTGATGATCAGGGCAATGTCAGATCCTACGGAATCGAGATACTTTCTCGCCCTGTACAGTGCATAAATTGTGGGCACGCTGGTGGATTCTCTCAGGAAGAACGGACTGGAACCGGTGGCGCCGCCTCTTCCGTCTATGGTGATGAAATCAGGCTCTGCAAACACACAGAACTCCAGATCCTTCTCGATCCTTCCCGCTGCGATCTTAATTCCCACGGGGCGTCCCTCAGAAGCCTCCCGGAGCATATACACCAGCTCCTTTAAGTCCTCCTTCGTCTGAACATCCGGGAATTTGGACGGGCTCTGAATATCACAACCGACCTTCTTTCCCCGAATCGCCGCGATTTCCCTTGTCACCTTATCTCCCGGAAGATGGCCTCCCATGCCCGGCTTCGTGCCCTGCCCGATCTTGATCTCGATGGCATCCGAGGTCCTGAGATTTTCCGGCGTCACACTGTAACGATTTGGAACATATTCAAATATGTATTTATCGGCAGCCGCCTTCTCCTCCGGCAGGATACCGCCCTCACCGCTGCACATGGCACTTCCTGCCATAGCGCTTCCTCTGGCCAGGGATACCTTCGTTTCTTTCGAAAGTGCTCCAAAGGACATATGGGAAATGTATACAGGATTCTCCAGGATCATCGGTTTTTTCGCATGCTTTCCGATCACGGTCCTGGTGTCCACTTCCTCACCGTCATCCAGTGGCGGCGGGTTCAGCTGTGCACCCAGGATCAGGATATCATCCCACCCCGGCATCTTCATCTGTGTGCCCATGGAACTGTGAAGAGACTTTCCGCTGACAGCCATCTCGTGAATCTCTTTCATATAGCGGCAGGTCTCATCCTGCCTCGTGATCTGCGGATCATAGGACAGATCCAGCGGCTTATTCTCATCCGGCACCTCTTCTGTTTTCAGGGAATCCCCCTCATACACCTCAAATTTCCCTACCTGATGACAGATGGGACACTCATACCCCTCTGGAAGCTCCTGCCCGTCATAGATATAACCACATACAGAACATCTGAAACTCATAGACTACCTCCTCATAAGTATCTTATATTAGTAATAATTACTAATATTATAGTTCTGAAAATTCAGTTTTGTCAAGCAAATGTTGCAAATTTTAGGGTATAAATTCCAAATCAGGTAACTATTCAGAGTCCATTCGCAAAATCGCCTCTGCGAGGCCTTCCTTTTGCTCATGCAGGGCTCTCGCCCTATAGATTCATAAAATTTTGCTCTGCTGAGCAAGCTCCCCAGAGCAAATTTTTATAAATCTGCATGACTCTGAACAGTTACCAAATCAGTATGAAAATCAGGACTTGTAGGACGGGACGATAAAAGATATAATGACAGAGTATAAGGAGGAAATCTCATGTATTTTCAGACAGACTATGCGTCTCCTGTAGGCAAGATCACACTGGCAGGCGACGGCGGCCATCTGACCGGACTGTGGCTGGAAGGACAGAAATATTTTGCATCTACGATTAAGGAAGAAATGCACCGGAAAGATTCTCTGCCCGTATTCGAGGCGGCAAAAGACTGGCTCGACCGTTATTTTTCGGAAAAAAAACCGGCCATCTGCGAATTGCCCTTAGCCCCGGCAGGAAGCGATTTCCGCCAGGAGGTCTTGAAGCTGCTTTGTGAAATCCCGTACGGAGAAGTAACCACCTATGGGAACCTTGCAAGGAAAATTGCCGGAAAGCGAAATCTCCCCCGCATGTCCGCCCAGGCGATCGGCGGTGCCGTAAGCCACAATCCGATCTCCATCATCATCCCCTGTCATCGTGTTGTTGGTACAAACGGCAGCCTGACCGGGTATGCAGGCGGAATTGATGTGAAAATAAAGCTGCTGGAGCTGGAAGGTGTGAACGTAAGCAGTAAGACCACAAAAAAATAACCGCCCTGTGAACCGACCCCAAAAAGTTAGACCATAAATCTAACGATTGGAGGTCGGTTTTCT
>OLOS01000164.1_pt1 | contig 77704 bp, 75 predicted proteins | sample 1672631 | NCBI WGS metagenome assembly OLOS01 (sample SAMEA3136707, study PRJEB25190) | human gut metagenome | biome: human gut; feature: human-associated habitat; material: faeces | place: Austria | collected 2013
CATGGCCGTCACCTTTACCGGCTCCTCATATTTTCCGAAGGGATCCCCTTTTTCTGCCGGGGCCTTAGCATCCTGCGCCGTCTCCGCCTGTACCGTCTCTGTCTGTGCGGTATCAGGAGCCGTATTATCTCCGGCGGTTCCTCCGCTTGCGCAGCCCGCCTGGGATAATACCAGAAGCGCCGACATAGCCAGTGCCAGTACCGATTTCATTTTTCTGTTTTTCATAAAACCCTCTCCTTTTCTTACCTTTATTTAATCCAGCAGGCTGCTGAAGGCCCTGGACACAGGCGCAGCCAGCTGAACGGTCTCTCTGTAATTATCCGTGGCATCTGCGGCCAGGAAGGACAACAGGCCTTCTCCTTTCCAATCCGCCGGTGCATATCTGCCCAAATCCAGGATCCCCTCCACCTCTTCCGCCAGATAATCGGCGGGCCGTTTTGTCCCCCTGCTGAAATTCGCATTGAAATATCCTGCGTCTCCGGAATACTCCGCTTCCGCGGAATGCTTTGCTTCCATGGAATGCTTTTCCTGTACACCCCCGCCAAACTGGACGGCTTTTACGTATTCCGAGGTATAATAATCCATACGTACAGCCAGGTTCGCTTCCCCTGACAGCCTCGTTCTTTTCACGGTAAGTTTGCCGCCCGCTCCCTGTATTTTCAGGGATACGATTGTGAGCCTGCCTCCGCAGCCGTTGGCTCCCAGATACACGCGCCCGCTGTCGGAATCGTATTCCGCATAGCACCGTTTCCACCTGTCCGGATAATAATGCAGTGTCTGGCGGATCCGGAGGCCCGGATTTATGACCATTTTCCCCGGGCCGGCCGTATTCCCTTCCACATACAGCACATCGGAGATACCGAGCTGAATACCGGCAAGACTGGCTTTCCCTCCTCTTACAGGAAGGCACATATTCTTCTGAAGCCTGAGACCGGGATCCTGCGTCAGCCCGTCCAGGAACCGTGCATCCACAATGCATACGTCCGCCTGGTCAAACACAGCAGGAATTCCACAGATATCTTCCGTCAGTTCCATCACTTCCTCCGACTTATTCCAAACTACTGCGGCAAAACGCTGTTCATCCACAGAAGCCATGCAGCCCAGCCTGTCATCACAGCAGCATGCCGCCCGGCCTGCGGGCATTCTTGCATAAAGCTCAAAAGCGAAATAGCCCGGCCGCAGCCTTCCAAGATGATCCGTCAGTCCCAGGGCATCCACGCCGGAATCCAGCATCTGCGCCCAATGTACCAGCTCTACATCCGTTTCCTCCAGAAAGTCCTCCATCATCGTAAAAATCTGAGGCAGCAGGGCCTGCTGTTCCAGAATGGTTTTCCGATAAGGCCATGGAGGCGGTACGGTATTCATTTCATTTACATGGATACCCGCATGGTTAAAGTATTCTCTCCCCGCCAATACTCCCCGCATGAGACGGAGACGGTCCAGGTATATCTTTTCCCGGAATCCATAGGTGTGGAATGAAAAAAAGTCCAGCGGCAGCTCCTTTTTCTGTATGTAATCCAAAAAGCGGGACGCATTGACCCTGCATTCATACGGAGGAAGGACAAACGCCTCCGCCGGTCCGCCCACCAGGGCATCCGGATCCCCCTCCCGGATCCCCAAAGCCCCATACTCATACAACAAATGGTAATCCTCGGGCCCTCCGTCAAAAAAAGCGCCCGGGTTTACCGGCTCATTATAGATTTCCTGGTAGCCTAACGGGCAGCCCATCTGTCTGTAATGGCCTGAAAAATTTCTCATTATTTCCCGGTACTTCTCCCAGTCTGCCGGAATACTGCGGAAATTTCCTCCCTCCGGCTGCACCGGCCGGGGGACGTAGCACCAGGAGTAATAAGGTGATACCCCATTATCCCTAAGCGCTTTCACAAGACGGTCCGATTTCTCCCAGTTGTAACGGAGTCCTTCCGGCGTTTCCTCTGCTATATCGCCAAGATCCGCAGCAGGCTCCCCGATAAATAAATCCATACGCAGCGATGGTATACGGCAGCGTCTGAACAATGCCGCATCCCTGCAGGTGCGCTCTACCGGAACCAATCCCGAATCAAACATGGCAAATTTCTTGAAAAGAGGCACACCTCCTTCTATTGCCAGGTTCACCCATACCTTTCCTTTCCCCATAACCCCTCCCCTTTCTTACCTATTACGTAAGTTGTTATCAAAAAAAATAGCACCTGCCAGTTCCGGAGAAAGCTCCAGAGCCGTTGCCAGCCCCACCATGATATCATAAGAGGGCAGGCTGCGCCCTTCCAGTATGGGTAAAAGTACCTCTTTGTTAATCCCGCTTTTCTCCGAAAGTTCCTCCGCGGAATGGATTCCTTTCCGTTCTGCCTGGTCGCGCAAGGCCTGAATATCCACTGTATACGTTTTGCTCATGTCCTTCCTCCAAAACTTACTTATTACGTAATTTATAGTATCATAGTATCTATTCTGATGTCAATTAATTCTTTCGATATCGTTCCGATTTCTTTTGAAATACATTTTCATTTTGTATTTATTTATTTCTTTTCATGCGTTTATTGCTTTTTACGTAAGTTTATGGTATAGTAATTATGTATTTTGGGCTTCAGCCTGATACATCGGCGCAAACGATTAACAGTAAAATGGTGATATTATGAATTCTTCTTCCAGCAGTACAAATCCCGGAAATGTTTCCTCCAACGATATAAATACGTTACTCTGTACCCGCATGAAAGAACGCAGAACCATGCTGGACCTGACTTTAAAACAAATAGCGGAGTCACTGAAAATCAGCGAAGCTACCGCACAGAGATATGAATGTGGGGAGATTAAAAATATCCCCTATGAAAAGCTCGTAATGCTGGCGGAGGTTCTCCACTGTACTCCTTCCTACCTTTTGGGCTGGGAATGCCTGAAGGATCTCCCTCCCGAAGCAGAACGGGTTCTTGATTATTATTACAGGCTGAATCCCGAAGGGAAAAGAGAAGCCGAAAAACAGCTGGATAACCTGACGCTCATTCCCAAATATACGAGAACAGATACCTGACCCAAAAGAGACAGAAACGGCAAACCGTTTTCTGTCTCTTTTTGATCCTATAATTATATTATCCCTCACACCCTCCGCGGGCAGAAGGGCCTGCCTCCTGCAGTCCGGCTTATTTTTCATCTTTGGAACGGAAGCGTATCCTATCCATTTTCCTCCATACGCCTTCTGGTATCCGCATCGATTCTTTCTCTCAGATGGAGAAGTTTTTCATCTCCTACAAAGTACGTTTTCCCATATTCCAGATTAAAACCATAGTCAAAATCCGGCGGATTCTTTCCCTGGTTATGCTGAAGGATGGTCTCCGCCTTGTCCAGGGCTTTTATCAGTCTGGCTTCCGGGGTCGTTTCGTCATTGTATTCCTTCCAAAGCTTCAGGAAATGACTTTTCTGCGGTTCCGGAAGACAGGAAAAAGCCCTGTTGACTCCTTCCTCCTCCATCCGGTATTTCTCTCCGGGATCGGGAAGCAGCGCTGCCGAGATATCGCCTTCGTACAACTCTCCCATATCATGAAGGAGAGCTGTCTCCAGCAGCTTAAGCCGATCCAGCCGCGGGTATTCCCATGCCACTGTCATAGCTGCCAGGGCCAGACGCCAGGTATGCTCCGCCGTACTTTCCTGCCTTCCCCGGCTGCTCCAGGCCGTACGGAGCACATTTTTCAGCCCCTCTGCCTCCCTGATAAAATCCAGACAATTATCCATTCTTTCCATTTTCTCTCCTGTCTGTGCGGACACCGCACCTTTTGCCGGAACCGTTTTTTCCGGTCTGCATTTTCAAAGACCCCCTAGGTTCCATCCGGCCAGTAATTGGAGTAACACGCTCTAGGGCATCACCCTGTGAATGTCTCTGGGAAACATAGCCGCCTGCCGGACATTATCCATCTCCAGAAGCCGGGCGGTAAAACGTTCCAGCCCGAGTCCCAGGCCGCCGTGAGGAGGCATTCCCGCCTTATGGATCCACAAATAGCTTTTAAAAAGGGAGGGATCCATACCCATCCGTTCCATTTTGGCAAGCTGCATCCCGTAGTCATGGATCCGCTGTCCGCCTGTGGTGACCTCCAGGCCGCGGAAAAGAAGGTCAAAGCTCAGGGTCACTTCCGGATGCTCCGTATCCTCCATGGCATAAAAGGGCCTTTTGGCCGTTGGATAGTGGGTAACAAATACAAAATCACTTCCTGTTTCTTTCTTAACAATTTCACTGAGCAGTTTTTCTTCTTCCGGCTCAAAGTCATTTTTTTCACATAAAGGCCGCTTATACCGGCCGGCAACAAGTTCCTTCGCCTCATGAAAACGGATGGAGGGAATGCTGTCCGCTTCCGGAAGCCGGACCTTAAGCAGGGAAAGCTCCGCCCCATAATGGACCTGCAGATAATCCAGGCTGTTTTTAATCATGGCGGCTTCCATTTGACAGATATCCTGAAAGCCGTTAATATATCCCATTTCAAAATCCACACTGGTATATTCGTTCAGATGCCTTGCCGTATCATGTTTTTCCGCCCGGAATACCGGTCCGATTTCAAAAACCCGTTCATAGACTCCCACCATCATCTGTTTGTAAAACTGAGGGCTTTGGGCGAGATAGGCGTCCTTGCCGAAATAATCCAGACGGAAAATATTGGCACCGCCTTCCGCTCCCTGGTATACGATTTTAGGTGTGCGGATCTCCGTAAATTCTTCCTTTTCCAGAAAAGCACGAAAGCCCCGGCAAAGCCCTTCCTGTATTTTAAAAACAGCGCGCTGTTTTTCATTCCGCAGGGTCAGGGGCCGGTAATCCAGCAGCGTTTCCAGGGATGCGTCAATCCCTTTGCCGTTAATCACAACAGGCATTTCCTCTGCAGGTTCCGAAAGTACGGTAATCCGTTTCAAATGAAGTTCCCAACCGGTTTTGGAGCGGGGTTCCTCCACCACAAGGGCATTCGCCCGGATACAGGCTTCTTCTTTTAAAAAGCCTTCCACCTGACATTTGTCACTGTCCAGCACACACTGCACCAGCCTCTTAGGCGTACGCAGGATAAGAAAAGAAAAGCCGCTCATCTTACGGATTTTATGAACGCTTCCGTGGATTGTTATTTCCCGGTTTTCCCTGTTCTCCGGCCGCTCGGCGGAAAAAAGGGAGCCTTCCGGATAAGAAGGTACGGAAATTGCCTGTATGGTTTCAAACTTTGTCATCATGAATTCGTCTCCTTGTTTTGCCCGGCTTCCGGTATCTATAAGCCTTCCGGGCATTGGAATCATCGGTTTTTGTTTGCAATTCTGTAAAAAAACCGTAAATCCATCAAGACATCGTCTTTATGTCTCATTTTACCACATCCTTTCCCTTAGGGATATCAACCGGTAAGTTCATTACAGAAACAACTCCCGTTTTTTGTAACAGTTCAGACGGCCCGCCAGTGTCCCTTCTTTTGATCAACAAAAAGAGCCCGCAATGGTAATCTAACCTACCAGTGTGGACTCTTATCCCTGATAATTTATGCCACACAGGTACAACACGGAAAGCGTTTGTACCTGCGATGCTAAAAAACTAACTGAATAGTTTCTTTTCCATCTGCTGATACAAACGCCGCCTATCGTCGTCCCTGTAACATTTACTGTTCGTAACTTCAAGCATGGCATTTGCCTTTCCGGTATGGAACGGATCCATACCTGTGAATGATTTTGTTTATAGTAGCACTGTAGTCTGGCTATGTCAACCTATTTTTATTTTCGTATTTTTATTTTCGCGGATGCAGATAAAAAAGTTTGGCTGATACTTAACTTCCATCTCAGGCAGCATTTCGGCCTACTTTTGTTATCTGACGTGTGTGATTCAGGGAACGTCCTTTAATGCCTCAAGATCTATATTTTCATAACAATTATGGCCCTGCCGCGCTTTCTTATAGTTCCAGCAGCAAATTGCCTGCTGTAGATTTTTACCCGGATTTGCTTCGAAAAAATCTCTGATATAGGTATTATACTCAAATTGTCTGTCGATAACCGTTTTCCCCTTTTTCTTTTCCTCAAGAATCCGATAATAGGCTTCAATAGCCTCTGCATAGCTTTTTCCGGTATTAGTTTTCAGCCATTTTTGAAATGCCACGGGAAAAGAAAAGCTGTTCCCGATTTTATCCCGGAAAAAAGCACGATGCTTTTCAGAGCAGACAAAATTGGGTTCAATAACCGTATTTTCCGTTATGATTCCAACGTCGTTCCTGTGTCTGGATGGCTTTTTTACATAATTTACCTTTCCTGTGTCAAGGTAAATAGCAATCCTTTCCGTTAACTCCTCTTTGCTGCCGGATGTGGGTATACCATTCTCCCTGCAAAAGGATACCAATTCTTCTTTTAAGTAGTAATAGCTGCGAAACGTGGAGCCATCCAGCTTTTGATTCAGGAGCGGGCGTTCAGACATTTTGGGTCTCCTTTTGCTTTTATGTATGCATTATTTATTTTGGTACACACAGGCGGCGAGCCGTGACAACTAACCGATGGCGATAGCGGCACATGGGTAGTGATTTCACTCCACACGGCCCGCAAGCCGTGACATGTACAAAAATGGTTGTGATTTCTCTAACAGTATTTCAATCCACACGGCCCACAAGCCGTGACATGGTCTGAGCTGAAGGCGGCGGACTTCTCGAAATTTCAATCCACACGGCCCGCAAGCCGTGACGTGGAACTTGGGTCCTTTATGCAGAGTATCAGGATTTCAATCCACACGGCCCGCAAGCCGTGACATTTCCCCGTATACCTTCGCTCTGTTGTAATGCAATTTCAATCCACACGGCCCGCAAGCCGTGACCAAAGTATTATCGTAGCATTGGCTATAATGCTAATTTCAATCCACACGGCCCGCAAGCCGTGACATCCTTATGCTGGACTGACGACCGAAGAATTAAATTTCAATCCACACGGCCCGCAAGCCGTGACAACCCGCAAAAATGGCTGATTCACGGCTTTTTCATATTTCAATCCACACGGCCCGCAAGCCGTGACGTCGCCAGTCCCGAATCCCTCCGGTACGTATTCCATTTCAATCCACACGGCCCGCAAGCCGTGACAGCAAAACATCACAACTATCGTTTATTATATCATTCTTCTATTCATTAATCTACACAAATTCCACTTCAGCACTTCCCTTTCTTAACACCATTATAACCGCATACAAACTATATTTCAAACTTTCAAGGTGCGAATCTCCCAGTAAATTCCTGTGCACTTCGGATTCGCACCTGTATAAATCCCCCTTCATGCCATTCAACCCAACACCGGATCCACCTCCTTTTATGGAAATCCTATATCTCCCCTCCGCCGTACAAAATACGCCATTATCTCTTCATATTCCGTTTCCCTGCTGAAATCTTTGTTCTCCTCCGGATCCTTTTTCAAATCAAACAGCAGCTCCGAACCGTCCTGCCCGTAATAATGATATTTCAAATCCCCTTTTTTTATCATCAGGTTGCGTCCGCCCCATTGGGATATGGTTTCGTCCGTCCAGCCGTCTTCATGGCCTTCCAGAAGGGGCACAAGGCTCCGGCTTTCCAGTCCGTCCGGTACGGGATTGCCGCTCAATTCACATAGAGTGGCATAAATATCGATCAGATTCACATTTTTACGGCACCGGTGAGGGGTAAACCGGCCCGGATACCGGATAAATAAGGGGATACGCGCGCTCCCTTCATAAAAACGCTGTTTTTCCCAGATCGAATGTTCCCCAAGCATTTCTCCATGGTCGGAGGTATACAGAATAATCCAGTCATCGGGATTTTCCCCTGCTTCTTCCAGAAAATGAAGTATCTGTCCAAACTGGAAATCCACGGTTTCCACATTGGCATAATAGGCCGCCATGGCACGTTTCACATCCCGTTCGGTTACCTCTTCCCCGATTACCAGCGGGGGACAATTGGAGCAGCGGCCCAAAAAGGGGTGCAAAGAAGGAGTCCTGTTCGCATAGGGTTCCACACGGTTCAGATAATAATCGAACAATTCCTGCCGGGCAATATAGGGATAATGGGGATTCCGGAGGCCCACATATAAAAGCAGCGGTTCCTCCCTTTTGGGCCTGTCATAGAAACTGTCCACAAAATACGAATGGATAAAATTCCGGCAGCCTTCCACTGTCAGGCGGTCTTCTTTAGCATGAACCGGATTACCGGGGCCAGCACGAAGGATTTCCTTTTTATCATCCCATTTCTGCGAAGAGTCAAACTGATAGGCCGCTCTGCTGTCTCCTGCCTGTTTCCGGTAATAACTGACCGCCACTTCCGTATCTCCGGCAATCCGGTACCGCCAGCCCTGCATTTGATCCAGGCCGAGGTGGTGAAGCTTTCCGCAAGCCGCTGTCTGGTAACCATTCTCGCTGAATATCCTTGCAAAGGTACGGTAATTAGGTTCTAAATCATCTCCAAAACGTTCCGCTTTACAGGTGCGGGGATATTGTCCCGCCGCCATACACTGCCGGGCCGGTATGCATACCGGCGACGGGGTATAGGCGTTATCAAAAACCACCGCTTCCTTTGCCAGCCGATCCAGATTCGGGGTGCGCACCACCGGATTCCGGGCAAAACCGCACACATCGTACCGGTGTTCATCACTCATGAGTATCAGGATATTCGGTTTTTTCACTTTTTTCCTGCCTTTCCTTTCTAAGAAATGTGTCCGGGACATCATCACTCTCCAGCACCGCATTGCATTACCGTAATATAAATGCAACGCTGTACTAGTATTGAAGAACTTCCCCTTCCCTGCTTTCCGGGGTAAACACCATCAGCTTTCCATAGGATTCGTATCCGCCTGCGGTAAAAATATCCACCTCGCTGATCAATTCCTGGTGGCAGGTGATCACCACATATTCCGATCCGTTTCTCACAATCCGGACAGCTTCCGCTTCCCGGGAAGAAAGCGTACGTCCGCTTCTTACCATAGACACCGGCAGCAGCCGGGCGGAAAGCTCCAGGTATTCCCCCGCCCCCGCAGCCGCCACAACGGTAAACTGGGAAGAAAAGCCGGAAGCTTCCCAGGTATTTTCCACACAGCTGCATTCCTCCAGCCGGTTATATTCTGTGGATATCTCCGCCTGAGTCACGCTGCACTCCCCTTTCAGGCAGAGCAGCTTTGCACAGACACCGGGGGAACGGTACCAGACGGTACCGTCTTTCAGCTCTGCCTTTCCCTGCTTTGCAAAATGGAAGCGGGACTGGTAACGGTGGACACCGGCGTTTCCCCGGTTTTCAGCGTCACCGGTAAAACGGCCGTTCAGGCAGGCCCCTTCATCCTGCGGCCCGCAGACATAGAAGGTATCGCACAACAGTACCAGCCCTTTTGCCAGTAAAACAGCCTTACGCACAGGAAGCACTCCCTTATCCAGATAACCCAGATGGGCACCGGACACCATTCCCATTCCGGGAAGAAAGTTGTGCTCTCCTTTCCAGGGCAGGGCCATACGGCTGTAGCCCCAGCTATCCACACACGTACAGAAATTTTCGCCGTCTATACACACCGTATTATGGGAGGAAGGGGCCTTCAGCCGTCTGCGGATCTCATTGTCCACATAGGTATACCGTCCGGCATCCACAAGGATATCCTCACCATGGGAATAGTAATCCACATGAAGCTGATCCCCGTGTCCGTGCCCGCTTCCCATACATCCGCAGTGGAATCTCAGATAATCGGATGTCCGGTCAAAACCATTTTTCAAAAAATAATTTCCGCTGTCCGTGAGCGCTGCGGACGCCCGATCCGGCTTCCGGGGAGCCAGCCCGTCATAAAAGGTTTTTTCTTCCCAGCTGAGATTCCACAGATTATCTTCCAGCAGCACCCCCTGAGCCAGATATTTCAGCCTGGCATCCTGAAAGAGCACAGCGCCCTGTGCAATCAAATCCCGGGCGTCTATATCATCACTGTCCCCATGGCAGGGCATATGCCCGTCAGGCTTGCACCAGGCTGCCAGACAGTAAACCATTTTATGTACCTTTTCCCAAAGCCGGCAAGGTACGGATATAGCAAAACGCTTCATGTGCAGAAGGCTGTCCAGGAGGCAGTACAACACCTCCCCATGGTACATGGGACTCTGTTCCCACTGGGTCCCGTCCCGGAAAACCTGGAGATGGCTTTCCTCATCCAGACGCCTTACCGCCTCCTGCGTCCACCTTTTTTCCCCGAAATAAAGCCCAAGAAGCAACAGTCCGTGGTTCTGGAGGATCCCCCAGTTGCTCAGACGGTGAAAAGGAAGATCCACCTCCAGCAGATATTTTGCATGCAGGCGCAGAGAGGCTTCCGCCTTCTCTCTGACTTCTTCCGTAAAAAGAGGACAGTTTTCAAAAAAAGCCATGCTTTTCAGCCAGAATTCAACCCGGATCCCCGCTTCCAGGCTGCGCCATGTTCCGTTCCTGCTTTCCGGGGTAAGCGGGGCCTTCTCCAGCCAGTCCTCCAGAAGGGATACATATTTGGCTCCGTATTGCAGTGCTTTGTCCCATCCCGGGCCTTCTCCTTCCCCGCAGGTATACCGCCAGGCCTTTCCCAGAATCAGGAAACAGGTATGCCGGTTCAGGGCATACAGCCATTCCGGATCCCCGAAGGGAATGGCGTCCCACTTGATTCCCTCCTCGAAAACAACCGGCTCATGGGTCCGTTCCATTTCCCAGTGTTCCCGGAACACAAAGGTATTGTCCAGGATTCGGTCCGCCTGTTCCAGGCAGGCTGCTTTTTCTCCGGGAAAATGGATCCCGCAGTATTCAACCGTTTCTTCCAGATGATCCATGCACCAAAATTTATCCAGCTTTGTCATGATTTTCTCCTCCCTCCGCTTTTAATTCCCGCGCCTGCCATAAAAGGCGCGTTGGAATCCCGGGACCGATACGGTTCCTTCTCAAACACGCCTTTCATATCAGTTATATTTTACCCCTTGATCCCGCTGGACGCAATTCCCTGGACAAAGAATTTCTGTCCGGCCAGGAAAATAAGCAGAACCGGAATCAGGGACAGCACGCTGGCTGCCATAACCAGTCCGTATTCGGTGGAATACTGGCCGATAAACATCTTAATTCCCAGCTGGATTGTCTTTTTGGCGGTACTGTTAAAATAAATCAGCGGCCCCATATAATCGTTCCAGATAGCCACGAAGCTGAAGATAGTCATTGTGGCAATGCTGGGTTTGGAAAGCGGCAGGGCGATGCGGAAATAGTTCCCGTATTCGCTCAGTCCGTCTATCCTTCCCGCCTCCAGCAGTTCATTGGGAAGGGACATGAAAAACTGTCTCATCAGGAATACTCCGAAAGCTGTAAAGCTCTGCATCAGCACATAGCCTGTGTGGGTGTCCACCAGATGGAATTTATTCATCATGCTGTACTGGGGAAGCATATAGACCTGCCAGGGAATGGCAATGGTAGCCACATAGCACAGGAACAGGATATCGCGCCCCCTGAATTTACATTTGGAAAACCCGTAAGCCGCAAAGCTGGAAGTGATAACCTGGATAACCGTTATCAGCACCGTGAGCTTGACGGTATTTAACGTAAAGGTGGCGAGGGGTATTTTACTCCATATTTTCAGGTAATTGTTCCATTGGAACACCCCTGGTATCCACCGGAAATTGGCGCTGAACACCTCCGTATTCGTCTTAAGCGAAGCGCTCAGCATCCACAGAAGGGGCATCAGTGTGGCTGCTGTCAGAAGGATTAATAAGATATAACTGATGGTTTTCACCAGCACCTGTTTATTCGCTCTTGTCATTTTCTTCCCTCACATTTCCACCGCACACAATACGGCGCTGTTCTTTTTTTATTCTACTGGCTATAGGCAACTCTAAAGGGTCTACATATAACTCACCCATTTTTTCTCCATCCTAAACTGCAGTACCGTCAGCAGCCCTAAGATGAGGAACAGAATCATGGCGGCCGCGCTGCTTTCCCCATAATTCCAGGCGATAAACGCTCTGTTGTATATGTATTGGCTCATCATGGTGGAGGCATTGCCCGGCCCGCCTTCCGTCATCAGATAGACCAGATCAAATACCTTGAAGGAATTGATTGTCAGCATCATAACTACGAAAAAAGTGCTGGGTGTCAGCATAGGAAGAGTGATGCTCCGGAAACACTGCCCGGAGCTTGCCCCGTCGATACGGGCCGCCTCATACAGAGATTCCGGGATGTCCTGAAGCGCTGCCAGGTATACAATCATAAAGTAGCCCATGTTTTTCCAGATATTGACGATGATGAGCGCGGGGATAACCCAGGCGGTGCTTGCCGTCCAGCCGGGGGGATCCGTCACTCCCAATGTGCGCAGAATGGAATTAATCGGGCCGATGTCACGGAACAGGAAATTCCATACCGCGGCCACCGCAACGGTGGATGCCACATAAGGGAAAAAAATGGCGCAGCGGAAAATGCCCTTTCCCTTCAGCTTCTGGTTCAGCAGAATTGCCAGCCCCAGGGATGCGCACATGGAAAAAAAAACGGTAAACACACTGAAATAAAGAGTTTTCCAGATAGAACCCCGGAATACCCGGTCTTTGAAGATAGCGATGAAATTATCAAGTCCCGCAAACTTCATAGGGTTGAAACCGTCCCAGTCTGCAAAACTGAGCATCAGCGAAAAGACCACCGGTATCATGACAAAAATAAAAAAACCTATGAAATTCGGCAGTATGAAGGACAGTCCCACCAGGGTATTCCTCCGGTTCAGGGACATTTTCTTTTTACTTTTACCCGATGCTGCCATACTCACACCTCATTTTCTTTTTTGAAAGGGAGACGGCCCCGTTTCCCTGCCGCCTCCCTGCATTGATTTCTTTTAACCGTTCCGTATCTTCCCCGTTACGATTCTTTCCTATTTATTTCCCCTGGATTTCCTTGCTTCTCTCTCCCATTTCCGCCAGGCCGTCATCAATGGACAGTTCCTTAATCATAATCAGGCTGTGTTCCTCGCCCAGCATCTGGTTTACTTCTGCGGAATGTACCTCCAGCGGACGATCCATGGCAACATGTTTGGTCTGGAGAGCTTCTTCCAGGCCCTCCGGCATACCGTCCAGAGCCGCCAGGGCTTTGATGGTATCCGCATTCATTCTTGCAGGAATCATGCCGCAGTCCGCATAGATTTTTGCACCCTCTTCGCCGCTGCAGAATTTTACGAATTCCCAGGCAGCTTCTTTATTTTTGGCATTGGCACTCACACCCATCGGAGTGGTGGATCCAACCGTCCATCCGGCTTCCACGCCTTCCGGATGAGGCAGGGTGGCTACGCCCCAATTCACACTGGTTTCCCCTGCTTTCGTTTTCTCTATCATGGTGCTCATGAACCAGCTTCCCATAGGCATCATAGCGCACTGGCCTTCCATGAAAACGCTGGAATAATGGATGTTTCCGGTTTTCAGTGTGGAATAATCCATAATGGTCCCTTCTTCCTGCATACGCAGAACCATTTCATAAGAAGGCTTCATGAAGCTGTAATCCGTATCCAGAATGGTATGCTTGCCGTCCTGTACCGCCCAGTTCTGTACACAAGCCTGCCAGGTATGGAAGAGAGCGCCGTATTTCTTGTCATTGCCTTCCCCGCTGGTCACTTTCTTTGCCAGCTCCTCAAATTCGGCCCAGGTCATATCATTTCCCGGATATTCCACTCCTGCCGCATCAAAAATATCTTTATTATAGTAAAGTACATAGAATCCGGTGCTCACCGGGAGAGCTACCTGTTTACCGTCCAGGTTCAGGGCATCCGCGCCGTTCATCGAAGCCGGATCCACACCGTCTTTTTCCATATAAGGAGTCAGATCCTCCAGCTGTCCTCTTTCCGCGATAGAAGGCGTATTGTCAGGATCTTTTACCCATACCACGTCCAAATCGTTTCCGCCGTTGAGCATAACGGTAAGCTTATTGGAGTATTCTCCGGATGCGATATCAATCAGTTCTACTTTGATATTGGGATTTGCCGCCTCAAATCCATCCACCAGCATCTGTGTGGACGGCTCCGTATAGGAATCCCAGTGTGCAACCTTGATGGTTACCTGTTCCCCGTCCGCAGCAGGTGTTTCCGCAGCAGGTGTTTCTTCAGCGGGCGTACTCTCCTGTTGCGCAGCCGGGGTTTCCGGCGCCGGTGTCGTATCCGCGGGCGCATTTGCCGCGCTGTTTCCGCAGCCAGCCAGCAATCCGCCGAGCATTGCAGCGGTGAGTGCCGTTACTATCCATTTGCCAGTTTGTTTCTTTTTCATAATTTGTAATACTCCTTTCCCCTTTTCATAGCAGCAGCTATTTGTTACTGTCATTATAACTTTCTTTGCCTTCTGCAGGAACTTACATTCTCACTAATAAATAATAAATTTTTAAAAAATTACTTTTTCAGGGCATAATGCACGAATACTTTTTTTGAATATAATATTATTTTCGAAAATTACACAACTTTGCATCTCTGCTTTTAGATATATGCTATAATTATTGAAAACCATTGTTTTTGTCTCATCTTTGTAACCACAGGAGTCACAGCATGAAGAATAAGCGGATGGACAGCATCACCATAAAGATACTTTTTGCCATGTGTATTTGTATTGTTTCCTTTACACTGGTAAGCAGCCTGGTTATTTCGGCTCTGCTGGGGAGCAGGCTGTCAGAACGGGCAAGGCAGACAAATGAACAGTATCTCATCACTATCCGTAACCAGCTGAATGGATATATCGGCGAACTGAATACTCTGGGAGCGCTTTGTGCAAGCAACCAGAATATCACCCAGGCGCTGGGCTACCACACCCTGGATAACATTTCCGCCAAACGGATGTGCCTGAAGGCCCAGGATGCGCTGGACGGCTACCTGTCCTCCAGCTCACTCACCCTGTATACCACACGCCTTGCCGTCTTTAATTCGGACAGTATCTGTATCACCGCTTCCGCCTCCAGAGGCCACAACCTGTCCGAAACCGGGCAGCTGCGGGAATATGCCGCCTCCTGCTTCCGGGCAGATTTGCAAACGCCCGTTTATTCCTGGCATTCCGCCATTCCCAATGTCTCGGCTTCCGCGCTCACATCCGCAGCGGATAAGGACTCTGTGATCCTGGCCTGCCTGTACCCGCTTTCCGTTTCCGACGGCTTTTATCTTTATATAGAAATCAAACCGGAGCTTCTGAAGAGCCCGTTGGCCCCTTACCAGAATCTCCAGCAGATTTTCATAACCAATGAGGATCACAGCATTTTCTATTCCTCATTTACACCTTCGTCAGATTTCTACGGGGAACTTTCCGATCTGACAGACGGAATCACCCTGCAGACCGGAGGGCAGAAATACGAACTTTCCTCCTGCTTTATTCCGGAATTCGGGATTTTCCTGTGCACCCTCAGCGATAAAACCCTGTTTGCCGGGGATAACCTGTATATCCTGTATCTGCTCGGCATTATCCTGCTCACCACCATAAGCGCCGGACTCATCATTACCCGGATTGTGAGCACCAAAATTACAAAGCCTATCCATATCCTGACTACCCACATCCGTAAAATTTCCGAGACCGACGATTTTTCCTATAATCCCGCCATCGTGACGTCCTCCGATGAAATCGGTGAAATCGGCCGTGCGGTTAACCACATGGCGCTGCATATCCAGGAGCTTCTTACGGAAATGGAAAAAATGTACGAACAGCGTAAAAACATTGAAATATCGCTGCTGCAAAGCCAGATCAATCCCCATTTCCTTTATAATACCCTGGATTCCATCCGCTGGATGGCCGTCATACAAAAAAGTAAAAATATTGAAAAAACCACCAAAGCCCTGGAAAACCTGCTGCGCAACGTGGCGAAGGGGGTCGGTGACAAAATAACGCTGCAGGAGGAGCTTTCCCTGGTACAGGATTATGTCCACATCCAGAAGGTGCGGTACGTGGAGGTCTTTGATATCCGTTATGAAATACCGGAGGAATTCCTTTCCTGCAAAATCATCAAATTCACCCTGCAGCCGATTGTGGAAAATGCCATTTTCCATGGCATTGAACCCACCGGTGAATTCGGGGAAATCACCCTCCGTGCACAGTCGGACGGATCCAGCCTGTATCTGACCATAGAGGACAATGGTGCCGGCATGACAGCCGAGGAACTGCAGTCACTGAAAGAAAGCCTGAAAACAAGCAACAAGGATTCCCTCAGCGGAATAGGGGTCGCCAACGTCGATGCCCGCCTGAAGCTTAATTATGGTTCCGGGTACGGGCTGCTGTATGACAGCGAACCCGGAAAATTCACCCGGGTTACCATACATATCCCGTTGGAGAAGGACTGACAGGCGGCAAAAAAGGGGGCAGCAATGCAAAGCCCGTATCATACGTGCAAAAGGAGTAATTATGTACAATTGTTTAATCGTGGATGATGAAACCATAATATTATCAGGGATCAAATTTTTGATTGACTGGGAGAAAAATGACTGTACCATTATGGATACGGCAAGAAACGGAAGGGACGCCCTGGAAAAAATACGTTCCTGTCCTCCGGACATCGTATTATGTGATATTAACATGCCTGTCCTGAACGGCATGGAGCTTCTAAAGATCTGCAACGAAGAATTCCCCTCCATCGTCTTTGTGATGCTTACCAATCTTCAGGAATTTGATCTGGCCCGGGATGCCATCCGCTACCGCGCGGCCGATTATCTGCTGAAGGTGCAGCTGGAGGCTCCGGCTCTGGAGGAAAGTCTGCAGAAGGCAAAAAACGAATACGAACGGCGCAGCAAGCTGGCTGAAGCCGACCGCATGCATTTTTATGAAGAAAAAAAGACCCGGGAGCTTATACACAACGCCTGTCTGGAGATCCTTTTTTCCCCGGAGGAAGAGGCCCTGAAGCGCGCCGGCGAGGTGCTCGATAAAAACCATATGCTGGAGAGCTACGGATTGGTCTATATTCCCTTTGATTACAGCCAGGTACCAGGCGCCGGGAGGCTGGATGCAGACGCCCGGAGGGATCTTACCGCATGGGAAAAGGAACTGGCCCAGCGTCTGTGCGAAACGGTTTTCGCATCCTCCTGCCTGTTTGTGTCCACCGGGCAGACGGACTGCCTGACCATGTTTGTCTGGCATCAGGGAAAGGAATGGGAATCCCGTATGTCCCTGTTTTCCGCCAAGTTCTCCACCGCTTCCCGTAATATCACCCAGGCCGTCCCTTCCGTTCTGGTTACCGGCTGTTTTTATGGAAAGGAACAGCTGTCCTCCTGCCGGAATGATTATTTCAGCCTGATACAATATTTTTACCTGGATGAGATCACATCCTCCCGGAATCTGTCCGGAGAGCGGGCGGGATTTGAACCGCTGGGACTCTCCGGCATCGGATCCCAGCTGGAAAATGAGCTGAATGCCAAAAACCTCACCGGCTGCACTCTGCTTCTGGATCGGGCTATACGGCGCGTCCGGGAAACCTCCCATCAGAAAAGCCAGGCCATATGGCTGTGCAACGAACTGTACCGCTGTGCCGCAAAAGCCCTCCGGGACAGCAGCCTGTACGATACCACCGGCTATGCGGAAATTGAAAATCTCATGACACGCCGGCAGGTCATCTCCTGGATTGAGAAGCTGAAAAACTCCCTGACAGAACTTATCTGGCAGGAAGCGAATCTGAAATCGGAGCCTGTGGAAAAAGCAAGGCAGTATGTGCTCAGCCACGTAGAAGACCGCCTCAGCCTTCAGGATGTGGCCGACGAAGTATGTATCTCTCCGGGTTATCTGTCCACCCTGTTCAAAAAACAATACAGCCAGAGCTTTGTCAGCTTCATAAACCAGGCCAAGGTGGAGCATGCCTGCCGGCTTCTTCAGGAAAGGAAATACCTGATCAGCGAAATATCCTGCCGGCTGAGCTTTGAAAATGCCTACTATTTTGCCAAGGTTTTCAAACGCTATATGGGCATGACCCCCAGTGAATACGAGAAGTCCCTGGAAAGCGGAAAAACCCCTCAGGCTTCCCGCGGCGACAGTCTTCCGCCCAGCAGCTCCAACAGCCTTGCTGCCAGCAAGGAAGCGATCACCTCGTTGCCTTTGTCGGAGGGATGAAGGCCGTCATAGGTAAAATCAGCGGCTTCCGGCGGATAGGGATACGCATCCTCTCCGAACCGGACCGGGATCCGGGTGTAATCCGGATATGGAAGCTGCCGGTAGCCCTCCGGAGTATTCACCCATTTAAAACGCACCACATTTTCCGGGGTAAAGCCCGACAGGTCATGCAGGTTCAGAGTAGGGATCCCTTCCGCACAGCAGGTCTCACAGATCCCCTGCGCAATATCGGAAAGCCACTGCCCCTGATCCGGCATATAGCTGCCATGGGCGTTATTGAACGGATCCAGAATATAGACAAAATCTCCCCGTTCCACCGGATTCATCACCAGAAGAGCCGCCTCCGGCGCCGTCTCCCGGATATGGGAAACCAGAACGCCCAGATTGCCCAGAATCGTACCTTCCCTTTTCTTTGTAAAATCCTCCCGGCTGCCAAGAGGCACACCGCCGTGCCAGTCATTGGTCCCCAGAAGCACCGTATACAGATCGGCCCCGGGCAGCCGCACATGGACCCAGTCCGGCGTAGCTGAGCCGTTCATGCCCATATTGATAACGGACAGATTGGTAAAAAAGCCGCAGGTACGGGTGAGATACCCTTTCTTCACCCGGTATGCCGTTTCGTCAAGGTGATCGTTCAGATAGGTAAAGGAGTCTCCAATGGCACACCATTTTATCGTTTCAGCCGTCTCATTCATCCTCTTCTTCCTCCAGTTCCGCTTCCAGCTCTTTCATTATTTTTCTTTCCCGGTGCTTCACATACTCACCGGATATTGCCATCGCGGCAAAAATAAACACAAACAGGACTCCTCCAAAAATAAGCACAATAGGAAGGAAAAGGCCGGGGATATCGGCTCTGACCGTCTCATAATTTCTGTATTTTCCGATAGCGAATACTGCCGTAAAAAGGATCGTACCCACCAGACTGCAAAGAAAATAATTTTTTTTATTAGGCTTGATACGGGTATCCCAAATCCCTTTTCTGGTGCTTGCGCAGATGTACACGATACAACCTGCCAGAAAGGCCGCCAGTTCCCAGCCATACTCCCTGATATTGCGTTCCAGTATGTAGGCCTGGATTATAACGGAAGCCGCCAAGATCAGCCACATCACGTAAAAAGCCGCCCGTTCCGCCTTCAGAATATCCAAACGCTGTCTTTCATCCATTTTTTTCATCGTCGAATCCATCCTCCCAAAAAAGCTCATCCAAAGTCTTTCCCAGCGCTCTGCAGATGCTGAGACACAGCTGAAGGGAGGGGTTGAATTTTCCGGTTTCAATCATCCCAATGGTCTGCCGGGTCACCCCCACAGCCTCCGCCAGCTGTTCCTGTGAAAAATCCTTTTCAATTCGGGCGATTTTCATCCGTTTGTTCTTCACCCGTTCTCCTCCTTTATCCTGAACCGATCCCCATAACTACTGATTGGCATACTCTTCTGCCGCCTGCGGCACCTCTTTCCGGTATACTTTGGAGAAAAGAAAGGGAGCAAATAAAACGCCGTTCAATACCAAAAGGATAAGTACATCCATCCAGGCTATAACCTGACCGCTGATCACATCAGCGCTTCCTGCCAGCACGGCAATCAGATTGTTATTCAGGTAATGCATGATTACAGGTACCCAGATATTGCGGGTTTTCATCTGTGCATATCCGAAGAAAATAGCAAGTCCGGTACAGGTCAGAATTTGGCTGATAACGCTCTGCAGCCAGGTTTCCGGGCTGTAAAAAAACAGATTAATGGGCAGATGCCATATTCCCCACAGGACACCGAGCAGAAGAACGCCTGCCCGTTTTCCGAATCTTTTCTGCAGCATAGGCTGGAAAAATCCGCGCCATCCGTATTCTTCACCAAAAAATGCGGTAAAAACAAGAAAGAAATTAATCGGCAGAGTTATCAGGCTGAGCAGAAGATACGGATTTCCCATCAGTGTCAGGAACGCTCCCGTCTCTCCGGCAATTACATAGCTGAAAAAGATACGCAGCATATATAAAACCAGAAAAAGCAGGACATAAAGCCAGGGCTTTCTCTTTTGTCCGTCACCCATGGCAAGGCCGTATTTTCTCCGTACCTCCTGTTTATTCAGCAATAAGAAAACCCACAAAATAAGGCTTCCTATAATAATAACATACTGGCTCAGGAGAGCAAACGGCACCTGCGGGAGAAACAGGCTGAGTGCAGCGGCGGCGGCCATTGCCCCTGTCAGAATTAAAAAGCCCGCATAAAACTTCACGGGGAGCTTCTCCCCCTTCTCCCGTGTCAGCAGGTAAGCAAGCATCACTCCGGCTGCCGGATAGAACATCTGTGCATTGGGGAATACGCTCACATCGTTTCCCCGGTAATAACTGATTCCCATCAGAATCCCCATTAACAGGGTCATACCGAAAGCGACTGCAACAAAAATCCAAAGCTGTTTCTTTTCTGTAACAGTTAATTTGTCCTGCATATGTAAATCCTCCTACTTGTTTTGCGGAGCAAAATGCAATTTCTTTAGAAATTTGCCCTCTGGCGAGCAGAGTATTTTCCTCCTTTTTCTTACATGGCCTGCCTGCGGCCGTGATGGTTTTCATTCCGGATCCTCAGACCGTACAGGTTGAACTTGCTCATGTTTTTACTTTCCATAAAATATCATATATTATATTTTGCTTAATGTCAAATATATTTTACTTTTTGCAAGGTGGATTACTTGTATAATGTTATATAAAGTCTCATGCAAACGGGTAATATTGAGTAACTCAAACTTTGCAGGGGCAAAATGGCCTTCCGCCTGCTGGCAGAGCGGTGTCCCCGGGACGGAAAAGGAATGTTCACCAGCTCCTCTCGAATTACTTTAGTAATTTACCATGGAGATGAGACCGGTCAAGTGTGTCAGCCTCATCTGACACACTTGACGCCTTCGGGCTCATCGGAATGTCCGGCCTGATGGACTGGCGAATATCCTTTTCCGTCCCGGGGACACTGCTCTGCCAGCGGGCGGAAGGACATTTTGCTCCTGCGAAGTTTGAGTTACTTATAACAATTCAATCCATTCACAATCACTGCTGAAATCTAACCTGCATTCCTACTGTGATGATTTTTGTCACTCGTGTATCACTTTCTTGCAGTCAAAGCATTCAATGCGTAAAACTGAATGCATAGTTACACATAATTTATCCAATAGGTTCTTTTGCAGGCAAACCGGCCTTACGAGGATATTTCTTAGGTGTAACAGCCTTCTTATTAATTACAAGTAATACTCTGTGTATATCACTATCGGGAAGAAAAAAATCAATTTTAGTCTGTACTTGTCCTCCGAGTAAATGGATGGCCTTTTCTGCTGCAGCCGTTTCTTCCTCCCCCTTTTCTGACTTATAAGAAATAAACTTTCCTCCTACTTTTACAAATGGTAAGCAATACTCCGATAATGTGGAAAGGTTGGCAACTGCCCTGGAAACACATATATCATATTTTTCACGGAAACGAAAAGGCTTGGCAAAATCCTCCGCTCTTCCATGAACAGCTTCAATACCACGAAGTCCAAGCTTGTTAATAACTTCATTTAAAAAATTTACCCTTTTATTTAAGGAATCCAGCAAAGTTACCTGCAAATCAGGAAATGCAATTTTTAAAGGTATACCGGGAAAACCTGCTCCTGTCCCTATATCAATAACAGACAGAGAATCCTGTGTAAGTCGGGGAAGCGCTCTTATAAGAGACAAGCTGTCTACAAAATGCTTCTTTAATACATCATCAAAATCGGTAATAGCTGTCAGGTTCATAACTTCATTCCATTGAATCAACAACTCATAATATAAAAGGAACTGTTCTTCCTGTCCTTTATCTAAAGATACAGGAAGCTGTGCAAGATCGTTTCTAAACTGTGTTAAATTGTAATCTTTCATCCTATCTCCTGTTTTGCCTGATGCTCTAAAAATATAAGAAGAACAGAAATATCAGCCGGCGATACCCCTGATATACGGGAAGCCTGTCCCATATTTACCGGTTTGTATGCTATCAGCTTTTGCCTGGCCTCCAAACGAAGGCTGGGTATCTTTTCATAATCTACCCAGGACGGTATTTTTTTCTTTTCCATTTTTTTAAACTGTTCTACCTGCCGCAGCTGCCGCGCAATATAACCTTCATATTTTAATTCAATTTCCACCTGCTCTATAATATCTTCTGATAAATCAGGCCGTTTCGGATCAATTTCTTTTATAATACCATAATTTAACTCGGGCCTGCATAACAGCTCGGATAGGCTGGCAGCGGTTTTCAAAGGAGAACTTTTCTGATCTTGCAAAAACTTCTGAATATCTGCTGAGGCACCCACCACCGTCTTTTTTAAACGATCCATTTCTTCCCTGATAAGGACCTGCTTCTGAAGGGTATGCCGGTATTCTTCTTCACTCACCAGTCCTGTCTGATATCCGATTTCACGCAAACGGATATCCGCATTATCCTGCCGAAGAAGAAGCCTGTATTCTGCCCGTGATGTCATCATCCTGTAGGGTTCAAAATTATCCTTTGTTACCAAATCATCTATTAAAACACCGATGTAAGCCTGTGAACGATCCAGAACAATCTGCTCTCTCCCCTGAATAAACAGACCAGCATTAATCCCGGCTATCAGTCCCTGTGCAGCAGCTTCTTCGTATCCGCTGCTGCCGTTAAACTGCCCACCGCTGAACAGCCCTCTGATAGTTTTAAATTCCAGTGTGGGATCTAATTGTCTGGAATTAATACAATCATATTCAATAGCATACGCATTTCTGACAATTTTACAGTGTTCCAATCCGGGAACACTCCTGTACATTGCAAGCTGTACATCCTCCGGCAAAGAGGAAGACATCCCCCCCACATACATTTCATTGGTATGGATTCCTTCAGGCTCCAAAAAAACCTGATGTCTTTTCTTATCGGCAAATTTTACTACCTTATCTTCAATTGATGGGCAGTATCTGGGACCTGTCCCCTCAATGATACCCGCATAAATAGGAGAACGATCCAGATTAGCACGTATAATATCATGTGTTTCTTCGTTGGTATAGGTCAGCCAGCAGGAAACCTGTTCTTTCTGAATCCTTTCGGGATCCGTGGAAAAAGAGAAAGGAATCACCCTCTCATCTCCCCGCTGCTCCTCCATTCTGGAAAAATCGATTGTCCGTTTATCCATACGCGCCGGCGTTCCCGTTTTAAAACGGCGCATTTCAATTCCTAAAGCCTTTAGGGAATCTGTCAGATGATTAGCCGGCTGCAGGCCATTCGGCCCGGTGTAAGTGATCGCTTCCCCACACAGGCACCGGGAATTCAGGTAAGTACCCGTACATAAAACGACTGCCTTACATTCATAAACAGCACCGGTAAATATCTTTACACCGGTGATCCTCTTACGATACCCGCCCTTTTTGGTATCTCCCGCAGGGATTTCCTCCGCCAGCAGTTCACATACTTCAGCCTGTTTTATAGTCAGATGATCCTGGTTTTCAAGCACCATCCTCATATGCCAGGTATATTCTGCCTTATCCGCCTGTGCACGCAGGGAATGTACCGCAGGGCCTTTTGACACATTCAGCATCTTTGACTGAATAAAAGTTTTATCGATATTTCTGCCCATTTCACCGCCCAGAGCATCTACTTCTCTAACCAAATGTCCTTTGGAGGAACCGCCTATATTGGGATTACAAGGCATCAATGCAATACTGTCCACACTGACGGTAAATATTATGGTTTCCAATCCCATCCTGGCACAGGCCAGAGCTGCCTCACATCCGGCATGCCCGGCTCCCACCACACAAACATCATAGTTTTCTCTGATCTGCGGCATAATAAACAAACTCCTTATTTCTTCTTTTTCTTATTTTTCTTCTTCTTTTTTTCCCGGACAGCCTGGGGTACGGTTACTGCGGCAGGAACCGCTTCCTTTTCCATATATATTCGCTGGCTGGTTTCCGGAACGATAATAGCGGTCTGCATTTCTTCTTCTGAAAGAACGGCACCTCCCGGCTCCTCTTGCGCAGGCATACTCTGGTTTACCGGGTTCTCTGCTGCTTCCTTCCTGTTTTCCTGTACCTTTCCCCAGGCCTGATCCCACAGGATCCTCACCGGTTCCCATACCAGCTCCAGCGCCCGCAGCAAAGCAATAATCAGGATCACCCAGCAGATAAAATGATACAGCTGGATTTCACCGCTGCCGTAATCTTCCGTAGCCCCATAATACAAACCAAGCCCCACAATACCTACAGCCATCAGAAAAAATAACCCCATACTTGATTCTTTCTTCATACCCGTCTGCTCCTGTCCCCAAATTTTGCACTTCTGTCATTTGTGGTTTTATCCGCGGCAAAATTGCATACTCATGGACTTATCATACCACAAAAAAAAATAATAGAAAACACGTAAAGTTAATGATAAGATAAAATAGTGTTATAATTGTAACAATTCAGACGGCCCCCTATGCCGCCGCCCTGTGATTTTGCATGCCCGCTTTCCCCTCCCGGCTTTTCAGTGGGGCGCCGATGCTGCAAGACTCCTTCCAGGGGCCGTTCTAAACAGGCAGGCAGAATAGCTATCCATACATTGGATGCAAAACATTCACAATACTATTTCAGACAGGAGATACGATGAAAGGGTTATATTATAATGGAACACAAGCCGTATACCGGGAGGATCTTCCCATACCCGTCCCCGGGGAAAAAGAAAGCCTTATAAAAATACGTTACAGCGCTGTATGTAATACAGACAAAGAAGTCCAAAAAGGATACCGTCCTTCTTTCCGTGGAATCATGGGACATGAGTTTGTAGGGAAGGTAATCTCTTCCCCGGATCCTGCCCTTATCGGAAGACGGGTTGTGGGGGAATTGAATGCTTCCTGCGGAACCTGCATTTACTGCAGAACAGGGAAGCCCACCCATTGTTCAAACCGGAAGGTATTAGGCATGGACTCCAAAGATGGTTGTTTCGCTGAATATATGACCATTGACACTTCCCTGCTCCATATTGTCCCGGATGCACTCCCTGACACGCAGGCTATCTTTACGGAACCCCTTGCGGCAGCGCTGGAAATCCTTACCCAGGTACACATATCCCCGGACAAAAATGCTGCCGTCCTTGGGGACGGCAGGCTGGCCCTTCTTACCGCCCAGGTATTGGCTCTTACCGGTGTGGATTTGACTGTAATAGGAAGGCATCCGGAAAAACTGGAGCTTTTCCGTCCCTTTGCCAAAACCACAACCTGCGGCGTTAAAGAAGGCTATGAATATGTTGCGGAATGTACCGGATCGGAAAGCGGTCTTCCCCAAGCCATGGAGCTTGTCCGTAAAAAAGGAACCATATTGCTGAAAAGCACGTATTCCGGAACAGTCAGCCTGAATATGAGCATGGTTGCCGTAAACGAACTGACTATCGTAGGAAGCCGGTGCGGCCCGTTTGATCCGGCCCTGCGTCTGCTTACGGACAACAAAATCCATCTCCCGGAAATTGAATTGTACGAGTTAAGGGATTACGAAAAGGCCTTTGCATCAACAGCTTTCAAGGCAGGCTTCTCTTTCCCCTCCTGAAAGGCTTTCCAAAGGAACACGCTAACTTTCGTGTTCCTTTTTCCATGCAAGGATATGATCAAGCTTATCCTTTACCTGCGCTTCTTTTCCTTCACCGGAAGGAACATAATATCTCTTATGAAGGAGGGAATCCGGAAGGCACTGCATAGCTGTTACCTTTTCCTCCGTATTATGGGCATACACATAGCCTTCCCCATAATGCAGTTCCTCCATAAGGCTGGTGGGAGCATTCCTTATCTGCAGAGGAACCGGCTCCGCCAGCATGGAAACCGCATCCTCCTTACAATCCTCATAAGCTTTATAGAGGGCATTTGATTTAGGAGCCATGGAGAGATATACCACCGCATGAGCCAGATTGACATTGCACTCCGGCATGCCGTTAAAATGACAAGCCTGATAGGCGGCAACCGCTACCAGAAGTGCATTGCTGTCCGCCAGTCCCACATCCTCGCTGGCAAAGCGGATCAGCCTTCTGGCTACATACAAAGGATCCTCCCCGGCCTCCAGCATCCTGGACAACCAATATACGGCGGCATCCGGATCCGTATTCCGCATGGATTTATGCAGAGCGGAGATCAAATTATAATGCTCTTCCCCCTTCTTGTCATAAAGAAGGGATTTTTTACTGGTGCACTGCTCCAGGATCTCCCTGGTTATGACAGTGGTTCCGTCCGGTTGTAAATTCCCGTTTAGGATTACCATTTCCAGCGTATTCAGGGCTGTCCGCCCGTCTCCGTTGGCAAAACGGGCTATCATCTCTATCATATCTTCTTCTATTTCTATTTTCTGGTTTCCGAACCCGTTATCCGCCTTCAGGGCATGGTTTACCAACTGCACCACTTCCTCTACGGAAAGTGCCTGCAGTACAAAGACCTTACACCGGGAAAGAAGAGCCGCATTGATCTCAAAAGACGGATTTTCCGTGGTTGCCCCAATCAGGATAATACTTCCCTTTTCCACAAAAGGAAGGAAGGCATCCTGCTGCGCCTTATTAAAACGATGGATTTCATCCACGAAAACAATCGTTTTTCTTCCCATATGCCTGGCACTTTCAGCCTGGTTCATCACTTCCTTAATTTCACGTATCCCGCTGGTAACCGCACTGAAATCGATGAATTCAGCCCTCGTACTTCTGGCAATAATGCGGGCAAGAGTGGTCTTTCCCACTCCGGGAGGCCCCCAGAAGATCATGGAAGATACCATATCCTGATCTATCAGGCGACGCAGAACCTTCCCCTCCCCAACCAGATGCTTCTGCCCCACGAACTCATCCAGCACAGATGGGCGCAGCCTGCTGGCCAGGGGATCATACATCACTCTGTTATCATCAAATAATGACATTTGTTCCATTTTATTTTCCCATACAGAACTTACTGAAAATCTCGTTTACCAGATCCTCTCCCACCTCTTCTCCAAGAATAAGACCAAGAGAAGCATAGGCACTCATTAAATCGATGGAATAAAAATCCTCAGGCATCTCATCCTCCAGGCTCTTCCTTACCATCAAAAGGCTTTCCCTGGCTTCCTCCAGGGCCTGCTTATGCCGCATGTTTGTAATGACGACTTCTTCATTCATAGTGAGAATACCTGAATAAAACATTTTTTTAATGGTGTTTTCGAATTCTTCCATTCCGGTATTATCTTTCGTAGACGTACGGATCACGGAAATATCCGTATATCCAAGTCTCTTTCGCAGCTCTTCTTCCTCCACCACCGAAAGCAGATCCGTTTTATTAAGAAGAACAATACATTTTTTATCCCGGATCAAGTCCAGTATCTCTTCGTCACTCTCATCCAGCTCCACAGAGGAATCCACCACATAAAGGATCAGATCTGCATCAGAGGCTATTTTCATTGCGCGCTCCACACCTATCTTTTCCACCACATCTTCCGTAGAACGGATGCCGGCTGTATCGATAATATGCAATCCGATGCCATGCAGGCGGATTGACTCTTCCAAAATATCCCTGGTGGTACCGGCAACATCCGTAACAATTGCTTTTTCTTCCCCCACCAACAAATTCATAAGAGAAGATTTCCCTGCATTAGGCTTTCCGACAATAACCGTATTGATCCCTTCCTTCAGGACCTTTCCGTTATCCGCAGAATCAATCAGCTTTGTACAGCGCGCAAGCAGTTCCTCCACTTTGCGCGACAGCTTCTGCGGATAGCCATCTGTACTGATATGCTCCGGATCATCAAGAGCCGATTCAATAAAAGCGATCTCATACAGAATTTCTTCCCTCATCCGGCGGATACAGTCGGATACGGAACCCTTCAGCTGCTGCATGGATGATTTCAATGCAAACTCATTACGGGAATGGATGATATCCATAACCGCTTCCGCTTTAGCCAAATCGATCCTTCCGTTCAAAAAAGCCCGCTTCGTAAATTCACCGGGTTCAGCTAATCTTGCCCCCTGTCTTACCACAGCCCCCAGGATTTTCTGTACGATTAATACACCGCCATGACAATTGATCTCAACGGTGTCTTCTCTTGTATAGCTATTTGGCGCTTTCATTACAGCAACCATTACTTCATCCAGGATTTCCTCCCCATCCATTACAAACCCATAATGAATGGTATGGCTGCCATAATCTTTAAGACTATGGCAGCCATTCTTTGATCGATAAACCCTGTTTCCAATTTCAATTGCTTCTTCTCCGCTGATACGGACAATTCCTATTCCTGAATCAGACAGCGCCGTTGCAATTGCAGCAATTGTTTCAGTCTGTTTCATAAATCTCTTAACCTCTAACCCTCACAGACAGCGGACTGCCTGTTATCTTTTCAGGGTGACAACAACATGACGGAAGGGTTCCTCCCCTTCACTGTGGGTTGTAACATATTTGTCATTCTGCAGAGCGGAATGGATAATTCTTCTTTCATAAGGATTCATAGGTTCCAGGGAAACACTTCGTTTGGTCCTCTTTACCTTATAAGCTATGTTCTTCGCCAGATTTTCCAGAGTTTCTTTTCTTCTCTTACGGTAATTCTCGGTATCCACCTTCACACGGATATACTCTTCGGATTCTTTGTTAACCACAAGAGATACAAGATACTGCAGGGAATCCAGTGTCTGTCCTCTTTTACCGATCAGAACGCCCATATCATCACCGCGTAAATCAACATCCAGAAAACCTTCCGCTTCCTCATACTTCACATCAATAACAACGGTCATTTTCATTGCGGCAAACACATTATCCAGAAATTCTCTTGCCTTATCTTCAATGCTTCCCTTTATCTTTGCCTTTATTTTAGCAGGCTTCGCATTAAATCCCAGGAAACCGGTAGAACCTTCTTCGATTACCTCATACTCCAGCTTATCACTGGTTACAAGAAACTTTTGACAAGCTGCGGTAATGGCATCATCCACTGTCTTAGCAGTAAATTCAACGAATTCCATAATTTCCTCCATTCTGCCGCCGGGTGCGGCAATCAAGTAAAGCGTACGTTCTGCTTATTTTTTATCGGAACTGCCTTTTTCCGTTTTATTATTATTTTCATTATAAATCTTCACCATATTCGCCTTTGCGGCAATACTGCCCGGCTTCGGAGCTTTCTTATTATACATGTCCGTCGCCTGTTTGACTGCCTGATCCTTTTCCTCCTGGGTCATGGACGGCTTGGCAGACGAAGCTTTCGCGGAAATACCGGAAGATTTCGGTGTGGTACTCTGTACATTCCGCGTATTCATACTGGCGTACTGGTTAATTGTCTTAGGATCAATACCGGCTTTTTCCATCCGTTTTATCCGTTTATCCTGCTTTTTCTTGGCCTTGTCCTTGTTTTTCTCAATAAGCTGGTCAAAATCCGTCTTATCGATATGTTTGTTAACCAGAACCTGCTGGATACTTCTAACCACCGCACTGGCAACCCAGTATAAACCAACACCGGCCGGAAGAGAGAAACAGAACACAGCAGACATAATAGGCATAATATTATTCATCATCTTCATGGAAGACATCATACTGTTCTGCTCACCGTTTGATTCAGGCTGAGGCATAAGCTTTACGTTCAGCCATTGGGTAACCGCCGCCAATACGGGAATGGCAAGGGCTGCAATGATGAGAAGCACATTCTTGGCTTCCATGGCACCTGACAAATAGTAGGAAGGGGAATCCCCTATGTTCATTCCGAACAGGTTATTATACGATGCCAGCTTCTCGGATGTTTCCATGATATCATGGGCTAAATTGGGAAATTTATCCGCAAGGCTGTTCCATTCCGGAGTGGACGCCTTATTCAGCACATCAATAAAAGTATTCTTTACATAGGTGGGATCACCGGCAACAAACAGCTCATTGGAAAACTGTTTCATATACATGGCCGCATTCTTGAATCCCTGAATAAACTCTGCACTGCCGGGCTGTGCAATCAGATTATCAACCATGGGCGAGAATACATCTTTTACTTGTCCGATGTAAGCAGGTATCGCATAAATTACCTTATACAGGGCATAGATTATCGGAAGCTGAATCAGCATCTGCACACAGCTGCCCATAGGCGACACGCCATATTTGGCATAAACAGCCTGCGTCTCATTCTGCATAGCCATCATGGAATCATTATCTTTTTTACCATTATACTTTTTCTGGATAGCCTGAAGCTCCGGATTCATCTTATTGCTCAGTTTGGAAAACTTCTGCTGCTTTATTGTCAGAGGAAGCATGAGCATATAAATAACAATGGTAAAAACAATAATAGCAAGAGCGATGTAGGGAAGTCCTATCAGATTAAGAAGATAGAATATTCCCTCCATAATATAACCGAGCAATGTAGCAACCCACCCGATAACAGGAGTCGCACTTTTGGTCAAAATAATTCCTGGCAAAACTTATTTCCTCCTTAAACCGGTGCCTGTTCAGGGTACCGGATCATAGCCTCCCTTGGAAAAGGGATTACATCTTACTATTCTCCAAAAAGCAAGCAAACCGCCCTTAATTACCCCGTACTTCTCCACAGCCTGTAACCCGTACTCGCTGCAGGTGGGAAAATAAGGGCATTTTGTACTTTTCATTGGTGATATATACTTCCTATATCCTTTAATTAACGCAATTACTATCTTTTTCATATCCGAATCAGCTTATAATTTTATGAAGCTTACCCAAATGCAATAGCGCACTCTCGATTTCCCTGTAGGAAGCCGAAGCTGCATTCGCTCTGGCCACGACTACTATATCTAAACCACTATTAAATATATTTTCCTGCAGCCTGTAGCTTTCGCGCACCAGCCTTGTGACATGATGGCGCACAACACTGTTACCAACTTTTTTACTCACCGAAATTCCAAGCCTGTTTGTCTCCAACTTATTTTCCAACACATACATTACCAACAAACGATTGGCAAACGCTTTGCCATTCCGGTAAACAGACTGAAAATCCTGGTTTTTCTTCAAACTTTCCGAAAAATTCATTACCTGTCCAATCTTTCCTGGAAAGAGAAAAAAAGGCCACAAAACTGCGGCCTATGCGGATAATCTCTTTCTTCCTTTTGCTCTTCTTGCTGCCAGTACCTTTCTTCCTCCCGGAGTACTCATTCTGGCTCTGAAGCCGTGAACTTTATTTCTCTGCCTGTTCTTAGGCTGAAATGTCATTTTCATTTACGATGCACCTCCTTCACTCGGGTTTCTGATGTTGTGTCAGAAAATATCATTACCGATTATATAGGAAGAAATCCCGCAAGTCAAGCAAAACCGCGCATTTTACGAAATAAAAAAACGCTGAAAAAAGCCCGCAAAAATCGTGTTTTTCACTAATACAACATGTAGTTATTCAAATTTCATTTTTCCCACAACATCTAGCACCTTAATTTTCATCCACATGCTGCTAACGGATCTTTCCACTTAACATAACATTATCCACAAATTGTGTATAACTTGTGGATAAACTCCGCTTAATTTTCATTTTCAATTTAAAAATAAATATCAAAGCCCCATATTTTCTGGATGTTTATATGTTGATGACACTTTTCCACTTATCCACATTTGCACATAGGAAACCCGAAATATGTTAACTACTCCCCCCTTCCGTTCACACTATGTGGAAAAAATTTATCCCCAGAATTAACATTTGATATTTGCTTTTTTTTAGAGTAAGATAAGATAGATGTATTTTCAGTAAGTTTACGGAGGTTTAGCAATGCAGGCAATCGAAGCCAGATGGGATGAGATTAAGGAAACAATCCGAAAGGAATATGATCTCTCCGATGTTTCCTATCACACGTGGATAGAGCCACTGAAGTTTTTTGATGTCCAGGATGATGTGGTTATCATCCTCATCACATCCAACCAGTCACATGCCCTTAATTATATTTCTTCCAAATATAAAGACTTCTTCCGCGTGACCATCACAGAAATGATGGATCATTACTATGAAGTCTCCTTTATATTGGAAAAGGACGCTAAGAAGGACAAGTCTTCTTCAGAAGATCTGAAATCCCCCTACAGCAGTACCTTTAATATTAATTATGAAAATGCTAACCTGAATCCGAAGTACAAATTTGATACCTTCGTAGTCGGAAGCAATAACAAATTCGCCCATTCCGCCTGTCTTGCAGTAGCGGAATCACCGGGGGACGCTTATAATCCCCTCTATATATATGGTGGTGCCGGACTGGGTAAAACCCACCTTATGCATTCCATCGGCCATTTTGTCCTGGAACAGAATCCGGATATGAAGGTGATTTATGTTACTTCCGAATCCTTTACTAATGAAGTAATTGAATCTATCCGAAGCGGTAATGCCGCCGCCATGACCAAGCTGCGGGACAAGTACCGTACCGTTGATGTACTCATGATCGATGATATCCAGTTTATAATAGGAAAAGAAAGTACCCAGGAAGAATTTTTCCATACCTTTAATGTGCTGCATGCCGCCGGAAAACAAATCGTACTGTCCTCCGATAAACCGCCGAAAGAGATGGAAACCCTGGACGAACGGTTCCGTTCCCGTTTCGAATGGGGGCTGATTGCAGATATCCAGCCGCCTGATTATGAAACCAGAATGGCTATCCTCCGTAAAAATGCGGAGAACTATGATAAAAAGATAGACGATTCCATTTTCCAGTACATTGCCACTAACATTAAATCCAATATCCGGGAGCTGGAAGGGGCCTTCAACCGCATCATCGCCAAATCCAAAATCGAAAACCAGCCCGAGATCACCATGGAACTGGCGGAAGACGCCCTCAAAGACATCATTAATCCGGACAAGCCTGACAAAATAACCCCGGAACTCATCATCCGCGTGGTTGCGGAGCATTATGGTGTAAACCCGGAAGATATTACCTCCAAAAAGAGAAATTCCGAATATGTCCTCCCCCGCCAGGTGGTTATGTATCTGTGCAGGGATCTCACGGAAACCTCCCTCGCTAATATAGGGAAGCTTCTCGGTAAAAAAGATCATACCACGGTAATCCATGGGGCTAACAAAATTACCGATGAACTTACTTCGAATGAAGAACTTAAGAATAATATTGAAATTATCAAAAAGAAAATATGTGTATAACCTTGTTAAAAAAAAGTTGACAAGCTGTGGGTACGCTGGGGACAGGCTGTGAATCCCCATTTTCCCGGGATCAAAACAAAAAATCAGGGTTAAGGTCCATTGTGAATAGCTTAAGACTTACCCTCAGCTTATCCGGCACTTTTAAACAAGTTATTATTTTCAAATTTCCTTGCAAAATGTATAATGGAAAGGGTTATCCACATATCTACATCCACTACTAATTAATATTACTAAATTATTTAATTAATAAAAGGATCGCGCGCGGTGTGGCAGGCGATACGTTATTGTGAATTCGCAGAAGGGAGTTTATACACATATGAAATTAGTTTGTTCCAAAAGCAATCTGTTAACAGGACTTCAGGTCGTATCCAAAGCGGTGCCCAATAAAACCACAATGTCCATCCTGGAATGTATCCTTATTGATTCCACCGGAGGAGAGATCAAGCTCACGGCCAACGATATGGAACTGGGTATTGAAACCATTATAGAAGGAGAAATCGCAGAGAAGGGGATCATTGCCCTGGATGCCAAGATCTTTTTGGAAATCGTCAGAAAGCTGCCTGATAACGATATCACCATCACCACAGACAGCAACTTTAAGACCACCATAACCTGTGAAAAGGCCAAGTTTAATATTATAGGCAAATCAGGTGAGGATTTTTCTTACCTCCCCATGATTGAAAGAAACGAATCCATTGTCCTTTCCCAATATACCCTGAAGGAAGTGATCCGTCAGACGATCTTTTCCATTTCGGATAATGACAATAATAAACTCATGAGCGGTGAGCTTTTTGAGATCAACGGGGAAGAAATGAGAGTGATCTCCCTTGACGGACACCGTATTTCTATCCGCAAGATCCATTTGAAAAACTCTTATCCTGCCAAAAAGGTAGTGGTACCCGGAAAAACGCTGAACGAAATCAGCAAGATCCTGGGCGGGGACGCAGACAAGGATGTTACGATCTTCTTTACCGACAAACACATTGTATTCGAATTTGAGAATACCACCGTGGTATCCAGGTTGATAGAAGGGGAATATTTTAAAATCGATCAGATGCTTTCCAGCGATTATGAAACCAAAGTGGTTATTCATAAAAAAGAACTCCTTGACTGTATCGACAGGGCTACCCTGCTCATCAAGGAGGGGGATAAGAAACCCATTATCATCAATATCACCGACAATTCCATGGAACTTAAGATCAATTCCACAGTAGGAAGCATGGATGAAGAAATCGACATTGAAAAAATGGGAAAAGATCTCATGATAGGCTTTAACCCCAAATTCCTGATTGATGCCCTTCGTGTTATCGATGATGAAACCATAACCATCTATCTCGTGAATCCCAAGGCTCCCTGCTTTATCCGGGATGAAGAGAATAATTATATATACCTGATCCTGCCGGTTAACTTTACGACAGTGTCATAAGCGGAAGGAAGAACATGGAAACCTTTAAAATAAAAGACGAATATATCAAGCTCGGACAGGCCCTGAAGGCTGCCGGACTGACAGAGTCAGGCGTGGATGCCAAATATGCGGTACAGGACGGGTTTGTGAAGGTGAACGGTCAGGTAGAAACCCAGAGAGGGAAAAAGCTGGTTCCCGGGGATCTGGTAGAATATAACGGGAAAACTCTTAAAATCGAGTAAAGGCAATATTGGGTAATTTTCATGGTAATAAAATCGCTGGAGCTTTCAAATTTCCGGAATTATGCGTTTCTGGATATGGATTTTGACAAAGGCACCAATATTCTTTACGGCGATAATGCACAGGGAAAGACAAATATCCTTGAAGCGATTTATTTGTGCGCAACAACGAAGTCACACAGAGGCACAAAAGATCGTGATATCGTTAATTTTGAAGAAGAGGAAGCCCATATCCGGACCGTTCTGGAAAAGGACGGGGATGAAATCAAAATCGACATGCACCTGAGGAAAAATAAAACCAAAGGTATAGCAATCGACGGAAATAAAATCAAACGGGCCTCAGAGCTTCTGGGGCTTATGAATGTTGTCTTTTTTTCTCCCGAGGATCTGAGTATCATTAAAAACGGGCCTTCCGAAAGACGCCGGTTCGTGGATATGGAATTATGTCAGCTCGATCCCATGTATCTGCATCATCTGAACAACTATAATAAAATTATTAACCAGCGGAATAGACTGCTGAAGGATATGTATATGAATCCTTCCCTGAAAGGAACGCTGGATGTATGGGATATACAGCTTGTGGAATTCGGAAAGAAGATCATCGAAAGGCGTATGGCCTTCGTCGATCAGCTGAACGAAATGATAGGCGGGATTCATGACAGCCTGTCCGGGGGGAAGGAAAATCTTGTGATTTCCTATGAACCGGATACGGCACCGGAGGCGTTCGAAAGGAAGCTGCAGGGAAGCCAGGAAAGGGATATCCGTCTGAAGCAGACCACGGCAGGGCCGCACAGGGATGATTTTGCCTTTATAGCCAATGCGATCGATATCCGGAAGTTCGGGTCCCAGGGACAGCAGAGGACTGCGGCTCTTTCCCTGAAGCTGTCGGAAATTGAGCTGGTAAAAAAAATGACAAAAGATACGCCGGTACTTCTTCTGGATGATGTGTTATCCGAGCTGGACAGCAGCAGGCAGAATTATCTGCTGAACAGCATAGGGAACATACAGACGATAATTACCTGTACGGGACTGGATGAATTCATCAATAACCGGTTTGAAATCAACCGGATGTTCAAGATCACCAACGGATCAATCGATATTCTGTCTATTGTGGATAAATAAAATTCATGGTATAATAAAACAGAATAGGCAAACAGGTAGAAAAACTTATAGGCCTGAGGGTTCTATAAGCTTTTCTATCTATTTGTGTCCTTTTTGTTGAATTTTGGCCTTTTAGCAGTGAAATGGAGGAATATATGGGTACTGAAAACACAGAAAGCCACAGTGAATATGGAGCGGATCAGATTCAGATTCTGGAAGGTCTGGAAGCAGTCCGCAAAAGACCTGGTATGTATATTGGTTCCACATCAGCCAGAGGTCTCCACCATCTGGTTTACGAGATTGTAGACAATGCGGTGGATGAGGCTCTTGCGGGTCATTGTGATACCATTGATGTTACCATCAATCAGGATAATTCCATTACGGTTATAGATAATGGGCGTGGTATTCCTGTGGGGATCAACCATAAAGCAGGCATCCCTGCGGTGGAAGTGGTATTTACCATCCTGCATGCCGGCGGCAAATTCGGCGGCGGGGGATATAAGGTATCCGGCGGACTCCATGGTGTGGGCGCATCTGTAGTAAACGCTCTTTCCGACTGGCTTGAGGTGGAAATCTGCCAGGAAGGCAAGGTATACAGACAGCGTTATGAGCGGGGAAAGACGATTGATACGCTGAAGGTGGTCGGGGAATGCGATCCGGAAAAAACAGGTACCAAGGTAACCTTTAAGCCGGATTCCGCGATTTTCCAGGAAACTACGGTTTATGATTTCGATATACTGAAGCAGCGTCTGCGTGAGATGGCATTTCTTACCAGGGGCCTTCGAATTATACTCAGAGATGTGAGAGAGGAAAATCCCCAGGAAAAAACCTTCCACTACGAAGGCGGGATCAAAGAATTCGTCACGTATCTGAACAAGAGCAAATCCGCCCTTTACGACAATGTTATGTATTTTGAGGGCAGCAAGAACAACGTGTACGTGGAAGTGGCAATGCAGCATAATGATTCCTATACGGAAAGCATTTACAGCTTTGTCAATAATATAAATACGCCGGAAGGCGGAACCCATCTGGTGGGCTTCCGGAATGCCATTACCAAAACCTTTAATGATTATGCAAGAAACAATAAGCTGCTTAAGGACAGTGAGACCAACCTTACCGGTGAAGATATCCGGGAAGGAATGACAGCTATTGTCAGCGTAAAGATTGAAGATCCCCAGTTTGAAGGACAGACAAAGCAGAAGCTGGGGAATTCCGAAGCAAGAGGCGCGGTGGACAATGTGGTCAGCGAGCAGCTTACCTATTATCTGGAACAGAATCCGTCCATTGCCAAAACGATTTGTGAAAAATCCATCCTGGCCCAGCGTGCCAGGGAAGCGGCCAGAAAGGCGAGGGAGCTGACGAGAAGAAAGACGGCTCTGGAAGGAATGTCCCTGCCCGGAAAGCTGGCGGATTGTTCGGATAAAGATCCGAAAAACTGTGAAATTTATATCGTTGAGGGAGATTCCGCCGGCGGATCCGCCAAGAAAGCCAGGAGCCGCGCCACGCAGGCCATCCTTCCCCTGAGAGGAAAGATCCTGAATGTGGAAAAGGCAAGGCTGGATAAGGTATATGCCAATGCGGAGATCAAAGCCATGATTACCGCATTCGGTACGGGTATCCATGATGATTTTGACGTGAGCAAATTACGGTATCATAAAATTATTATTATGACCGATGCCGATGTGGATGGTTCCCATATTGCCACACTTTTACTCACCTTCATATACCGTTTTATGCCGGAGCTTATTAAGCAGGGACATGTATATCTCGCTCAGCCCCCTCTGTATAAGCTGGAAAAAAATAAAAAAGAATGGTATGCCTATAGCGATGAAGAACTGAATGCGATCTTAACGGAAGTGGGAAGGGATCAGAACAATAAGATCCAGCGTTATAAAGGTCTGGGAGAAATGGATGCAGAACAGCTCTGGGAAACCACCATGGATCCGGAAAAACGTATTTTGCTGCGTGTCAATATGGATGAGGAAGCAGAATCGGAAGTGGATCTTACCTTCACCACTCTTATGGGCGATAAAGTGGAGCCAAGACGTGAGTTTATCGAGGACAATGCCAAATATGCCAAGAATCTGGATATCTGATAACTGGTACTGTAGAAACGGAGAGTCAATAAACAATGGAAGATAATATTTTTGACAAAATTCATGAGGTCGATTTGAAAGAAACCATGGAGAAATCCTACATCGACTATGCCATGAGCGTTATTGCATCCCGTGCGCTTCCGGATGTCCGAGATGGTTTAAAGCCGGTTCAGCGGCGAGTCCTCTATTCCATGATAGAGTTGAATAACGGCCCGGATAAACCCCATAGGAAATGTGCCCGTATCGTCGGCGATACCATGGGTAAATACCATCCCCACGGAGACAGCTCCATTTACGGCGCTTTGGTTAATATGGCCCAGGAGTGGTCCACCAGATACCCTCTGGTAGACGGTCACGGAAACTTCGGTTCCGAGGATGGTGACGGTGCTGCCGCCATGCGTTATACGGAAGCCAGGCTTTCCAAGATCTCTATGGAAATGCTGGCGGATATCAATAAAGATACCGTAGATTTTGTGCCCAACTTCGATGAAACCGAGAAGGAACCCACCGTTCTGCCCAGCCGTTATCCGAACCTGCTTGTAAACGGAACCTCCGGTATCGCCGTTGGTATGGCGACTAATATCCCCCCGCACAACCTCCGCGAGGTGGTGAATGCGGTGGTGAAGATCATTGATAACCGTGTGAATGAGAACCGGGATACCGATATGGAAGAAGTCCTTCAGATTATCACCGCTCCCGATTTCCCCACAGGCGGTATTATTTTGGGAACCAGGGGCAGTGAGGAAGCCTACCGCACCGGCCGGGGAAAGGTACGTGTCCGCGCCGTTACCGATATCGAGACACTGCCCAACGGAAAGAGCCAGATCATTGTAACGGAACTGCCTTATATGGTGAACAAGGCCCGTCTGATCGAAAAGATCGCGGAGCTTCATAAAGAGAAAAAAATAGACGGTATTACGGATCTCAGGGACGAATCCAACCGGGAAGGCACCCGTATCGTCATTGAACTGCGCAGGGATGCCAACGCCAACGTGATCCTGAATCTGCTGTATAAGCATACCCAGATGCAGGATACCTTCGGTATCATCATGCTGGCCCTGGTAAATAACGAACCTAAGGTGCTCAACCTTATGGAAATGCTGAAGCTTTATTTAAAGCATCAGGAGGACGTTGTTACCAGAAGAACCAAATACGATCTGAACAAAGCACAAGAGCGGGATCATATATTGCAGGGCCTGCTTATCGCCCTGGATCATATCGACGAAGTGATCCGTATCATCCGTTCCAGCCGGAATACCCAGGATGCCAAAGAAAAACTGATGGAACGCTTTGAACTTTCGGATCCTCAGTCACAGGCTATCGTGGATATGCGGCTGCGTGCTCTTACCGGTTTGGAAAGAGAAAAGCTGGAGAATGAGCACAAGGAGCTTATGGCGAGGATAGCTGAATTAAAGGCAATTCTTGCGGATGAAAAGCTTCTGCTGGGCGTAATACGCGAAGAGATACAGATTACCGCCCTGAAATACGGGGATGACAGAAGAAGCCGTATCGGTTATGACGAATATGATATTTCCATGGAGGATATGATCCCCAGGGATAATACGGTAATTGCCATGACCAATCTGGGTTATATCAAGCGTATGACCATAGATAATTTTAAATCCCAGAACAGAGGGGGAAAAGGCATTAAGGGCATGCAGACGATTGAAGAGGATTTCATTGCGGATCTTCTCATGACCACCACCCACCATTATGTGATGTTCTTTACCAACTACGGAAGGGTTTACCGGCTGAAGGCCTATGAAATTCCGGAGGCCAGCAGAACGGCCAGAGGTACCGCTATCATTAACCTTCTCCAGCTGAATCCGGGAGAAAAGATATCCGCGATTATTCCGGTGAAGGATTATGAAGATGACAAAAACCTTTTTATGGTTACCAGAAAAGGTATCGTGAAGAAAACACCGGTTATGGAATACAGCAATGTGCGTAAAAACGGGCTTGCGGCAATTAATCTCCGTGATGATGATGAATTGATCGAAGTAAAAATTACGGATGCGGATACGGATCTTTTCCTTGTGACAAGACACGGCATGTGCATCCGCTTCAAGGAAACGGATGTAAGGGCGACCGGAAGGATGTCTATGGGTGTAATCGGCATGAACCTGGATGACGGGGATGAGATTGTAGGCATGCAGCTGGACAGCCAGGGAGATTCCCTGTTGATAGTTTCCGAAAACGGTATGGGCAAACGTACCTATCTGGAGGAATTCAGTGTCCAGAAGAGGGGCGGCAAGGGTGTTAAATGCTACAAGATCACAGAAAAGACAGGCTATGTGGTAGGCGTTAAGGGGTGCAATGATGATCATGAAATCATGATGATTACCACAGAAGGGATAATTATCCAATTAAGGGTTGAAGATATTTCCATTCTGGGAAGAATCACTTCCGGCGTAAAGATGATTAACCTGGATAAGGGTGTAAAAGTAGCCCAGATAGCTAAAGTAAGAGAAAAAGTTTCCGATGGAAGCCAGGAATTTGAAAACCCGGATGATGCTATGGAGGATATTCCGGAGGAAGAAAGATTTCCCGGAGAAATAGAAGAGGAAAATATAATTTTCCCTACGGAAACTGAGGAATAGTCATCAGGCAGAAACAGGATATCTGTCCTGCCGGGGCATGTGGAATAAGCAGACAGCCATTGCGGCTGTCTGCTTATTTCCTTACAAGGAGAAGCCGAATATGAAACATATATTACTTGTTGAGGATGATAAAGCTCTTGCGGAAGGGATAGTACTTGTGCTGCGTCAGAATGAATTATCATTTCAATGCTGCCATAATGTCAAGGATGCGAAAAAGGTGCTGGATAAAAATAGCTTTGATCTCATCCTGCTTGATATAAATCTCCCTGACGGCAGCGGTCTGGATATCTGCCGGGGGCTTCGGAAAGAGGGACGGATGGATCCTGTAATTTTCCTGACAGCTTTGGATACGGAACTGCATGAAGTGACAGGATTCCAGGCCGGGGCGGACGATTATATTACCAAGCCTTTTTCACTTGCCGTATTAAGGGAGCGGGTAATGGCGGCGCTGAGGAGAGGGGAAAGACGCCAGTCCGAAAAGGTGGCGGCTTCGGTGATGAAGGAAGGACCGTTTACCTTGGATTTTGAAAAACAGACTTTTTTTATGGGGGACAGGGAAATTATTCTGAGCAGAACCGAGCAAAAGCTTCTTATGGTACTGATGAAAAATAAAAACAGGATTCTGGAAAGAGATACGCTGATCGGTAGGATATGGGGAAACGACGGAGAATTCGTGGATGAAAATGCACTTTCCGTTACCATCAAAAGACTGCGGGATAAATTAGAGACAGATCCCAGAAAACCGGAATATATTCAGACAGTTTACGGAATTGGTTACCGTTTTCAGATAAATGAGGAGGAGCCGTCATGATTGCACTTGTAAGCAGAAGAATATTCTGGAACATCCCTGTTATTTTTTTGATATTCGCGGTTCTTGTGCTTGCAGGAGTTTTGATTTATGTAAGTATAAAAATACGCAGGGAGTATGCGCTGTTGGATCAAATGCTGGACAGTGCCATAGAAGGCACCTTTCAGGAAAAAAATTTTGATGAACTTATGCTTTCCCGGCTGGAAAGCAAAATGTACCAGTTTCTGTCCTCCAGTTCTCTCGGAAGAAAAAGCATTGAGGAGGAAAAGGAGAAGGTGGAGGAACTTATCGCCAACATATCCCATCAGACCAAAACACCCATTACAACGATTCGGCTTTACGCCGGCCTGCTTGAGGAAAAAGATCTTCAGGAAGAAGAAAAACTGCTGGTTAAGCGGATCGAGGAACAAAATGACAGAATGGCTTTTCTCATTGAGAATCTGGTTAAAATGTCCCGGCTGGAAAACGGGATTGTATCGGTGCATCCTGTAAACCAGGATATTGCAGTCCTCATGGATAATCTGACGGGTATCTTTGAAAAAAGCGGGGATCATAGGATTTTCTTTGATCCCGGATTCCGGGAACAGGAAACGGTGCAGGTATGCTGCGATCTGAAATGGACGGTGGAAGCAATTTCCAATATTATAGAAAATGCACAGAAATATACGGATCAAAACGGTTCAATCGTGATCACAGTGATACCCTATCACAGTTTTACCGCCGTACAGATAAAGGATACCGGAATCGGAATCGCGGAGGAAGAGCAGGCATCTGTATTCAGCCGTTTTTACCGGTCCGAAAAGGTGAATGATAAAAAGGGGGTGGGGCTGGGTCTTTATCTGGCCAGGGAGATCATTTCCAAGCAGGGCGGCTATATCAGCCTTCAGTCAGAGGAAGGAAAAGGCTCCTGTTTCCGCGTATTCCTGCCGGAGCGTTCCGGGAAGAAAGCAGAATGAGGGATATAGGCGGGCTTTTCTTAACAGATAGATTTAAGTTTCTGTTAAAGATTTTCTGTTTCTTTTAAGAATTGTGTCCAATTCTTTCAAAACTGTCACGATTCTTTTTTTCATGGAAAGAACATGGAAAGATTCATTTGTTATAGTTATCTCAGATAAGAAAACAGGCAGGAAAGGAAAGTAATTATGAAAATTCTTATAACAGAAGATCTTAAGAAAATTTATGGAAACAAAGAAAATGAGGTATATGCCTTAAATGGCGTTAATTTCTCGGTGGAAGAGGGTGAATTCGTTTCTATTGTAGGAACCTCCGGGAGCGGGAAATCGACCCTTCTCCATATGCTGGGAGGGCTGGATCGTCCCACAGCAGGCAAGGTAATTGTGGACGGAAAGGATATTTTCAGCCTGAAGGATGAAGCGCTTACTATTTTCAGACGCAGGAAAATAGGGTTTGTATTCCAGAGCTATAATCTGGTACCTGTACTCAATGTATATGAAAATATAGTCCTTCCTATTGAACTGGACGGAAACAAAGTAGATAAGGGCTATGTGGAGGAATTAATAGAAACTCTTGGGATCCGGGAAAAACTCCAGAATCTCCCCGGCCAGCTGTCGGGCGGACAACAGCAGAGAGTGGCTATAGCAAGGGCACTTGCAGCGAAACCGGCTATTGTACTGGCAGATGAACCTACAGGAAACCTGGATTCCCGAACGAGCCAGGATGTTCTCGGCCTTTTAAAGGTAACCGGTGAAAAATTCGGTCAGACCATCGTGATGATAACCCATAATCCGGATCTGGCCCAGCTGGCTGACCGTATTGTAAGAATAGAAGATGGGATGATTCAGAGCCGGAAGGGGTGTGAGGCAGATGCTTAAGGTAAAAAATCAGAAATGTATTACCCGCCTTGCCGATAAAACCTTCCAGGCGAATAAAACACGGAATATTATTGCGGTAATTGCCATTGCCCTTACCACTATTTTATTTACCGCATTGTTTACCATAGGCAGCGGAGCGGTGGAATCCTTTCAGTATAACACGATGCTGCAGGCCGGAGGAAAGTGCCATGCAACTATAAAATTTGCATCGCCCTCCATCTATGAAGGAGTCAAATCCCATCCTCTGGTAAAAGAAACAGGATATCGGTTAATAACGGCGGACAGTGTAGACAACCCGGAATTCCTGAAACGCCGTGTGGAAATGTATTACGAAGATGAGACTTGCATGGAGCTGAGTTTTATATCTCTGAAGGAAGGAAGTATCCCACAGGCGGAAAATGAGATTATAATGGATGTTCCATCTCTGGACCTGCTGGGGGTACCGGCCAGAATCGGGGAAAAACTGACTCTTCTTCTTACGGTCAAGGGACAACAGGTAGAGCGGGAATTTGTTCTTTCCGGCTACTGGGAGCCTGTAAACCCTTCCATGAATGTAGGATTTGCCATCTGTTCCAAGGCATATACGTTAAAATATGCGGATGAACTTGCCTATACTCATGATGCTGCCAATGTGCAGGATTATAGTATGACCGGATCTGTTATGTATGATCTCATGTTTACCAATTCATATGGGATGAAACAGAAAATGCAGACCTTGGTGGAGGATTTGGGATATTCCCTGAATGATAAGGATGATAATTTTATATCCGCCAATGTAAACTGGGCATATCTGAGCAACAGCATGGGGGCGGATCCGCTTACCATAATGACAGTGGCGGCGGCACTGGGGTTGATTATCCTTACCGGATATTTGATAATTTATAATATTTTCCAGATATCCGTAATACGGGATATCCGGTTCTATGGATTATTGAAAACAATCGGGACCACAGGAAAACAGATTAAAAAAATCATACGCAGACAGGGGATGCGTCTGTCCCTTTATGGCATACCGATAGGCCTGGTAGTGGGATTTTTAATAGGAAAAGCAATTGTTCCCTTTATTATGGAAGTCAGTAATTACAGCGACGGAGAGATAAGCATTTCCCTGAATCCCCTTATCTTTGTGGGGGCGGCTCTGTTTTCCCTCTTTACGGTGGCTATCAGTACCAGAAAACCCGGAAGGATGGCGGCGGCTATTTCTCCGGTGGAAGCGGTGAAATATACGGACACTTCGGCTGAAATCCGCAAAAAGAATAAAAAATCCACTGACGGCGGTAAATTATTTAAAATGGCACTGTCAAATCTGGGAAGAAACAGGAAAAGGACCATATTAGTTATCATATCCCTTTCCCTGAGTGTGATTTTGATGAACAGCGTGGTAACTTTAGCGGAAAGCTTTGATCTGAATAAATATCTGTCCACCTTTGTGGATACGGATTTTCTGGCGGCCCATGCCCTGTATTTTAACAGTGACTACAGGAGCAGCGATGAAAGGATTTCTGAAAGCCTGATCCAGGCTATTAAAGAAGGACCGGGATTTGAGGAAGGCGGACGTATCCTTTTTTATCCGGGAGTATCCGTGAAGATGCCGGAGCCGAATCCGATTCATCTGAATGAGTACGGGGCGGCTATGAATGCAGAGGGAGAATGGATCAACGTTGATGAGAACATGTATCCGAGAGCGAATCTGTATGGACTGGAGGAACTTCCCCTTGCCAGGATGGAAATTGTGGCAGGTGAAAAGGATCCGGCAGTTTTAAAGGAAAAGCTGGATACCGGAAATTATATTATAGAAGGGCTGGAAACGGATGATTATGGGGAGGTATATGAAAAGTATGTGAAATATTCCATAGGGGATAAAGTAACTATCCATAACAGCAGCGGACTGGAAAAAGAAGTGGAAGTGATTGCCCAGATAAAGATCAAGTATTATACCAACAGTGTAAGATATTCCAGCGTGGATTATGTATTTTATACCAGTAAAGAAGGCTATGAAAAACTGGGCGGGGATATGGACAGCGTAATGACATATGTGTTCCAGTGCCTGGATGAAAAAGAAGGGGAAATGGAACAGTTTCTTGCCTCTTATACGGAAAACCAGGAACCGATGATGTCCTATGAATCAAAAACCAGATACCTGGATGAGTTCCAGAGTCTGAAAGGAACATTTACCCTGGTGGGAGGCGTTCTATCTCTGATTATCGGAATTATAGGGGTTTTGAACTTTGTGAATGCCTGCATTACAAGCATAATTACAAGAAAAAAGGAATTTGCCACACTCAAGGCAATCGGTATGACAGAGAAGCAAATCCAGAAAATGGTCTGTATGGAAGGCGGCTATTATGCAGCAGGGGTTGTATTTTTCAGCTTGACCGCCGGAAGCATCTTTTCTCTGGTGGTAATGGGAAATTTCGTCATGTTTTGGTTTACAACCTACCGGTTTATCCTTTGGCCTATGCTTATAGTACTTCCTTTTATGGTTATCCTGGGAATCTTAGTCCCTTATATAACCATACGGATTACCGATAAAGAAAGCGTAGTGGAAATGCTGAGAGAAGAATAATGCATTGAGAGGGCGGTAAACTATCCGTCCTCTCCTTTTCCGTTTCTGTTACAACTCACGGCTGCGCTGTGTCTGGGAAAGATTCCATACAACCGCGAATTGTAATCCGTTTTTGCAAAAAACAATAGACAAATCATAAAAAAAAGATTATAAAGTATATATTGAGGAGAATCCTATTGAAAGGATATTATGAGGAGACAATTTATGGAAAACAGGAAGGCACTGCTTTGCGGCAGTGTATTAGTGTTATTTGCAGCTTTACTGGCATTTGGCTTTGTGGCTGCGGGTGAAAACGGTTCGGTGAGCGTACGTTTACTGGAGGAGGCCGTAGGTTACTGTATGCAGTATGTGGGAGTGGCATAATTGGAATATGTACCGGCGAAAACGATTGTAACAAAGACAAAATCCTCCGGGTGGTTTGGAATTGATTATAATATGAATATATACAGAGGCTGCTGTCACGGCTGTATTTACTGCGACAGCCGTTCCGACTGCTATGGAATTACGGATTTTGATAAGGTGAGGGCCAAAGAGGATGCCCTTCGGATCATCCGGGATGATCTGCGGCGCAAGGTAAAAACCGGAGTGGTGGGAACCGGTGCCATGAGTGATCCCTATAACCCTTATGAAAAAGAAGAAGAACTGACCAGGCATGCCCTGGAGTTAGTGGATGCCTTTGGGTTTGGCGCCGCAATAGCAACAAAAAGTGATCTGATAGTGAGGGATATGGATATTCTGTCAGAAATCAAAGAGCATTCCCCTGTTCTGTGCAAGATCACGATTACCTCTGCGGAGGATTCCCTTTCTTCTCTGGTGGAACCCCGTGTCTGTCCCTCTTCCGTACGTTTTGAAACGGTTAGCCGGCTTAGGGAAGCAGGTATTTTTACGGGAATCCTGCTGATGCCTGTGCTGCCTTTCCTGGAGGACAATGAGGATAATATTAAGGCAATCGTTAAAATGGCACACGAAGCAGGTGCACGATTTATTTATGCCGCGTTTGGAATGACTATGAGGGATAAGCAGAGGAACTGGTATTATAACAGGCTCAGGGAGCTTTTCCCCGGCAAAGACTATGTGCAGCAGTATGAGAAAAGGTATGGTACCCGTTATCAATGCACCAGTCCCAGGGCGGCGAAACTGTGGAAGGTTTTTCAGACAGAATGTGAAAAATACGGAATCCTTTATGAGATGAAAAGTATTATCAGGGCTTATAAAAGAGGGTACGAGTGTACACAGTTGAGTTTGTTTGACGGTATGTGACTGAAGCGGCAGGTACAATATTGGGATCAGGAGGGAAATAAAGATGGACATCGATAAAATCCAGCAAAAGGCAGAAGAAATGCGTATACTGAATCTTGGGGTAATGAAGGACGGAAAAATCCTTTTAAAAAAAGACTGGGATGGAGAAATCAGGCGGAACCAGTATTCTGCCAGCAAAAGTTTTACCAGTATTGCGGTGGGAATGGCCTGTAAGGAAGGGCTTCTTTCCCTGGATGAAAAGCTGTGTGAAGCATTTGAGGAAGAAATGCCGGATAATCCTTCTTCTTTTTTATGCCTGGCAACAGTAAGGGATCTGCTTACCATGTGCCTGGGACAGGATTCGGTTTATCTGATGGGAGAACAGCGGCCGCTCATGGAAGAAAAGGATTGGGTACGTTTTACCTTGTCCCGCCCTTTTACACAGGAGCCGGATACCCATTTCCTGTATAACAATGCGGGACCTTATCTTGCCGGTATCCTGGTACAGAGAAGGGCCGGCTGTGATCTTGTTCATTATCTCATGCCCCGGCTTTTTGAGCCTATGGGAATCCGAAGGCCTGTCTGGGAAACGGATCCCCTTGGATATACCTTTGGAGCCGGCGGCCTGTTTTTATGCATGACAGAGCTGATGAAATTCGGCCAGCTTCTGCTTCAGGAGGGAAACTGGGAGGGCAGGCAGTTAGTCCCTTCCGCCTATATCAAAGAAGCGTCGGTGAAGCAGGTTGATAACGGCAAAGAAGGTTATGGTTATCTTTTCTGGCGCGGACCTTATCATTCATATCGGGCGGACGGAAAATACGGACAGCTGGCCATCGTGCTTCCTGAGAAAAATGCAGTGATTGCCATAAATGCGGAGTCACGGGATGCGGAAGAAATGATGAACTGCTGTATGGATACCATTGTGCCGCAATTGTAGGAGGAGAATATAGAATGCTGTTTATAGAATACCCGAAATGTTCTACCTGCCAGAAAGCGAAAAAATGGCTGGACGGGAAAAAAATTAATTATGAGGACAGGCATATAGTGGAGAAAAATCCAACGGAGGAGGAACTGACCGAATGGTACCGCAGAAGCGGCCTTCCTCTTAAGAAATTCTTTAATACCAGCGGATTAAAATATAAACAACTGGGATTAAAAGATAAATTAAAAAATATGAGTGAAGAGGATCAGATTAAGCTGCTTGCAACAGACGGCATGTTGGTTAAGCGTCCTTTGATGATTGCCGATGATTTTATTCTGACCGGATTCAGGGAAAACGAGTGGCAGGATAAGATGGGGGAATAGGATGAAAGAAAATAAATATGACGATCCTCTCTTTTTTGAAAAATACAGGCAGATGGAGCGTTCCCAAAAAGGGCTGGACGGTGCCGGGGAATGGAACACCCTGAAAAAAATGCTTCCGGATTTTGAAGGCAAGACAGTTCTGGATCTTGGATGCGGCTATGGATGGCACTGCGAATATGCCGCCCAGCATGGGGCGGTGAAGGTAATCGGGGTGGATATTTCGGAAAAGATGCTGGAAGAAGCCCGGAAATCCCATAATAAGGGGAATATCGTTTATATCTGCAGTCCCATTGAGGACATCGATATGGACGAAGCATCTTTTGATATTGTAGTAAGTTCCCTGGCTTTTCATTACCTTGCAGATTATGGTGAAGTTGTGGATAAGATCCATAAAATTCTTAAGCCCGGTGGATATCTTGTTTTTTCCGCAGAGCATCCGGTTTTTACTTCCGAAGGAAGCCAGGACTGGTATTACGATGAAAACGGAAAAATCCTTCATTTTCCCGTAGATAATTACTACTATGAAGGAAAAAGAAATGCGGTATTTCTGGGAGAACAGGTCACCAAATATCACAGGACTTTCACCACATATATTTCTTCTCTGCTGAAAAAAGGATTCCGGCTTGTGGATGTGGAGGAACCGCAGCCTCCGGCTGGAATGCTGGAAAGTGTTCCCGGCATGAAAGATGAAATGCGCCGCCCCATGATGTTTATCGTCTCAGCGCAAAAAGAAAACTAAGAAAACAGGAAACCTTCCCGTATTTTTGTCCCTGTCCGGATATTCCGGCCCGGGACAAAATGCGGGAGTTTTTTTACTTTACGATCCCATGAACCCCCTGTTTTACAGGGATGCAACCTGTGGGTGACAAATTGCAATACACAGATTTCTTGTAATACAGCAGGTTATATGAAAAAATAAACCTATAAAACAATGCCGCAGCTGCGGCAGACAGGAGAGTAAATGAAGAAATTTTGTGATAAACTGATTCAGCTGCGCAGGGAAAAAGGGTATTCCCAGGAGCAGCTGGCTGAATATCTGGAGGTATCAAGACAGTCGGTAAGTAAATGGGAAGCGGATAAGACAATGCCGGAAATAAGCAAGCTGATAGCTATTTCCCAATTATTTCAGGTGACCCTGGATTATCTTCTAATTGACAGCTGTGAGGAAAGGGAAGCAGCAAAGAGGGAGCCTGCCGGAGAAACGGAGGACATCAGGCAGTCTATCAATGAAGTTAAGGAATTTATCGGCTACAGGAAAGGTTTTGAATATAAAAGTATGACGAATATAGCCGGAATTCCCCTGCTTCATATTAAATTCACCCGGAATGCCGGGAGAATCCGGATGAAGGATGCTGCAAAAGGAATTATTGCAATAGGAAATACTGCCATCGGTGTAATAAGCGCCGGTATTTTTTCTGTAGGAATCTTGAGTATCGGCATCCTTTCCGTCGGTCTGTTGGTTTCTCTGGGAGTGGTGTCAATCGGCGCGCTGGCTGTGGGGGTGGCAGCCATCGGGATTGTTGCAGGAGGGGTATCCAGCCTGGGGATATATGCTACAGGGGTGGCGGCAGCCGGTAAAGAAATTGCAACAGGAATATCGGCGGCCGGCAAAACAGCTGTGGCCAGGCCAGGAGAAAAAATGTGGGGATGGAATATGACTTTTATGGAGGAAGGTACCCCCAGGGAAGCAGTAAAGAGCTTTCTTCTCACCTATAATCCTAAGGTGCCCGATTGGATTCTTGATTTTCTTACTCTTATATATAAGTAGGGTGTATAATCTGTAATCATGCTTACAGTAAGCATGGTATACGCAAGCCCAATGTGATATACTTTTTTTAGAATATGTTGTAAAACCGGGTGTTTTAAGAAGGAGGCATGTAATGAAAAGGTATATCACAATTGATAAGAGGTATCTTTTGATACCCATATGTGCGCAGCAGGAACTTAAGACAGTCACGCTGTCTTGTCAGGGGGAAAAGATATATGAATTTAATATCCCCGTGCATGAAAAGGAAGAAGGCTATTACGGATTTCATTACTTTGCACCCATCGATGTGGAAAAATACATAGGAAACGTGTTATTGATAGAAGGAGGGATTTCCGGTTCCTTTCTGGATGCCTTATCCCTTTCAGATACGGTGCCTGAAAATCTCCAGGCCCATCCGCTTCTTCATTTTACGCCCCGGACGGGCTGGATGAATGATCCCAACGGCCTGCTGTATAAGGATGGGATCTATCATTTGTACTTCCAATATAATCCCTTTGATACACGTTGGGAAAACATGTGCTGGGGGCATGCGGTAAGCAAGGATCTGCTCCATTGGGAGCAGAAGGAAACGGCACTGTATCCGGACGGCGACGGCGTCATGTATTCCGGCAGCGGTATTGTAAATGAACAGGGACTGCTGGGACTCCCCAGAGATGCCTGCATCTATTTCTATACCTGTGCCGGCAATAAATCCAAATGGAGCCTTGGGAAAACCTTCAACCAGAGAATTGCCTACAGCACAAATCAAGGCAAAACCCTCACTAAGATGGAAGGAAGTGTGGTAAAACATATCTCCGGGGAGAACCGGGATCCCAAAGTCTATTGGCATGAAGAGAGCAGGGGCTATATTATGGTCCTGTATCTGAAGGACAATGAATTTATGATTCTCCGATCCAAGGATCTGAAAAACTGGAAAAAGAGTCAGGTTCTGACACTGAAGGATTCCTGGGAATGTCCGGATCTGCGCAGGATACCAATCGAAGGCGGCGGAGAAAAGTGGGTATTCTGGTGTGCGGACGGCTATTATTTTTTGGGCGATTTTGACGGCTATGAATTTAAAACAGACGGAGTAAAACAGGAAGCTTATCGTACAAAACTTCCTTATGCGGCACAGACCTTCTGGGGAACGGAGGATGTCATTACTATCCCCTGGCTGAGAACCCAAAATAAAGGAAAACTATATACCGGAGTGATGGGGATCCCCAGGATGCTTACGCTTGCCCGGACAACGGAAGGATTACGGCTGAGACAGAATCCGGTTAAGGAGTTCCGGAATGCCAGGATAAGTGTTTCCGCTTCCCAGGGAGAAGGAAAGGTTTTCTACATGATGCAGAAGGCCGCTGTTATTGAATTATCCATTCACATGCAGAATCCCTGTGATTTTTCAGCCAATTTTTACGGGACGTCCATATCCTATGTTCCCTCCTGCGGAAAAATAAATGTGGGAAAGGATACCATACAAATTGGAAAGAACCTGAACGATTTTTCTATCATTGCGGACGGGGAAATCGTGGAGGTTTCTGCGGAAAACGGGCTGGTTTTTGCTGTGTTTGAGATTGAGACGGACAGAAAGTCAGGTAATGTGACGGTGGATGTCAGCGGGAAGGCTTATGTGGATATTTACAGGGTAGAGTAAAAAGGATAGGACGGAAAAATAAAAGAGGAGGCCCATTGCCATACACAGGTAAATACCTATATATGGGCCGGCCTCCTTTTTATTTGCGCGGGATGTTTGATTATATGGATATATTATCAGAATTTATAACTTGCGGCATTAACATACGTGGTATTATCCCCGTCTGCCTCCGGTTCCTCCTTACGATCTTCAAACACCGCAATATCCCCGGATACGAGGCGTACCGCATTTTTAAGTGCAGGCGAACATCTGACAACCGCAATGTCTTCCAGCTTAAGACGATCCCGGAGGAGTTCAGGAGTCACATCATCGGCAATTTCAGCCACAGCGCAGTCAATTACGTGCAGACCATCTGTTTCCTGTTCCAGCAACTGTCTGTCGATATGCATTATGCTTTGATCTGTTATAAGTGTGCCTTTGCTTGCAAAAAGATTGCCGTATTCCACAGGAAGATCAGATATTTCCGGAATACATTTTTCAGGAATGTACAGGGTGCCTGTTACCTTCAGATATTCCAGTTCAGTCAGCACTCCTATCGTTTCCCTGGTTAATGTAAGATTTCCTCTTTTATAAAGTTTTTTCCCAAACATCCGGATAGTACCGGGATTAATCGTTATAGTATCCGGCAGGATACAGCAGCCGTCAGGAATGATCTCAATTTCAGTATGATCAGGAAATAAGGGAAGGCTGGGTACGAATAAGTTTTCTGTTATCGCAGCATTTGAGCAAAGGAGCGTGACCTGTTTTTCCAGCAATGTGCGGATATCCGAATCAGGATCCAGGATACTTACCGTTCCGGTTATGAAATAAGGGGTATTCGGGCGGGCACGGAGGATAAAAAATTTATCAATAACAATGTCTTTCAGCAGGCAGACGGCGTTATCAGGATAGCTTTTCTGTTTGCCGTTCACCTGTATTTTGGACAGGGAAGCGGCAAGGCCTTCCGGATAGAGGAGACTTCCGTTTACAACTATTTTTTCATAACTGTCAACGGCATTACCGGCAGCGGGATGGATAAAAAGCTCGCCGGATACAAACAAAATGGTATGTTCTGAAGCCATGTCTTTTTCTCCGATTTCCACAGAGCCGTTTTTGAGCACTAATTCTGTTCCATCCGGTACTTTGAGGACACAGGCAGTATTCATGCTAACCGGATATTTTGCAGAGAGCAGGGCGGATTTTTCAGACTGGATAACCGCCGCTGCATTGATATTGATTTCAGCATATTGAGACAGTCTTTCTTCCGTTATTTCCGTCATATCACAGACAGCGGTATTAACAGATAATTTTTTTGTTGTTTCCATAGGGGCACCTCTCTTTTATTTTTTGTTTTCCAGTTCGGGATAATTCAGGCGCAGCTTTCGTCTGGCGCTTGCAAGGCGGGAACGTACGGTTGAAGAAGGAATATGGTACATGGCGGACAGCTGTGTCGAATCAAAGCCCTCAAAATACCTTTTTATGAATAATATCCGTTCTTCTTCCGGCAGTTTCTCACACAGCTGCCGCACCTCAATCCGGGATAAATCGTCCCGTGTTTCTGTTTTTTCTTCTGTTTCCGGGCAAGCCGCTTCCCTTCTTACTTTATCAATAAAAAGATTACGGGCTGTTTTATACAGCCATGCACGGCATTGGTGTTTATCCATAACATTCAGTGTTTCCGCATGTTCCAGAGCGCGAAGAAAGGTTTCCTGTACAATATCTTCCGCTGCGCTTTTATCACAGGTCATATTGGTAACATAGCGGACCAGCTCCTGAAAAAACAGCTGATAAATCTGCGTTATCATAAGATTCTCCTGACCGCCTTCTGTTTTTGTGATGATAGTTTCATTGTACCAGATATCGGGAAAATACGGCATTTTTTTGGAATAAGCTTACGTGGGTTAAACAGGGATTGCAGCCGCTTAAGGCGGTTTTTTTTGTTTTTCCCTGCTGAAATTAATTCCAGCTTCCTTCTGTTTTTCTCGATTTGCCTGGCAGAAGCAAAAAGATAATATTCATAGTATAATTCGGGATTTATAGGAATTCCTCCTTTCGTAAAGGTTTGCTTATTTATGCTTTCCTATATAGAACGAATGGGGGAGCGGAAGTGTTGACAGGAAAAAAGAAATTTTATGAAAGAGGCAGACTGGTAAGAAAAGTTATTTATTATTTTTTCCGTGATACCATTCCTCTAATGCATCAAGGACACCCTCTTTTACGGCGGTTTTTATAATAAAAAATAAAAATCCCCCTATGATAGAAGCAATCACTAAATAAAAAAGAATCATAAACAGAACACCAAATACTGACATAAAAATCTCCTTTCTCCTGAACGGTTTAACAAATGCTTATCTGATTTTTTCCATGGTAAAATTATAAAGGAAAACATAAAAAAAATACACGTTTTTAGGGAAAAATAAGAATAATTTAAGATTCATTTTGAACCGTATCTGCTATAATAAAGGAGGTGCAACTTATAATTATAAGGTACTATACTTGTAACTGTCAAAATATGGAACAGTTACCTATAATTAAAATGAAGAGGTATAAAAATGGAAAAAAGACAATACATATGCCCCAAATGCGGCTGCCAGCAATATGAAAGCGATCAGTTTCAGGCAACGGGGGGAAATTTTGCGAAAATATTCGATGTGCAGAATAAGAAATTTGTTACGATCAGCTGCCGGCAGTGTGGTTTTACAGAGCTGTATAAGTCACAGAATTCCGATGGATGGGATATCCTGGATTTCCTTATCGGCAACTGAACCGGCAACTGATTAGAGGGAACAGAAGGAACCGTCCGGGATGTTTTTTGGGGCAAAGTGACAGGAGGGCGGTTCCCAAGGTTATTTCTTATGCATAAAGATACGAAGGAGCAGGCAGAGGAACAGAATAAAAGCGATGGAGAACCCTGCGAATGCAGGCCAGGGAATACCCAGGAGAAGGGGTTCTACAGGGGCCAGGCATAAGAGGGACGAACCGATAAATAAAGAGGCCGTCAGTATGGAAAGAGACAGGGAATGTACGCTGTTTTGAATCCTGTTGCCGGCCTCTTCCGCGTTGGTGAATTCCAGGTTCAGCTTGGTCTGCCCGTTTTTGGTGATGCTGAGCAAATCGGAAAGCTGGGCAGGGATTTCCAGAGATTTGGAAAGGGAGGAATAGGCCAGCCGGGCATTATGCTTTATTTCATGGCGGAGATTAAAATCGTCCATGAGAATGGAAGCCATATGGCCGGAAAGGATCTGGAACATATTTACCTCAGGAGAACAGGCGGACAGCATTCCTTCCATGGTTACCATGCTTCGTCCCAGAAGGGTGATATCAGGAGGAATGGCTATATTATGGGATTTTATCATGTCCAGAAGCTTTTCTATTAAATCACCCACATCCATGCTGCCGAAGCCGGCAGTGAGAAATCTGCTCACAATATCGTCGATATCCGTATATAAGTGTGCATGATTAATCCGTCCTTTGGTTTCGCCGAGAGCGAGAAGTACATTTTTCAGTTCATAGATATCGTTTTTCAGTACTGCGGTCACGGCTCTTTTAAAGAGGGCGCGGTAACGGGAGGAAAGGGTGCCCATCATCCCCAAATCCAGCCAGACGATCTGCCCGCCGGAAATACGGATATTACCAGGGTGGGGATCCGCATGGAAAAAACCGTCCTCCAGTATCTGCTTGCAGTAGTTTTCTGCGGCCTTGCGGCCGATTTCGGTCATATCATAGCCCTGTTCTTCCAGCTCCTCCATGTGATCAATCTGAATCCCTTCCACATAGCTCATGACAAGAATGTGAGAAGTGGTGAGTTCATGGTAAACGCCTGGGCAGGTCACATATTTAATATCCTTCTGGTTCTGGAAAAAGGTGTCACAATTGGCGGCCTCTTTCAGAAAATCCATCTCTTCCTGAGAGGTTTTCCACAGTTCATCCAGGACGGTACGGAAGTCGATGAGTTCCCCCGTACCTATGGTGAATTTTAGGAGGGAAACGGCATGGCGCATCAGCTTGATGTCTTCTTCCATAATCTCATGGATCCGGGGCCGCTGAACCTTGATGACCACCTGCTCCCCATTTTCCAGAACTGCCGGGTGAACCTGTGCGATAGAGGCAGAGCCAAGAGGATCCGGTGATATTTCACGGAAAACATCTTCCGCAGGCTTTCCCAGTTCTCTCTCTATTTCGGATTTTATGACATGAAAAGGAAGGGGCTTCACATCGGTTCTTAACCGTTCAAGCTCCTTACAATAAGACTCCGGCAGCATATCGGATCGCATGGACATAATCTGGCCCAGTTTTACATAGGTGGGGCCTAAGTCCTCCAATATCTGCCGGAGCTTTTCCGGTTGGATACCGGATGTAATATGATGCTTTTTCAGAACCCCCAGTATCTCTTTAAGACGGATACCGGAGGCATCATTTTGCTGCTGGTTATTTGTTGTCACAGTCGTTCCCGTCGCAGGTTTCGGTTTTTTCTTCACAAGAGCACTCTTCTTCACAGGCGCAGTCCTCTTTGGCTTCTTCCTCTGCAGGAGCCGCATTCTTAAGTTCATCCAGCTTTGCCTTCAGGGCTTCCAGCTCTTCCCTGGACATCTTGTCCACTGCGGAAAAAACATCCTTGAACTCATTAACCACATTTACAGTTACATGCTTATTGATTTTTTCCTTGGTGGTACGTTTGAGTTCTTCGTTGAGAACCTTACCCTGCTCTACAGTCAGCTCTCCTTTTTCCACCAGATTGTCAATCAGGTTTTTGGCAGCTTCTCCGGTGGTGGCTACGGCTCCAACGCCTGCCAGAAATATTTTTTTGATTCCTTCGGTAATATCCATTGTTCTTCTTCCTTTCTTAATAAAAAAGACGGTTATTTTGTGATACCCATAGTATAACATATTGACAGAAAATTTCTTGTGTTTCAGAAAGGATTTAGAAAAAATTAAGATAATGATAAGGGTTCCCATTTTTTATAAAAACTGATAGAATAAATCTATAAAATCAGCTGAAACGGGCTGTAAAAATAAGGAAGGGCTAACATATATGAAAAAATTCGATGTAACGGCATTAGGCGAGCTTTTAATTGACTTTACGGATAATGGAAAAAGTGCACAGGGGAATACGTTATTTGAGGCAAATCCGGGAGGGGCGCCTTGCAATGTCCTGGCTATGTTGAATAAGTGCGGACATCCTACCGCTTTTATCGGGAAGGTGGGGAAGGATATTTTTGGCCTGAAGCTGAAGTCTACTCTGGAAGAGGTGGGGATCGATACCTCCAACCTTATTGTGGATGAAAATGCCAGGACGACTCTTGCTTTTGTACAGACCTTCGAGGATGGGGACCGGGATTTTTCTTTCTTCCGGAATCCGGGGGCGGACATGCTGCTTACCGCTGAGGAAGTGAATGAGGATTTGATAAAGGAATCCAGGATATTTCATTTCGGAACGCTCAGCATGACCCATGAGGGAGTAAGGGAAGCTACGAAGAGAGCGATTGCCGTGGCAAAAGAAAGCGGGGCAGTGGTATCTTTTGATCCCAACCTGCGCCCTCCCCTGTGGAATTCCCTGGAGGATGCGAGGGTTCAGGTGGCTTATGGGCTGGGGCAATGTGATGTGCTGAAGATATCTGACAATGAGATCCAGTGGTTTACCGGAGAAGAGGATTACGATGCAGGAATAGCCAGACTGAGAAAGGATTATGATATCCCTCTGATTCTCCTTTCTATGGGAAGGGATGGCAGCAGGGCTTATTATAAGGACTGGAAGGTGGAGGTTGCACCGTTCCTTCAGGAAAGCACCATTGAAACCACAGGGGCGGGGGATACCTTCGGAGGAAGCTGCCTGCATTACCTGTTAACGTACGGCCTTGATAATCTGGATGAGGGCAGGCTTAGGGAAATGCTTACCTTTGCCAATGCGGCCGCATCCATTGTAACAACCAGAAAGGGCGCGCTCCGCGTTATGCCGGACAGGGAAGAAGTGGAACGCTTTATCCGGGCCGCAAATTAATACGGGTGAAGCCGGATAGTTATTACGGAAGGGAATAAGCGCAGGTGCTGCATAGCCGGTACCCTACGGGGAAGGCGGCGGCACCTGCGCATCTTGTGTTCCCATATCCGGATCCGGTGTTGGTTGCCCTGTGAAATAACAGACTGTAGTCAGTGAGAAACAATGAGGGAGGAAATGATGGAAGCTTATAATGTGTTCAGAGATTTGGCAATTATTATCGTTGCTGCAAAAATATTTGCTATTTTGGCAAGAAAATGTAAAGCGCCCCAGGTGGTAGGGGAAATTGTGGCGGGCCTTATTCTGGGTCCCAGTTTGCTGGGTATGGTGGAGCAGTCCAATTTTATACTGCAGATGGCTGAAATCGGTGTTATTCTGCTGATGTTTTCCGCGGGGCTGGGAACCAACCTGCGCGATCTGATGAAAACAGGGCCAATCGCCCTGCTTATTGCGCTTTGCGGGGTTTTTATCCCCCTTATCGGCGGTTCCCTTTTGTATATGGGATTTTACGGGCTTACACCCTGGGGGTCGGAAGCATTCTATAAGGCGGTATTTATGGGGGTAATCCTGACGGCTACCTCGGTGAGTATTACGGTGGAGTCCCTGAAGGAAATGGGAAAACTGAAGGGGAAGGTGGGGACCACCATCCTGAGCGCGGCAATCATCGATGATGTTATCGGTATTATCGTACTTACTTTTGTTATCGGTTTTAAAAATCCGGAATCCAATCCGGGAACTGTGGTTATGGATACGGTACTGTTTTTCCTGTTTGCCATAGGGGTGGGGTTTGTCTGCTACATCATATTTAAGTGGATGGACAAAAGATATCCCCACACAAGGAGAATCCCCATTTTAGGGTTGGCTCTTTGTTTTGCCATGGCTTTTATTGCAGAAAAGTATTTTGGTATTGCGGATATAACAGGTGCTTATGTGGCAGGCCTCATTCTGTGTTCCATTCAGGATTCGGATTACATTGCGCGGAAAATGGATATTAATTCATATATGATCTTCGGGCCTATCTTCTTTGTCAGCATTGGCCTGAAAACGGATATCGGGGATATGAATGTGTCGATTCTGTTTTTTGCCGTATGTTTTGTATTGGTTGGACTTATTACAAAAATTGTGGGTTGTGGTATTATGGCGAAAATATGCCGATTCAGTAATGCGGATTCCCTGAAAATCGGCGTGGGTATGATGACCAGAGGGGAAGTGGCCCTTATTGTGGCGCAGAAGGGCCTGAATGTGGGTCTGCTGAATTCCGTTTATTTTACGGCGGTTATTCTGTTGATTGTATTTTCTTCCATTCTTACACCGATTATACTGAAAATATTGTATTCTAAGGACAAGACACCGCAGGAACCGGATTCCGCTTTGGTTTCTTAGGAGGAACGCATGCTTTTTAATTCCTATTTTTTTCTGTTTCTGTTTCTGCCTCTGGCTTTGGCGGGCTGGTTCCTGCTGAACCGGTGCAGGCAGTATAAGCTGGCGCAGGGATTTCTGATTGGGATGTCCCTGTGGTTTTATGCTTATTATAATATAAGCTTTCTTTGGGTTATTGCGGGAAGCTGTATTTTTAACTATGGTATCAGTGCCTTGCTGTTCCGCAAAAACACACCCCGCAGCCGGAAGCTTTTCCTTGCTGTGGGATGTCTGGGAAATCTGGGGGCGCTGGGATATTTTAAGTACTGTAATTTCTTCCTGGAAAATGTAAACGCTCTTTTCCATGCGGATTTTCAGTTAAAAACTATTATCCTGCCTCTTGGAATCAGTTTTTTCACCTTTCAGCAGATGTCTTATCTCATTGACCGGTGCAGAGGGGAAGCGCCCCATTACGGGCTTCTGGATTACCTGAGCTTCGTTACCTTTTTTCCTTCCCTGATTTCAGGCCCCATCGTACTTCATGCGGGGACGGTTTCCCAGTTCCGTGAGGAAGCCCTGCGGAGGTTCGATGCGGAAAGTTTTGCAAAAGGCGTGATGCAGTTTACCATGGGGCTGGGCAAAAAGGTGCTTCTGGCAGATACGCTTGCACTGGCAGTTAATTACGGATATGCTAATATTGCTTCCCTGGACAGCATCTCGGGTCTTGCGGTGGCATGCTTTTATACCCTGGAACTGTATTTTGACTTCAGCGGCTATTCGGATATGGCTATCGGTATCGGGAAAATGTTCCGTATTACCATACCGGAGAATTTCCGTTCCCCCTATAAGGCGGAATCGGTAAAGGATTTCTGGAAGAGATGGCATATTACCCTGAGTTCCTTTCTGCAGACCTATGTTTATTTTCCCTTGGGCGGCAGCAGGAAAGGAAAAGCCAGGACGATTCTGAATACGCTGATCACTTTTCTGGTCAGCGGACTGTGGCATGGTGCCAACTGGACCTTTGTTTTCTGGGGGCTTCTCCATGGGATCGGCGTTGCTTTTAACAGCCTGGAACTGGTAAAGGTGAGAAAAAAGTGGCTGGCGAAAGCTCTTACCTTTGCTTATATATGTGCCGCCTTTGTTTTTTTCCGGGCGGACAGTCTGGGAGACGGCTTTCGGATTATGGGAAGGATATTTTCCTTAGAGTATAATGGTTCGGTAATGGCTTTGGCGGCCGCTATGGAGCCTTCTGAAATTTATCTTGTGACGAAAGCGCTGTCTATAGCTGCGCCGGGGCTGGTAGGAACCGCACAGCTGGCGGTTATGCTTTTTATTTCAGGAATCTGTGTTGTGGTGCTTACACAGAAAACAACGCAGCAGCAGGTGGAAAGAAAGAAGATTACCTTTTCCTTTACCTTTGGGTTGGCTTTTCTTTTTGTCTGGTCCGTCCTGTCCCTGTCCGGGGTGAGTACTTTTGTTTATTTTAATTTCTAGCAGGATAACGGGTTTGACCGGTTATCCTCGAAAACAGCGGAGACACTATGTATCAGAAATTTCTTAAAAATTATGCGGTTACGGCAGGAATCCTTCTGGTTCTGGCCGCAGGGCTGGTGATCCTGTTTGATCCCTTTTTTCATTATCATGAGCCGGTGGGTCCATTAAAAGCGGTATTGACCAAAAAGGAATACCAAAGTATAGGGACTATTCGTAATTTCTCCTATGACAGCCTGATTTTGGGATCCTCCACGGCGGAGAATTTCAATAACAGATGGTTTGATGATGCTTTTGGCGTCACTACGGTAAAAGCCATAAAAAGCTCCGGGATAACGGCCCAGCTGGACTATTATCTGAAGCAGGGGTTTGAAAACAGGGAAATAAAAGCTGTTTTTTACAGTCTGGATTTGTTTGCCCTGGGAGGGGATCCGGATACCGTATTTCCGGATGAATCCATGCCTTTGTATCTGTATGACAACAATCTGTTTACGGATGTTAAGTATGTGCTGAATAAAGATGTGATTTTTGAGGATATCCCGTATATGCTGGCGGAAACCTTTCTGGAGCCTTACGACGAAGGGACCTCTTATAACTGGGCACAATACAAAACCTTCGGCAGGGAAGAGGCGCTGCGTAATTATAACCGGCCGGACGTAATACAGCCTGGGAAGGCGGAAGAAGAATATAAAGACTTTGTGGACGGCAATGTGGATCTTCTGGTAAAACAGGTGGAAAGGCATCCGGAAACCACCTTTACCTTTTTTTATCCCCCTTATTCCATGCTGTGGTGGGATAATATGTACAGAAGCGGGGAATTAGGGCAGTCCATGTACGCGGCCCGCACTTCTATGGAAAGACTGCTGGATTATGAGAATGTAAGGATGTATTATTTCCAGAATGACAGGGAGATTATCCTGGATTTGGATAATTATATGGATCCGGTTCATTTTACAGCCGGGATCAACCAGTATATGGTAGAACAGATGAAAGAAGACAATTACCGGCTTACCCGGGAAAATTATCAGGATAAGCTTGCCCAAATGCAGGAACTGGTTGAAGAAATACTGGAAAAGGAAATTCATAAGTATTTTAATCAGGACAGGCAGAAATAGTGAAAAGTAACATAAAAAACCACAGCGCCTTCTGCACAGCGGCAGAAGAGCTGTGGTTTTGTTAAAATACATGCAAAGGAAAGTTAAACCTTTCTGAAATCATCAACAGGCATGATAAAGATAGTGGCACCGCCCACCTCCACATTAACCGGTACGCTGGAAACTGCGTTGGGATATACGTTACAATTGGAAGGAGCCGGGGGCGTATACATGATCTGCTGACGTTTGCCTGAATGCTGCTTGATGATTTCGCACACCGCATCCACTTTTTCATCTTCGATACCCAGAAGAAGTGTGGTATTGCCTTTTTTCAGAAAGCCGCCGGTGGTGGCAAGTTTGGTAACAAAATACTTCTTTTCATTCAGTTCATTGATAAGTAAAGGTGCATCTTCATTATGCACAATAGCTAAGAGCATTTTCATAGGCTACTCCCTTCCGCCGCTTTTATGCGACACAAGTTTTCTTTCTCTTAGTATAAGTATTTTTCTGGAAAATAGCAATTTATTTTGCACAAATTTAACAAAAATTGTGCAAAATCACAAGAAGTAGGTTATGATAGGAAGAGTGAAGCTGTGAGGATGTGGATCCGTAATAGAAAAGTCAGGATATGGGAAAGGATAGAATGACGTGACCGATAAGGAACGCTTTGATTGGGCCAGGGATAAGATTGTGGGAACGGTGAGGGAACGGCAGGGGATCGGAACCCTGTCGGAAAAAACAGTCCATGCGGTTTTGAAAAATTATTATGCTCCGGATGAGGATATGCATGAAATACCCATCGAAGGAAGCGTGGCTGACATCTATACCGGGACGGAAATTGTGGAGATACAGACGAGAAGCTTTGACCGGATGAGGGATAAGCTGCGCAAATTCCTTCCTCTTTATCCGGTAACCATTATTTACCCTATCCCTTATGAAAAGTGGCTGATATGGATTGATGAGGAAACCGGGGAGTTTGGCGGCCGGAGAAAATCGCCGGTTAAAGGGAATGCCTATGGTGCGTTCAAGGAATTATATAAAATCAAGAATTTTCTTTTGGATGATAATCTTCATCTGAAGCTGGTGTTTATAAACATGGAGGAATACCGGCTGTTAAACGGATGGAGCAGGGATAAGAAAAAGGGATCCTCCAGATATGACCGAATTCCGTTGGAGCTGGTGGATGTCATGGAAATTGACTGTCCCAGGGATTATCTTCAGCTGATTCCCTATGGTATCCCGGAGCCTTTTACCGTAAAGGAGTTTGCAAAGGAGGTTCATATCCGGGCCAATCTGGCTCAGATAGTACTGAATATATTGACTTATGCGCAGGTGGTGGAACGGGTGGGCAAAAAGGGAAATGCCTATCTGTATCAGGTATTGGAAGGAGACGATTAAAATGAAATCAGATGAAAACGGGAAAATCCGGCTATATACGGGCAGCTATAATGCACCTGTGCTGACCGGTGACGGAACGTTTTATCAGGGCAACGGAAAAGGGATATGTCTGTGGAGCTTTGATGAAGAGACGGGAAAGCTGGAAAAAAAGAGGGCTTACGGACAGGCTCTCAATGCTTCCTGGATTGCTTTTTCCCCGGATCGCAGGATGCTGTATGCGGTGAATGAACTGGATGATTATAAGGGGACCCATGGCGGGGCTTTGAGTGCTTACCAGTTGGGAGATGAAGGGGAAATTGTGCTGAAAAATATCCTTCCCGTCATGGGGGCGGCACCCTGCCATGTGAGCGCTGACTGCCGGGGCTGTTTTGTTTATACGGCAAATTATAACGGCGGCAGCATGAGCCGTTTCCGTCTTGCAGAGGACGGAAGCCTTTCTGAGATGGATTGGCAGCTTGTCCACAGGTTCGGGGAAAAAGAGAACCGGGACAACAGGGAGAGGCTGCGCAATCCCATCCGCCAGGAGAAACCTCATGTACATAGCGCAGCTATAGAAGGTGATTTCCTTTGGATTGCGGATTTGGGAACCGATGAAATATCCTGTCTGGAGGCCGATAGGAGCGGTGACGCAATGGAATGTGCAGCATCTGTTTTTCTTCCGGCGGGAAGCGGGCCCAGAAGTATTGCCTTTGCCCCGGATAAAAAGAAAGTGTATGTGACCTGTGAGCTGAGTAATGAGATTGCGGTGCTGGAGTGGGAAAAAGAGGATAGAAAAATCACTCTGCAGCAGATGATATCCAGTCTGCCGGAAAGGAGTGGGAAGATACAAAGAAGCACGGCAGGAGGAGTGGCATTGTCTCCGGATAACCGATTTCTTTATGTGGGAAACCGGGGGGATGACAGCATAGGAGTATACCGTGTGGATAACAGGGGGACTCTTGAAGGGGTGCAGTGGATATCTTCCGAAGGAAAGAATCCCAGGGGATTTCAGATTTCCCCGTCCGGCCGGTGGCTGCTGGCAGCGAATCAGGACAGCGATAATCTGGTGGTGTTTGAGAGGGATGATAAATCGGGGAAACTGGAGAAACGGTGGATTTATGAGGCAGGGGCGGTGGTTTGCCTGCAGTTTACCACATAATTCTGAAACAAAAATGTCTTCCGCTTATAAACGGAAGACATTTTTGTAATTTCATTGCAACTAATCAGAGAAATACCCAAATCTTTCAATAACGGTAAGTGCAGGCTCAAACAAAATAATATACTCTTCTATTTCAGCATAAATTCCATATTTAGAATGATAAACAGCAAGGGCATCCTTCAGAAATTCTTCGGTTACATTCAGTAAAACAGACATTTCATGAAGGTTTCTGCAGCCCGATTTATAGGCATGTATAATTCCTGATAATCCGATTCGTTCATTATAAGCCCAATAACGTCCTCTTAATTCCTGTTTTCGGTTTTCATCAATGTTCTGGTTAATAATATTACCTGAGGCAGTATAATAGTGTCCCAGTTCTTCTGCAAGAATGCAGGCCCGTTCTGACGTAGTAGTTATGTTTTCATTCAGAGTGATAGTTCCGTCTATATAAAGTCCTTTGATCCTTTCACTTTGAAAGGGATAGGTAATGACTTCTATATGTTCATCATCCGCTTTTTGAGTTAATTCTTCATATTCATTCACTCGTTGCCATTCCTCCGCACTAATATATAATACGTTACTATAGCATAAATGAAGTACTATAAAACGGACTTTATTTCTTTCTGCTCTTAATAAAAGCGGCATATTGCCTGATTTCTTCCAATTCTTCTTGTGTGTATTCATCACCGCTGAAATGAGCGGCAATTGTTTCCGTCATCGTATCCCAGCCATATATCTGATTAGGTTCAATTTTAAATATTTTACACATCTTTTCAATCATATCCGCATCCGGTTTATTATCGCCTCTTTCCCAGTTGGATATAACATTTTTTGACTTTCCCAGTTTGAGAGCCAATTCTTCCTGTTTTAAATTAGATAAGAGTCTGAATTTCTTAATATTTTCTCCAAGTTGAGTCATTAATTTTCTCCTTACCATTATTTATTGAAAATTATACAGTAAAACTGTGTTGGTGTAAAGATAAAGTTCAGTAAATCTGTATATAGGACTTGACTATACAGAATTACTGTGTTATTTTTGAATAGTACAGTATTTCTGTATATATTGATTAACAGTTCAATGGAAAACAGGAAGGAGAATATTATGAATAAACGGGAACTGAGCCTTGAAAAATATGGAATCAGCGGAAAACGATATAAAGAATTAAGCGGTTTTTGTGAACAATATCCGGAATGGGTAAGCAATTTAAAACGACTTAAGAATCCGGCAGGAAGTATGACATTCTCCGGGGTCAGTGTAGAGGATATTCCGGACAAGAGAAGAAAGGAAGAGCTTGAAAGTAAGTGTCATATTGTGGAAAATGCTGCAAGACAGGCCAGCCAGGATTTACAGCAGTATTTAATTAAATCCGTCTGTTACGAAGAACCTTTTTGGTATTTACGGGATATTATGGGAATCCCCTGTTGTCAAAGAACATTTTATGACTATCGGAGATATTTTTTCTACCTGTTGGACAGAGAGAGAAAAATATGACCACCTTAAGGACATTAACTTTTGTTATTCTACAATTGTGAAAGAGAGAAACGGTACCGTTCCTAAAAATTATTGTAATTAGATGAAAAGAGGTGATGTGATTGGTGGAAGTAAGATGCGGAGGCTGCGGCAGAATGCTTGGAACATTTGAAGGCAGGGGAGAAGTAAAATGTCCAAAAACGGAATGTGGCGGTATGAACGTATTTAATACGTCAGAAAACAGATATCTGTTTACTCCCAAGAACCGGATTGAGAAAAACCAGCAGTCTGGAAAGGAACGAGATTAATATGATTGATAAAAGAATGGATATTCTGGTTCGTATGCAGAAGGATTTAAAAACAGTTTGTAATAATATCAGTCTGGCTTATATACCTAATCCGGAAGAATTTCCTTATATATGGATAAATCAAACAGAAAATCCGGTTGCTGTAGTTGATATGGATAACCAGGAGTGTGCGGTAAAGCCGGTTATAGAGTTACATATTCAATATCAGGGAAATCCGGAGGATGGTTTCCGGATTGCGGGTGAAGTGGATAACACTATGAGAAATATGTTTTTTAACAGAATCCAGGGATGGAAACAGCCGGCAGAAATAAATGATAGCAGCATTCTCTCACTGACTGCAGTGTATAGCAGGATTATTGCAGATGGAGATTATATATAGAAAATAATAGGTAAACCCCTTAACAGGAATTTTAAATTTCCGGAGGCCAGTTTAACCGCAGACATGGACTCTGATTAAGGTTTACATATACTAATTTAAATCAGGAGGAAAAATCATGACAGTAAAAAAAGCATTAAGTACAATGGGAACAATTTTAGAATTCAGTTCGGATGGAACAAGCTGGGCAAAATTATGCACAATTAAATCTTATCCGGCATTAGGCGGTTCTCCGGAACAGATCGAAACAACGGATCTGGAAGATGAGACCCAGACTTTTGTCCCGGGGGTACAGACCATGGAAGCCATGGAGTTTTTGGCGAACTATACATTTGAAGCGTATACGGCAGTGAATGCCAAGGCAGGTACACCAGGCCAGTACAGACTGAGCATGGGGACAGATGGTGCCGATGGTATTGCGTCCTGGAGCGGGCAGCACATCGTATTTATAAATGAAGGCGAAGTAAACGGAGTCAGGGAGATGACTATCAGTGTATCACCGTCAACACGTATTACTGTTGCAGCAAAGGAATAATATCTGAACCCATTAGGGAGCCGGTTGTCCGGCTTCCTATAAACAATAAAATGAAGGAGCGTGCAAAATATGAGTATTAAAATAAATAATAAAGAATATGAGGTTCCCCAGTTAGGTTTTAAAGATATGGTAGCAATGGAGGATATGGGATTTTCTATCATTGATTTATTTCAAAAGCAGAAGGTCTTTTCTGTTGCAACAGCTTTTGTGGGAATTTGTGCGGGCTGTAGCAGAGATGAAGCTGAAAGATTGATAGAACAGCATATTATGGGCGGTGGTTCATTGGATAGCATTTATGAAAGTTTTACTTTGGCGGTGGATCGAAGCGGTTTTTTCAGGAAGCTTCTGGGGAGAGAACAGAAGGAATAATAAATTATACTGAGGAAGAAGATGTACATTATCCAAAACGGCAATTTACCTCATATAGTCAGGTTATATATGAAGTATGGCTGCCGGCAGCTATCCGATACGGAATTTCATTTGATTCTTTTTGGTATATGAATCCGCGTATTATTAATATTTATCAGGATTCTTATAAAAAAAAGAGGAAAGAACAAATGGAGTTGGGGAACTGGTATGCCTGGATACAGGGACAGTACCAAATGGCATCAATTGCGGCTGCGATTGGGGGACGGAAGCATAGATACCCCCAAAAACCTTTTGCTATTTTTGAGAATGAGACACAGATAAGCGGAGAAGAAAAATTTCTGTTGTGGGTTGAAGAATACAACAGGAGATTTGAGAATAAAGAGAAACAAAATGACACTGAGCGCCCATGAGCGCCTTATGAAAGTGTGGTGTGATTCATGGGAAAAGAAAATGAAGAAGACGTTAGTAAGATACAGACATTTGTAACGGATCTTAAAACTTTTGGGGATGCAATCAGTAGTATTGATGGAAATATTACCACTTTTTCAGACTCTATAGGAAAAATGGCAGGTGCTATTGTCCCCAGTCTGGAAAAAATAGCTTCTTCTATGCAGACTGGGGATTTTGGAGGAGCATTCAGAGAACTTGCAGGCGGACTGTTATCATTGGAGAATATCAGCGGGGTAATAGGCACGCTTTCACAGACAGGTCAAAGTATTATAGACTTAAAAAAGAATTTATCTGGGTTGGGGCCGATAATATCAGGCGTATTTGGAAGCGGAGGAGGAGCCCTTGCATCTATCGGTACAACATTATCAGGGTTATCCTTACCTTTTGTAGGTATTATTGCGGCTATAGCTGCCCTCGCCCTTGCCTTAATGGATCTATGGAAAACAAGCGAAACATTTCGGAATGCAGTACAGCTGGCTTTTGATTTAGTAAAAGATAGTTTCATGAATGCATTTGATAAAATCAGTGAGGTTATTGGAACCTTATGGGAGCAAATCAAGAACTTAGGCAGCTCACTTTATGAATTTTATGAGGAAAGCGGTTTAAAAACTATTGTGGAAGCTTTTGCTTCTTTTATGACAGTACTTCTTGGTATTGTAGCTGGTGCAGCTATCGATATTATTGCCAGTCAATTTGCAGCCCTCGGTATTATTCTGGGGGGAATTATTGATGTTATTACTGGTGTTGTACAAGTACTGACAGGAATTTTTACTCTCGATGGAGACAAATTCATGGAAGGCCTCCGAACAATTGGGGATGGACTTCTGGAAATATTCGGAGGAATTGGTGAATCATTATTAGGATGGTTTGAAGGGACACTGTCAACCGTGGGGACGGCCATAGCTGAATGGTGGAATGGCACCGTACTTCCGTTTTTTGCACAGATACCTGACAAATTTATGGAACTTATTGAGTCTATCGGTTCCTGGTTTGCCCAACTTCCGGAAAAGATAGGGTATGCTCTTGGTTATGCCCTTGGCGCCATCATCACCTGGGCAGAAGGTCTCTATGAATATTTAAGTGAAAAAATACCCGAAATTATTGAGAATATTGTGGAGTGGTTCATGGGACTTCCGGGAAGGATTTACGAAGCCGTTACGCTTGTTCTTGAAAAGGTAGGGGAATGGAAAGATGATTTCGTTGCATTTGTTAAAGAGAAAGTACCGGAAATTGCAGATACATTAATCAGCTTTTTTGAAGAGCTGCCTGCAAAATTCATAGAAACAGGAAAAGAGATTATCAATGGATTATGGAAGGGGATACAGGATGCATGGGAAGGATTGAAAAAATCAGTTGGTGAATTCTGTAACAGTTTTTTGCAGGGATTTAAGGATGCCCTTGACATTAACAGCCCCAGTAAAAAGATGTCTGAAATTGGCGACTATGCTATGATGGGACTTTTCCAGCCATTTCAATCAAATGAAGAAGGTATTGCACAGATAAATGCGTTTGCAAATTCTTTTCTTGCGTATTTTAGTATGGTATTTAGTCCGGAACGGTTCATGGAAATCGGTAATGCAGCTATTTTAGGATTTTCTCAGGGAATAGTAACCGCATTTTATAATTTTCAGCTGATGTTTGCAGAATTGATGCTTCAGTTTACAGATTCTATTGTTGAAAGTATGGCAGGAATAGGGATGGGGATACTGGAACCGCTTACTATTCTGACTGAAGAAATGGGTATTATTTTAGAAGGAATCTCCCAGATAATGAGAGCGGTATGGTCGGGTATACTGATGACTACCCAGACTACATGGACGCTAATACGTAATTCCGTTAAAACGCAGCTCGGTTTTATGCAGCTGGACCTCAGGACAGGTATGGAAAAAACCAATCAGGAATGGGGAATTAAATGGAGAAGTTTTATAGAGATTGTCAGGGAAGCCTGCAGTGATGTTCTCCATGCTGTACAAAATCTTAATAACCAGATAAAAACAATCTGTAGTTCCATGGAGGCTTCCATCCGGTCAGTTAAAAAGGAAATGTCTACGATAGGCGGGGGTGTTGCTTTATCTGTAAGAGGCTTTGCCGGTGGGGGATACCCCAATACAGGAGAACTTTTTGTGGCACGGGAAAATGGGCTGCCTGAGATGGTAGGTACAATAGGGAACAGAACTGCAGTAGCTGCTAACGACCAGATTACAACTGCTATCAGGGATGCTGTTGTACAGGGGATAAACAATGAGGAACAGAATCATTTATTAAAAGAACAAAACTATTTATTACAGGCTATTCTTGAAAAAGAAGGAAATGTTATATTTGATACAAGGGAAGGTTTGGAAGCGCTTGAAAAAAGAAGAAAACGCAATGGTTTCAGCTTTGCCTGATCTTGCAGCGATGGCCTGTTGGCCGTATGGAAAGGAGGTAATATGTCGGCTTTTTTATTCGTGAACGGAATGGCATTCCCTGCTCCTAAACGGGGATTCAAGATGTCAATCGTAACTAATGTAGAATCAAACATAAATGCTAATGGTGCAGTTGTAGGTCAGGTTGTGGGCAGGAACCAGTATAAACTGGATTCTATGCAGTGGGATTGCCTGGATGCGCAGGTATGGGAAAATATGCTGCAGGCGTTAAAACCTTTTTATATCCCTGTAACTTTTGAAGATCCGGAAACCCGAAATAGAAAAACACTGTTCATGTATCCGGGAAACCGTAGTGCAGAACCATACAGCCTTGACAAAGACAAACAAATTAAAAGGTATCGCAACTGCCAGATTAACCTTATAGATTGTGGGTGGGAATAATGCAGCAGTGTAGTAATAATTATAAAAAGTCAATGAAGAATATGCTTCGGAACAGAGGATATATCCGGATATATATTGGTGTGGTTAATTCCCAGGCACAAAAAAACGCCGATATTTCGGATGAAAGAAATCAATTTACTTATTTTTCTGATGTAAGGGGACCCTTTGATTCGGAAGCGGTGGAATGCATATATGCAACAGGAGAAGAGAATTTTTCAAAAGTTGACGGTAATTTCTACTTTCTTCCAAGAAGTGATAAAAATATAGCCTTCCGTCAAGGATTGGTAACCGAGGAACTGCTGGGAACGATTTATGTTCTTTTTAGACAGCAGGAATTGGATATAAAAGGGCTTACAATAGACTTTGGTGAAAATTATCCCGTTGATTTTACGATAGAAAATGGGAATGAGATTTATAATTATACGGATAACGGCAAAGCAGTATGGTCTACCGAAGATGTATTTTATAATACAACCTATTTTAAGATAACACCTCAGAAAATGCGTAAGGGACAGGGAAGACTCAGGATTTATCAATTTATGTGCGGGATAGCAAACAGCTTTACCAATGGTGAGATCTTAAAATATTCTTTTAAGGATTTTGTTTCCCCAATAACAGAAACAATACCGAGCCAGGATATGAGTATTACGGTAGATAATCATAAGTTATATTATAGTGCAGATAATCCGGACAGCACCTTAGCTTTTCTGGAACCGGGGCAGGAGGTAAAAGCAGCTTTTGGTTATGATGTGGATGGTATGGGAACGATTGAATGGATTGCTGAAAATACAGTTTATTTAAAGAGCTGGACCGCGGATGATAAGCAAGCAAAATTCACGGCAACGGACAAATTCGATTATTTGTCGGGAACATATTATAAAGGATTGTACCGATCAGAAGGAATCAGCCTTTATGAGCTGGCTCTTGATGTCCTTCAGGATGCAGGTATTGTTGATGAAAAAGAATACTTTATCGATCCTTATCTTAAAAATATTTATGTTTATAATCCCATACCCGTAGTAAAACATACGGAAGCCCTACAGATGATTGCCAATGCCGGCAGATGTGTGCTGACCTATGACCGAAAATGCAGAATTCATATGCAAGGTTCCTTTATTCCGGAAATGCAGGCATCTTCCGATGATCAAACCGTATTCAGCAAGGTTCAGAATATTCTGAATAATGAGACAAAGAACGCCTATGCCATGGAAAGTAAAAATTTTTCAATTGTTGACGGCAGTATATATTTTATTTCAAAAAAGGGGGATTTTTTACAGACCGGCTATGTAAGTGAAAGTATTGCAAATGAAACAGGTAATTTTGTAACAAATCCGGTTATTACTATAAACCTTGAGGCAGCTATGACTGCATTTGGAGTAAGGGTATCTTTTAGAAATGTGGCGCCGGATGCATTTGAAATACATACTTTCTACCAAAACAATCCGGTTACTGTAATTACCATAACTGAACCCGAGGACTTATTTGTATCACACGATGAGTTTCCTTTATTTGATAAAATGGAATTTATTTTTACAAAAGGAAAGCCTTATAGCCGCATAACGGTAGATTCCATAGAAATAGGAGATATCACCGATTATACACTTGAATACGGTACCGATTTAATCGATTCCCCGACAGGGATAAGGCAGAGTAAAGTTAAATCTATTGATATCTTGAGGAGAATTTACCATAACTCAGCCGAATCAAGAAAAGATTTATGTACGGAAGAAATGGTAATAAGTCCGGAATCAGACACATATACCGTATATTTTACTAACGCTTCTTATGGATTTTCAGCCGAGGTATTAGAAAATCCCCTCATAACCTGTGATATTAAAGATTATAGTAATTTTTTTGCAACGATTAAATTTAATGGTGTCATGGATAAAACTTCTGTTACATGTAAAGTCAGTGGATATGAATACAAAGTGGAAGAGAATTATTATAGCGTAAAACATAATTACCAAGGAGAAGTAAAGGTATGGAAAAATCCGCTTATCAGCACCTGGCAGCAGGCCGCCGATCTGGAAAAATGGCTGGCATCATATTATTTAGGAGATATAGAATATAGTTTGAAAATGCGGGGAGATCCCAGAATTGATGCAAATGATTTCTTTTTTCTCGAATTAAAGGAACGAGAAAATCCTATGATTTGCGGATATCAAAATGAAATCAGATTTAACGGAGCCTGGGAGGCTGCAATGAAAGCGAGGAAGGTGGTGATGGAAGTTGGCAGGGAATAATCAGCAAAGAAACGCGGATGTTGAATTACAGTGGGTAAGTCCCAAAACAGACTGGAAGAAAACAGATCCGTTTAATATTTCGGATTACAATAGGATTAAAGGAAATATTAATTATTTACATGAATGGGCAGTTCATCTATATCCTTATTTTTCAATTTCTGAAATGGGAGAAGATAAGGAAAGCTATGCATCCTATTTTTATGCGGATGAATTTAACCGTATGGAAGAAAATGTAGATGCAATCAATACTCATATATTTACTGATAATTATGGGACTGCCCAGAGTTTTTATGATAACGGCAAATTTATTGACTGGACGGAATGTAACAGATTAGAAACAGCTACATTGCAAATGTATAAAATACTTGAACGGCAGCAGGCCGGATTACCCAGACTTGCATTTCGTTTAGGTAACAAGAAAGGTGGTATTTAATAATGGCAAAAGAAATTTTACCCGTAGATTTTAAGGACGATATTATGAGCGAGTCTATGGAAGGACGTCGCAGATATCGGATGATACAAAATCCGGATGGCACCGTATCCTTTGAGGATACTACGGAATATGACCAGATAGGAAGCCTATTTGGACAGGGCCAAATAAATAAAACGAACCAGGCCGTGAATGAAAGTCTGGATAAAAGCAGAGTAATTGACAATATTAACGATATTGCGTCTAATTCTGAGACTGGATATGTGATGGGGGCTTTGGCTGGAAAGGAATTAAATCAGAATTTAGGAGGGGTGAATTTTATCTCAGAGGGAAGCGGCGCGGACGTAAAATACTACGCCCAGTTGGGTGCCGATGCAGCATCAAAAAAATTATTGGGTAATGGTATTGATCTTGGAATTATCAATGCTGTTTCCCAATCAAGCATAGGGGCTAGGAATTCTATTTTTAATATATCATCGGTTTTTTCTTCCTACAAAAATATCACAAAAGACAATATAGTATGGATGCCTATTGCATATACAAATTATCCTATAGGTAGTACCGATTGTCTTAGTTTTCAAGGTCTTAGGCTAGTATCTTACGATACTAATACTGGTAATATAGAGATATCTGGAGGTTCAAATCGTAACTATCATTGGGGGTTTTCCTTTTCAAAAGTAAGGATAATTATTGTATATTAAAGGCCGCTTTAAAGTAAAGCAAAAGCATTTATATCATTAGTACCATTATTGACACTACTGAAATAAATGGAAAAGCTCTGTCCTTCCCGCAGAAAAACTGTGATCGGAAAATATTCACCGTAAAGTGTGTCTCCTCCACCCACTCTAAATATTTCGACATTATCCAATTTTATAACGGCACAAGAATTTTCACTCCATAATCTTGCTGTGCCTGTAACGCAACAAGCTTCAGGGGCGGTATATGTGTAAGTTGTCTTAACACCCGATGAGTTACAAACTGTTGCAAGCTTTCTTGCTGTGTTTATATAACCACAGCGTAAAGCTAAATTCTGATTTAATTTAAAACTAAGAAAATTAATATTTATAAAGAGTAGTGATAAGTTTTAACTTTATATAGTTTAAAATATAATATTTATCCTAAATTATATTAATGTATACTGAAGTCATTTATTATTTCAATAAATACACAAAAAAAATAACTCTTTAAACATTAAGTTTGCGAAAGTAGATATTTGTATCATATTTGAATAATTAAAAAAAATACCAACCTCTCGGAACTCCCGAAAAACTCCAGCTGGCCTGACGGTCGAGTTCCAATTACAGTGGATTTCATTGACATTGCCAAAATAAAAGGGTATAAGGAAAGAAAAAGCAGCCCTTTGCTATAGAGGGGATCCATGGAAAGAAAGGAAGACTGGAGAGATGGAAGAAAAAGATACATTTGGTAAGTTTCTGCGAAGGAAAAGAGAAGAATGCGGATTGACCCAAAAGGAGATGGCCCAGCGGCTGTTTGTGACAGAATCGGCCGTATCAAAATGGGAGAGAGGCATATCTTATCCGGATATATCCCTGGTATCCCAGATATGCAGTGTTCTTATGATCAGCGAGCATGAGCTGATTACAGCAAGTGAAGATATGGAACAGAAAAAGCTGGAAAAGCAGGCGGCTTCCTATCAGAACATGATCCGGGGTTATTCCATAACCATGCTGGTTATCTATGGTATTACACTGCTTACTTGTTTCATTGCCAATCTTGCAACAGAGCACAGGCTTTCCTGGTTTTTTATTGTAGGTGCAGGGATTCTGACAGCTTTCTGCCTTCTTTCCCTTCCTCTATACCTGAAAAAGTATAAAGCAGCAGTGACACTGGGCAGTTTCTGGTTATCCATTCTGTTGCTGCTGCTTGTCTGCGCTGTGTATACCGGGGGAGGCTGGTTTTTTGTAGCATTGTGGTCGGTAACTTTGGGTTTTTCCGTAGTCTTTCTGCCTTTTATTCTGCCTAATCTGCCGCTGCCGGTAAGCCTGTGTCGGCATAAGGCATTATTGTGTATTGCAGCGGATACGATTCTTCTGTTTATCCTTCTGGCCTCGGCCCTGCATTACAGCGGAAATATGGAGGATTATTTTACAATAGCCTGTCCCACAGCAGTTGCCGGGCTTATATATGTATGGGGCCTCCTTATTATTATTCGTTATCTGAACATACACCCATATTTCCGGACAGCTGCGGCACTGGGCTTCAGCGGTATTTATAATTTGTTTATCAACAGTATTTTGCATATGATTATAGACAGAAAGCCTTTTGTGCTGCAGCCTTGTGACTTCAGATTTTGGAGTGATGAATATATTAATGGAAATACCACAATGATTCTGTTTATTATCTGTATTTTGCTTGCGGTTGCTTTTTCGGTGGGAGGAATCATGATATCTGTTAAGAGGAGGGGAACAGAACCGTGGGAAAGAAATGAGTAAGGGATGGTGTTAAATGAAGGCAAGTGAAAAAGAGCAGAAAACGGAAACAAAAAGACGTATTTTTATATTCGGCATGTTTACGCTTATTTTCTTATTTATATTAGGGGCAGTTTATATACGCTGCAGAGAAACTATAGTACTGCTTCTGCTCATGCTGACGCCGGGACTGAGCGCACTTGCAGCAAGGCTGCTTACCGGGGAAGGAAAAAAAGATGCCTTTATACGCCCGTATTTCAGGAGAAACAAGGGATGGTATGTTGCCATATGGATTATTACGCCTTTTCTTGCTTTTATGGGCGCGGCGTTCTATTTTCTGGTTTTCCCCAAAGACTTCCAGCCGCTTTCCTCTCTTTGTGCGCAGGATAGCGGGAGTAAAACCATAGCAGAGTACATAGGGTATCTGGCAGCTACCCTCCCGCTGGCAGTATTGGTAAATCCTGTGATGGGGCTGGTGCAATGTCTGGGAGAGGAAGCCGGATGGCGCGGTTATCTGCTTCCCAAGCTGCTGGATTTTATGGAGCCGTGGAAGGCGGTGCTTCTTACCGGAGTGATATGGGGGGCATGGCATGCACCGGTAATAGCCTGTGGTTTTAATTATGGAACAGGTCATCCGGTGGCGGGAATTGGAGCCATGGTGCTGTTCTGTACAGTATTGGGCTTTATTCAGGGCTGGTTGTTTTTCCGGACAGGGACGGTTTGGAGTTGTGTTGTTTTTCATGCGGCGCTGAACGGGATGGATCTGTTCTCGCCGTCCATGCTTTTTACGGACGGTCAGGTGAACCCGTTCCTCGGCCCGGATCCCACAGGCATACTGGGAGGCATCTTTTTAATAGGGCTGGCGGCAGCAGCGCTTTGGGATATCGGATGGAAAGGGAATGCGGTAAATATGCCGGCCTGACGGAAGTCATTTATATAGCTGCAGGCTATATTGTTCCAGCTTTTTAGAGATCATTTTAAAAGGGTAATACATGAAAGAAGCGCAGCCCAACGATAATAAAAGTACTGCTGCTGTATATAAAAAATCACTTTGTATATAAAATTTATCGCTGCGGAACACCTCCAGAAACAGTCCGTGGATTAAATAAAGTTCAAAGGACCGGCTTCCCAGAAAAATGAGGATACGGTTTGTAAATCGTATTTTTAAGGTGAGAAGAAAAACAAAAATCATAAAATTGATAACGGCAAGGGTCTGCCATATAAAGCATATCCAGTTTCCAAGCATCTCTTTTGCAAAGATATGTTCCTTCATAAGAAGCGGCTCAATTCTATCCAATACTTGTACGGATTTCGGGAAGAAATAAAGAAAGGCCCCTGCAGAGACGAGTAGAAGCGGATAATACCATTTCCGTGTGTATTTCATAATAGGCTTTTCAAACTGGGCTATAAGGATACCGATAAAAAACAGGCTGCTGGAGTTGAACCACCATTCACCCTGAAACCAGTAAATACCCGGCCCCTTAACCATACAATAGGTGGGAAAAGCAATCTGGAAAACTCCCAGCAGAAAAAAGCTGATTATCCGGTTCCGGGTAAAACGGAAGGTTACAAAGAATACAAAGTAAAAAAGGGCAATTACAATAATATACCAGGATTGGGGATTAATAAGCTGTATTCCACTTACATATTCCAGCGAAAGCTTCAGCCCGAAACGGTCGCCGGTCAGATAATACACAAAAAGATATAGGATATTGCAAATAAAAAAGGGGACAAATATTTTTATATACCTGCGTAGAAAAAAGTGCCGGAAATAGTTCTGGTTGGTAAGGACACTTTTCATCAGCCCATATCCGGAATAAAAGAAAAATGCGGCCACACAAAGAATTCCCACCTCCAGAAAGACCCGGAAGGGACCGGGGTTGTCCAGATATTGGGACAGATGATGGTAAACAATAACCAGGGTGAAGAAACCGCGGAGCGGCAACTCAAAATTTTTAGTAAAATGATCCTCCTGGAAGTGTTCCGGCCCGGAGGAGCTTACTTGAAAAAGAAGTATAAACAGCAAAAGCAGTATGAATATATACATAAAAAATGTCCTCGTTATATAATATGCAGTATATGGGACTCGTATTCTGTTACTGTTCACTCCGTGACCAGTAACCTGCATAAATCCATTAAAATCGCCTACGGCGATGGGATTTATGCACTCTTGAATCACTTTCTCACGTACTGTGCAGTAAATGCAC